>Ga0316198_10000048_pt1 | contig 45484 bp, 35 predicted proteins | sample OudBieAanoxic_MG_FD_204935 | JGI IMG/M metagenome (GOLD analysis project Ga0316198, IMG submission 204935) | Coastal sediment microbial communities from Oude Bieten Haven, Netherlands - site A anoxic | ecosystem: Environmental > Aquatic > Marine > Coastal > Sediment | place: Netherlands... | reverse complement strand
AGCAGAATTTAAAAATAAACTTCATGCAATTAATTTTGCTGCGGCTGCATCTAAAAACCAGTTTAACTTACCTGAGTTGGGTTTAACAAGAGAAGCAGGATAGGTATTATAGTTTCCCTTCCTCTTAATAATCTCTAATACTTTTTCCGCCTTATTAGCACCTGTTACTAAAAACGCTACCTCTTTAGCACTATTTATAATACTGCCGGTTAACGTAACTCGTTTCTGTCCCGTTAAAGGATGTTCTGCTACCTCACAGTACGCTTTAGAATTCCATAAGTGCATCTGGTTAGGAAAAATAGAGGCGGTATGTCCATCATCTCCAAGGCCAAGAACAACAAGATCAAATTGTGGCTGCATTCCAACCTTAGGAAGGTTTTTTTCTAAAAGATCTGCATATCTTTTGGCTTCTACTACTGGTTCATTCTCCCCCTTAATTCGATATATGTTGCCTGGAGGAAGTTCTATTTTTGAAAATAAATACTCATTGGTCATCTTGTAGTTGCTTTCCTTATCATCAGGCGGAACGCAGCGTTCATCACCCCAATAGAACTGAACTTTGGACCAATCTATCTCGTTTTTAAAATGTTTTGCCAATTCTTTAAAAACTTCCTTTGGAGTACTCCCGCCTGACAAGGCAATATGTGAAATATTATTTTTGGCGATAAGATTACTAAGGTATTCTGAAAATAATCTCGCTGTTTGCTTTTTTGATTCCGTTATATTGAATTCCATCATTTGAGCTTAACATATTACACAGAAGCCAGGGTCATCTGCAAGGTTTTCCCCCGGATTTCGCCAGCTGTAAAGACCTCCAAAAAGTTCGTCGGCATTTTGAGGACCCCAGACTCCCGAGGAATAACCATAGGTTTTAACATCAGTTCCGTTCTTCCAGTATTCTAAAATTGGATCCACAAACTCCCAAGCAGCTTCTACTTCATCTGCCCGTGCATATAAAGTCGGATCTCCCTGCATTGCATCTAACAAGAGTCTTTCATAAGCACTCATTACGTTTGTCTCCGCCAGGCCGGAATAGTAAAATTCAAGATTCGCTCGCTCTACCTTAAAACCCTGCCCCGGAACTTTTACCCCGAATTTTATCAAAATACCTTCATCCGGCTGTATGCGTATAATCAACTTATTGTCTTTGTCAATAATACCTGATTCACTAAAAATATGATGATGAGGCGATTTAAAATGTATCACTACTTCGGTAACTTTTGTAGGCATTCTTTTTGCAGTTCTTACATAAAAAGGCACGTCTTTCCATCGCCAGTTATCGATGAAAAATTTTAATGCCGCATAGGTTTCTGTGGTAGATTCAGGATCCACTCCTTCTTCTTCTCGATAGCCAGGCACCTTTTCACCCATTATATCCGAAGCCAAATATTGGCCTTTAATAGTATTTTTAAAGAGTGTTTCCTCATCTCTCATAATCCTCAGAGACTTCAGGGCTTTTACTTTCTCATTCCTTATTTCTTCGGCTTTATCAGCAATAGGCGGCTCCATCACTACCAATGAGATAATTTGCAAAAGGTGATTCTGGAACATATCCCGTAATGCACCCGATTTATCATAGTAACCACCTCTCTTTTCTACTCCCACCGTTTCCGCATTAGTTATCTCCACATGATGAATGTAATTTCTGTTCCACAAAGGTTCAAATATGCTGTTTGCAAATCTAGTTATCAAAAGGTTTTGTACTGTTTCTTTTCCCAGGTAATGATCAATCCTGTAAATCTGGGGTTCACTAAAATATTTTTGCAGTCCTGTATTTAAATTCTTAGCGGTTTCGTAACTGTAACCAAAGGGTTTTTCTACGATAATCCTTTTCCAGCCCTGTGTCTCATCCGCCAATTCCTGTTCTGCAAGATTCATAGCAATGGTCTCATAAATATTTGGAGGAGTCGAGAGATAGAACATAAAATTGTTCTCCGTACCATGTTTTTCGTTAAGTGAGGAGATTCTTTCTTTTAATCCGCTGTAGTCTGAATTGTAATTCTCTCCAATAGTCGTATAAAATATTTTATCGGCAAAGGCCTTTATAAAGGCTTCGTCATGTCCATTAAGCATTTCCTTTAAATACTTGCTTTTGGTAACAACCTTCTCTCTGAATTCCTGATCACTTAAAACACTTCTGCTGGTTCCCAAAACGACAAAGTTTTCGGCCAGATGGTTTCCTTTATATAGGTCAAACAATGCCGGGATAAGCTTTCTGGAAGTTAGATCGCCTGAAGCACCAAAAATTATCAGCATTTGATTTTCTACTTTACTCATAGACAGTTTAGTTAATTATTTAGTTTTATACTTTGAGAGAAAATACATATAGACCTTAAATTCGATATTTTAAATTATTTTTGAATCTCGCCTTTGGCTAAGATAAAATTTATTTACTTCTCCATAAGAAGAAAATTAAGGTGTCCATCCTAAGTCGAATAAACATTTAAAACCATACTTATGGAAAATACTGCATATGATTTTGGATTGGTGGGCCTTGGGGTTATGGGTCGCAATTTTATTTTAAATGTCGCGGACCATGACTATAAAGCATTTGGTTATGACCTTGATCCTGAAAAGGTGAGTGCATTAATAGAAGAAGGAGGAGATAAAGCCAGGGTAAATGCGTCTGGTGATATTAGTGTTTTTGTTAATGCCCTCTCGTTACCTCGCAAAATTATGTTACTGGTGCCTGCAGGAAAGATTGTCGATTCTGTGATTGAAAGTTTGCTTCCCTATTTATCACCAGATGATATTATAATTGACGGCGGGAATTCTTTTTTTACAGATACAGACAGAAGAGAAGCATATTTACAGTCCAAAGGAATTCATTTTTTTGGTGCAGGTGTTTCCGGTGGTGCTGAAGGGGCAAGAAAGGGGCCTAGCATTATGCCAGGCGGCTCCAGGGAAGCATACAAGGAAGTACAGCCTATTTTTGAAGCAGTAGCGGCTAAATTCAATAATGAGCCCTGTGTGGCTTATATAGGTCCGAAATCTGCGGGGAATTATGTGAAAATGGTGCACAATGGAATAGAATATGGATTAATGCAATTAACCTCAGAATTTTACGATCTTTTACAAAAAGGAGGACAGCTAAACAATAATGAATTACATAAAGTCTATACCGAATGGAATAAAGGAGACTTACAGTCTTTTTTGGTGGAGATAAGTGCAAAAATATTTGAGAAGAAAGATGATTTAGGCCAAGGTCAATTAGTAGATAAAATTTTAGATAAAGCGAAGCAAAAAGGAACGGGTAAATGGACGTCTCAAAATGCAATGGATATTGGAATTCCGATTCCCACAATAGATATTGCAGTTAGCATGCGTGAGATCTCTGCCTTAAAACAAGAAAGAGTATTAGCGTCAAAAAAGTATGATCGAGGGACAATCGAATTGGAAAAAAAGCAAATACTTATTAAAAAAGCGGAAAAAGCGATGTTTTTTGCGTTTATAATCACGTATGCGCAAGGTATGCATCAATTAAGGGCAGCTTCCAGTGAATATGGGTATGAACTTAGACTGGCAAGTATAGCCAGAATTTGGAGGGCTGGATGTATTATCAGAGCGGCTCTGCTCGAAGATATTGCCCAAGTATTTGAGAAAGACAAAGATTTGGCAAATCTACTTTTAGCGCCTTTATTTGTAGAAAAAATAAAGGATTCTGTAGGAGCAGCAAGAGAACTAGTGACTTATGCAGCAGAGAATGGTATTCCAATGCCTGGGCTTTTTAATTCCCTAAGTTATTTTGATGCCTATACCTCTGAACGATTACCTTTAAATCTTATTCAGGCTCAGCGAGATTATTTCGGGTCGCACACTTATGAACGAACTGACAGAGAAGGTATTTTCCATACCGATTGGAGCTAAGTTTTATACTCAGCACCTCTATAATAGAAACAGGGAATTGATATTAAGAGAAAACCCCATTCTATAATTTAAGGAAATCAATACCATTAAACAGCACAACCTTAGCTATTTAATTGAAAAAATATAATAATAGCAGTCTTAATATCTTATGATAACTTAGTCACTTTTATCTCTTACATGAAACTTAAACTAATAAAAATCCTTACCGCATATATATTCTTTCTGGTAGTCTGGGGTGGAATAGCCCAAAACAAGCCTGGATACATTCAGGATATTAAGGGAAAGCATGCCGTAAAACCAGGGGAAATTTGGTTATCACATGAACATATATTGGTAGATTTTATTGGGGCAGATAAAATTATTTCCAGTTCCTGGAATACGGATGATGTTTCAAAACAGCTGCTCCCTTTTCTGTTAGAACTTCAGGACTTTAATGTGAAATACTTTGTTGATGCCACCCCAAAATACCTGGGCAGGGATGTTCACCTCTTACAGGAACTTGCAGACAAGACCGGTATGAGAATAATTACTAATACGGGGCTTTATGGGGCTCAGAATAACAAATTTATCCCGGATAATGCAAGGAGAAATACAGCTGAAGAATTAGCGCAGCAATGGTTGGAGGAATTTGAAGAAGGAATTGATGGCACCACCGTAAAACCTGGATTTATAAAAATAAGCGTAGACAATAACGATTCCCTAAGTCCCATGCATGAAAAGTTAGTTACAGCCGCTGCCCTATGTCACTTAAAAAGTGGTTTAACAATTGCCTCACATACAGGAAAGGCACTTGCGCTTTGGCCACAATTGGAGATTTTATCTGAACAGGGGGTATCACCAAAAGCTTTTATTTGGGTCCATGCACAAGCTGAAGAAGAAGATACAAACTTTCAAAAAGCAGCAAAAACAGGTTGTTGGATAAGCCTGGATGGTTTAGCCTGGGAGATGGACAAGCATATTGAAAAACTACTATATGCGAAAAGAAATGGTTTTTTAGATCAAATTTTGATATCACACGATGCCGGATGGTATGACCCGCAGAAAAAATCGCAAAACATTCAACCCTATACAACAATCTTCAAAACACTGCTCCCACTCTTAAGGTCCAAAGGGTTTACCGAGGATGAAATCAATCTTCTAATTTCAGTTAATCCCTCTAAGGCTTATGCCATTCATAAAAGAAGCATAGGTGCAAAACGGGAAAATCCATAAATATCTAATTTATTGACATTTCGGAATACAGTTCATATCACTTATTTGCTCAAATACATCTTTCGTTTAGAATACAATTCATAGAACTGATCATCTTTCAAATTATCTATAAACAAGATGCTTTCTCCTGTACTCTTCATTTCAGGCCCAAGGTTTTTATTCACATTGGGAAATTTGTTAAATGAAAAAACAGGTTGTTTTATTGCAAAGCCCTCCAGTTGGGGATTAAAGTTAAAATCACTTACCTTCTTTTCTCCCAACATAACCTTTGTCGCATAATTAACATAAGGTTCTCCATATGCCTTAGCTATAAAGGGGACCGTTCTGGATGCTCTTGGCTTCAATGATATATACCATGTCATCCTTTATTGCGAACTGAATATTGATTAATCCAACTGTATTCAAGGCAAGAGCGATTTTTTTGGTATGATCCTTAATTTGTTGCATCACAAATTCCCCGAGGTTAAACGGTGGCAGGGTGGCATTAGAGTCTCCTGAATGTATGCCACAGGGTTCAATATGCTCCATTATTCCAATTATATATACCTCCTTGCCATCACATATAGCATCGGCTTCCGCTTCTATAGCTCCATCCAAATAATGATCCAGTAAAAGTTTATTATTGGGTATTTTTCGCAGAAGATCTACAACATGTTCTTCCAGTTCTTCCTTATTGATTACTATTTTCATTCCCTGTCCACCCAGGACATAGGAAGGTCTTACCAATAGCGGGAAATCAAGTACATCTGCCAATTCCAGTGCCTCTTCCGCGCTTTCTGCAACTCCAAATTCTGGATAAGGAATATTATTAGCCTGCAATAATTTTGAAAAGCTTCCTCTGTCTTCGGCAAGGTCTAAAGACTCGAAACTGGTTCCTATAATTTTAATCCCGTATTTATCTAATTTTTCTGCTAATTTAAGAGCGGTTTGGCCTCCTAATTGAACAATTACACCTTCGGGATCTTCATGTCTTATAATATCATAGATATGTTCCCAGAATACTGGTTCAAAATATAATTTATCTGCCGTATCGAAGTCTGTAGATACAGTTTCCGGGTTACAATTAATCATGATAGTTTCATAACCGCATTCAGCGGCTGCAAGTACACCATGCACACAGCAATAATCAAATTCAATCCCCTGACCTATTCTGTTGGGTCCTGAACCAAGTACAACAATCTTCTTTCGATCGGTAACAATACTGTCATTTGCCACAAACCGCTCTCCCTCAGGGGTTTCAATTTCCTCTTCAAAAGTAGAGTAATAATAGGGGGTCATAGCCTTAAATTCAGCAGCACAAGTATCTACCAATTTGTAAACCCGGTTAATCTTTAGTGCTACTCTTTTCGTATGCACTTCACTCTCATAGCAATCGAGCATATGGGCTATTTGTCTATCGGCAAATCCTTTCTGTTTACCTTCGAGCAGCAATTCCCTGGGCAGACTTTCAATAGTATATTTGGATATTTCCTTTTCCAGCAGATGCAATTCTTCATATTGTTTCAAAAACCACATATCAATTTTTGTGATTTCATGTATTCTGCTAAGAGGAATCCCCAGTTGTATTGCATCATAAATTACAAAAACCCTGTCCCAGCTGGGAACAGTAAGCTTACTTATAATCTGGTCATAATTTTTATAACCTTTCCCATCAGCTCCCAAACCATTTCGCTTAATTTCAAGCGACTGGGTAGCCTTATGAAGGGCTTCCTGAAAAGAACGTCCTATTCCCATGACTTCTCCAACCGATTTCATCTGAAGACCCAGAGTTCTGTCTGACCCTTCGAACTTATCAAAATTCCACCGAGGTATTTTAACAATCACATAATCAAGTGTTGGCTCAAACAATGCCGAGGTAGATTTGGTTATCTGATTTTCCAATTCGTCCAAAGAGTAACCAATAGCTAATTTCGCGGCAACCTTGGCAATAGGATACCCTGTAGCCTTTGAAGCAAGGGCAGATGATCTGGATACCCTTGGGTTGATTTCAATGGCAATAATATCTTCTTTTTCATCCGGACTCACCGCAAACTGTACATTGCATCCTCCGGCAAAATCGCCAATACTTCTCATCATGTGTATTGCCATATCGCGCATTCTTTGATAAGTGCTGTCGGATAAAGTCATGGCAGGCGCCACCGTAATAGAGTCTCCTGTATGGATACCCATTGGGTCCATATTTTCAATGGCACAAATAATGACTACATTATCATTTTTATCGCGGAGCAATTCAAGTTCATACTCCTTCCATCCCATAAGTGCCTTGTCTATCATTACCTCATGTATAGGCGATATTTCAAGTCCGCGGCTCAAAAGTTCATCAAAATCTTCTGCTTTATATACAATTGATGCACCGGCTCCTCCTAAGGTATATGAGGCTCTAATTACCAGGGGAAATCCAAATTCCTGCGCAATCTCCTTTCCCTCAAGAAAAGATGTAGCAGTAGATTGCGGTGCCATTCCAATACCTATTTTAAGCATTAGTTCACGGAATTTCTCGCGATCCTCAGTGATATTAATAGCATCTATATCAACACCAATAATTTCAATTCCAAAGTCATCCCAAATACCTTTGTCTCCAGCCTCAATACACAAATTTAAGGCAGTTTGTCCACCCATAGTTGGCAAGACCGCATCAATAGTCGGATGCTGGTTTAATATGTGAAGAATAGACTTGGTGGTTAGTGGAAGAAGGTAAATATGATCTGCCATAGAAGGATCTGTCATAATAGTAGCGGGATTACTATTTATCAGGACGGTCTCTATACCATCTTCTCTTAAGGATCGCAAAGCTTGTGAACCAGCATAATCAAATTCACATGCCTGTCCTATTATTATAGGTCCGGAACCTATTATTAGTATTGATTTTAAATCTTTACGTTTTGGCATTTCTTTATTATTTAGCTTTTTTATTAATTATTGGATAAAAAAAAGGTGCTACTTTTAAAAAGTAACACCTAATTATTTTAAAGAATTCAATCATTATTTTTTATGTCTCGGCTCTGAAGATACACTAAGTTTTTTTCTTCCTTTAGCTCTTCTTCTCGAGAGAACTTTACGTCCGCTTACTGAAGCCATGCGCTCCCTAAATCCATGTTTATTTCTTCTCTTGCGCTTGGATGGCTGATATGTTCTTTTCATTACTGCTTTTTTTACTTTGGCTTCCCAAAATCTGGGCGCAAATATACGAAGAGTTTTTGCTTTGGCAAATGGAATTAAAAAAATATTTCGGATAGTTTTAGTACTTTTGCGGGAACTTCAAAATTCTTGCATTAAAAGTTGAAAAAGTTATCATATATCCTGGTTTATCTACTCATTAATACAACGTTACTTGGGCAATCAACAATACAGTACGACCTATCACTGGGTGATGTTTTTACGATTAAGCAGGACGCAAATCAAATAATAACCCAGGAAATAGACGGAGCTAGCCATGAAATCACCAATACACTCATGGGAATATTGGAATTTAGAGTTAAGGGAAATACCAATAATACCTATGCTATAGATGTCATGTTTAAAGATCTGAACTTAAAAATGATATCAAGTATTCAAGGAGAATTGATGAACGTACACGCTAAAGATTTTGAACAAGATGATGCGCAATCTAAAATCTTTAATAGTCTTTTAGATGTTCCTATACAAATCATTTTAGCTCGATCGGGCGATATTTTAGAAGTAAGCGGAGGTGATAGCCTTGTAGCAAAAATGGCTGATGCATCTGGTTTGGAAGATGAATTTTCATTAAACATGATGACAAAATCTCTGGAAAAGGAATTTGGCTCAGAAGCGCTTTCCAATAGTTACAAACAACTGACATACCTATACCCTGACACTCCAATTGAGGTAGGTGATAGCTGGAAAAATGAATATACAGGTAAACTCAAGGCTCATAACACATGGACCCTAAATGAAATTACCGAAGCTTGTGCTAAAATAGAGGGAAAAGCCCTGGTGGTAATGGATGTTGTTGAGGCTTCTTCAACAATGAAACTAGAAGGTATACAGAACTCATCTGTAATTACCGATATCACAACTGGTTTTGTTAAAAAAATGACGGTTCATGGATTAGCTGAAGGGTATACAACTATGGCCCAGATGGGTGATCAGGAAATCCCAACAATTATAAAATCCACAATTATTTACGAATTAATAGAAAATTAAATATGTTCAACAAGAATATTAAACTGGTTATTGCCGGTCTTATCATCATATATGCTGTCTACCAATTCATAGAAGGCAATATTGGAAACGGTATTTTTTTGATTTTACTTTCTTCAATTTTTGTATTTCTTTATTTCAGAAATGAATTTATACTTCTGGCTTTCCTTAGGATGCGTAAACAAGATATGGAAGGAACAGAAAAATGGTTGCAGAAAATAAAAAACCCTGAATCTTCTCTTACCAAAAAACAGCAAGGTTATTACAATTACTTGTACGGTATTATCTTTTCCCAAAAGAATCTTACCCAGGCGGAAAAATATTTTAGGAAGGCACTAAAATTGGGTTTAAATATGGACTATGATGTTGCCATGGCTAAACTTAGTCTGGCCGGTATAGCCATGCAAAAAAGGCGAAAAAGAGAAGCCACAACACTGCTTCAGGAAGCCAAAAAACTTGATAAGAACAACATGCTAACGGATCAGATAAAAATGATGCAGCAGCAAATGAAGAAGATATAAAGACTTACTTTGATACTTTGTAATACCCCTTATTAGGAATTTCTAAAGTGTATGTTTTACCGGAAGCATTGTTTAGATGAGGTTCCCTTAACCATGGGTTATGCCGTTTAAGGATTTTGTAGTTGATTTCATACTCCTGAGCAAAATCTGCAAAATTTTGCACCGGTTCTTCTACAACAACATTAAATGTTGGTACTGCATTATAAAGGTCATCACTTTCAATATCAAAACCGTATTTTTCGGGATTGCTTAGTATTTCCTTAATGGCCAGTATCCGAAAAACATAGCGGCCTGTTTCCTCTCCTAAGAGTAAATCATAATAATCATTCGCCTTTTGTATGCCCATATATTTATTTATAGAGCCCGGACCGGCATTATAAGCAGCTGCAGCAAGGGTCCAGCTACCATATTTTTCTTTGTATTTCTGCAAGTATCTACATGCCACCTCAGTAGACTTTTCAAGGTGGTAACGCTCATCAACATTAGCATTTATTTCCAGACCATATTCACGGCCAGTGGCTTTCATTATTTGCCAAAATCCTGTAGCTCCGGCATGGGATACCACATTTTGCAAACCACTTTCGGCTACTGCCAAATATTTGAAATCATCTGGTATGCCATTTTTAGAAAGTATAGGTTCAATTACAGGAAAATATTTGTGGGCGCGTTTCATTAACAGTAAAGCATTTGACTGCCAGTACGTGTTTACCAAAAATTCCCTGTCTACACGTTCCATTATTTCAGGGTCTTCCTGGGGGACTGTTTCTTTAGCAAAATTTAAATCGGATGGAATTTCAATAGCTGAAATTCGATATTCATTAGAAACACTTTTGTCCCTTATTTCAATATCATTCCCCTGATATTCATCACCAAAATTATCTCCTTGCTGAACAGCAAAGATTAAGGTGCTAATTACAAAAGCAACCCCTAAAATCATAAGTATATTCTTAATTAATCTCATAATAAATAATTTAGCGACCTATCAAAGGTATAAAATACAACTCCGTTATTCCAAAATAATTGTGGGCAATCGTTCATTAAACCATTTATATCTATGAATAATCATGGTATGGGTTCCATTATGAACCACATGGCAATTCTTTATATATTGAATAGGAAAAACCGCATCATTATCGCCATGGATATGAATTAAATTCGGATCGTAACTGCTTTGATCCCAATGAACTATCTTGTCTATACACCAATCAATATAGTATTTATCACGCACTGCCAGGTATTCTTCATATAATTCCAGCCGTTTTGTAACCATCTCCCCAAAAGCGTATTTAACTAAAAGCTCAACATTATTTATTAAACCGGTTGGAAGTAATTTGTGTATTTTGGTGTACTTAGCAAATAGTAGCCGTTTAGGTAATTCTGATTTTTGTTTGATGCTCGAAATGATAATTACTTTTTCTACTTCTATAAGCTTTGACATTTCCTGTACAAGCATTCCTCCCAATGATACGCCTATAAGTACCGGTCTTTCATGCTCTATTTGACTACACATTGCAGCTGCATAGGCTTCAAAAGTAATTCCGTATTCGGGAACAAACCACTCTAATAAGTGTACTTCAAATCTGTCCTTTGGCAAATCAATGTTTTTAAAAATAGCAGAACTTGCGGCCATTCCCGGCATGAAATAAACTGGAATTTTAGTATTGTTCATTTAATCTAAACTATTGATTTTACTAGGAAATTAGCAATATTTTTCTTAATTTTGTGCGCTGATTAATAAATTACCACTACCAGTTGGGGTATTAAACATTAGCCGACAATATAGATAATTACGATTAATGCAAGATCGTAATTTTTTTATCTGAAACCATTTTAAATCATACTATATGAATGAAGTAGCAATTAAGGATAATAGTTTCTTACGTCAATTTGAAACTAAGGTTGATGGTCATCTTGCCAAGATTGAATACTCTTCGCAGGAAAGAAAAGTTTTTCTTACTAAATTGGTTATTCCTGAGGAAATATCTCAAGAAGGGTTTAAAGAAGAATTTATTAAATCTGTTTTGAATCATATACAGGAACAAAACCTCAGAGTGGTTCCAACAAGTCCTCAAATTGCAGGTTTTTTACGAAAAAACAGACAATATAAGGAAATGCTCCCGGTAGGTATCCGGATTTGAAAATTACAAACCTCCTTTTAGGAGGTTTTTTTATGCCCATGCTTCATTTAGCGCAAAATTTATTTGAACCAATCCGTCTTCATAGATATCAGCAAGGGTTACTTCGTGTAAAGTATTTACTAATTCCGGATTCCAGGGTGTTTTTACTTTTATATAATTATCGGTAAACCCATGGATATAACCTTCCTTATTCTCACTTTCAAACAATACAGTTCTTTTATGGCCAAGTTGGCTCTCATAAAATGACCTTCTTTTTTTAAAAGACAGTCCCCGTAACATTTTACTTCGCTTACTCCTGACATTTTTTGGTACTACTTCAGACATAGTTGCAGCCACAGTACCATCTCGTTCTGAATATGTAAAAACATGCAAATAGGAGATTTCTAACTCGTTTAAAAAATTATATGTTTCCAAAAAGTGTTTATCCGTTTCACCGGGAAATCCCACAATAACGTCTACACCAATGCACGAATGAGGCATCACATTCCTGATCCTTTTTACCCTATCCACATAAAGATCCGTGAGATAACGCCTTTTCATTAATTTAAGAAGTTCATCACTCCCACACTGCAAAGGGATGTGAAAATGAGGGACGAAAGTATTACTGCGAGCAACAAAATCGATGGTTTCATTTTTCAGTAGGTTAGGTTCTATAGAAGATATTCGTAATCTGTGAACACCTTCAACCTTATCCAAAGCTTTTACAAGATCAAAAAAAGTATGCTCGTGCTTTTTATTTCCGAATTCTCCTTTGCCATAATCCCCAATATTAACCCCGGTAAGTACGATCTCCTTTATGCCTTGTTCTGATATCTCCCTTGCATTTTTCAATACGTTTGAAAGGGTATCGCTTCTAGAAATACCCCTGGCCATAGGGATAGTACAATAGGTACATTTATAATCGCAACCATCCTGGACTTTTAAAAAAGCACGGGTTCTATCGCCAATGGCATAGCTGTCTACATAGAAATCTACCTCTTCAATTTCACAGGAATGAACTACACCAAAATCATTCTTAGAAAGATCATTGATATAGTCTAATATTTTAAACTTTTCTGAAGCACCCAAAACCAGATCCACACCATGAATATCTGCCAGGTCTTGCGGTTTTAATTGGGCATAACAACCAATGGCTGCAACAAAAGCTTCGGGATTTGTCTTTTGTGCCTGTCTTACAATCGTTTTAAAACGTTTATCCGCATTCTCGGTTACCGAACAGGTATTTATAACGTACATATCTGCACGATCCGAGAAATCTACACGATCGTATCCTTTATTCTCAAAACTCCTGGCAATGGTCGAAGTTTCAGAAAAGTTTAGCTTACAGCCTAGCGTATAAAATGCTACTCTCTTCTTCATTAAATATTATGATACAAAATTAGAGATGGCAAAGATATCAAAATTTAGCGCAAAACATTTAAACTATAGCCGTTTGGAAAACACCTGAAGCCTTTTATTGGGCATATTGGTCTCTTTGAATACATAAGGTTTTATCAGTTAGTAATTCCGGTATTTCTTTGTCAATTCAAAAACTTCATTAAGGATAGCGGCCTCTTGTTCATCAAAAACAACCCCTCTTCTTGCCATCATAACTTCCGCAGCTTCAAATGCTTTGTTCGGAAGATATGTTGTAAACCCCGAAGCCCCACCCCAACTAAAGCTGGGTATAAAATTTCTTGGAAATCCCGGCACGTAGATATTTGCGTTTACCCCAATCACGGTTCCTGTATTAAACATTGTATTAATAGCGGTCTTGCTGTGATCACCCATCATAAGGCCACAAAATTGAAGCCCCGTATGTTCAAATCGCTCAGTGTCGTAATTCCACAAACGCACTTTGGCATAATTATTTTTCAAATTTGAATTATTGGAATCCGCACCAATGTTACACCACTCTCCTAACACGGAGTTTCCTAAATAACCATCATGTCCTTTGCTCGAATATCCAAAAATTACCGAATTATTTATTTCTCCACATACTTTGCCATAGGGACCAATTGTCGTTGGTCCATAAATCTTAGCCCCCATTTTCACAACTGCCTTTTCACACAGTGCAAATCCTCCGCGAATTAGGTTTCCTTCCATAATTTCGGAATCCTTTCCCAGGTAAATAGGGCCATTACTGGCATTCAAAATACTGTATTCCACTTTGGCACCTTCCTCAAGAAAAATATGCTCAGCATTAATTAAATGATTGGTAGAAGATACTGGAGCACTTTTCCTTCCCTTTGTAATCATATTAAAGTCCTGCTGTAAGGCATTCCCATTTTTAGAAAAAATATCCCAGGTATTTATAACTCTAAGTAAGTCCCCCTCAAAATTTACTCTATTAAAATCGGAAAAATCAACTTCTTGTTCGGCATCCTCTGTGAAATAAGCAATTACAAGATCTTCTTTAAAAACCGCTTCATTCTTTTTTAAATTAAGTATAACAGAGACGAGTTCTTCGGTTGGACAAAAAGAGGCGTTAATTAAAATATTAGCAGGGCCATTAATTAACGGATACTTTTTAGCAAGATATTCTTCTGTCTTTGTGCTTGTAGTTGTATTGAGGTATTTCTCCCATTTTTCCCTAATTGTAAGAATACCGATTCTAATATCTGCAACAGGTCTGGTAAAAGTAAAAGGTAATAAGGAATTCCTGACCTCGCCATCAAAGAGAATATAATTCATCTATTTAAATTTTAAATAAAAGTAAAAAAATAACGCCCCCGATAGTGATCGGAGGCGCATCTTTATCTGAAATTTTAAAAAGTCTACTTTTCTTCAACATCAGGCTTAGTTTCCTTAGCTTCCGTAGCAGCGGGCTTTGCCTCCTTTTTAAACTTTTTATATTTGCTCTTAAATTTATCAATTCTACCTGCCGTATCTACCAACTTAGCCTTACCTGTATAGAAAGGGTGTGAGGTTCTTGAGATTTCTAATTTAACCAAGGGGTATTCTACACCCTCAACTTCTAAAGTCTCTTTTGTATCTGCTGTAGATTTGGTAATAAACACATCATCATTAGACATGTCCTTAAATGCTACCAATCTGTAATTATCCGGATGTATACCTTTTCTCATTTTATATTCTTTTAAACTTCTGAATTTTCAGCCTGCAAATTTAATTAATTTTCTCAGAAACAACAATTTTAATTTCCCAAAAAAGAAAACTCAAAATATTGTATATTTAAATGTAACAAAAATCAAACAATAACAACTAACTATCTTAAACATTAAAATCATATAAAAATGGAGGAAAATCAACCTAAAACCGGAAAATTTTCATTGAATTACGGATTAATCCTGGGAGTAATCGGAGTAGTATTTGGTATTATGTTATATAGCATGGATGCCCATTATTCACAAGACCCCAGTAATACAGTAATAACCATATTAATTATGGTTGGCGTCATTATTTGGGGTATTTTCAACTTTAGAAAAGCCAATCAAGGATTTTTAACCTTAAGTGAGGCCTTAAAACTAGGAGCCGGAATAGGCTTAGTTGCTGCAATTATAACAGTTATTTATACCTTGTTTTTATCTAATGTACTCGATCCGGATTTTGCAGTAAAAATTGCAGAAACCACAAAAGCAGCAAGTGAAGCGGGTGGTCAGTTGTCCGATGCACAAATACAACAACAGTATGATGGTACAATTAATTATTTCTGGATTACTTATCCTTTCATTTTAATCTTTAATATCATAGCTGGTTTAATTATCGGACTTATAGGAGGTTTGATCCTGAAAAAAGCAAAACCGGATTATTAATTATTAAAAATTGTACTTTTGGCAGGAATTTCCCTTAGAACTCAATGAATCTATCCATAGTTATTCCTTTACTTAACGAAGAAGAGTCTTTAGAAGAACTCCATGATTGGATTGCCGGTGTTATGCAATCCAATCATTTTTTATACGAAATTCTCTTTATTGACGATGGCAGTTCAGACCAATCATGGAAAGTAATTGAACGGTTAGTGGAAAAGAATGAAAACGTAAGAGGCATTCGCTTTCATAAGAATTTTGGAAAATCACAGGCACTTCATTCGGGGTTTAAAGTGGCACAAGGTGATGTAATTATTACAATGGATGCAGATTTACAGGATAATCCAGAGGAAATACCAGGACTTTATAACCTAATTACAAAGGAAGGATTTGATCTGGTTTCAGGCTGGAAGAAAAAAAGATATGATTCCCTGCTCTCGAAGAATATTCCTTCAAAACTTTTTAATTGGGCTGCAAGAATTACCTCCAATGTCCAATTACATGATTTTAATTGTGGGCTGAAGGCTTTCAGAAATGATGTTGTTAAAAATATTGAAGTCTCGGGAGAAATGCATCGATATATACCTGTTCTGGCTAAAAATGCAGGCTATTCCCATATAGGTGAAAAAGTTGTAAAACATCAGGCCCGTAAATATGGTAAAACAAAGTTTGGAGCAGAGCGTTTTATTAACGGATTATTAGATTTAATTACTATCTGGTTCGTTTCCAAGTTTGGTAAACGTCCAATGCACTTATTTGGGGCGCTAGGTGTTCTGATGTTTATTATTGGTTTTGGTTTTGCCCTTTATCTTGGAATTGACAAACTTTTTATTAATCCATTTGGGCGATTACTGTCTGAAAGACCACAATTTTACGTTTCACTTACTTCAATGATTATTGGAACACAATTTTTTCTTGCCGGGTTTCTCGGAGAAATAATGGTTAGGTCGAGAGTAAATGTTCAACGCTATACCATTTCTGAAGAATTAAATCTTTCAAGGCCTTAAAACAGATATTCTTTGTAATTTTAAATTTTCAATCGAAAATTCCATACAAATGGACGACATTCTTTCCAATGCCAAAGCATGGCAAACCGATTTTTTTGATCCCTCGGTCAGAAAAGAAATTCAGAATCTTATAGCCAATGATCCCGAAGATCTAAAGGACAGATTTTATAAAAATATGGAATTTGGTACCGGAGGTATGAGGGGTATCATGGGAGTTGGCACCAATAGAATAAACAAATATACTTTAGGCAAAAGTACTCAGGGACTTAGCAATTATCTGAAAAGCGTTTATGCCGGTGAAGATTTAAAAGTAGTAATTGCTTATGACTGCAGACATAACAGTGATACCCTGGCAAGGACAGTGGCCGATGTTTTTTCGGCGAACGGAATAAAAGTATTTCTTTTCTCCCAATTGCGTACAACTCCGGAACTTTCCTTTGCTGTCAGATATTTGGGCTGCAATGCCGGAATAGTTTTGACGGCATCACATAATCCGCCCGAATACAACGGATATAAGGTTTATTGGACAGATGGCGGACAAATTGTGCCTCCGCAGGATAATGAAATCATTGAAGAAATAAATAGGCTGAAGTACGAAGAAATTAATTTTAATGCCAATTCTAGCCTGATTGAATTAATAGACAGCGAAGTTGATGAGGCTTTTATACAAGCATCTGTGAAAAATGGAAGCTTTGGTGCAAAAGAAAAGGACAATTTTAAAATTGTCTTTACATCTCTGCATGGCACTTCAATTACAGTTATTCCCGAAGTGCTGAAACGAGCTGGCTACAACAATGTGACAATAATAGAAGAACAGGCGGTACCAGACGGCAATTTTCCTACGGTTAAATCGCCCAATCCAGAGGAACCTGAAGCACTCACCCTGGCAATGAAAAAGGCAGAAGAAGTTGGAGCCGATATGGTTGTAGGAACAGATCCGGATAGCGATAGGCTAGGAATAGCCGTCCGAAATCTTGAAGGAAAAATGGAATTGCTGAATGGAAATCAAACCATGCTTTTAATGACCAAATTTCTATTGGATCAGAGAGCAAAGCAAGGATTTACCGGAAATGAGTTTATCGCTACAACCATAGTATCTACCCCTATGATGGATGAAATGGCCAAAAGCTATGGGGTGGAGTGCAAAACATCTTTAACAGGATTTAAATGGATTGCGAAGATGATCAAAGATTTTCCCGAACAATATTTTATAGGTGGTGGTGAAGAAAGCTTTGGTTACATGGTTGGCGATTTTGTTAGAGATAAGGACGCGGTTACAGCTACCTTACTGGCCTGCGAAATAGCTGCGGATGCAAAAGCAAATGGCAGCTCGTTTTATAAACAGCTAATTGATTGTTATGTTAATTATGGTTTCTATAAAGAAAAGTTGATTTCAATAACCAAAAAAGGCATGAGCGGTGCGGAAGAGATAAGCCAAATGATGATTGACTTTAAAGAGAATCCGGTAAAATCAATTGGAGGTGCAAATGTGGTTATCGTTGATGACTATAATACTTCTACGTCTAAGAACCTCGCTACCGGTGAAGTAAAACAAATTGACATCCCAAAATCTAACGTCTTAATCTATACTACCGAAGATGGTACCAGAATGGCAGCCAGACCCAGTGGTACAGAACCAAAAATTAAATTTTATTTTAGCATTAATACCAATTTGGATTCCGCGGAAAACTTTAAAAAAGTTGATACGGAATTGGATACACGTATCGAAAGGATCCTCACAGAACTGAAGCTTCATTAATGGAATATTTTAAAAAAATCCTGCGTTTTGCCCTCCCGTATCGCAGGTACGGATTCTTAAATATTTTTTTTAATATTCTTTATGCGCTTTTTAGTGCGCTTTCTTTTGCCGCACTGATTCCTATGCTGGATGTGCTTTTCAATAAAACCAAAAAAGTGTATCAGGCACCTGTATATAGTGGTTTTGGAAATTTAAAAGACTATCTTCAAGAGTATATAAATTATAAGGTAACTGATTATTCGGGTGAAGATGAAATGAAGGGCTTGGTTTTGGTCATTGGTTTGGTACTGATACTCTTTCTCCTAAAGAATTTATTTAATTATATGGCCATGTATTTTATTACATTTTTAAGGAATGGAGTTCTTAAAGATGTAAGAAACAGGATGTATCAAAAAATTGTAGACCTTCCCCTATCCTATTATTCTGAGAAAAGAAAAGGCGATGTAATAGCGCGAATTTCATCTGATGTTCTTGAAATTCAATATTCATTTCTATCTATCCTTGAGTTAATCGTTAGAGAACCGCTTACCATACTTTTCACAATAAGCATCATGTTTTTAATAAGCGTTAAACTTACACTCTTTGTCTTTGTTTTTATTCCAATTGCAGGAATGATAATTTCAAGAATTGGAAAATCTCTTAAAAAGAATTCAGATAAGGTACAAAAAGAACAGGGTGAATTCCTGTCTATAATTGAAGAAACTTTAGGCGGACTTAGGGTTATTAAAGCATTTAACGCAGAATCTAAATTTTATGGGACATTCAAAAATTCTACAGAACGTTTTTTTAAATTCTCTAATACATTACTTAACCGACAAAATCTCGCATCCCCTACCGGAGAATTTTTAGGCATACTTGTTATTGGTGTTCTGCTTTGGTTTGGAGGAAAAATGGTACTTATAGATAAAACTCTGGGCGCTTCAGAGTTTATAGCCTATATGGGATTGGCCTATAACATACTTACTCCGGCCAAGCAAATCAGCAAAGCCTTATATGGGATCAAAAAAGGCAATTCCGCTGCCGAAAGAATTTTAGAAATTTTAGAAACAAAAAACCCAATTGCTGAAAAGAAAGATGCTATTGTAAAAACTGATTTTAATACCGGGATAACAATAGAAAACATTGCTTTTAAATATGACAATGAATATGTTCTTAATAATTTCAATCTTTATGTTGCAAAAGGAAGTACAGTTGCTTTAGTAGGCCAGTCAGGTAGCGGTAAAAGTACAATTGCAAATCTGGTTACCAGGTTTTATGATATCAATGAAGGTGAAATAAAAATTGATAATACCAATATTAAGGACCTCACTAAAAAATCACTGAGAGATCTTATAGGGCTGGTGACACAAGACTCTATTCTCTTCAATGATACGGTAAAGAATAATATAGGACTGGGAAAGGAGAATGCCAGTATTGAAGAAATTAAGGCTGCTGCCAAAATTGCCAACGCTCACGACTTTATAATGGAATTACCACAGGGCTATGACACAAATATCGGAGATAGCGGTAATAAACTTAGTGGCGGACAAAAACAACGTCTCTCTATCGCAAGAGCAGTTTTAAAGAACCCTCCGATTATGATTATGGATGAGGCAACTTCTGCCCTGGACACTGAAAGCGAAAGGCTGGTGCAAGATGCACTCGAAAAAATGATGCGCAACCGCACATCTATTGTTATTGCTCACAGATTGTCCACTATACAAAATGCGGATACCATTATTGTGTTACAGAAAGGTAAAATTGTAGAACAAGGGTCCCATAATGAACTGCTAAAATCAAGTGGTGTATATAAAAATTTGGTAGATATGCAAACACTGGGTGTAATATAAATTTAAAATGTAATTAAACCTTTTAAATTCAACGCAGTCTTAAATAAATAAGTATTTGCTTTGATCGCCGAAGAAACCTTAATAGAACAATTAAAACAGAAAGATACCCAGGCTAGTGCCTTTGAGGTGCTTATAAACACTTACAAAGAACGACTTTACTGGCATATCAGGCGAATTGTACTCGATCATGACGACACAGATGATGTATTGCAAAACACATTTATAAAGGTCTTTAGAAATATTGATAACTTTAAAGGAGATAGCAAGTTATATTCCTGGATGTACAGAATTGCTACTAATGAAGCCCTTACCTTTATCAAGGTAAAGTCTAAAAAATTAGGTGTTAGCAATGATGAACTACAGGAAAGATTGGCGGATAATTTACAGGCAGATGTATACTTTGAAGGTGATGAAATACAATTGAAGTTGCAAAAGGCGATCGCACTATTGCCGGAAAAACAAAAATTGGTTTTTAATATGAAATATTTTGAAGAACTAAAATACGGGGAAATATCGGAGATATTAGAAACCTCAGTAGGTGGCTTAAAAGCTTCCTATCATTTAGCGGTGAAAAAAATTGAAGCCAGTTTAAAAGAAGAATAAAAGAAGTAATGCTTATTTAATATATTTAGGTTTAAAGTATATAAAGAATTTAAAAGTAAAATGATTACGACCGGGCAATATTAAACCTTTTATAACATTAAGAGTCAAACTATAAGGATGGGTAAAAAAATAAAAAATAGTGGATTTAAAACCCCAGAGGGTTACTTTGAAGGTTTTACGGATGATCTTTTGAATAAAATGTCAAAAGAGACTTCAAGTCTTCCTAACAAGGATGGATTTAAAGTTCCGGAAGGCTATTTTGATAATCTGAATAAAACGGTCTTAGAGAAGATAACTGAGAAGGAATCAAAAGTAATAAGACTCAATTCCTATAAGAAATATTTATATGTAGCAGCCTCTGTAGCCGCAATTCTGATATTAGTTTTAAGTATTCAACAGAAGGGTAAAAGTAGTTTTACTTTTGATGATCTGGCCAGAACGGACATTGAAAATTACATTGAAGAAAACGAACTGGGATTGAGTAGTTACGAACTGGCGGAAGTGCTGCTTACAGAAGAATTTGAGGTAAATGATATTCTTAATGGTGAACTGGATGATGAAAATATCATCGATTACCTTGAGGATAACATTGACGATTTTGATGAATTAAATTTGGAAATCGATGAATAATTTCGGCAAAATATTGTTGTTTATAATGCTGTTTTTAACAGTTGTTAGTGTGTCGGGACAAGGCAGGCCCGGAATGGATAAAATTAAATCCCTGAAGGTTGCCTTTATAACAGAAAGGGTAGATCTTAGTAGTAAGGAGGCCGCAATGTTTTGGCCCGTTTACAATGAGCATGAGAAAGCAATGGCTCAAATTCGCAGAAAGGAACGCGTAGAAATTAGGAGTAAAATGGTCGATTTTGAGAATTTAAGCGAAGCAGAAGCAAATAAACTCTTAGATCAACTTATTGAGCTGGAGAAGGAGAAACAAGAGCTTAATATTTTATTCCTGTCAAATATTCGTGAGGTTATTTCACCAAAGAAAACCTTTCTTTTAATTAAAGCCGAAGAAGATTTTAAGAAACGATTGTTGAAACAAATTCAGCAAAGGCGACAAGGAGGGAGATAAATTATCAGATCCTTTCGAATTATAAAGGAAACCTTTTGGTTTCCTTTATTTGTTTGTAAAATCAATATTAGAACACTTGTATTCCGCTAATCCATATTCAATAAAAAAACATAAATCTTAATTAAACCTTTACTTTAATTGATAGTCTTAGCTTTATAATCAATAAAAAAAGAAGTTATGAAAAGTTTAAAACTATTAGTAATCATTATTTTATTAGTTGGTGCAACTTCAGCTGTAACTGCTCAGCGCACCGTTAAAGTATATCCCAGACATGGTAGCGTAGTTACAACATTATATCAACCAAGACTTGTCGTACATAAAGGAGTGAATTTTCACTTTTCCAATGGTATCTGGTATAAAGCGAGAGGAAGAAAATATGTGGTCTGTGCAGCACCTGTTGGAATTAAAGTGAGAAAACTTCCATTAGGAAATAAAGTAGTTGTTCATAGGGGTAGGAAGTATTATACCTATAATGGAGTTTTTTATAAGAAAAAGGGGCGTAACTATATAGTAGTGAATGTATAGTTAGCTTGGTTTTGATTTGGTTACCACAATAAGTGGTTAGTTTGTTGGTAATTAAAAAGGGAAGTTCTCAAGCTTCCCTTTTTATTTGAACGTAAGTTTGGCAATGCGATTTCTTCCTGCAGCATATGCTACTGAATCATTCTGGAATCGTATGGTGTAGAACCCTTCGTTTGAAAGAGCCTTCCAGTTTATTCCCATATCGTTTGAATATGAAATTCCTGTAAATCCTATAGCCACAATCTCTTTGCCTTCAGAATTAGGTACAAATCGGATACAACTCTTGTAGCCAGGTTCTTGATTATTAGCAAGTAGCTCCCAACTTTTACCTCCATCACGGCTGATCGCTTTATTGGCAAAGCTTTTGTCTGGATCTGTATAATCTCCACCAATCACAATTCCCAATGAGCTATCGTAAAAGTCCATCGAATAAATACCCTGAGTAGGTTTATCACTAAGGATGGGGGTTTGTACTACACTCCATGATTTTCCTGCGTTATCAGTAAAAAGCACACGCCCTTTAGTTGTTCCTATCCACGCTTTATTTCCCTGAAGGGCTATATTCGTATTACTGGCAGCAAAAGCCCCCTCTCCTTCAAGTCCCTGGGGTAATTGGTCACATGGAAGTTTAGCCCAGCTATATCCACCGTCTCTGGTAATAATTATAGAAAGACAACCTCCAACGGTATCACCGATAGCTATACCTTCTTTATCATTCCAAAAAGCCATGGCATCATAAAAAACGTTCTCCCCATCCTCTACGTAAACTAATTCCATTTTTCCCATATCTCCTGTTTTATACAACAAAGCAGGATTTGCAACAGAGAGCATAAAAAAATCTGTAGATGTATGTGCAATAGCCCTGAATTCAGGGAAAATACTATCATATTTTTGACTATTGGTCCTGACTGTTTTGGTCTGCAGGTCAATTGTCCCAAAAACACCTTTGTTGGCCGCAAAACCTAAACTCCCACCCATCAATTCAATTGCTCTAATACTTAAGGAATCCTCATAAAGTACTTCAACTATGACCTCGGAAAAAACAGGCCTATTAACAGGTTTCTGGCAGGAATGAATTAGAAATAAAGTGAAGAATAAGGTACTATAGCGCATGTGTAAATTTAGGGATAAAACCGGGTTTATTACCGATAGAATAAAACGATTATTCCATTGTTCAATTGTACCATTTCAAAAATTGCGACTCCATTCAGCGATTAAAAACATCAAATTACTTTGTTTAGTAACTATAGGGTAATTAATTAGTTAAAAATTAAAAGCAATACCTTTGCCTACTAAATTTTGCAGATGCGGTTACATAGAAATTTGGTGTTTGCTGTAGTAGACGCACTCAACCTTATATTTAACGAGGGAGAATATGCCGATAAGGTAGTGGAAAAGACTTTGAAGCACGATAAACGTTGGGGGTCTAGAGATAGAGGTTTTATTGCTGAAACCACCTATGACATAGTCCGTTGGAAAAGACTTTATTCTGAAATTGCAGAGGTAAGTGCTCCCTATTCCAGACCTAACTTATTTAGGCTATTTGCAGTTTGGGCAGTGCTTAGAGGAATTCAATTGCCAGATTGGAAACAAATTGAAAATACTCCGACCAGGCGAATTAAAGGGAAATTCGATGAGCTTTCTAAAATCAGGAAATACAGAGAATCTATTCCGGACTGGATAGAGGAATTAGGTTTAAATTCATTGGGAGAGGAGTTATGGACAAGAGAAATTGCAGCACTAAATCAACAGGCCCAGGTAATTCTCAGAACAAACACACTTAAAACATCCAAAAACGACTTAAAAAATGTTCTTTTAGAAGAGGGCATTGAGACCGAGTCTATTGAAGGTTATCCTGATGCCTTGAAATTAAAAGAGCGTACGAATGTTTTTAGAACAAAGGCATTTACTGATGGCTTTTTTGAAGTTCAGGATGCATCATCACAAAAAGTCGGGACTTTTACGCAGGTTGAACAGGGCTTACGGGTAATTGATGCCTGCGCCGGCGCCGGAGGTAAAACTTTGCATTTAGCGGCTCTAATGAAAAACAAAGGGCAGCTTATTGCCCTTGATATCTATGAAAATAAATTAAAAGAACTTAAGAGAAGGGCTAAAAGAGATGGTGCGCATAATGTAGAAACAAGAGTAATAGGTAATAGCAAGGTTTATAAAAAATTATATGGCAGTGCAGACAGAGTGCTAATAGATGCTCCATGTTCAGGACTAGGTGTACTGAGACGCAATCCGGATTCCAAGTGGAAATTACAGCCGGAATTTCTGGATAAGATTGTCAAAGTACAACAAGAAATACTGAAAAATTACAGCAAGATGGTAAAAGAAGGCGGCAAACTAATATATGCTACTTGTTCTATTTTACCACTGGAGAATACAGAACAAGTGAAACACTTTTTAGATTCTGATGAAGGGAAAGTATTTTCTTTGGAGGAAGAGGTGAACATTTATGCATCAGAAAGTGGATTTGATGGTTTCTATATGGCTCGAATGACAAGGAAGTAATGAACAATTACGTTTGAAAACTGTTAACTTTTCTATTAAAAAAACCCATTTTAATAATGTAAATTTGTGCTTTCGTAATCTTAATTTGTAATAAGTTCCATGATTCAATTCTTTGGAGATCTCAGCACTAAAGTTTTTGCAGTACAAACTAAACAAGAACTTTCCGAAAAAGACATTGAGAAACTTAATTGGTTATTCGGAAACCAACCCAGAATAAATTTGGCGTCTATAGACGCCTTTTTTGTTGGACCGCGGGCTGCAATGATTACCCCCTGGAGTACAAATGCCACGGAAATAACTCAGAATATGGGTGTTTCAGGAATTCTTAGAATAGAAGAATTTACCCGTGTGGATGAAAATTTTAAAGATTTTGATCCAATGCTCTCGCAAAAGTACCTTGCGCTAAATCAGGAGATCTATAGTATTGAGGTTGCACCTCATCCCATTCTTGAAATTGATAATATTTCCAAATATAATAAGGAAGAAGGATTAGCCCTGAGCCCGGATGAAGTAGAATATCTGGAAGGACTATCAAAAAAAATAGGTCGGAAATTAACAGATTCTGAAGTCTTTGGATTCAGTCAGGTAAATTCTGAACATTGCAGGCACAAAATTTTTAACGGGACTTTTGTAATTGATGGTAAAGAAATGCCTTCTTCACTTTTTAAGCTGATAAAAAAAACAGCTAAGGAAAATCCAAATGAAATTGTATCAGCATATAAAGACAATGTGGCTTTTGTAAAAGGTCCTAAGGTGGTTCAATTCGCCCCAAAAACTTCTGATAAACCAGACTACTATCAGGAAAGCGAGTTTGAATCTGTTATTTCACTAAAAGCCGAGACCCACAACTTTCCAACTACCGTAGAACCTTTTAATGGCGCAGCTACTGGTTCCGGAGGTGAGATAAGGGATCGTTTGGCAGGAGGTAAAGGCTCATTACCCATCGCAGGAACCGCCGTATACATGACCTCATATTCTCGGCTGGAAAAAAACAGGTCATGGGAGAAAGGAATGGAGGAAAGACCATGGTTATACCAAACCCCAATGGATATTCTTATAAAAGCTTCCAATGGTGCTTCTGATTTTGGCAACAAATTTGGTCAACCTTTAATATCCGGATCTTTATTGACTTTTGAGCACGAAGAACATTCCAGAAAATTAGGATATGATAAGGTTATTATGCTCGCCGGAGGTATTGGTTATGGCAAAGCAGACCAGGCTCTTAAAGGAACTCCAAAAAAAGGAGATAAAATAGTTATTCTTGGCGGTGATAACTACCGTATAGGAATGGGTGGTGCTGCCGTTTCAAGCGCTGATACTGGTGAATTTAGTTCGTCTATTGAGTTAAATGCTGTACAACGTTCGAACCCGGAAATGCAAAAACGCGCTGCTAATGCAATACGGGGCCTTGTGGAAAGCAAGGAGAATCCCATAGTTTCTATTCATGATCACGGTGCCGGCGGTCATTTAAATTGTTTATCAGAATTAGTGGAAGAGACAGGAGGCAAAATTGATCTGGATAAGCTCCCTATTGGGGACCCTACACTCTCAGCCAAGGAAATTATAGGAAATGAATCTCAGGAGCGCATGGGGCTGGTAATGGGAACCGAAAATATGGGATTATTACATCGAATCGCCGATAGGGAGCGTTCTCCTATTTATGATGTAGGGGATGTTACCGGAGACAATAGATTCACTTTTGAATCCGAAACAAAAGGAATTAAGCCAATGGATCTTGAGCTTTCCGACATGTTTGGCAGCTCTCCGAAAACGATTATGAATGATATTACAGTCGACAGGAAATATCAGGTAACAGCCTATAAAATAGAATTTTTTCATGACTACCTTAATCAAGTCCTTCAGCTCGAAGCTGTCGCCTGTAAGGATTGGTTAACAAATAAGGTAGACCGATGTGTTGGTGGCAAAGTTGCTAAACAGCAGTGTGCCGGTCCTTTGCAATTGCCCCTGAATAATTGTGGCGTCATGGCCTTGGATTTTAAGGGCCAGGAAGGTATTGCGACTTCCATTGGTCATTCCCCAATAAGCGGATTAATTGATCCGGTCGCAGGTAGCAGGAACAGTATTGCCGAGGCTCTTTCAAATATTGTTTGGGCACCTATAAAAGACGGTTTAAAATCGGTTGCTCTCTCAGCTAATTGGATGTGGCCATGCAGAAATGAAGGAGAAGATGCCAGATTATATACCGCTGTAAAAGCTATATCTGACTTTGCCATTGAACTTGGGATCAATGTCCCCACGGGTAAGGATTCATTATCCATGAAACAAAAATACAAGGATGAAGAAGTTATTGCTCCGGGCACTGTAATAATTTCAGCGGCAGCAAATTGTACAGATATTACCAAGGTAGTAGAGCCTGTATTTCTAAGAAGTGCTGGAAGTATTTATTATGTCAACATCTCTCAGGATGAATATGAGTTGGGTGGATCTTCTTTTGCACAAATACTTAATAGAATTGGTGATAAAGCCCCTACAATAAAAGAATCGGAATATGTCATAAATGTATTTAACACACTTCAGGAATTAATAAAAGATGAACAAATTGTAGCTGGCCATGATGTGGCTTCAGGAGGATTGATAACCACTCTTTTGGAAATGTGTTTTGCCGATGTAAATCTGGGTGCTTCTTTGGATCTTTCAAGTCTGGGAGAAAAAGATACTATCAAATTACTTTTCGCCGAAAATTCCGGATTAGTTTTTCAAGCCAAAGATGATTCAGTAGAAGTAAAAATGCAGAAAGCTGGAATAGATTTTAATAAAATAGGGGAAGTTTTCCAACAACCGGAATTGAACTTAAAAAATCAAGAAGTTGAAATATGTTTGAATATTAATAGTTTACGGGATACCTGGTATAAAACATCTTATCTCCTAGACGAGAGACAAACCTCTAATAATCTTGCTAAATCGAGATATGGAAATTACAAAAAACAACCCCTTAATTTTAACTTCCCGGCATATTTTCAAAATCATCGTCCCGAAAGAAGTGCAGAAAATATAAAACGTCCGAAGGCAGCAATTTTAAGAGAAAAGGGCAGTAATTCTGAACGTGAAATGGCCAATGCCATGTACCTTGCCGGATTTGATGTCAAGGACGTTCATATGACCGACCTCATTACGGGGAGAGAAACCCTGGAAGATATTCAATTTATAGGTGCAGTAGGTGGATTCTCAAATTCTGATGTTTTGGGAAGTGCAAAAGGATGGGCAGGCGCGTTTAAATATAATGAAAAGGCAAGGCAATCACTGCTAAACTTTTTTGGCAGGACGGATACTTTATCTGTTGGAATATGTAACGGATGTCAGCTTTTTATGGAATTAGAATTAGTGAATCCTGAACATGAAGTTCATGGCAAAATGACTTTTAACAATTCGCATAAACATGAGAGCAGTTTCACCTCTGTAAAGATTGAAGACAATAATTCGGTAATGCTATCTTCTCTTGCAGGAACAACTCTTGGGGTTTGGATATCACATGGTGAAGGGAAATTTAGTCTTCCTTTGACCGAAGCAAATTACGACATTGTTGCTAAATATGGTTATAGTGAGTATCCATCTAATCCCAATGGAAGTGATTTTAACACGGCAATGATGTGTGATAAAACAGGGAGGCACTTGGTGACCATGCCACATATTGAGCGTTCTATTTTTCCATGGAACTGGGCATACTACCCCAAGGATAGAAACGATGAAATATCACCCTGGTTAGAGGCGTTTACTAACGCCAGAAAATGGATAGAAAAACAAAACCAAGTATCTTGATTATTCGCAGGGCCAAACAAAAGGACGTACCAGCTATTGTAGAACTCATAGCTAATGATAAATTAGGCAGGCTAAGAGAAAACTTCAAAACACCCTTACCTGAGGAGTATATAAAAGCATTTGACAAAATTAATTCTGACCAAAATCAGGAATTAATGGTAATGTTAAACGATTCCGGGGAGGTAATTGGTACTTTACAACTAAGCTTTATTCAGTATCTAACCTATCAGGGAGGCATAAGGGCACAAATAGAGGCCGTAAGGGTACATGAGGATTACAGGAATAAAGGAATTGGTCAGGAGCTTATACAGTGGGCCATAGATCGTGCTAAAAAAAGAGGAGCTCATGTAGTGCAGCTTACCACGGATAAAAAAAGAGATGCGGCTTTGAAATTTTACGAAAAACTAGGATTTAATTCATCCCATGAAGGAATGAAACTTCATTTGCACTAAAGAATTAATTGACTTTTTAAGTACATATTTATTAGAGGATCGTATTTTATTATCAAATTATAAAAAATTAAGGTCATTTTTTAGTAATCCTGCTTTATAATACCGTTCCCTTTTCTTATTTTGCAATTACCATTCAGAAATAGAATATGCAAGATATAACCCGTCTTTTTGATTTTCCTTATTACCAATTAGAAAAATTTGATCTTAAGAATTCCCTGGTAACAAAATATAATGGGGAATGGATCGCGACTTCTACCAGGGAGTATATAGATAAGGCAAATACGGTAAGTAGGGCTTTACTAAAGTTAGGTGTAAAACCCAATGACAAAATTGCACTGATATCAATGACCAACCGAACGGAATGGAATATTATGGATATCGGTATTTTGCAACTGGGAGCCCAAAATGTACCAATTTACCCCACTGTTTCTAAAGAAGACTATACATATGTACTTAACCATGCAGAATGTGTTTATTGTTTTGTCTCCTGCCGAGAGGTTTATGAGAAAGTCAAGACGGTAAAAGATAAAGTTCCTTCCTTGAAGGAAATATACTCTTTTGATGAATTGGGGGACTGTAAGAATTGGAAAGAAATATTACAACTAGGAAAAGACGAGTCAAACCAGATTGAAGTAGAAAAGCTTAAAGATTCAGTAAAACCGGAGGACCTGGCCACCTTAATTTATACATCTGGCACAACGGGAAGGCCAAAAGGTGTTATGCTCTCCCATGATAACATAGTGAGTAATACCCTGGAAAGTTCGTTCAGATTACCAATCGCAGATGGTGCGGTTAAAGCACTTAGTTTCTTACCTGTTTGTCATATTTATGAACGGATGCTAATGTATTTGTATCAGTATAGAAGTGTTTCTATCTATTTCGCTGAATCACTGGAAACAATTAGTGAAAATTTAAAAGAGGTTGAACCCCATGTCATGACTGCTGTTCCCAGACTTATAGAAAAGGTCTACGATAAGATAATTGCAAAGGGTGCCGACTTAAAAGGTATTAAGAAATTCTTGTTTTTCTGGGCGGTAAAAATAGGGCTTAGATATGAACCTTATGGCCAAAACGGATGGTGGTATGAGCAACAACTCAAACTGGCCCGTTCGTTAATTTTTAGTAAATGGAAAGCCGGACTTGGGGGAAATCTTGATCTTATTGCTTCGGGAAGCGCGGCCTTACAACCCAGATTGGCAAGAATTTTTAATGCTGCTGAAATGGGTCTTATGGAAGGTTATGGACTTACGGAAACTTCTCCTGTTGTCTCAGTAAATGACATGCGTAATAATGGCTTTAAGATAGGAACTGTGGGTAAACCTATAGGACGCACTGAAGTAAAGATTGAAGCTGATGGTGAGATTTGCATTAAAGGCCCACAGGTAATGATGGGATATTACAGAGATGCCAAAAAAAGTGCTGAAGTATTAAAAAACGACTTTTTTCACACGGGTGATATTGGTGAAATTGATGCTGATGGTTTTCTTAGAATTACAGACCGCAAAAAAGAAATGTTCAAAACTTCAGGTGGTAAATATGTAGCACCGCAGGTACTGGAAAACCGATTTAAACAATCCAGATTTATTGAGCAAATTATGGTTGTTGGAGAAGGCGAGAAAATGCCTTCTGCGCTTATCCAACCTAATTTTGAGTTCTTAAAGGAATGGGCCGTGAGACATAATGTTAATCTGGGAACCAATACCGAAAGTGTTATAAACCCGAAAGTCCTGGCCAGGTTTCAGGAAGAAGTTGATCATGCCAATGAAAAATTTGCTAAATGGGAAAAAGTTAAACAGTTTAAACTTACCCCGGATGTCTGGAGTGTCGACGGAGGCCACCTCACCCCTACTATGAAACTTCGCCGAAAGATTATTAAAGAAAAGTATATGGACCTCTACAACCAAATATACGGACATTAATAACAGATACTTCCTATTAATGGAATCAGAACTACTTAATTTCACTAAAATTCCTTTTTAATATCAACGGGCTATTCTTAAAAATTTATTATGCATGCATAATAAATTTTTATATCTTTGAAGAACAATTAAAGATTTTATGAAGGATATAACGATAGATTATGCCTTGCGTGCTACCTGGCAATCCGTTGCCAAAATGTATAATGAAGAAGCCAAAAACTTTGGCACTACAATGGCCGTTGGTTTTACTCTGTTAAGCATAGATCCTAAAACCGGAACACCTTCCACGGCCCTGGGCCCTAAAATGGGAATGGAAGCCACTAGCTTGTCTAGAATACTAAAAAGCATGGAGGAAAAAGGTCTGATTATTCGTAAGCCTAATCCGGATGATGGCCGTGGCGTTTTAATACATCTTACCCCGTTTGGTCTTGAAAAGCGTGTAGATTCTAAAGATGTTGTTTTGCGGTTTAATGATGTTGTTAAGCAAAATCTTAATGAAGGGCAGTTGAACAATTTTTTTGAGGTTATGGAAACTATAAACCACCTTATTACTGAAAAAAAAATATATAGTAGGAATACAAAATTAAATAATCATCATCAATGAATAAGCACATTAAAAAGGTAGCTGTTATAGGTTCTGGTATAATGGGTAGCGGAATTGCCTGTCACTTTGCAAATATTGGAGTTGAAGTTCTATTACTAGATATTGTTCCCGGGGAACTTAGTGAAAAGGAAAAATCAAAAGGACTTACAATTAAAGATAAAGCCGTAAGAAATAGAATTGTCAATGATTCCTTGGCAGCAGCTTTAAAGTCAAAGCCATCTCCCATTTATCATTTAGATTTCGCTGGTAGAATCAACACTGGAAATCTTGAAGATGATATAGCGAAAGTTGGTCAGGTAGATTGGATTATAGAAGTGGTAGTGGAACGCCTGGACATAAAGAAAATGGTTTTTGAGAACCTTGAAAAGCATAGAAGTCCCGGAACGTTGATAACTTCCAATACTTCAGGTATTCCTATTAAGTTTATGAGTGAAGGAAGAAGCGATGATTTCCAGGAACATTTTTGCGGTACGCACTTCTTTAATCCCGCTCGTTATCTTAAACTTTTTGAAATCATTCCCGGGCCGAAAACTAAACAATCTGTACTGGATTTTTTAAATAGTTATGGTGAAAAATTTCTTGGGAAAACATCGGTAATTGCCAAGGATACCCCTGCGTTCATAGGTAATAGAATTGGGATTTTTAGCATTCAGAGCTTATTTCACATGGTCCAGGAATTAGGACTCACAGTAGAAGAAGTAGATAAACTTACCGGACCGGTAATTGGCAGACCAAAATCTGCAACTTTCAGAACGGTGGATGTGGTAGGTTTGGATACTTTAGTTCATGTAGCCAATGGTATCTATGAAAATTGCGGAGATGATGAACGACATGAATTATTTCAGTTGCCCGAATTTATCCGGACTATGTCTGATAACAAATGGCTGGGAAGTAAAACGGGTCAGGGCTTCTATAAAAAGGTAAAGAATAAAGACGGGAAAAGTGACATTCTTAGTCTGGATCTGGATTCTATGGATTACAGACCAAAAAAGAGAGCGAATTTCACTACACTGGAACTTACCAAACCCGTAGATAAAGTTATTGATCGTTTTAAAATTTTGGTAAATGGTAAGGATAAAGCTGGCGTCTTTTACCGCAAAAGCTTTGCTGCACTTTTTGCCTATGTTTCTCACCGCATCCCTGAGATAACAGATGAATTATATAAAATTGATGATGCGATGAAAGCCGGTTTTGGCTGGGAGCACGGACCTTTCCAAATATGGGATGCCATTGGTTTGGAAAATGGCTTGAAAATGATTGCAGAAGAGGGACATAGCCCGGCTAAATGGATTAAGGAGTTAAAGGACTCAGGGACCTCTTCCTTCTACAATGTTAAAGACGGAGCCACCTATTTTTATGATATTCCACAGAAGACCATGGCTAAGGTACCCGGCCAGGATGCCTTTATTATTTTAGATAACATAAGAAAATCTAATGAAGTTTTTAAAAATAGCGGCGTTGTTATAGAAGACCTTGGTGATGGAATACTCAATGTAGAATTCCAATCTAAAATGAATACAATTGGCGGAGATGTATTGTCTGGTTTAAATAAAGCAGTAGACCTTGCTGAGAAGGATTTTCAAGGGCTCGTTATAGGTAACCAGGCGGCTAACTTTTCCGTAGGGGCCAATATAGGAATGATATTCATGATGGCTGTAGAACAGGAGTACGATGAATTGAATATGGCTATTAAATATTTTCAGGATACAATGATGCGAATGCGTTATTCTGCTATCCCAACAGTCTCAGCTCCTCATGGAATGTGTTTGGGCGGTGGATGTGAGCTATCACTGCATGCTGATAAAGTTGTGGCAGCAGCTGAAACCTACATGGGATTGGTCGAATTTGGAGTTGGAGTCATCCCGGGAGGTGGTGGTTCTAAAGAAATGGCATTACGAGCCTCAGACATATTCAGAAAAAATGATGTAGAACTAAATGTGCTGCAGGAATATTTTCTGACCATTGGAATGGCCAAAGTATCAACTTCGGCTTATGAAGCATATGACTTAGGTGTGCTGCAAAAAGGAAAGGACATCGTTGTCGTAAATAAAGACAGACAGATAGCAACAGCAAAGGCACAGGCGAAACTTTTGGCTGAAGGAGGTTATACCCAACCTATAAAAAGAAAAGATGTCAAGGTTTTGGGGAAACAGGCTTTGGGCATGTTCCTGGTAGGTACAGATTCTATGGAAGCAGGACACTACATCAGTGAGCACGATAAAAAAATTGCAGATAAGCTGGCTTACGTTATGGCAGGAGGTGATTTGTCTGAAGCAAGTCTCGTAAGTGAGCAATACTTATTGGATTTGGAACGAGAGGCCTTTTTATCGCTCTGCACAGAGAGAAAGACAATGGAACGAATTCAGCATATGTTAAAAACAGGTAAACCACTTAGAAATTAAAAAAATGAAAACAGCATATATCGTTAAGGCTTATAGAACAGCAGTTGGCAAAGCACCAAGAGGATTATTCCGTTTTAAAAGACCTGATGAATTGGCGGCAGAAACCATAGCATATATGATGAAGGAGTTGCCACAATTAGATAAGAAAAGAATTGATGACGTAATTGTAGGTAATGCAATGCCCGAGGCTGAGCAAGGACTCAATATGGCCCGCCTGATATCCTTAATGGGATTAGAGATAGATGATGTTCCCGGTGTTACAGTAAACCGATATTGTGCCTCTGGACTGGAAACCATAGGTATCGCCACAGCGAAAATACAGTCGGGCATGGCTGATTGTATCATAGCCGGGGGAGCAGAAAGCATGAGTTATATCCCTATGGGAGGATACAAGCCAACCCCCGATTATGAAATTGCCAAAGAAGGTCATGAAGATTATTACTGGGGGATGGGATTAACAGCAGAGGCTGTTGCAAAACAATTTAAGGTTTCAAGAGAGGATCAGGATGATTTTGCATATAACTCTCACATGAAAGCGTTAAAAGCACAAAAGGAAAATAAGTTTCAGGAACAAATTGTGCCAATTGAAGTAGAACACACCTATGTTAATTCGGAAGGCAAGAAAGAAACAAATACCTACACAGTGGATAAAGATGAAGGTCCAAGAGCAGGTACTTCCAAAGAAGTTCTTGCTAAATTAAGACCTGTTTTTGCGGCAGATGGCAGTGTTACAGCAGGTAATTCTTCCCAAATGAGTGATGGTGCAGCTTTTGTAATGGTAATGAGTGAGGAAATGGTCAAGGAGTTAAAATTAGAACCAATTGCCCGTCTGGTAAATTATGCAGCTGCCGGTGTAGAACCCCGAATAATGGGCATTGGTCCTGTAAAGGCAATCCCTAAGGCATTAAAACAAGCAGGTTTAAAACAGGATGCTATTTCTCTGATAGAGTTAAATGAGGCATTTGCCTCTCAATCGCTTGCAGTTATAAGGGAACTAAACCTTAATCAGGATCTTGTTAATGTAAATGGGGGAGCAATTGCGCTGGGTCATCCCCTGGGTTGTACCGGAGCCAAACTTTCTGTCCAATTATTTGATGAAATGCGTAAACGCAACATGAAAGGAAAATATGGAATGGTAACCATGTGTGTGGGAACAGGCCAGGGTGCAGCTGGCATCTACGAGTTTTTAAATTAATATCAATTAAAGAAATATAAAATGAGTACGGATACAATTAACAAAGATATCTTACGAGGTGGTCAGTTCCTGGTTAAAGAAACAAATTGCGAAGATATTTTTACGCTTGAAGATCTGACCGAAGAGCAGAAAATGATGCGTGAAAGCACCAAGGATTTTGTAGATCGTGAACTGTGGGCGCATTGGGAAAGATTTGAAAAAAAGGATTATGCCTTTACCGAAGAGTGCATGCGTAAGGCCGGTGAATTAGGTCTTTTAAGTGTTGCTGTTCCGGAGGCATATGGGGGTCTCGGTATGGGATTCGTTTCCACAATGTTGGTGTGTGATTATATTTCCGGTGCCACAGGCTCATTTAGCACAGCCTTTGGAGCCCACACGGGCATAGGTACAATGCCAATAACCCTTTACGGTACGGAACAGCAAAAAAAGAAATATGTGCCCAAACTGGCATCAGGTGAATGGTTCGGAGCTTACTGTTTAACTGAACCAGGTGCAGGATCAGATGCAAATTCCGGAAAAACCAAGGCTGTATTATCCAAAGAAGGAAAGCATTATCAAATTAGTGGTCAAAAAATGTGGATTTCTAATGCTGGCTTCTGTAAATTATTTATTGTTTTTGCCAGAATAGAAGACGATAAAAATATTACAGGTTTCATCGTTGAAAATGATCCCTCAAATGGTATCACTATGGGAGATGAAGAAAAAAAATTAGGGATTCACTCCTCCTCCACACGCCAGGTATTTTTTAGCGATACCAAGGTTCCTGTTGAAAATATGTTATCCGAGCGGGGAAATGGATTTAAGATTGCAATGAACGCTTTGAATATTGGAAGAATTAAGTTGGCTGCAGCTTGTCTGGAAGCCCAAAGGAGAGTGCTTGGTGAGGCAGTTAATTACGCCAACGAAAGGATTCAATTTAAAACTCCAATTATAAATTTTGGTGCTATTAAAGCAAAGATTGCACAAATGGCAACGAATGCCTATGCTGGAGAATCTGCCTGTTACAGGGCTGCTAAGAATATTGAGGACAGGATAGCCATTCGTGTTGCTGAAGGCAATTCACACCAGGAAGCCGAACTAAAAGGCGTTGAGGAGTATGCCATAGAATGTTCTATACTTAAAGTGTCTGTTTCTGAAGATGTTCAACAAACCACAGATGAAGGTATCCAGATCTTTGGCGGAATGGGTTTTAGCGCAGATACACCAATGGAATCAGCATGGAGAGATGCCAGAATAGCACGTATATATGAAGGAACCAATGAAATAAACAGGATGTTAGCGGTTGGTATGCTGGTAAAAAAAGCAATGAAAGGTCATGTAGATTTATTGGGCCCGGCAACTAAGGTGGCCGATGAACTAATGGGAATACCATCTTTTGATACTCCTGATTATTCTAAACTCTTTTCAGAAGAAAACGATATGATAGCGCGTCTGAAGAAGGTATTTCTGATGGTTGCCGGTAGTGCAGTACAAAAGTTTGGTACTGATCTGGAAGAACATCAGCAGGTGTTATTAGCTGCGTCAGACATATTGATAGAAATATATATGGCCGAATCTACTATCCTTAGAACGGAGAAAAACGCCCAAAGATTTGGGGAAGAGAACCTAACTACACAAATTGCAATGTCCAGACTGTATTTATACAATGCTGTGGATATAGTGATTCAAAAAGGCAAAGAAGCAATAGTTTCTTTTACAGAGGGTGATGAACAACGCATGATGCTTATGGGATTAAAACGTTTTACAAAGTACACCAATCAGCCTAATGTTGCTGAACTCAGAATGCAAATAGCGGAAAAGGTGGCTTCAGATAATGCGTATACTTTTGATTAAGTGTAATCAATTTTATTTTGGAATAGAAAAACCGCTCAATTGAGCGGTTTTTGTTTTTAGAATCCCCTGAACAGCTATTTATTTAGTTCTTAGAACTTAGAAATCCATAATTTGCCGAATAGTTTAACATCTGCTCTTCGAAACTTACAGGTTGTACCACTTCAACTTCAATAATCTCACCTGCTTCATTAGTAGTTGGGACCAATACCGGGTTAACAAATCCACTATAGGGTGCAGTCTTAAATTGGGCATTTCTATCCAGTACTTCCGCGTGTAATGCCTGATCTACTTTAACTCCATAACCTTCTACCAATTCTTGAGCAGCTTTAAAATCACCTTCAGATTTTATCCTTTGCGTTTCACGTAATAATTCACCAAATAATTCACGTAATGCCTCATAGTCATTGATATTGTAATATGTTTTACCGTCCCTGGTGAGTTTTTCTATGACATTGTCAGGGCTACCCTTTTCAAATACCCAGGCAGATACCCATTGTCTGTTTACCATATGATCCTCTTCCACATCATCCCCTAATTCTATTCTTATCAATTGGGTAATCAGGCCATTTCTTATATACCCATCGTATGAGGCTTTAGCTGTTTCTTCCCAATTATCTACCAGACCCAATTCATCTAACTTCGGATCCATAACAAAATACAGTCCTACAAGGTCTGCTCTACCCTCTTCAATGGTTGATCTATAATTCTTTAAGGTTTCTTTTGGTTGCCCAACACCCGGATTTATTTGTCCTGAAGCATGACCTATTACTTCGTGCAATGCAGTATGTAATTTATCTACCAGTTTACCGTATTTTTCTTCAAGCCTGATCTCCTCTTCATCATTGGCAAACTCTTTTAATCTGCCACTACCTCCTGCATTGCTATACGCATCAACTATGTTTCCCAATGACACAGACTTACTTCCATGTTGCTGGCGGATCCAATTGTTATTAGGGAGATTTACCCCAATAGGCGTACTTGGGGAGGCATCACCCGCCTCTCCGGCAACATTCACGGTCTTATAAGAAACACCAACTACACTGTCCTTCTTATGCTCTTCCATCAAGGTGGCATTATCTTCAAACCATTGCGCATTTTCTGAGAGTACAGCCATTTTTCTTGACATATCAAAATCGTTTATTTCAATAATGCTCTCGTAAGATCCTCTATACCCCTTAGGATCATTATAAACCTCTATAAAGCCATTTATCCAATCTATATTACCCTGAGTGGAAGTCGCCCATTCAATAGAGTACGCATCCCATGCGTCGAGACTTCCAGTTTCGTAATAATCTACTAGTAATTCTAAAGTATTAGCTTGTTTTTCGTTTTCGGCTACTGTCTGTGCTTTTTCAAGCCATTTTATTACTTCGTCAATAGCAGTTCCATACAAACCGCCAGATTTCCACACCTTCTCCACCACTTTACCATTCTCCTTTACAAGAGTAGAATTTAAACCAGTTTCTATTGGGCGACCCTCCGGGCCTTTATATGCAGTCCTATAAAAAGCATCCACATCTGCATCAGTAATATCTGGAGAATAAAAATTAACAGCCGAAGAAGCCACATTATCCACTCCTTTTTTCTTGTTTACTTTTTTACTATCCACCTCATTAAAAATAACTTCAAAAGCTTCTCCTTCCAGTTCCGTATCTGTTTCTGCAAGTAAATAATTTAAATATTCTATAGAAAAATCAGGTTTTATTTTATCATTTGAATAATGATGATGAATTCCGTTGGAGAACCATAGTCGTTTTATATATACTTCAAATGAGTTCCAGTCATAGGTCGTTTTATCTCCCGTAAATTTGGTGTATATGTTTTCCAGCCCTGCCCTTATTTTAAGGTTATGCCGGTAATTCTGATCCCATATTATGTCCCGACCAGCTAAACCAGCTTGAGTTAAATAATAAACTAATTTTTTTTCTTTTAAGGTGAGTTTCTCAAAACCCGGAACCTGATAACGAAGTACTCTTAGGTCTGCAAACTGATCTACAACATATTCAAAATCTTTTTCCGCGACTAACACAGTCTCTTCAGGCATTACTTTTTCCTTACAAGACCACAATACTAATATTACAAGAAAGCTACTTACAACATGTTTCAATTTCATGATTTTATACCTTTTAATTTAATCCTACAAATTTAGCGAAAGATTGCTGATTTGTTATACTTGTTAGATACAAGTTTCAATGTCTGGTGTCCATTTTCTTAACTTGTGAATAAAAAAGTATGTCTTGCTTAAAACAAGCTAACTTTCTAATTTTAAAACATGGACAAACAACTTTTACAGACAGCTTATTCCCCGGAGGATTTTAGACAAAACGGGCATCAATTAATTGATCTTCTAGCCGAACATCTTGATAAATCATTGAATAAATCTTCATCAAAAGTTATCAATTGGGAGAACCCTTCGGAAGAATACAAATTCTGGAACAACTTTCTTTTCAATGGAAAACCATCCGATCTGAACAACGAAATCATAAAGCGGAGCATACACCTGCATCATCCACATTATATGGGTCATCAGATAAGTCCGGTTGCACCAATTACGGGCCTAACCAGCCTATTAAATGCGATTCTCAACAATGGCATGGGGATCTATGAAATGGGAATGGCCCCAACTGCAATGGAGCGCGTTGTAGTTGAACAATTATGCAAGGAAATTGGTTATGGCAAAAAGTCTGATGGATTTTTAACCTCAGGTGGGACATTGGCAAATCTCACAGCCCTTCTAAGTGCCCGTAAGAACAGAACCGGAAATGACGTATGGGAAAATGGCACTTCCAATAAGTTGGCAATAATGGTCTCCGAGGAAGCACATTACTGCATAGACAGAGCTGCGCGAATCATGGGGTTAGGTGAGAAAGGCATTATAAAAATAGCTGTTGATGAAGGTTTTGCTCTAAAAACAGAGCTCTTAGAGCAATCCTACAAGAAGACTATTCATGAAGGATATGAAGTTATTGCTATTGTGGGAAGTGCCCCTTCAACCGCTACCGGTATTTACGACGATCTGGAAACCATCGGAGACTTTGCTTTTGAAAAAGGAATTTGGTTCCATATTGATGCAGCTCATGGTGGCGGGGCCATATTTTCTTCAAAATACAAATCATTATTAAAAGGTATGAAGAAGGCTGATTCTATTGTTATTGATGGACATAAAATGATGATGATGCCTTCAATTACAACGGCTTTGTTGTTTAAAGAAGGTCGGGACTCACATAATACCTTTAGGCAAAAAGCAGACTATTTACTACAGGATTCGAAAGAGGAAGATTGGTATAATCTAGCAAAGCGAACTTTTGAATGTACCAAATACATGATGAGCCTCCATTGGTATACCTTACTCAAAATTTATAGTAAAAGTATATTTGATGAGTTCGTTACAACACTATATGATCTTGGACAAGAGTTTGGTGAGCTATTAGAAAATGACCCTTTATTTGAAATAGCAGTAAAACCAATGTCTAATATTATATGTTTCAGACTAATCAATAAAGACAAGGATCTCCTAAGCCTTAATAAAATCAATTCAACAGTTCGGCAAAAACTTCTGGAAGAAGGTGAGTTTTATATTGTACAAACAAAAATTAAAGATATTGTATACCTAAGGGCTACAATAATGAATCCATTCACTACTGAAGAACACTTTAAAAAATTGCTCGATAATATAAAAAGAAAAGCTTTTCCTTTATTAAATTTATAAATCATGGAACTCAAAGGCACTTAGCACTTCAATTACGAGCTAATTCTTAGCGCATAGACTCCAAAACTTTCTCTTCACTGGCTTTATTGGCAAAATTTACAGCACATTCTATTAAAGCCAAATGCGAGTAGGCCTGTGGGAAATTACCCAGTAGTCTTTTTGTTTTGAAATCAATATCTTCACTAAAAAGCCCTAAATGATTACTGTAGCTCAATAACTTATCGAAAAGCTGTTGTGCTCTTTCTTCTTCTCCGATCTTAAAAAGACTATTGATAAACCAGAATGTACAAATTGTGAATGATGATGAAGGTAATCCAAAATCATCCTCATTCTTATATCTATACAATAATCCATCATTGCTTAATTCTTTTTCTATCGCCAAAACTGTACTTACAAATTTAGGGTCCTTGGCATGAATAAATCCATAAGACTCCATCAATAAAACGGAAGCATCCAGGTGGCTAGATCCATAAGACTGGGTAAATGCATTAACCTCTTTGTTCCAGGAATTTGAATAAATATCTTCTTTTATCTCCTGTTCCAATTTTACCCATTTTTCAAGTTTCCGGGTTTTCTTAAGTATCCTGGCAACTTTTATAGCCCTGTCTAAAGCCACCCAACATAAGACTTTAGAAAAAGTGAAGTGCCTTTCTTCTGTCCTCAATTCCCAAATTCCCTTATCTGCCTCTTTCCAATGTCTAGACACGATCCAGACAATGCCTTTGGTTATTCCCCATAATTCTTCGCCATTCTCTATATTGGTGCTAAATCTAACCAACTGGGCGTGAATGACATCCATTAGAATGCCATATATATCATTTTGCTTTTGTGCATATGCAGCATTACCAACCCGCACCGGTTTAGAGCCTTTATACCCGCTTAAGTGATCCAGAGTTTCTTCGGTAAGGTTTTTTTCCTTGTTTATACCGTACATAATCTGGAGCTTCTCATCTTTATCCGGAATAAGATCAATAATAAACTGAAGATACCTCCTTGCCACGTTTTTATGCCCTAATTGAGCCATTACCTTTATAACCATAGATGCATCCCTTATCCAGCAAAAACGATAATCCCAATTTCTAACTTCACCTATGGTTTCTGGTAATGATGTGGTGGCAGCAGCCAGCACTGCGCCGGTTTTGTCGTAGCTCAATAGTTTAAGCGTTATGGCGCTTCTTGTAATTTCTTTATTATATTGATTGTATGTTGGCGTTCTATTGGTCCAATTGAGCCAATAGACTTTTGTGTTTTCAAGATCTAAATAAATTTTCCTCGAATTGGGTTGTAATATCTTTTCGTTATAACCCAATAAAAAGTATCCGTTTTTTGTGACTTCGAGTTCACGCCCCTCCAGAACAGCATTTTTGTTAAATGAAGTATATAGAAAGATGGTGTCAAATTTTTCGTTATTTGTAAGACTGACAATAAAATTATTTTTTACATAAGACCGGGTCTCCCCTATGGCATACTCCAATTTGGGGTCATAAAGCACTTTAAATCTCGGTTTCCCTTTAATATGTCTTACATGGCGAGCTATTTCAGGTGGTGCATGATAGTTACCATTTTCAGTGTAATACCTTGGCATAAAATCATGCAATTCAAATGTATTTTCACCATCAGAAAATCTGGTAATCAGGATAGCCGTACTTTTCTTATATCTCTGGCTTACAGCGTACTCCTCAGAAACAAGAATTTCAAAACTTCCACCAATTTTTTCATCAAGTATCTTTGCAAAAACCGATGAGGAATCAAACTCAGGTAAACAACACCATTCCAGGGAACCAGTTTTGGAAATTAATGCTGCACTCCTGCAATTTCCGATAATACCATAATTTAAATTATCCATAATTGAATTATCCGCTAAAAGTTGCTTATTAATTGTTATTGCACTGCAATTTGTCGAAATTTAGAAAAATAAAAATCAATACTCCTTAATTTTAGATAATACGTGAGCAAAACTATCATAATCTCAAATAGACTGCCTGTTCAATTGGAAATTGGCAATGGAAGCATTAATGCAATACCAAGTGTGGGGGGCTTGGCCACCGGAATGAAATCTGTGCATTCAGGGGGAGATAGCCTTTGGATTGGATGGAGTGGCCTTACCGATGAAGAAATTCCAAAAGAACTGACCGATAAAATAGATAAAGCACTTGCAGAACATGGTTCTTCCAAGGTTAGCCTCAATGAGGAGGAAGTTAACGGATTTTATTTTGGATTTAGTAATCGAACGATCTGGCCATTATTTCATTATTTTTTAGAATATGCGGAATTTGAACTAGATAGCTGGCTAACCTATAAGTCGGTTAATCAAAAATTTGCCGATGCCATTTTGGAAAAGGCAGGTGAAGATGATACAATATGGATACATGATTACCAATTGATGCTGGTACCAAAAATGGTTAGAGAAAAGCGCCCCAATTTGTCAATTGGATTCTTCCTGCATATCCCCTTTCCTTCATACGAGATTTTCCGGACATTACCATGGCGTGAAGAGGTTCTGGAAGGTTTGCTGGGTTCAGATTTAATAGGATTCCATACTTATGATTATGAACGTCACTTTTTAAGTTCCGTAAGGAGGTTGTTGGGCGCTGAAGTTAGTTTTAATGATATTTATGAAGATAACAGGCTAGTTAAGGCAGATTCTTTTCCCATGGGAATCGACTACGAAAAATTTAGTGAGGCTGCTAAAAAACATCAACAGAATAGTGAAGATCAGCAATCTGACTTACAAAGAAGGCTCGATCTTCATAAAAAATCAAGTCCCGATGCGAAGTTAATTTTGTCTATTGATCGTCTTGATTATAGCAAAGGTATAGCCAAACGTCTGCATGCATTTAAATACTTTCTTGATAAATACCCTGAATACAAAGAAAAAATCAGGCTTATAATTTTGGCGGTTCCTTCCCGTTCCAACGTACCTCAATATAAACTTTTAAAAAAGGAGATTGATGAACTTGTAGGACGTATTAATGGAGAATTATCAACAGTTAGCTGGACCCCTATCTGGTATTTTTACAGATCACTTCCTTTTGAAAACTTGATTGATTTATATACTTCAAGTGATATTGCCTGGTTGACACCTATCCGGGATGGAATGAATTTGGTTGCCAAAGAATATATTGCAACAAGAACAGATAAAAGCGGGGTTCTTATTTTAAGTGAAATGGCAGGTTCTGCCAATGAAATGAATGAAGCTTTACTTATTAATCCAAATAATTTTGAACAGATTGCCGCTGCCTTATTCATGGCTATAAATATGCCTGTATTAGAACAACAAAGAAGAAATACGATACTTCAAAAGCGGCTTGAGCGCTATAATGTGGAAAAATGGGCAAATGATTTTATGAATTCACTGCAGGCCCAAAAAGACCGGGATACGGCCAATGTTTCAAAACGTCTTACTGATACCATTTTAAAAGGTGTGCTTCAAGATTACCACCACGCTAAAAAGAAGCTCTTTTTTATTGACTATGATGGTACGCTAACCGGTTTTAAAATTGATCCACAAAAAGCGAGTCCCGATAAAGAGTTATATAATTTGCTAGACGAACTAAGCAAAAAGGAAGGCAACGATATCTATTTGATAAGCGGGCGAGATAAAGAAACTTTTACGCGCTGGTTTTTGCCCAAAAAATATAACATGATAGTAGAACATGGGGTTTGGATTTCAGAACAAGGTGAAGAATTTAGAATGCTGGAAAATGTTAAAAAAGACTGGATGGAAAAAATATATCCGGTATTGGAATCATTTGTAGACAGAACCCCTGGTTCCTTTATAGAAGAAAAGAATTATTCCCTGGCCTGGCATTATAGAAATACAGATCCCGACTTTGGAGTTAACAGGGCCACCGAATTGAATACTGTGCTTACAAGTCTTATTGGCAATGATGATATCAGCGTTTTAAATGGTAATAAAGTAATGGAAATTAAAAGTAGTAATGTTAACAAAGGTAGAGCAGCAATGCGAGTGCTGGGGCAGAAGGATTATGACTTCATTTTTGCCATTGGAGATGATTGGACAGATGAATTTATGTTTCAGGAACTTCCTAAAGAAGCCGTGACAGTTAAAGTAGGGATGCAAAATACCCAGGCTAAATATTATATTGAAAGTGTTTCCGGAGTACGCGGTATACTGAAAAAATTTCTCTAGCAGTTATCATACTTTTTATGTCTAAAATTAGGTAGCAAGTAGTATTTAAACCCGATATATTAGAAAAATAGTACTATGATAATACTGACTTCTATTTCTACTCCCATGCCTCGTGTAGTTTTAGAACAAAAGTGAAGTGTATCCTTTATAGGTGAATCTCAGTTATAGGTTCACAAAGGAAAAATATAGACCAAGTTCAGAATCCTAGTTGTATTTTTGTTGAATTAATTGGAAACTAATCCCTCATAAATTTTATAGTCTATGAAAAAATATTCTACTCTATTACTAATACTATTATCAACAATCACCTATTCTCAAAGTGATTCCCGCCTATATGACATCATTAATAATGTTTCATCCAAGCGTATAAAAAATGATGTAACAACGCTAACGAACTTTGGTACAAGACATACACTAAGTGATACAACATCAGCGACGAGGGGGATTGGTGCAGCAAGACGTTGGATAAAAAATGAATTTGAA
>Ga0316198_10000047_pt1 | contig 45755 bp, 40 predicted proteins | sample OudBieAanoxic_MG_FD_204935 | JGI IMG/M metagenome (GOLD analysis project Ga0316198, IMG submission 204935) | Coastal sediment microbial communities from Oude Bieten Haven, Netherlands - site A anoxic | ecosystem: Environmental > Aquatic > Marine > Coastal > Sediment | place: Netherlands... | reverse complement strand
CTCGACCTGGAATCAACATCTCACCATCCGCAGTCTCTAACGAGACCGCTGTCCTGCTCGTCCTCACGATACGACCTTCGTCTGGGCCGAGACGAACTAGCTGGCCGATCCGGTGGGACTTATTCGCGTAGTGCATGGCAAGAATGTCCGCCACCAAGTCGCGCGCTCCAAGGCCAAATGCCAATGCTGCGCCCGCGAGTGTCGCCGCCAACAAAATCATGAACATCGCGCTTAGAAGCGACACATCCAGGCCGAGTCGCTCTGCGGCGATTAGTCCGGCGGCAATCACGATCGCCAGCTGGGCGAACCGGGCCAAGCTTCGGGCTTGCAATGCTGGCAATCGAACGGCGGTCTTCATGATCGCGTTTCGCGCGAGCCGGCCCGCGACCATGCCGACAAACAAGAGCGCAGCGGCGATCGCCAGTCTCGGCAGGTAGCTGGCAATTAAGCCGACCCAGCGGCTGAAGACGGCAATATCGAGCGCATCGAGCGCGACCATGAAAGTGGTCAACAGGACCAGCCAGTACACGCCGCCCGCTGCGATGTTGCCAACGTCGTTGTCTTCGACCGCCTCGGACCAGGCCGCCCGGCCCGTCCCTGAAGGGATCTGCTTCGCAAGCCTTCGGAAGACCCGGCGGACCACCCTACCCAGGCCCCAGGCCAGCGCCCATCCAAGCAACAGAACGATCAGCGCGGTCACCAGATTGGGCAGTGCGGCGATCAGGCTAAGCTTCCATTGGCTGAGTGAAGAGAGGATTTGGTTTGTCGTTTCGTCGAGCTTCATAGGATTTCTCCGCCTGAGTCATGGCGACCGGCTCCCGGAGATGACGGCGCCCAGGTGCTTGTTTGAGTGTGCGTTGGCGACTATTCCCCGCTCGGGGTGACGTTGCGATCTTGAGCCCAACTGGCCTCGTCGGTGCCAGTCGCCATCTCTTTCTCCGACCGAGGTGATCGAAACCCGGCTCGAATTCAAGCCGAGCGAGCGCATGTACTCGCGAACGGCGCTCGCACGGCACTCGCCAAGTGCGATGTTGTGCTGCTCCATAGTCTTTGGGCGATTCGCATTAGAATGACTTTCGATAGTCGGTTTTGTGGCACTTCGGGCAAGGCGGAATTCGGCTGGTGTCGTCTAGATGGAGCTCGGTGCCGCAGGCCTTGCACGTGAGGGTGCCGGGGCCGGTGATCTGTCCGGTGCGAAAGCTCAGCGACGCTTCGGATTTCGCTGCCCAGGCCTTGAACGTGTCTCCCAGTGAATCAAAGAGATGGGAGGCCAAGTCGGCAAAGCCAGCGCCAGCGCGTGAGGGATCGAGCGCAGCTTTGGTTGCCTTGGCCGCCTCGTCGAAATCCACCTTCGTCGCCTCTAGGTCTTTCCGGAGGAACTCCCTGGCGGCACGGCCTTCCTGCTTGGTGAACTCGCCGGCCTCTTCAAGCTGATCGGCCGCGCTCTCGAGCGCTTCGTCGATCCAGGCACCGGACTTCTTCTTGCTGTTCTCGAAAACCTGCTTGGCTCGTTCCGCAAGCTTCTCGTAGTTCTTGATTTCGCGATCTTCAGTCATCGTATCGTCTCCTTTCAGGGCTCCGATCAGCCACTGATTGGGCCGCTCCAGGAGCACGATCCGTGCCAAGCACGACCGTCCGCGGATTCCGCCTCGCGCCGTGGCCGCTGAAACGCGCGCCGACGAGATGCGGAGTCGCGAGTGCAGAACTTGCTCTTTCGTAGGGGGATCCACGCAATTGGTGCGCACACCAGGGGATGGACGAGCCACCGCAGTCGGGCCATCCTCGAATCATGGCTGACGAACAGACCGGTCGGATCCTGATTGTCGAGAGCGACCCGGCTCAGCAATCCAAGCTGGAGGGGCAGCTCTCGGCGATCGGGCACATCGTGGAGACGGCGCCCGATGGCATCGCCGCCCTAGAGCACTTGGAGCGGTCGATGCCTGACGTGGTCTTGTTAGATCTCGACCTAGAAGGGATGGGTGGCTTCGACTTCCTGCGGCAGGCCAGAGCCCTTCTTCCTGCCACCTCGTTCATCGCGATGGCGAAAAACGGCTCCACAGACACCGCCGTCAAAGCACTGGAGTGCGGCGCCGACCGCCTTATCACGCGCCCTATTCGACCGGACGCATTGGCGCTCATCGTCGAGCGCTCCCTCGGCAAACCTCTTCATGCCAGGGACGCGATGGAAGCTCGGGCCGCTGCGGCAGCTAACCTGCCAACGACCCCTCTCTTGGATCGGGTCGTGGGCGTGCACCCTGCGATGCAGCGCCTTTTCAACCGTTTGCGTCAAGCCGCCAAGAGCCGGTCGACCGTGCTGATCCAAGGCGAAACGGGCACGGGCAAGGAGCTGATTGCCAAAGCGATCCATGAGCACTCCCTGAGGAGCGAGGGCCCCTTGGTTCGGTTGAATTGCGCGGCGCTCGCCGAGAGTGTCCTGGAGTCTGAGCTTTTCGGGCATGAAAAGGGGGCATTCACAGGAGCGGTCACGCGACGTAGAGGTCGCTTCGAGCAGGCCGATGGGGGGACGCTGTTTCTCGACGAGCTCAGCGAGATGCCCCTCTCCGTGCAAGTCAAGCTGCTCCGCTTTCTGCAGGAACGGGAGCTCGAGCGGGTGGGCGGAAACGAAACGGTGACGGTCAACGTGCGCGTCGTCGCCGCGACGAACCGAGACCTCAAATCGCTCGTAGAAGACGGGAAGTTCCGCGAAGACCTCTACTTCCGCCTCAAGGTTGTCGTCCTCGAGGTGCCGCCCTTGCGTGCGCGGCCCAGCGACATTCCGCTCTTGGCTGACCATTTCCTCCGGCTTTACGCCGAGGAGAACGCCAAGGAGGTGCAGGGCTTCACCCTCGAAGCGAGAGAAGCGTTGCTGGCTTACCCCTGGCCCGGCAACGTCCGCGAGCTTCAGCACGCGATCGAGCAGGCGGTGGTGCTCTGTGAGAAGGACCTCATCGGCACCGAAGACCTACCGATTGAGCCGCCCGACCGGGAGGCGGAGCCCTTGGGCCTGCTCATCCCTGGCGTGACACTCGCGGAAGTCGAGCGATATACGATCATGAAAACCCTCGAAGCAGTCGGCGGCTCGCCGACCAAAGCCGCAGCGATTCTCGGGATTAGCAAGCGAACCATTCACTATCGACTCGAGGAGTGGGGGGTCGCCAAAAGCAACGCCGACTCTAGCGCTTGAATCGGTCGTCCGGTGTCAGCACGTCGAGGACGCCGTCCACGAGGAAAACCTGCTTTCGCAAGACTTCGCCGAGCTCGGCAGCAATGAAGAGGGCTTCAGCGAGTCGACCGGTTTCGAGACTGGCCTCCATACTTTGGGTCGCCCGAAGGAGTCGCTGATTTTCGGAACGGATTCTCTCGAGCACTTCAGGGGTGACCAAGTCTGATTGGGGATGGGTCATCGCTGCCTCCGGGGTCCAACCAAGAAGCAAGTGCCGTGCCCAGTGGGTGGAGAGGAGGAAATCACCGTTGCCGCGCACGGAGAGCCGGAACCCGTTCGCCAAACAGTGCAAGGTCTGCGTTCATCCGAAGGCGCGTCAGTGCAGCTCCTGCACTCGCACGCCGGTCTGACGCTCCGAGCCTCGAAAAAGATCCCTCTGCGGGCTCTGAGCACCGTTGGCGACGCCTGGCACGGAACCTGCTTGGGTTGGTGCGCACAAGACGAGCGTCCTGATGGGGTCGGCGTTGAGCGTCGCCTCGAAACCTCCATCGACCAAAGGGAGAACGATGAAAATCGGCATCTTATCGAGGAACGCAAAACTCTACTCGACCAAGCGCCTCAAGGAAGCTGCGACGGCACGCGGGCATTCGGTTCGCGTCGTCGACTACACGCGCTGCTACGTGAACATCACGTCTCGTCGTCCAGAAGAGGCATCGGGATGCCGGTGACTGGCTTCGGGAATCTGGTTGCGAAGTCCCCGGCGATCGACGACAACAAACATCTGGCCACTGATCAGCAAGGAGCGACGTATGCAAGAGACCTTTGAACGCGGATGGACCCAAGTGTTGGGTGAGGGCCCGCTTGTCGCGGTTGCGTCGCACAACGGACATGAGCTTCGCCCAGAGGTGCGTGATCTGGCGAAACTGCCGGAGCAAGACCGCCTCCGCGAGGAGGATCCATTCACGGGCGAATGGACGTCGATTGCACCGACTCGCTTCGTCGCCAAGCGCTCGCGCTTCGAAGTCGACCTCAATCGGGCACGACACGAAGCAGTCTATCTCGGTCCGGACGATGCGTGGGGCCTCGACATTTGGAAGGAACCCCTCCCTCAGGCCATCGTCGATCGATCCCTCGGCGAGTACGACGCGTACTACGCGGCTCTCCGAGAGGTGCTAGTCGGCCTCGAACGAGAATACGGGGCCTTCGTCGTCTTCGACCTCCACAGCTACAACCATCGCAGAGAGGGCGGAGAGGGTCCTCCAGCGGACCCCGAGAAGAACCCAGAAGTCAATGTCGGCACGGGCACGATGGATCGTGCCTATTGGGCACCAGTCGTCGATGCATTCATGGAGTCTCTCTCCAAGTACGACTTTCAAGGACGAAAGCTCGACGTGCGCGAGAACGTGAAGTTTGTTGGACGGCAGCTACCAAAATGGGTCCATGAGAATTTCCCCTATACCGGCTGTGTCATCGCGATTGAAATGAAGAAGTTCTTCATGGACGAGTGGACCGGTGAACCCGACCGCGAGGCCATGGAAGAGATCCAGCGGGCACTCGCATCCACGGTTGAGCCAGTGCTGGCAGCGCTGAAGGCCAAAAAGAAGCCAAAGAAGAGGCCGAAGAAGGGCGCGAGTGCGCCGCACCGCGCGATGCGCCTCGGCTTCGTCGTCAACGATGTGATGACGGAGGAAGCGGGATACACCACCGTTCGCCTCGCGATGCGCGCACGCCAGATGGGGCACGACGTGTGGCTCATGGGCGCCGGCGACTTCGCGTATGACGCCGACGAGAAGATCCGCGCCAACGCGAGGTCGGTCCCAAAGCAGATCTACAAGAATGGGGCATCGTTTCTGAAAGACCTTCATGGGAAAGCCGCGATTCAGCAGCGCGTGACCGTGGATGACCTCGACGTTCTCATGCTTCGGAACGACCCTTCGACCGATGCGATCGCTCGACCGTGGGCAGCCAACATCGGCATCCAGTTCGGCCGCGTCGCCATGCGGCATGGGGTGGTCGTTCTCAACGATCCCGACGGACTGTCGAGGGCATCGAGCAAGATGTACTTCCAGACCTTTCCGGCTGATGTGCGCCCGTTGACGGTCATTTCTCGAGATCGGGCCGACATCAAGGCCTTCGCCAAGGAGCGCGGGACCATCGTGCTCAAGCCGCTTCAGGGCTCGGGGGGAGCGGGGGTCTTTCTCGTGCGACCCGACGACGTGCCCAACCTGAACCAGATGATCGACTCCGTATCACGCGATGGTTTCATGATCGCCCAGGAGTACCTGCCTGAAGCCGCTAAGGGGGATACTCGGTTGTTTGTCATGAACGGCGAAGCCCTTCGTCACCGAGGGAAGTACGCTGCCTTCCGTCGTGTGCGCCAAGGCGGCGACATGCGATCGAACATACACGCGGGAGGACGCCTCGCGCGTGCCGAGATCGGCCCCGAAGCGCTCAGGCTCGTCGAGATCGTGAGACCGAAGCTCATGCGTGACGGGATGTTCCTGGTGGGCCTCGACATCGTCGGCGACAAGTTGATGGAGATCAACGTGTTCAGCCCGGGCGGGCTCGGCAGTGCGCAGAAGTTCGAAAACGTGAACTTCTCCGAGGCGGTCATGCAGGCCCTCGAGCGCAAGACGCGCGCGATGGAATACTACGGACGCCAGTTCGACAACGCCAGCATGGCGATCATGTAGCAGCATGGACGGCAAGGGATCCCGAGCGGCAAGCCCCAAGGCATCTGGCCGGGGAAAGAAGAAGGGGCCGACTAGTTCGTCGGAGAAGACGTCTGCTTCGAAGACCGCGACGATCGCCGACGCCATCCGAGAGCGGGTGGCGGGCGGAGCGCGATTGCGACGAACACTGCCTGACTCTGGAAGGCTCCATATAGACCGGCCTCTGCCTTTCATCGCCGTTCACGTCGAGCCTGACGACCGAGGGGACGCCGGCACGAATCAGTTGGTGACCACCGAGGCCTCCTATCTGTATACGTCTGCCGACAACGGCGGCCGTAAGCGCGCGGCAACGCTGGTCCAAGCGCTGGCCGAGACAGTTCAGCCGGCCTTCGGCAACCAGTTTCTGATTCTAGCGATCTGTTCTCGTCCGCCGGAGCATCCTCCCGTCGTCGAAAGCTCCAAAGAGAGTCCCCATGCCGCATTTCGATTATTCAGCTCGGCGCCGGGCTACAACATCGACTCCATCATCGAGGTGCTCGAACGGCATCTGAAGGCCGTCGAGATCCACGGACGTCGCGCCGCTGTCGAAGTCGTTCAGAACGGAGGCGAGTTCCCGCATCGCGACCGGCCGCTCTTGAAGAACGACGTCATGCGGCGCCTTGGCTGCGCGCAGATCACGATCGAAGTCGAACCGATCTATCAGATGGCCGGCGGGACCGAGGTCTACCCGGCGGTACTGAAGCTCCTCCGGCGCCGACTCGGCCCCGCCCTAAAGCACGCGTTCTTCTACTTTGCCGAGCGCGACACGAGCCTTCGCCCGAAGAACTTCCAGTCGCTGGGGCGACGTGCGCTCGTCAGAGCCGTTTGGGAGGTCGACGCCCAACTCGACGAGGTCGCATCCCGCTTCGATCTATTGCTCGAGGTAAACCCGATCAACACCGAAGCGGTGTGGAACGGTTTTCGCAAGAGCGGCTTTGAAAAGGTGCCTCCGTTTCGGTATCGCCCCCTCTCAGTCGATCCTGTCCTCGCGAAGCGCAAGCTGTATGCGATTCCGCTAGAGAGAATTGAGGACCCTACGATCTCGTTCTTGTTCAGCCAGAAGCAAGAAGAGCTCGATCGGCAGCTCACGATGCTGCACGACCGCGGCACTTCGCGGTTTCTGCTTGGAAGCATCTTGCTCTACGAGCGGGTCTCGGAGGGGCTCTTGCGCTCAGCAGAAGAGATCCTCGAGCAGATCCCGAGCACAACACGATCGCACGGCGGCGGCCGCACGATTCCGGCTGAGGAGTTCGCAGAACGAGCGAGGGAGGAAGTCGCTTACTATCGCGAGATTTGGGACGGAGTCGATGCGACCGTCGAAGTCATACCAGGCGTGAGCTCGGGTCTGATGGTGTCGAAAGGCCGCTTGTTGGTTCCTTCGCGCTCGAGGATTCCACTGAATCGAGTCGACGCGCTGATTCAGCACGAGATCGGAACGCACCTGGTCACCTACTTCAACGGCAAGGCACAGCGTTTCACGCAGCTTCGAAACGGCTTCGCAGGGTACGAAGAGCTCCAAGAGGGAATCGCAGTGCTCGCCGAGTACCTTGCCGGTGGAATGACCCCTGCAAGGCTACGCACCCTCGCAGCACGCGTCATTGGCGTGGACGCGCTGACCAACGGTGCATCGTTTGTCGATGTGTTCCGTCTCCTGTGTCGATACGGCTTCTCTCGGCAACAAGCGTTCAACGTCACGATCCGCGTCTTCCGCGGCGGCGGCCTCGTCAAAGACTGCATTTACCTTCGAGGGCTCCTAACGGTCCTCGAATACTTGCGCAACGGGGGAGAGTTCGAGCCCCTCTTCGTCGGAAAGATCGCCGCCAAACACATTCCGATCGTGCGCGAGCTCCAGAGCCGCCACGTGCTCGAGCCGCCGAAATTCTTGCCACGTTTCGTCACCCGTCCGGCCTGCCAGGAACGCCTGCAGCTCGTACGCCAGGGGCTGGATGTGTACGAGCTCCTCGATTGAAAGCGACGCGACTCGTGCGATCCCAGTCCTCTCGTGTTGATCGGCTAGCAAAGAGCACATCTATCATTCCCACAACGGATGCGGCCCCCATCGCGTCTGCCAGCGGATCAATGGTGGACCGCTGCAAGTACCTGGTCAACACCTTGATTGAGCGGTGGGAACCTCGAGCGTTTCCGTTGTGCATCTGGGGTGACCCGTCGACCAGGTACACGGCACTCCGTTGGCCGATTCGTTTCGCATCGAGTGCTTTCGGTGTTCGATGCGGTCGGATAGAGTTACCCCGCCCTGCACGAGGATGCGATCTTCGCCCAGGGCGGGACGAACGCCAGTCCGGACGGGTGGCACAGGTCTCGAGGGCGCGAGCCCGGGGGAAGTGAGATCGGATGAAGAAGTCGACAAGAAACATATTGATTGCGGTCGTTGCGCTCTTGGGGGTCCTAGTCGTTGGCGTGGCCCTCGTGCCGGTGCTTTTCCGAGATCGGATCGTCGAGCTATTGCGAAGCGAGCTGAACGATCGCATCGACGCCACGGTGAGTTTCTCCGATGTCGATGTCTCGTTGCTCTCGACGTTTCCGACGCTCACGGCGGAGGCCTCCGAGCTGACGATCACCGGGAAAGGGGGCTTCGCGGAGGTCAAGCTCTTCACGGCCAAGTCGATCGGCGCGGGCATCGACCTGGTTGGGCTCGTTCTGAGGAGTGAGATCACAATCGAGTCGATCGAGGTGAACGCGCCCGAGGTGCACCTGGTCGTCCGCGCCGATGGGAGGTCGAACTACGACATCGTCCCAGAGCCAGCCCAGGGCTCAGAGGCGCCCGAAGAGGCCATCGCCTTCGAAATCAAGCGGCTCCGCATTGACGATGGTTCGCTGACCTATGTCACCCCAAGCGTACACATCGTCGTCGCAGGGCTCGAACACGACGGCCGCGCCAAGATCTCCGGTGCGGTTCAGGAGCTTTCGGCGAAGACCACGGTCGATGCCCTGACGGCTCGAGTCGGTGGCATCGCGTACTTGAAGAAGGCGAAGACGAGTGTCGACGTGAACGCCACCGTCGACACCGAGAAAGAGCTTCTGACGCTTCATGCGCTCGATGTCGCCGTGCATCAGCTTGCCCTCGCAGGGACTGGAGAGATTGGCTGGTCGGGCGCAGGAACCGCGCTCGACTTGAAGCTGGCTTCGAGAGAGGGACTTCCCGTCAAGGCGCTCATTTCCGCGATCCCCAATGCCTACGCCGCAGACTTCGAGGGGCTGAAGGCAAGTGGCACGTTCTCACTCGCGGCGACGATTCAGGGAGAGCTGGGGCCGGACGATGATGATGTCCCCTCTTTCTCTGCAACCGCAAACATTCAGAATGGAGCGTTCAAGTATCCAGACCTCCCGCTAGGCGTCACCAACCTGGTGCTCGATGCGAAGGTGAAGCACCCCGGAGGCAATCTGGACAGGATGCGAATCGACGTTCCGAAATACGGGTTCGCGGCGGGGAAAAGCCAAGCCAAGGGACGGGTCACCGTCACGCGGCCCATGTCGCAGCCGCAGATCGACCTCAGCCTGGACGGCCGCTTCGACCTTGCCGAGATTGCCAAGGCGTACCCGATTCCCGACGTCGAGGGGGTGGAGGGCCTGGTCGCGGCAACAGTCGAGCTCGAAGCGAAGGGGGAGCGGATCGAAAAGCTCTCGGGAAACGTCGAGGTCTCGGACCTCCGCTACCGCCCGGCCAACGCTGCTCCGGTCCACATCCGCACCGCACGCATCATGCTTTCGCCCGAGAGTACGACGATCAAGGAGCTCGAGGCGCAGGTCGCAGGGAGCGACGTCAGTGTGAGCGGGATCGTGTCGCCACTGACCACGCTACTCTTGGACGATCAAAGAATCACCGCGAGTCTCTGGCTGAAGTCGAACCGCCTCCGGGTCGAGGACTTTTCATCCACTGACGACTCCAGTGCCGACGAGAAAGAAACGTTCTTGCTGCCGGACAACATCGACGCGAAGCTTCAATTCGATGTCGGAACGCTCACCTACGAGGACCTCGTGCTGCGGAACTTCAAGGGCACCGGCCGGCTGCGGGATCGAAAGCTCTTCCTCGAGGGAGTGCGTGCAGATGCGCTCGGCGGCTCGATGAAGGCCGACGGCACGGTGGAGACGCCGATCGGCGCCCCCGCGAGGTTCGACATTCACTACGCAGTGGACCAAGCGCGCTTCGTCGAAGCGTTCGAATCGCTTCCTTCGATGCGAGCCTATGTGCCCATCGCCCGTTTCGTCGATGGCCGTTTCTCGACCGACCTCGATGCGAGCGGAACCCTGGGTGAGGACTTGTCGCCTCAGCTCAAGTCGATCGGGGCAAGTGGAATCGCAGCAGCGGTTCAAAGCAAGCTCAACAGCGAGTTCAAACCGTTGGCCGCGCTCAGCGAAGCGGTGCCTGTCATTCGGAAACCTCTGGACATCGATAGCTTTCGGACGCGTTTCAAGATCGAAGATGGCGTCGTGCGAGTGAGCCCCTTCACCGTCAAGTCAGGGGGCGTCTCCATGCTGGTCGGTGGAACGCATGGGTTGGATCAGGAGATGAACTACCAGGTGTCCACCGAAGTCCCTTTGGACAAGCTATCGTCAAAGCTTTCCAAAGAGGTCCAAGTGCTGAAGCTGGACCTCTCGAAGGCGAATATGGTTGGCGTACGCGCGAATCTGACGGGCTCGATCACCGCGCCGCGGGTTTCGGTGGACGTCGACACCAAGGGACTTCGTGGAGCGGTTGCCGATGCCGTTTCTGCGGAGCTTGCGGCGCAGAAAGCGCGCGCGATGAAAGAAGCGACGGAGCAAGCGAAGCGACTGATCGAAGAAGCGGAGAAACGTGCGGCGCAGATCCGAGCGGAGGCGGCCAAGGCGGCGGAGCTAGCGCGGAAAGAAGGGTACAAGCGGGCCGATCAGCTCGAGCAGAAGAGCTCGCAAAACCCGATCGCTGCCATTGCGGCCAAAGAAAGCGCCAAGCGAATTCGGGCCGAGACCGACAAGCGCGCCAAGCAACTCGTCAGCGAGGCAGACAAGCGCGCGAGGCAAGCAGTCGATGAAGCGCGCAAACGGGAGGCGCAAATGCTGTCCGAGGCGCAGAAGCGGGTCGACCAAACGACCAAAGCGGTCGAAGGGCAGACCGACAGGGTGCGATGAGCGAGGGCTCAGTGCCTCCGCTGCTTTTTTGGGTTTTGGAACCAGCTCGCGCAGGGGCAAGCGAGGGAAGCAGTCAGCCCTGCCCCTGAGCGAGTGAGTAGCCCTGCGCGCCGTTGATCTCGCGCAGCCATTCGGCGCCACAAAGCACAAATCGCTCGCCGACAGCTGCGAGTTGTGAGACGATCTCATGCTGCGAAACCGGGCGCTCACTCTCGAATCGCGCACGATAGTGATTCACGCAATCGGTGTAGGCGGAGCCGAATGGCGAGACCTGCGTGCCGCGATTGGAGACCATGGTCAGCTCCAACCGGGCGCAGAGCTCGGCGAGCTGCTCCTCGACTCGTTTAGGGGGCAAGTCGGATTCGAGAAACACGTCGACTCCTCGCAGCACCGTGCTCTCCGGGTCGGGGCTTACCCGCATGATCGGCTCTGTCCGACGCCGAACATCGAGGAGAGCGGATTGACCCTGCGGGATGTCCAGACCGTCCAGCATGTTGAGCATCTTCTCCTTGAACACAGATGTCCGAAAGACCGGGATCGGTTGCCCGAGATCGGGCCGCTTGTGCATCGCGCGCAAGGCCTGTTCGAGCGCCCTCTCGATGACCGCCGAGTGTTCAACGAGACCCAGGTGCCGAAGCATCATCGTTCCGCTCAAGAGCAGCGCCGTGGGATTGGCCACATCTCTTCCTACCATGTCGGGCGCCGTGCCGTGGACCGCTTCGAAGATGCAGATCCCGTCCCCGATGTTGGCCGATGGCGCATACGCAAGTCCGCCGACCAGCCCCGCCGCGAGGTCTGTGACGATGTCTCCCTGGAGATTCGGCAGGACCACCACTTCGAACTCCGATGGATCGAGGACAAGACGCATGGCGAGCGCATCGACGATGACGTCATCCGCTTCGATCTCGGGGTAGTCCTTCGCGACGTCGTAGAACGCTTCGAGGAAGAGTCCGTCGGTCATCTTCATGATGTTCGCTTTGTGTGCACAGGTAACGCGTCGAGCACCTTTGCGCGCTGCCATTTCGAAGGTATAGCGATGCACTTGCTCGCTTCCGGGCCGTGTAATGAAGCGTCGGCATTGGGCGACGTCGTGGGTCTGCATGTGCTCGATGGCACCGTACGTGTCTTCGATGTTTTCTCTCACCATCGTGAGGTCGAGCCCGCGGATACCGGTCGGCGTCGGCACGCCATCGAATGTCCGATAAACGCGCTTGTTGGCGAAGGTGCCCCAGATCTTGCGGGCCGTGACGTTGACACTCTTGTAGCCACCGCCCTTTGGCGTCTCCATCGGGCCCTTGAAGAGGATTCCCGTCGATTCCACAGAGCGGCGAGCTGACGCACCGATGCCCGTTCTGTCGCCGGCAAGGACGACTTCCTTACCCATCTGAACCTGCTCGTATTCGAGTGGAACCTGTGCCTTGTCGAAAATGTCGAGAACCACCTGCATGACCTCGGCCCCGATTCCATCGCCTTGCGCTACTGTGATCTTCATCGTTCCTCCACGAAGCTGTTGATTGGCTGCGCCGACGCGACTGCGGCGTCGTCATCGGCAATGACGATTTGAGCGGCAGCCTCGTAGAGAGGGATGCCGATTGCGAGGCTGAAGGGGAACGTGAGTGTCGCGGGAGCAGTGCCGATCAGTTCGTGCATGACGTCTCCATCTCACTAGGCGACGAGGTATTCAGGGGGCGTGAGCATTTCTAGAAGCGCTTCACCGTTCCGAAGGGCGCGCTGCGGGTCGTCGTCGAGCAGGAGCACGTGACCCATCTTTCGGCCCGGTCGCGGCTCGGCCTTTCCGTACAAGTGAAGGCGCGCTTCGGGTAGCGACAGGATAGGCATCCAGTCGGGGTCACCGTCGCGCCAGAGGTCGCCAAACAAGTTGAGCATGACCGCGGGTGTTGAAAGCGAAGGGTCGCCTAGCGGAAGGCCGAGCACGGCGCGGATGTGCTGCTCGAACTGCGAGGTGACGCAGGCCCCGAAGGTGTAGTGCCCGCTGTTGTGAGGGCGCGGCGCAATCTCGTTCACGAGCAGCTCCGAGCCAACCAGGAACATCTCAATCGCCAGCATTCCGACATGGTCGAGCTCATCCGCGATCGACCTCGAAATCTCCAGCGCATCCCGCTCGACGGACCGCGGAAGGGGCGCGGGTGCCATCGTCGCGCGGAGGACGTGCTCTCGATGAACGTTGTAGGCGACCGGATAGAAACGCATTTCGCCGTCCGGGGCTCGGGCGAGCAGCACGGAGATTTCCGCGTCGAATGGCACCAGCTCTTCGAGCATGGACGAGGCGCGACCCACCTTCTCCCAACTAGCTTCCAGCTGGCCGCTGCTGCGGATTACGGCCTGCCCCTTCCCGTCGTAGCCGGCGTGACGACTCTTCAACACGCAAGGGAGACCGACCGTCTCCACGGCTTCTCCGAGCTCCGCCAATGAATCCACGGCGACGCAAAGAGGCTGTGGGGCGCCGATCCGATCCAAAAAGCGTCTCTGTGCGTGCCGATCCTGAATCGTGCGGAGCACGCTAGGCGATGGACGAACGGGGCGAATGAGCTCGATATAGGCGAGAAGGGATGCAGGAACGTGCTCGGAATCGACCGTCACGACGTCGACGGACTTTGCGAGCCGTTCGGCGGCCTCGACATCGTCGATGGCCCCGGCAATCCAGACGTCCGCGAGCGGGACCGCAGGCTCGTCGGCGTGTGGCGCCAGAACGCAAACCCGATACCCCATTCGTCTCGCCTCGATCGCCATCATGCGTGCGAGTTGACCGCCACCGATGATTCCGACCGTTGCTCCAGATAGTTGATGCGTGCTCATAGCTCTGCCTCCAAAACTCGTACCACCTGAGCCGACCGAAACGCGTGAAGTCGGCTCCGAAGTGCGTCATCGCTCCGGGCGAGCATCGCCGCTGCGAGCAGTGCGGCGTTGGCGGCGCCCGCGTCCCCAATAGCGAGGGTCCCCACGGGCACCCCCTTGGGCATCTGAACGATGGAAAGAAGAGAATCGATGCCGTTGAGCGAGCTACTCCGAACCGGAACACCGAGAACCGGAAGCAGCGTCTTGGATGCCGCCATGCCAGGCAAATGGGCCGCTCCGCCGGCCCCTGCGATGACCAGCTCGATCCCTCTCCCCTCGGCCTGCTCGCAGAAGCTGAACAGGAGATCGGGAGTCCTGTGGGCCGAAACCACCTTGGCTTCATAAGGGATTCGGAGATCTTCCAGCACCTCAGCCGCGTGCTTCATCGTCGGCCAGTCGCTGGTGCTCCCCATGATCAGGGCGACCCGGGCTGCGTCGTGAGGTTCTCTGTGTGAAGGGCTCGTCATGCGCCACCTTATTCGCGAAGTTGATTTCGCGTTTTATATATCGCCTATCTTGCGCGGCGCAAGCCCATGTTTGCGCCTTTTTTTCGTCGATCGAGCGTTACCACGCGATTTGACTCAGGAAATCTCGATCGTGTATCCTGCGCAGAGGGGCCCCGATTGGCAAAGGCGAAAACCAAGCATCAGACGCCGGACGCCGCATGGACGTTTCTCACCAACCATTCGCATGTCTTGCTGTGCTTGGTTCAGGACCCAGAGGCGCGGATGCGTGACGTCGCGGAGAAGGTGGGGATCACCGAACGCGCCGTGCAGCGCATCGTCTCTGAGCTCGAGGCAGCGGGCTACGTCTCCCGCACACGCGACGGACGCCGCAACAGCTACGAGGTCCATGGCGCCCTACCGCTCCGCCACGCGGTGGAGGGTCATCAGACCCTCAACGCGCTCATCAAGCTGATCCTGGACTAGGGTAAGCGCGAAGCGCCGCTCGGGAACACATCCGATTTCTGGAGGAGACGATACAGCGGGACCTTGCTCAATCAGACGACTTCAAGGACTTGGGCTGGGATGCAGATTCGCTACGTCGCGAGGCGGACTCGCGCTAGCTCGAACCCGCATCGGCGATGAGCCCCAGCACGGGCGCCCGCCGGGCTTGTGGGCCCGCGAGGAGGAGCTGCGCCACGCCGCAGTGACGTTCCAGAAACGCGCCTTCGCAGGAGGCCAGGTAGAAGTCCCACATGCGAACGAAGCGGGCAGAATATCCCAGCGCTTCCACTTCGACGCTGCGGGCATGGAACCGCCTCCGCCATTCATGAAGCGTGCGCGCATAGTGCTCACCGAAATCCTCGAGGTGCAAGAGCCTGAGCTGTGTCTGCCGTCGCCACGCAGAGCTCATTGCGTGAACGCTCGGCAACTGGCCGCCAGGAAAGATGTGGCGCTTGATGAAATCGATGCGACCCACGCTCTCGTCGAAGCGGTCGTCTGGGATCGTAATTGCCTGAACGAGCGCCAGGCCTTCCGGAGCGAGCACTCGCCCGATCTGCGCAAAGTACGTTTCGAGATACTCGGCGCCAACAGCCTCGATCATTTCGATCGAGACCACCTTGTCGTAGCTGCCACGCAGGTCCCGGTAGTCCTCGAGCAAGACCGTCACCCGACCGTCGAGCCCCGCCTCCCGCACGCGGCTTCGGGCGAACGCGTACTGCTCCTCGGAAATCGTGGTGGTCGTCACGCGGCAACCGAATCTCGAAGCGGCATAGACCGCCATCGCACCCCAACCGGTGCCGATCTCGAGGAGATGATCCGTCGGCCGCAGCGCGAGCTTTTTGCAGATACGTTCGAGCCGGGCCTGCTGGGCCTCTTCGAGCGTCATCTGCTCGTTCTCCCAAACGGCCGCCGAGTACATCATCGACTCATCGAGCCAGAGTCGATAAAAATCGTTTCCGAGGTCGTAGTGCTCGGCGATGTTGCGCCGACTCCCGGCTTTGGAATTGCGCCGAAACCGATGATAGAGCCCGTCGAGCGTGCTTCGCACGACTCCGAGACCGCTCCCATCGAGGTCGCTCAAGCGCGTCGAAGCGGCAATCATGATCTGAACGGTCGCGACGAGGTCGTCGGCAGACCAAAGGCCATCCATGTAGCTTTCCCCCGCGCCCAGACTCCCGCCCAAGGCGATCGCGGTCCAGGCCGACGGGTGCTTGACGTGGACGCGAACCTTCGGGCCGCAAAGACGTCCTCCGAACACCTGTGTCCCGTGCTCATCAACCAAGGTCAGCTCGCCAAAGCGGAGCTCCTCCAGTCTAGACATCACCAGACTTCTTGCGAACCGGGCGGAAACTCCAGAAGCAAGGTCCGTCCAGGCGAAGGGAGCGGTGAGGGAAACGGGTTCGGTCATGACGTTGCGCCCTCGGTGCTCGCGGTGATCTTGTTTGGGTGGGCGTAGTACGGCGCGCCCTTCCACCACAGACGCGCGGCCTGCGCGTAAATCCCCGACACGACGGAAACCGCCATGGCTGGATGTCGAAGTAGAGTCAGAGCGCCTTGGCGCCGATCCAGCGGACGGCGTCGAAGTGTCAGAGTCGCGTCGCTCCGAACCCTGCCCTCTTGCCAGTTCTCCATGTGAACGACCAAGGACCGCCCGGGCCGCGTGAAGCGCCACTCGTACTGCTGTGTCATGGGGTTAAAAGGTGAGACGTGAAATGCCTTGGGCACCCGAAAGCGCAGCCCTTGCCCTTCGGAGAGGTTGTCCTTTTCGACATCGACCGCGTAGCAGTGGCGTTCTCCCCAAGGGGTGTTGTCGACCTGAGCGAGAATCTGCCCGAGAGAGCCGTCGCGTCGGTGGCAGTAGTAGATACTGATAGGGTTGAACGCGACCCCGAAGGTCCGCGGCAGAGTAAGCAAATGGATCGCTCCCTGCGGACGCACAGCCGTGCGCGCCTCGACGAGCGCCCGGACCGCCTCGTCGAGCGGGACCTCGGGGTCGCCCAGATGATCCCCTCGCGCGAACCTCGCGAGCGCCGGTCCGCGGGCCGACCAGCCCGGGACCGCATCGAGGGCCTCGGGCAGCTCCGCCAGGTCGAGGTATGCGTAGAAGATCCGGTACGCGAAGCTGTGTGCGACCGGCTCCATTCGCCGGTGCCGAATCGTCCCTTCGTACAGCGCGCTATTCACTCTCCCGCCTCCGCGCGCAGCTCCGGGGCGAGCGCCCCCTCCAAAGAGATTGCAAACTTCTTGGCGACCGCCAGGGCACTCAGCACGCCGTCTTCGTGGAAACCGTAGCGCCAGTATGCGCCGCAGTAATAGGTATGCCGGGGTCCGCTGATCTCGTCGATCCTTTTCTGAGCCGCGACAGACTCCAAAGTGAACAAAGGATGATCGTACCGGGTCCGGTAGAGCACCTTGGATGGATCAATACGATCGCCCGGGTTGAGAGAGACGCAGAAGTTCAGGGGTGCTTCACGAAGACCCTGAAGCGCGTTCATGTCGTAGGTGACGACGACACGATCCCTCGGCTGCTTCGGGAGATGGTAGTTCCAGCTCGCCCAGGCCCGCCGCGCCCGTGGAAGCAGGGACGCATCGCTGTGGAGGACCGCCTCGTTGCTCTGATACTTCATTGCTCCAAGCGTCTCCCGCTCGGCGTCGCTCGGGTCCGCAAGCATGCGGAGCGCCTGGTCGCTGTGAGTAGCGATGACGACGCCATCGAAACGCTGAGGGGCACGGCCACGCACCGTCAGCTCCACCCCTGCGGCGTCGCGCGCGATCCGCTCGACCGGCGAATCGAGGTGAATTCGATCGGCGAACGGCGCGATCAGTTTCTTCACGTACTGCATCGATCCGCCCTCGACGACGAACCAAGCCGGTCGGTCGACGAGGCTGGTCAAGCCGTGATTCAACAAGAAGCGCACGAAGGTCTGGGCAGGAAAGGAGAGCATGCGCTCCGCGTCGGTCGACCAGATGGACGCTCCCATCGGAACGATGTAGAGATTCACGAACTCCTGCGAGTATCCCCGCGCTTGCAGCATCTCTCCCAGGCTTGACGGGTCGTCGGTTTCTACGAGCCGAACCGCGTCCCGATTGAAGCGGAGAATGTCGCGGACCATCCGAAGGACCCGAGGGTTCCATGCATTTCGCCGGCGCGCGAGAATCGACTGGCTGGAATACTCGAGATCCGTCGCTTCTTCCCGCACGCTGAAGCTCATGCTCGTCGCTTTGGTCCTGACACCCAGCTCTTCGAAGATGCGAGTCAGGTTCGGGTAGGTCCGGTCGTTGTGCACGATGAAGCCGGTATCAATGGCGAACGAGCGGCCCTCCACCTCGAGGTCGACCGTGTTGGTGTGACCACCGATGCGGTCCCGGGCTTCGAAAACCGTGACCTCGTGCTCGCGCTGGAGTAGCCACGCCGCGACTAGGCCGCTAACACCGGTCCCCACGATGGCGAGCTTCATCGCTCGCCTCGTCCGCGCGCTCCGCATTCCATACTCGGCTCTCTCTCTTTCCCGAAGTTCGAGCGTCAAGTCTGCCGACAAGCCGCGCCAGGTCGGTCATCGTTCATGGAGATGCAAGGATACGGCGTGCAGATGCAGCACGCTTGGCTTCCATGCACTCCGGGATCAGCGCCCCATCGGACTGTTCGAGGGCTTTGGCTAACACTCGGATCGTCGGGAACGGCTGGGCGCAGAGAAAAACGCCGAAGCTCACCTTGCCCAGGACAACCGTACGTAAACGTTGGCTTCGTTGCGATGGGGAATCAACAGAATAGATCGCGCATTCCGGTGTGCCAGTGGCGCGCCGAACTGATTTGAGGGGCGTCTGATGTGAACAGGACGACGGCATGTCGCCCGCTCGACCTGCTTACCCCGGCAGACATCTTGGGGCCAGCCTCACTTCACCGCTTGACAGAACTTGAGATGAACGTTGAATCATCCGATTCCAGACGCGAACAGGACACCAGGACAACAGGCGCTCTGCTTGCGACCTCTGCTGCCGAATCGCGGCGATAGCAATCGCATCGTTGATCTCACGGCGGGTCCATGAACGAAGAAGTGCAAACCAGTATTACGAGCGGCTGGCCCCTAGTTGCCCTGGGCCTGTCTCTTCTCGCTGGCTATCTGGCTCACGTGGTCGGTCGCCGGGCACACGTTCCGCGAGTGACTCTACTCCTGCTGCTCGGCGTTGTGGTGGGTCCGCACGGGCTCCACCTGGTTCCTGACGCGGTCAGCGATTGGTTCCCGGTGGCAGCACAGCTTGCGCTGAGCGTGGTCGGTTTCATGCTTGGCGAGCGCTTTCTCGGAAAGACATTGCGCCAAACGGGCAAAGTCGTCCTGGCGGTTTCAATCGCAGAGTCGGTTGGCGCTGTTGTCGTCGTTCTGGTCGGGCTCCTAATCATGGGGACGCCACCGATCGCCGCCCTCTTGCTGGCAGGCATTGCAGCGGCAACCGCGCCGGCGGCGAGCATGGATGTCATCCGCGAGGTTCAATCCAAAGGCCCCCTCACCGACACGGTGCTCTCCGTAGTGGCGATTGACGACGCTTATGCGATCATCTTGTTCAGCCTGCTTCTGGTCATCGCACAGACTATTTCCGGGGACGGATTTGCCTGGTCGTTCTTGTTGGCGGGTGCATGGGAGTTGCTCGGCGCGGTCGTTCTTGGAGTCGCCATCGGCGCTCCGATGTCCTGGGTGACAGGGCGCGTGCGACCAGGCGAGCTGACGCTCCTCGAAGCACTGGGGTTCGTCTTGCTCTGTGGTGGCCTGGCATCCTTGATTGGGGTCTCCTACTTGCTCGCATGCATGGTCCTTGGCGCGGTAGTGGCCAATCGCGCTCGTCATCACACACGGCCTTTCCACGCCATTGAAGGAGTAAGCCAACCGTTCCTCGTGCTGTTCTTTCTGCTCGCCGGGTTCGAGCTTGATCCGTCGATGTTCGCTTTGGTCGGTGTGACGGGTGCTGGCTACGTGGTCTTTCGCTCGATCGGAAAGGTCATCGGATCCTATGCGGGTGCGCGGTTCGCGCGTGCGCCAAGCGACTTGGCGAAGCACGTTGGCTGGTGCCTATTGCCTCAAGCAGGTGTGGCGTTGGGCCTTGGCCTTCTTGCGGCAGAACGCTTTCCCGAGTTTGGGGGCGCAATTTTGTCGCTGCTGGTCGGCACGACGTTTGTTTTTGAAGTACTAGGTCCCATCGCGACGCGCGTATCGCTCAAACGAGCCGGAGAGACCCCGAGGGCTTAGGCCAATGCGCCGTGCGGCCGCTTCGCGTGTCTGGCGAACGAAACGAGCCTCTTGCGCAGATAGTCTGCCACGAAGATCAACGGCGCTCCGAGCCAGGCCATGGCGTACATCTCCTGGGAGACCGGGCCGGTGCCGAGCACGCGGCACAACGGCGGAAAGTAGAGCGTGGCCCAGGAAAAACCGATTTCGATTGCGAATCCGATCAGAATCAGTCGATTCGTGAAAAGGCCGCGATCCAGTCCTGAACGCGTGGCAGACCGCCGGCCGATGAAATTGCCGATCTGCATCAGCATAATCGTGGCAAGCGCGAGACCCGTCGCCGACTGATACAAGGGATCACTCGCTGTGAGACGCTCGCCGTAGTGCCAGCCTCCCACATGCAAGACCCAGAAAAACAGAACTAGGGAGTAGGCGGCCTCGATGAGACCCAAGAAGAAGTAGCTATGGGCGACCAACCGAAAGTTGAGCAAGGGCTCATCGCGGCCACGTGGTGAGCGCGTCATCGTATCTTCGTCGGTTGGTTCTTGGCCGAGAGCCATCGATGGAATGATGTCCGTCCCAAGGTCGATCGCGAGGATCTGAATGATCGTCAACGCCAATGGCACCGGAAAGAGGATGTAGATCAAGTAGGGCAAAATTTCAGGGCCATTGCTGACTAGAACGTAGTTGGTGAACTTCCGAATGTTGTCGAAGATGGTGCGCCCTTCGGCAACTCCCGAGACGATGGATGCGAAATTATCATCGAGCAGGATGATCTGAGCCGCCTCACGGGCGACATCCGTGCCGCCGACTCCCATCGCGATGCCCACGTCCGCTGCCTTGAGGGCGGGTGCATCATTCACGCCGTCGCCTGTCATCGCGACCACGAGCCCAAGGCGCTTCAGTGCGGTGACGATCTTCATCTTCTGTTCGGGCGTGGTCCGTGCGAATACGCACACTCCGCGTTCCAGAAGCTCGCAGAGCTCGGCCTGCCGTAAGCGCTCGAGGTCCTCACCCGATATGAGGAGCGGCTCTGCGCCGCCAGTCGATGGGTCGGACGCTGGCAGGATGCGGGCCTTGCGTGCAATGGCGGTGGCTGTTTGGGGGTGGTCTCCGGTGATGAGCAGAACGCGAATGCCGGCTTGGCCGCACTTGGTGACCGCATCTGGGACCTCGGGGCGCAGCGGATCCTCGAGACAGAGAAATCCCTCTAGCCTCAGCCCTTGCTCGAGATCCTCCTGCTCTAGCTCCAGTGCATCAGTGGCGACGACGCGCGTCGCAATCGCGATGCTGCGTTGACCCTCGCCCGCCAACCGATCAACCAACACGTCGATTTCCGCTAACGACCCCGGCGTGGCTTCGAACCCCACCCCGTTGCTCTCCGCGATCTCGCCAATCCGCGGACGGAGCGCCTCCCATGCTCCTTTGACGGCAAAGACGGCGCCGCCTCTGCCTTGCCAAAACCCGGCCGCACGCCGTTTGCGTAGGTCGAAGGCGAAATGTCGGGTCGTAGAGCGAAGGATGTCGTCCACGTCGCCGACTTCGATGGCGTATAGCTCCGCCAGCGCAACGTCGAGTGGGTCACCTACCCACTTGCCCTCTTGCTGGTGAGATTCGCTGGCAATGAGGCCCGCCCGCAGTATCTCCATACGCCGTGGCTGTGCTTGTGTGATTTCCTCACCGCTCGCGTCGACGATTCGGGTGATCGACAGTTGGTTGAGCGTCAGCGTGCCCGTTTTGTCGGTGCAGATTGCATGGACCGCGCCGAGACCTTCGACCGCGTTCAAGCTCTTGACCAGCACATTTTGGCGGGCCATCCGCAGGCTACCCATCGCCAGGGACAGCGTGAAAGTGGGGAGCAAACCCTCGGGAACATTGGCCACGATGATGCCGAGCATGAACACCAAGTTCACCCAGAGTGGGCGTCCCGAGAACACGCCGTACGCGAAGAAGACGCCACCCATAGTCACGGCAATCGCCGTGAGCACACGCACCATGTGCGCCGTCTGTCGCTCGAGCGGCGAGGCCGGCCGGTGAATGTCCCGGGAAAGGGCCGCCACTTGTCCGAACTGAGTGCGCTCGCCGGTCGCAAAGACAACCGCAAGCGCCGAACCCTTGAGCACGGAGCAACCGGCGAACACGATATTGCTGCTATCGAGCAACCGCCCCGTCACCGCGGTCTCCGTCAGAGCCACTGCTGCGGACTCTCCGGTGAGCGGCGCATTGTTGACCAGCAAATCGGTGCACTGGACGAGCCGCGCGTCGGCGGGAATGCGATCCCCCTCCTCGATAAAGAGAACGTCCCCAGGAACCACGTCCTCCGCCAGCATCTCTATCTCGTGGCCCTCACGGCGCACCGCCACATGCGGCGGCAAGAACTTCGCCAAAGCCTGCATGGCGCGCTCGACTCGGTACTCTTGGAAGAACGCAAAAGACGCGTTCAGCAGCGACACGGAGAGCAGCGCCCAGCCGAGAATGTCCATTCGTTCGCCTGGCTGCATAGCGTCGGCGACGAAACAAAGCACCGCCGCGACATCGAGCAGCAAGCTGAAGAAGTTGGTCAGCTGTCGAAGGAGACTGCGAAGCAAGCGAAAGCGTGCGGGGGCACCCAAGGCGTTTTTGCCCAACTCGCGCAAGCGCTCCGCCGCCTCCACCGCGGTCAGGCCATCAGGACGGCTGTGCAGCAGCTCGAACACGCGATCGGGCGGAGCGTTCTGGATCTGGCTCACGACGGAGTTCCGTAGATGGCGACGTCACAGGGTGCGTTTCGCAAAACCTGCTCAATTGGACTTCCGTACACCGAGCGCTGGCGAAGCGACGCCGTAGAAGCGCCCATGTAGATGAGCTGGGACTTGGCCTTGCCCGCGTGGATAACAATCTCTTTGGGGATGTCATCGGAGAGGACGACCGTCGCGTCGAGCTTGTCGGCCGGCAAACCGAGCTCGGAGCCCAACGTCTGTTCAATGCCGGCCACGTAGTGCTGCCCCTGCTGAATCAAGCGCGCAGCCTCCGCGTGACTGATGCGCTGAAACCGCTGCCGGCTCAGCCGATGGACCAGCAGGACTTCGACCGCGCTCGCGTCGGACACGAGCAGACGAAGATGGGGCAATCCAACTCGGATGCCCTCGGGGCGGCCGCTCACCGGAACCGAGAATCTGCGGGGACCTCCCAAGAGCCCCGGCTGCACCACCCGGACCGACAGAACCTGGCACCGACCCTCACGCAACAATTTCTCGGATACCGTGTCTGCGAGGAATCCGCGTCCCTTTTGACGCACGCGGGTCCCGCAGACCAGATAGTGGTCGGGGGTGTCCGGGATGAGCGCCAGAAGCTTGGCCGCCACGCTCTTGCACTTGGGCTCTACGGTGACCTCAAGCGGCAGGGCAAGCTCATGGCAATCGGCTTCGATGCGCGCAAAGCGTCTCTGCAGGGCCTCTTTCGAAAGCTGACCGTCTTCGACGTGCAACACTCGGAGCCTGGGCTCGGGAAGCCGGCTTGCCATCCTCATGGCGTAGCGCGCGACCCAGTCACCGTGAATCGATCCGTCGTAGGCGAAATGGATCATGCCTGTTTCTACCGAGCTGATGACCGCGTTGGAAAGGAGAGTCACTTACCATGGCGCATCTTCGAGGGCTTGAGCTCCGAACACTCGTATTATCGAAAGTCCTCGGATATCGGGGATTTTCGCCCCGCTGCCTCCGCCGATGTTGCCTGAAAGAGTGGACATTCCAGCGGTTTGTCGTATATGGCGGGCCGCACCGACGAGCACCGCGCGAGTCGGTACATCACCCGCAGATCGACGACGCATACGAGGTAATGAACGAGCGATTTCCTCCATTCGGCACACGCAGTGGCACACGGGCCACGGAGAGCGATGGGGAATCAATGAAAATACGAATGGGATTTCGGGTACTTGGGCTGTTAGCTCAGTTGGTAGAGCAGCGGACTTTTAATCCGACGGTCCAGGGTTCGAATCCCTGACGGCCCACCCTAGAGGCGCAAGCCTCACTTGCTTATTGTCCCCATCGTCTAGTGGCCCAGGACCCCGGCCTTTCACGCCGGTAACCGGAGTTCAAACCTCCGTGGGGACGCCGGCCCCGAGATCACGAATGGTCTCGGGGCCTTTCTGTATGGGGGGTACCAAGCTCGGCTTCGGCGGGGCTTCTCTTCTCGTCGCAGTCGTCCCCCTACGGCTGCGCCTCGAACGCCTGGCGATGTCAGATTTGGGCATACGTAATTGATCTCGTGTCCGCGATTTGTCTCGCCATCTGAACAATAGAAGCGCCGTATCCAGCTACGGTTCGGGACCGCCCGGCGTTTTGATGCGCCTATAGGCGCGGAAAGGTCCTCATGATACTCATCACCACCTACAAGGTGAAGCCGCACCTCACCAAGGCAGATAACAAAGAACTGATGGCCACGTTTGCCAGGGTCGGCAACACGCCCGGAACCATCGCCAACTATGTGAACAGCGACGGCGGCGGCGGTGTCGTCATCTCCGAAAGCGATGATCCGGCCGAGGGATACGCAAACCTCCTCAACTACCAACAGTGGATGGAGTTCGAGACCAAGGTCATGCTCAAAGTCGAAGACGCGATGCCGCTCATTGGCGCGTACCTGGGCTGAGGAGCCTGTGCGCGAACCCAATCGGCAACCCGGCACAGCCCGGAAATACCGTTAAGGTCCCGGTGAGGACTCCATCAAGCCCGGCTTCGGCCGGGCTTTTCTTTTGGTGGCGTGTGCTAGAGTAACCGCGTGGACGACGCCAAGTGGACGACGCCGAAGCAAGCAGCTCTCGATGAGGGTCGATACTGGCTGAGCCGACCCATCGCCGAGCGGATTGCCGCGATGGAACAGATCCGCAAGCGCGTGTACAAGGGTTACGGTGGAGCTTCCGAACGAATGGCTCGAGTTTTTGAGCTTACTCCAGCGCCACGACGCTAAGTTCGTCATCGTGGGTGCGTACGCGATGGCCGCCCACGGACGGCCTCGTGCATCGCAAGACATCGATATTCTCATCGAGCCCAGTGCGGAGAATGCCGAGCGAGTCGCACGAGCCCTCGACGAATTCGGCTACCCGGAACTTGCTAGGGAGTCGGTCGAGGCCTTCACCAAGACTCCCCGGATGGCGTCACTGGGTCTTCCGCCTCTCCGAATCGACATCATGAACTACGTCGATGGCGTGCCGTTCGAGCGTGCGTACGCGGGGGCGCTACAAGAGAGCCTCGGTGGGATCGACCTGCGCTTCATCGGGCTCCCGGATTTCGTTGCGACCAAGAAAGCATCCGGCCGCCCCAAGGATCTCCTGGATATCGAGCTGCTCAAGGAGTCCGGACTCTGGGGCGAGGACTGAGAAGCCGCGCCTTCGAGCTGGCGCCCACCAGACCGAGGTCGAGCAGGACAGTCACCACGACGAGCACGAGATACATGCCATCGACGGACCCGTTGTTGTTGATGGCAAACGCATAGGAGAGCGTTGTCAGTGGCATGAAGAAGAACCCCAGCAGTGGCCAAATCGTCGTTTCGTAGGCCTGTCCGATGTAATCACTGAAGACCACGACCAGAAAAATGGCGAAACGCGGCGTGCCAAGTGCCAAGCAACCGACGAGAAACGGCATGAGGCGACCCTAGCACGGGCAAGCTCATCTCAGCTCAGGCAGTCGAGAGCCAGGACGCTGGAAGGAAGGTCGCCCCGCGGAGATACCCGGACACGGCAATCATCGATTGCTCGAGGGTGTTCTGGAGTAGGGACTCAAGAACGCGCGCTCGCGCGCTACCCTGGATATCACCAGCAGCAAGCCACAGGCCACCCCTCTGCTTTCCCCAAGAATCCCTGGCTCTCCAAGGTCGAAGTTGATATGGACTGTAGGTTCGTGAGCGGGCTTTTCAAGCTGCGTGTGCGCCCCGGTGACGGATTTGGTATTCGAGAGTCAGGGGAACGAGGGCCGACGGGGGCCACCGCCATGACCAAACGAACACTCGATGAGGCCTGGACGACTTGGCTCGCGGAAAACCTGGAGCGCCAATGCGACCCGGGCGAGCTGGTGAGTATCCTGCTCGACAACGAGTTCGAGCTCGATGCAATCCGAGAAAGCATGGGAGAGCGATTCCCCGCGGACACGGATTTTTTCGCCTCCGCCTGGCCCAACTACCAGGCCCTTGCCGAACCCCGCCTCACTCGGCACGCAGCGGACCCGAAACTGCGCAAGGTGGACACCGACAGGGCGCAAATCTACGTACTGGATGACTTCGCGACCGTGGCTGAATGCGATGCGATGGTGGACATCATCAGTCGCAATTTGCGACCGTCGACCATCACGCTGGACCGCGGCGACAAGTATTTCCGTACCAGCAGCACCAGCGATTTGTCCTTACTGAACGACCCTACAGTAGCCGCCATGGATGAGAAGATCGCCAGGACGCTGGGGATTCGCGTCCAGTACTCCGAGGGCATCCAAGCGCAGCGCTACGACCTGGGTCAGGAGTTCAAGGCGCACACCGACTACTTCGAGCGCGGGACGGCCGAGTACCTGGAGCACGCCTCGCGCACCGGCAATCGCACCTGGACTTTCATGGTCTATCTGAATGAGGGCATGGAGGGCGGCGGCACGCAGTTCTGCAATATCGACGAGGAGTTCTCTCCGAAAAAGGGGCAAGCCGTCATCTGGAACAACCTGTACCCCGACGGCACGCCGAACCCGGACACACTGCACCACGGCATGCCTGTCAGCTGTGGACACAAGATCGTCATCACGAAGTGGTTCCGAGAGAGAGGCTCTGGGCCGATGTTCTACGACGGATGAAGCCGGCCCTTTGACCACACTGTGCCTGTGGCGCCACAGAATCCGTGCCCTGGAGGCACAGGGGCAGCCGCTCGGCCCGGAACTACGACGAAAACGCCCGGCACGCCTCTTGCGTATAGGGCCAACATGCCCTCAACCCATCCCAGAAGCCATTCCACCGCGATGGCCCTCCGGGAGCGACTCCTGCTGTGGATGTGGAAGCACGGCTGGGTGTCCCGCCCGCTCTAGCGCTGCTGCTCCTGCATCTTCTTCATCCACTCTTCGCGCATTTTCTCGGCTTCTTCTTGGCTGGTCGGCATCTTCATGTTCGGTATGCCCGCTGGCATGTCCGGCACCTCCGTCACCTCGTAGCCCGGCGGCACCGCAAACTTGCTGGCTGCGACCGTCTTCTCCTGCATCCGGGTGACTTCGAGGCCGCCTTGCCGGCCGCCCTTGTCCTTGGACTGCATCTTCATGACGAAACCGGATTTGAAGCCGTATTCCTTCTCCATGATTCGGGTCCATTGACTGCTCTGGCCCTTGCCGCCATCGCCGCCAAACGAGAAGATCGTTTGCCAGAGTTTTGCCGGGTACCGGTCACTCAACCAGAGGTCTGCGGTACTCCCTTCGTCCTTGTCGATGACCCGTAGGTGGCGCGTGCTCTGCCCGGCGACCTTGTCGGTGCCAAGCTTTTTGACCTCGACGTTTGGTTTCTCGTTCTTCTGTTTGCCGGCTTGGCTTTGGGCCATCTTCGTGATGGTGTCCTTCGCAATCTTGGTGGCCTGCTTCCGCTCGTGGTCGAGTGCGTAGTCGTACTTGCCCTTGGCCGGCTTGATGTATGAGGCGCGATTCGCCTTCCCGCGAGAGCTCTTCGCCGTGGTGTCGATTCGCACGTCTCCGTTCTTGGCGACGTAGATTTGAAAATTGACCGCGCCAGACGAAGCGTCTCCGATGGACTTCGCTTCGATTTCACCCTCGAAAGCCAGCGCGGGCGCCGCAATGAACAGGACCAAGAAACCAATCAACCAACGCATCGATACCTCCCAGTCCCCCTCCGTAGCTCGGGCGACCTTGACTCAGGTGTGGCAGCCCTTGAGCTCGCCCTCAATTGCAGCTCGGTACTTCTCCTTGGCGCCGCCGATTACGGCCGCACCGTGCCCGGGCAGGACGTGCTCGAACTCCAAGTCGAGGATCGAGCGCACGTCAGCGGCCGTGGGGTGCGCAAACTGAAGCCAGCCAGGGCCGACATTGTAAGGCTTCATGAAGCCCATTCGCTTCATCATGATTTTCGCGAGGAAGCTGTAGTACTCGTCGGGAGCCGGCGTCTGTTGCAAGGAGTCGCCCGCGATGAGAATGCCGCCCTCGCGCGCAAGCCTGCAGATCCCCTCGGGCGGATCGGAGGTCGTAAACACCTTGAGCGAAGCGTCCGCGATCGGAAGGGCGCTTTGCTCGTTGAGCCATTGGTCCGGTTCCATGAACGGCGCAGGGGCTTTGTCTTTCGGGCCCAAGCCCCGGACATAGCTCTGACCCTCGACTGCATAGACCTTCGCGCCATAGCGCTCCCGGTAGAAGGCGTCGTCGCGCCCATGAAACCCGCCGATGCGCACGACGTGTTTCACCTGCCCCAGCGCGTCGAGCTCTTTCAATCCGTCGTCGCTCAGGCGCATGCTGTTCAGAATCACGAGGCCGTCATCGCCCCGGACCACCGTCATCGAGCGGCCGATTCGCATCGGCAAGCGCATCGGCATCCGAATGCCACCGCGCACGAACCAAACGCCATCGAACAGCTCTTGGAACGGCCCGTGCGGCGATGCGGGCGGGTGCCCTCCCTCGACCGAGTGCGCTGCGACCATGGCTCTCCCCCTCAGTTTCTGCGATCAGCGCTCCGCGAGTTGCACGCCAGCGACCTGCGCGTCGGGGACTCGAGTGAACTGTACGCGCTTTTTGAAGATCATGATGTGCGCGGTGAGCCGCAGCTCCTTGGCACTAGGGACTTCGATGTCGATCGGGACTTCGCGCTTGCGCTTGATCGAGTACGCCCGGCCATGCCAGGCGCCGTCGTTCTTGTCGTAGCGGAGCTGGCGAAACACCTCGATGCCGACTGTTTCGGGCCGTTGCCCGCCATCGACGATGACGCCGTGATAGCCATCCGCCTCGCGCCTCACCTCGATAATCGCTTCGCCCTCGCCGCGCTGCCAGTAGCCGAGGATCTTGGCTTCCTGCTCGGGCAGGTCCGACGCGTAGGCCACTGTGTGGAGGCCACCTAGGAGCAACCACCCTGCGAGCGACACGAGCAACACGGCCTTGGACTTGACGATGGGACTTCTCCTTTGCGGCGACGGGGAAGGCTGATGTTCTCTCAAGACGATGCTTTTTGCATCAGAAAAACGACATTTCTGACGATTCGACCGAGATCGCCTCTGTCATCGACCTCACAATGGGGGGCCTCGCCCGGCCGCCCGCGGCCGTTGCAGCGCCTCCGTAGACGGGCGTAGGATGGCCGCCGTGAAGAAGATCATCCGGGGGTTCGCATGGGCGCTGGTCGCTCTGGTCATTCTCGTCGTCGTCGGCGGCGGCATCGCTTGGAGGCAACTGCACCCATCGCCGCCAGGCCTGCAGGTCTGGACCAACGGACAGATCCTCACGATGGACGCCCAGGGCCGCCGAGCCACGGCGCTCGTCATTGAAGGAGATCGGATCGTCGCGGTTGGCAGCGACCAGGAGGTGCAGCGCTGGCTGTCCGAAGCGGACGTCACGCTGGACCTCGATGGGCGCACGGTCGTCCCAGGCTTCATCGAAGCCCACGGTCATTTCCCAGGCGCGGGGCTCGAGGCGATCGGCGCAGACCTGAACAGCCCTCTCATCGGTGGAGTCACCAACATCGCCCAAGCCCTCGATGCGCTGAAGAAGGTCGACGCCGAGCAAGCGGGTGACGGCTGGCTGCTCGGCTTTGGCTATGACGACACGATGCTCGAAGATCGGCGGCACTTCACCCGCGACGATCTCGACAGCGTTTCGACGAGCCGCCCGATTCTCGCAATGCACATCTCCGGGCACATGGCCGTGGTGAACTCGGTGGCTCTCGAGCGTTACGGAATCAGCGCAGAGACGCCGGATCCGCCCGGCGGAGAGATTCGCAAAGATCCGGAAACGGGAGAACCGACAGGCCTCCTCCTCGAGACCGCCGCCCGGCCTCTGCAAATGGACGCGCTCAACATGCCTCCTCTCCAGCAGATCGCCGTCGTCCGCTCCGCGGCGGACACCTACGCCGCACAGGGATTCACGACAGTCCAGAACGGGCTCGCGACATTCGAACAGGTGAAGGGCTTGAGCGTTGGCTCGAAACTGGGTTTCTTTCCCCAGCGCCTGGTGATCTGGTCCAAGGACGAGCTCGCCCTCGAGGCGGCCAAGGGCATCGTGGATCTCGGGCAATACGCGAGCGACCGCGTACACATCGGCGCTGCGAAGTTCGTCGGCGATGGATCGATACAGGGGTACACCGGATTTCTCTCGGAGCCCTACCACCAGCCTGGCGAACACGCGGCGGATTACAGAGGCTATCCGAATATCGAGGCGGAGTCGCTCAAGGCGCAGGTCAAAGCGATTCATTGCACGGGGCAGCAAGTGGCGGTTCACGGGAACGGCGACGCCGCAATCGACCAGTTCCTCGATGCCTGGGAAGCGGCGCTCGCGGCCTGCCCAGCCAAAGACGCTCGCCCTGTGCTCGTCCATGCGCAGATGTCCCGCTACGATCAGCTCGATCGGATGAAGATACTGGGTGTGACTCCAAGCTTCTTCAGTGCTCATGTTTATTACTGGGGCGACCGCCACCGGGATATCTTCCTCGGACCCGAGCGTGCAGCGCGGATAAGCCCTGCAGCAAGCGCCGCCGACCTCGGCATTCGGTTCACGACCCATCTCGACACCCCCGTGGTCCCCATCGACTCGATGCTCCAGCTGTGGACCCCGGTCGCGCGCCTGACCTCGAGCGGACTGATGCTGGGCCCCGAGGAACGGATCTCCGTAGAGCAGTCGCTGCGCGCGATGACGTCCGATGCCGCCTGGCAGCTCCGCTTGGATGAGCAACTCGGCTCGATCGAAGCCGGCAAGCTCGCAGACTTGGTGATCCTGTCCGAGAATCCGCTCGACTTCGACGGCAATCTCCGCGATATCCGCATCGAACGAACGCTCGTCGGCGGTGTGACGATCTACGAGAACCCCCAGTAATCGCCCAGCCTCGCCCATGACCGACCCTCCCCCAAGCCGTTTCCGCGAAGGCTCCATCGGACGCATGCTCCGCTTTGGCGTAGTGGGTTTGAGCGGCGTCGTCGTGAACCAGGGGCTCCTCATGCTTTTGCACGGAACCCTTGGTGCCCCTTTGCTGCTCTCGAGCATCATTGCCATCGAGGTTTCGATTCTCACGAACTTCGTACTGAATCACACATGGACCTGGCGCGTGCCCCTCAGCGAGCCGGGCTTGATTCGCCGCGCGATTCAGTACCACGCAGCCGCGGTCATGGCAGCGTTCGCCGGCAACGTCATCATCTTGATGGGCGCCGTCGAGCTCTTCGGTGTCGACTACAGAATCGCAAATCTAGTCGGCATCGCGGTGGGCACCGTGATTAACTTCACGGCCAGCGAGGTCTGGATCTTTCGATCGCGTTGAGCGGCGGGCTCTTAGGCGGCATCGAGCTGGCGCTGCGCCAACACGTAGGGCTGGACGATCGCGACGTTGAACTGCTCGCCTACTTCTTCCTCTTGCCAGGCTTCAATTTGCGCGTCGGTGGGCTTGCTGAGCTGCCCTGCCGCCATCCAGCATCGGACTCGTTCGCTGTCGTCTTGGGCAACCGCAACCGCGACTTCCAACAGGTCGAGCTGCGGAGCGACGAGCACCAAGCCCCCTCGCTTGGCGTGCGGCCCGAGCGGCTTCCAGTCGACGTTCTGGATCTCCTGCGCGAGCCGAGCGCGTAAGTCCTCACTCATGGTCCTAGCTTAGCAGGGCTTGGCCCCCATGTTGCGCGGGGTTCCGCTAGACTCCGCCCATGCTCCTGAGCGCCAGCGATCCGAACATGATGAGCGGCGTCCTGCTTTGCCTAGGTGGCCTCGGGCTTTTCCTACTGGGAATGCTCGTTCTCACCGAGGGCCTGCGCGCCCTGGCGGGACGCGCACTGCGCCGCATGTTGAGCCGTTTCACTCGGAGCCCCCTCTCCGGCGCGATGACCGGCGCAGTAACCACGGCCGTGGTGCAGTCGTCCAGCGCGACCACCGTTGCAACCGTGGGCTTCGTGGGCGCCGGCCTGCTCACATTCCCTCAAGCGCTCGGCATCGTCCTCGGCGCGAACGTCGGCACGACGATAACCGGCTGGCTGGTGGCCCTGCTCGGCTTCAAGCTCGAGCTCGGCACCGCGGCACTGCCGATCGTACTGGTCGGCGTGCTCATCCGCCTCCTCGCTCCAGGACGCGCCTCGGCGGCCGGGTTCGCAATAGCGGGTTTCGGACTGATCTTCGTTGGCATCTCGCTCTTGCAAGAAGGCATGGGTGGATTCGTCGGCGTCATTACACCCGAAAGTTTTCCCGATGACACCTGGACAGGGCGCTTGCTGCTGGTCGTGTTCGGTATCGGCTTCACGCTCGCGACCCAGTCCTCGAGCGCAGGCGTGGCCATGGCCTTGGCCGCGGTCAATGCGTCCGCGATGACGGTGCAACAGGCCGCCGCGGTAGTCATCGGGATGGACATCGGAACGACGGTCACCGCGGTCCTCGCCAGCGTTGGCGGGTCTGTGCATGCACGCCGCACTGCCTATGCCCACGCCGTGTACAACCTATTCGCAGGCGCGGGGGCGTTCCTGATCCTCGTCCCCTTCATGCAGGGGCTCCAACGATTCGCACCGCGCCTGCTCGCCTCAGAGCCAGAGCTCGTCCTGGTGGGGTTCCACACCCTCTTCAATCTCGTCGGGGTGAGTATCGCCCTGCCCTTCGCGGCTCAGTTTGCGCGCCTCCTCATCCGGCTCACCCCCCGAAAGGGCGTACCTTTCGCGCGTATTCTCGACCTCTCGCTCCTCGACGCCCCTGCCGCTGCGCTCGACGCACTTGGCGCCACGCTGGCGGAGCTCACGGCCAGCACATTCGACACGGTCCTGCAGCTACTGTCGGTCAGCCGCGCACACAGTGCAGACTCGCTCATCGCCCAACTACGGCAGGCCCTGAGCGAAACGCGCGACTACGTCGAGAGCATACGCAGCTCGCCGGACCTGGGATGGACCTACCATCGACACCTTTCGGCGATGCACGTCATCGACCACCTCGACCGCATGGCGGATCGCTGCGAGGAGTCGGACCGCTGGGCAACCTTGAAAGAAGATCCGAAGCTCGCGACGATCGCGAGAGAGCTCGGGCCCGTGCTGAACGAGGTCGGCAAAGCACTGGCCCGCGGCGAACGGACGGTCCCCGAAGAAGGCCTCGAGACCGCGTGGCAATCGCTGCAACAGCAGGGTCGCGAGTATCGCGAAGATGTGCTCGAAGGGGTTGCTAAGGGAGATGTGGACGCGAGCGAAGCCATCGAACGTCTGGACGCCGTGCGCGGCGCTAGACGAGTCGCCTACCACGCCTGGCGAATCACCTACCACCTCAACCGCTGTCGCACGCACGACGCACCGATAGAGGGCCTCGAAGTCAAACAGGTTCCTCCTCATGCCGAAGCGGAGCCACCAGAGCCAGGCTAGCCGCGAACCCCGCCGAGAAGTCCCCATGGACAGCGCGTCCCGTTAGTCGTTGACCTGCGTAGCCCTCGGCGGGCACCTTCACCGACTTCAACGAATTTCGGGAGATTTGAATGATTCGAGCAGAATGGACCGCGCTACTTCTAGGATTGGCACTGTTGAGCACAGCCGCTCCAGTCGACGCTGAAGGCGACACACAATCCAAACCCAACATCCTCGTCATCTGGGGTGACGACATCGGACAATCGAACATCAGCGCCTACACGATGGGCCTAGTCGGCTACAGGACCCCGAACATCGACCGCGTCGCGGCCGAGGGCCTGATCTTCACCGACTATTACGGCGAGCAGAGCTGCACCGCGGGCCGCTCGTCGTTCATCACCGGCCAGAGCGTGTTCCGAACAGGCCTGAGCAAGGTCGGGATGCCCGGGGCCGACCAGGGTCTGAGCGCCAAGGACCCCACCATCGCCCAGCTCCTCAAGCCGCATGGCTACGCCACTGGACAGTTCGGCAAGAATCATCTCGGCGACAAGAACGAGATGCTCCCGAGCAATCACGGCTTCGACGAGTTCCTCGGAAACCTCTACCACCTCAACGCCGAAGAAGAGCCGGAGAACGAGGACTACCCAAAGAACCCAGAGTTCGCAAAGCGCTTCGGGCCGCGCGGCGTGATTCACAGCTACGCCGACGGCCGCATCGAGGACACCGGGCCTCTCACGAAGAAGCGCATGGAAACGATCGACGACGAAACCGTCGCCGCTGCGATTCGGTTCATCGAGCAGGCCCACAAAGACGGCAAGCCCTTCTTCGTCTGGTGGAACGGCACGCGAATGCACTTCCGCACGCACGTCAAAGCCGAGCACCGCGGCATCTCTGGACAGGACGAGTACGCCGATGGGATGGTCGAGCACGACATGCACGTCGGACAGCTTCTCGACTTGCTCGACAAGCTAGGCATCGCCGACGAAACCTTCGTGATGTACAGCACTGACAATGGGCCGCACTACAACAGCTGGCCCGACGCAGCAGCCACGCCGTTCCGCGGCGAGAAGAACACCAATTGGGAAGGCGGATGGCGTGTTCCGGCCATGGTGCGCTGGCCCGGCAAGATCAAGGCTGGCTCGGTTTCCAACGACATCATGCACCACATGGACTGGCTCCCGACCTTCGTCGCGATGGCGGGCGACCCGAACATCAAAGAGAAGCTCCTGCAGAAGAAGAAGCGCCGTCAGAAGGGCTTCCGAGTGCACCTCGACGGCTACAACTTCCTGCCATACCTGACCGGCAAGGAAGACAAGGCGCCTCGCCAGGAGGTCTTCTACTTCACCGACGACGGCGACCTCGCGGCCGTTCGCTACAGAGACTGGAAGGCCGTCTTCTTGGAGCAAAAGACAGAGGGCACGCTCCGAGTCTGGATGGATCCTTTCGTCCCGCTTCGCGTTCCGCTGATCCTCAACCTGCGCCGCGACCCGTACGAACGCGCGCCCATCACCTCGAACACGTACTACGACTGGCTCATCGACCGGGCCTACATGCTCTACGGTGCGCAGGCGATCGTCGGCAACTTCTTAAAGACGTTCCAGGAGTTCCCGCCGCGGCAAAAGGCCGCCAGCTTCACGGTCGACCAGGCGATGGAGAAGCTGAAGCCAGCGGCGCACTAGGCTTCGTACGCACCGACCCCCGTTCCGTCGACTCTCGGCGGAACGGGCTTCCCGCGTGGCGCCTTGCGTCGTCGCGCATGTCTAGGCGGCTAGGCTAGCTCGAGGCGAGGCGTTCGTGCTCGTCGAGCAGCTCGTCGACGAGCGAGTCGACCCAGGTCTGTGCGTGCGGGCTGCCGAGCACTGAGGTGAACACGGGCCAGGTCGCGTCGGCGAGGGCATCGATCGGCGGCCGCACCTGGCCCGCGCTCAGCTCGAGCACTTCCCCGATGGTCTTGCCCTCAGCGTGGCCGAGCGCCTGGTCGATCCAACGATGGATGTCGTCGCGCATCTCCGGCATGGCCGTGACGTGCCGGGCGCTCAGCTCGACCACCGTGCCGATGTCCGCGATGAGCTCGTCATCCGCCGCTTCGAGCAAGAAGGCCGTGGACTTCGACAGCACGAAGTTCATGAAGGTCGCGCGAAACTCGATCGAAGCCGGCTCGTCGATCTTGGCGATGGTGAACTCGGCTGCCCGCTTCAGCACGGGCTCGGTGCTGTCGGCGATAAACGACTTGATCTCCGGCTCGATACGACGCTGCAGGTCGTCGATGAGCTTCTCGGCGAAAGCGCCGGCGCTGCCCAGCATGCCGAAGCGGCCGACCGGAGAGACCTTCATCATCAGCCTCGGCAGCAAGGTCGAGAAGTCCTTCAAGGCGCGATAAAGGGCGTCGTTGACGACTGCTTCGGCCGCCTCGCCGCGAAATATAGCCCGCACCCAATCGGGGTGAACGAGGCCGGGCCGGGCGATCGCCTCTTGAAGCTTTGCCTGCGCGTCCGGGGGCAGAAAACGGCTCAGCGGCCGCTCGTCTTCACGCAACTCCGCGATGACCGCTCGGGCGATCTTCGGCGTGATGGGGCGCGCGAGCTCGGTGACGATGTCGGTCTCGAGAAAGGCGTCCGTGACGGCCTTCACCGTCTCCACATCAACCAACTCGCCGACGGGCGTTCCAAGGAGGTGGTCCCAGGTCGCTTCGAGCAACTGACGCCATTGTTGCTTGGGCTGCTCCCCCTCGGTCAGTCGCTGCTGAAGCCAGCGCTTCAGCGCTGCGCGAATGTCGGACTCGGCGGCCATCCGCAAGACCGTAGCCCGGGCCGAACAGAGCACAAGGCTCCCCAGAGCGTCGGTCGGAAAAAGGCCGTCACCGCTCATTGCGTTTGAGGTACGCTCCGACGCCATGAGGTCACGTTGGACGAGTTGAGCTATCGATCGGCTTCGGAATGCCTGGCCTTGCTTCGAGACGGGGACGTCAGCTCCCTCGAGCTGGTGGACGCATGCATCGGCCGCATCGAAGCGTCGAACCCGGAGCTCAACGCCGTTGTGGCGAAAGATTATGACCGCGCCCGGGAGGCGGCCCGAGGGGCCGACGCAGCCCGCGCGAAGGGAGGGACGCTGGGTGCCCTTCACGGCCTTCCGATGACGATCAAAGACTCCTTGGAAACCGCGGGCCTCGTCACGACTTCCGGTGCGCCGGAGCTTCGCGACCACGTGCCACAACAAGATGCCGTTGCGGTGCACCGCGCAATCGAGGCTGGCGCGATCGTTGTCGCAAAGACCAACCTGCCCATCTACGGGGGCGACTGGCAGAGCTACAACGCGGTCTACGGACGCACCAACAACCCTTGGGACGTCACGCGAACGGTCGGGGGGTCCTCCGGTGGCGCAGCTGCATCGCTGGCCGCCGGCTTCGTGCCCTTGGAGATCGGCAGCGACATCGGCGGCTCGATTCGAACCCCAGCTCACTATTGCGGGGTCTACGGCCACAAGCCTTCACACGGAATCGTTCCGGGGCGTGGGCACATTCCCGGGCCGCCCGGAACAAGGAGCGAGCCGGATCTGGCGGTGGTCGGTCCGCTCGCGCGAACGGCGGGCGACTTGCAGCTGGCGCTCGATGTGATCGCTGGCCCGGACGAGCTCTCGCGAGCCGGATGGACGCTGAATCTGCCTTCGCCGCGCGCCGAGCGGCTGAAGGACTTCAGGGTCGGGTACTGGCTGGACGACCCGCTCTGCCCCATCGACTCTAGCGTTCGCGATGAGCTCGAGGCAACGATCGAGGCGCTCCGACCGCACGCAAAGCTAGTGGACATCGGCGAACCGCTTCAGCTGGAACGAATCGTACCCTTGTACGTCCGATTGCTGATGGGTGTCATCGGCGGAGACATGCCCATGCCACTCCGGACGATGACGCGCATGCTCGTGCCCTACTACGCATTGGCAGAGCGCCTAGGCATCAAGACTGACCTCGTCACGATGAACGCCGCACGCGGCATGCACCAGTCGCATTCGGATTGGAACCGCGCAAACGAAGGGCGCACGAAGCTGCGCTGGCAATGCCGCGAGCTCTTCAAGGACATCGATGTGCTGCTCACGCCCGTCGTCCCCGTGACGGCGTTTCCGCATCAGACCGAAGGCAACCCACTGTCGCGAAGAATCACCGTCAACGGCGAGAAGCGCCCGTACATGGATCACGTTTGCTGGGCAGCCCTGGCGACCGCCGCGTTTTTGCCAGCGACGAGCGCACCGGTCGGCGTCACTCCAGCCGGTCTGCCCGTGAACATCCAGATCATCGGCCCGTTCTTGGGCGACCAGACCACGATTCGATTCGCAGAGCTCCTCGCCGAAGTAAGAGGAGGGTTCCGGCCCCCACCCCCGCTGCCCCCCTGACGCTGACGCTGGCACTGGCACTGGCACCGGCACCGGCACTGGCACATGTGCGGCAGCGCGAGCCCGAAGGGCGAAGCCCGGCGCAAAGCGCCGCCAAGGCGAAGCCGCGGCAGGGAGGACCACGGGTGGGGGTGGGCGGGCGGTGTAACTAAACCTAACCACCCAACCAATCCAACACCCGCCCCCCAAACACCGGCGCTGGCACCAAGTCGGGCAGGCAGGGTAGCCTGGCGCTGTAGCTGGCGCTGCCCTATGACTCTCCGATGACCAACCTCCCCCGCCCCCGCGACCGCTCACGTGACTTCGACATCGTTCTGTGGGGTGCCACCGGCTTCACCGGACGCCTGGTCGCCGACTACCTCGTCCGCAACTACCTCGGGGGAGAGACCGGACTCCGACTGGCGCTTGCTGGGCGCAACAAACAGAAGCTCGAAGGAATTGCCAAGGAGATCGGCGCCCCGCAGCTTCCGATCTTGGTTGGCGATAGCTTTGACGCGGACTCGCTCGATGAGATCGCGTCCAAAACCGAAGTCCTGATCAGCACGGTCGGGCCCTACGCCAAGTACGGCGCCGAAATCGTCGCAGCCTGTGTGCGCAACGGAACCGACTACTGCGACCTGACCGGCGAAACCCATTTCGTCCGCGCGATGATCGACGCCCACCATGAAGAAGCAAAGAAGACCGGCGCGCGGATCGTGCACTGCTGCGGCTACGACTCGATCCCTTCGGACCTCGGCACTCTGATGGTGCAAGAAGCGTTCAAGCAACGGCACGGCAAGTACGCCTCGCAGGTCAAGATGGCCGCGGTCGACATGAGAGGCGGGATGAGCGGCGGCACAGTCGCCAGCATGATGAACATCGTCGACGAGTTGAAAGCGAACCCGGGTTTGCGAAGAGTGCTCGGCGATCCCTACGCGCTCAATCCCAAGGGAACGCGGGGTCCCGACAAGGGAGATCAGACCGGCGCGCGCTTCGATAAGCACTTCAATATGTGGACGGGCCCGTTCGTCATGGCGGCCACCAATACGCGCATCGTCCGGCGAAGCCACGCGCTGATGGGTCAGCCCTGGGGCGAGCACTTCCGCTACTCCGAGGTGATGGGGACCGGCAAAGGTGCGAAGGGGTTTTCGAGAGCCCTATCGGTTGCCGGCGGGATGGTCGCCTTCATGGCATCGCTCGCCATCCCCCTCACCAGGCCGTTTGTAGAGAAGCGCCTCCCTTCCCCCGGCGAAGGGCCGAACGCCGAAGTCCGAGCCAAGGGCCGCTTCCGAAACGAGTTCGTGGCACTTGGTGACGGCAAGTCGTTGAGCGGCACCGTATCGGACCAACGCGACCCCGGTTACGGCTCGACCGCAGTCATGCTCTCTGAAGCTGCGCTCTGTCTCGCTCTAGAAGGCCAGGAGCTCGAAGCAGAGGGAGGAATCCTGACACCCGCTCCCACGATGGGCATGCGCCTCGTCGAACGCCTGCGCGCCGCGGGCATGACCTTCGACGTCAAGCCCTAGAACCGATGCGATACGAAGGACAAGTCTTCCGACCTCCGAGCGAGGCCGACGCGTACATCCTCCAGGCGACCATCGGCTGCTCCTGGAACCACTGCACCTACTGCGACATGTACCGGAGCAAGACGTTCCGGGTTCGGGCCCTCGCAGAAACGGTCGCCGACATCGAAGAAGCCAAGCAGCGCTTCGGCGACCGCGTCCGCAAAGTCTTCGTTGCGGACGGCGACGCCCTGGTCTTGGACCTCGAGCACTGGGAGGCCATCTTGAACGCCTGCCGCGACGCGTTCCCGCGGATGAAGCGGGTGACCGCCTACGCGACGGCGATGAACGTCAACGAGAAGAGCCCCGAAGAGCTTCGGCGCCTTCGCGAGTTCGGCCTGTCCCTCCTCTACATGGGCCCGGAGACCGGCGACGACATCACCTTCAAGCGAATCGCCAAGGGCTCCAATTTCGAGGAGCACGTCGAAGCAGCCCGGCGCGCGCATGACGCTGGCATGCAAATCTCCGCGATCTTCCTGCTTGGCGCTGCTGGCACCGAGCGCTCCGCGGAGCACGCCGCGGGCTCCGCGAAGCTCATCACCGCCATGAATCCGGAGTTCGTCTCGGCGTTGACTCTGACGGTCATTCCCGGAACACCGATCGCCAAGATGCAGGCTCAGGGCAAGTTCACCCTCCCTTCGGTGACTCGGATGCTCGAAGAGCTCCGTACGATCGTGGCCGAGGCCTCGCCGACCGATGCGGTCTTCCGGACCAACCACGCGTCGAACTACCTGCCGCTCGCCGGCCGGCTCCCCCAAGACCGAGATCGCATCGTCAAAGTTCTCGACAAAGCACTCGCCGGCGACGTCGCGCTGCGCCCCGAGTGGTCGCGCGGCCTCTGAACACTCTTCACGGTTGCGCCCCCCCCCGACATGGCCGTATGACTCGACCCTATGACGATCTCACGAAAGCTGGGAATAGTGGTGGCGGCGCTCGTGGCGCTGGTCTTTGCGGGGACGCTCTACTACTTCATGCCCCGGGCGACGAAGGTGCGCATCACGGGAACCGAGGTCAAACGGATGGACACCAAGGACGCGGCGACCGGTGACCACCGTAGCCGCGACGTTCGGTTCATCTACGCGGAGGAACGGGACACGCGGAAGGCGATCGTGTTTCGCAACGAGGACAACGGCTGGTACCTCAAATGGGATTCGGGAGACATCGCTGCCGAGGCATCGAAGCTCGCCAAGAACGAGGTCGATGAGACCGCCCTCCTCAGGTACTACGGCCTGCGAATCGCAGTCCTGGACTCCTACCCGAATGTCCTTTCCTTGAAGGAAGTCGAGCCGGACTACGTGTACGTCCCTTGGTTCAACATGGTCGTCCTGCTCGTCCTGTTGTTCCTGTTCATCTTGGCCGGGGTCTGGGTCCGGCGGATGTTCAGGGGCGCAAAGGCGAAGATCAGCAAGAAGCCCGAGGCTTCATAAGTCGAAGCGCTGGCAGTACCGCGACAGGCGCTCGCGAATCTCGTCTGAGCTGAGCCCAAAGCCCTCCGGGCTGTGGATGTGAACGTCCCGAGGTTTCCGACTCTCCCCGTCGAGCATCCCCTGCATTGCCGCCCTGGCAGGCTCGCTGAGCTCCATACCCAGGTCTCGATACGCCTGAGCCATGGTGCCGATCGGATCACGCCGCACGTCGACGTGCCGCATGTGCGCAACGCTCCCCGGCGGCAAGGCGTCGACAACTTCGAGAGCGCGCTCGAGTGACGCCGGAAGGTAGCTGTTGAGCAGCTCCGGCCCGAGGGCATGCGGGTTGACGTCGTCGCTGAAGAGCGCCCGGGTATAGGCATGGAGGCTGCAGAGCGAGCTGAGCGTCGTCGCCGGGTCGCGGTGGGTGAACACGAAGCGCGCATCGGGAAAGAGCTCGAGAATCGTGTCGACGAAAACCGAATGCGTAGGGTCCTTCAGCGCGAACCTGATTCCGTGCGGCCGGTGGTACTGCACCAGCTGAAGCTGCTGCCGGTACTGCCCGTACGCGATGCGAGGGTCCTCGGCCCGGAGCCAGTCGACGTAGCCGGGCACGCGGTATTGAACGTTGTACTGGAGAGTCCGAAAAACGTTGGTGAAGAGCGCAACACACTCCTCAGGCTCGCGAGCGCCCATCGGATGAATCGCCGCGTAGTTCGGCGAAATGCTCTCGAGCTGCTCGAGCACATGGGCCAGCTGCTCCGCGCGGCGGTCCTTCCCCTTCTTGGGCGGCGCCGGATACATGCTCTCCCAGTAGGGCATGGTCCGCGTCTCCGGGTCCTGGGCCATCAGGCGATGCACGAAAGTGGTACCGGTGCGCATCCAACCGATGAGGAAAATCGGCGACGGGATGCGGGTTTGGAGGATCTCCGGCGTCTCCCGAAGCGCCTGTTCGATTTGCAGATGCTGCCCTGCCATGCGGAGAGAATCCATCTGCGCAGCGATACGGCCGGAGAAGCTCAAGGCCGCGTCCTCGTTCACGGAGCAAAGAAGAGCATCGAGCGCGGCTACGGTTTCGGGCCTTGGGTCGCCAACCCCCGAAATTTGCCGCTTGGCTTTGGCAAACCAGGCCTCGGCCGATGGCTTCCCAAAGCTCGGCAGCAAGCGCCCCATGGAATTCACGGCGCGATACCAACGCGGCTGCGCGTCCCGCGCCGTGGTGAACTGCTCCGCCCGAAGGGGCTTTGTGCGCTCTGCGCCCATGCACAGAAGATCTAGCACGGCATCCACCGTGACTGCGCTACAAGCATCTACATGCCCCCATTCAAAGTCGCCGCCCTCTGCCTCCTCGCCCTCCTGATGATCGCCGTCGGGGCCCTCCACTTCGCCCGCCCCAAACCATTCGTTCGCATCGTTCCGGACTTCCTGCCGGCACCCCTCGCGCTCGTCTACATCAGCGGCTTCTTCGAAATCCTCGGCGGCATCGGGCTCCTCGTTCCTGCCACACGCCCATGGGCCGCCTGGGGCCTCATCGCGCTCTACGTCGCGGTCTTCCCAGCCAACATCTACATGCTCACGCACAACATTTCCCTGAACCCAAAGAAACCGATCCCACGCTGGGCGCTTTGGCTGCGCTTGCCTCTTCAGTTCCTATTCATCGCCTGGGCGTACTGGTTCACCGCGTGATGTTCTTGTGACCGCTGAGCGATCCGCATTGCTCATGGAGGAAGGTTCAACGTATCGGCAACCACGTAGAGCGGACGCCGCTTCACTTCTTCGTAGATCCGCCCGATGTACTCACCAAGAATGCCCGTCATGACGAGCTGAGCTGATGCAGCTAAGGAGACCGCTATCATGATGCTGGCCCAACCCGGAACAGTCTGGCCCGTAATTGCCGCGTAGAGCGCCCATGCTGAGGTGACGATCGCGATGAGCCCCGAAAGCAGCCCGAGCCAGGTCGCGATCCGGAGCGGAACGATGGAAAACGACGTAATTCCGTCGACCGCGAAGCGGATCATCTTGCGAAGCGGGTATTTCGTTTCACCGGCGAAGCGTTCGGGTCGCTCGTATTGCACTGCCGTCTGCTTGAAACCCACCCATGACACCATCGCCCTCACGAAGCGGTGCTGCTCGCGCAGTGCGCGCATCGACAAGACGACGCTCCGACTCATCAGCCGGAAGTCGCCCGTGTCGAGAGGCATCTCAATCGGCATCAGTGCACGCAACAAGCGGTAGAAGGCGGCGGCGGTCAATCGCTTGAAGACGCTCTCTCCGTGGTGACCCGACCTCTGCCCGTACACGACGTCGTATCCCTCGCGCCACTTCTGAAGCATCGCGGTGACAACCTCGGGTGGATCCTGAAGATCGGCATCCATGATCACCACGGCGTCTCCCTCGGCACGGTCCATGCCCGCTGTGATCGCAATCTGATGCCCGAAGTTGCGCGAGAGCGAAATGACTTTGTAGCGAGGCTCCGTCGCCGCAAGCGCACTCAGCGCCGCTGGCGTCCCGTCGTTCGATCCGTCGTCGACGAAAACCACTTCCCAGGTCTCGTCGCGGGTTCCCAAGAACGCCTTGAGCCGGCGGTCAAGCTCGGCGATGATTTCTTCCTCGTTGTAGACGGGGACGATGAGAGAGAGCGCTGGACGTTGCATGAGTCGGTCCGAGCCTACCAAGCGGCAGCCGGCCTTGTACAACGGGGTGTTACGTAGTTCAAGGCACGGTTCACCGGGGCGCCGCGTCGGCTAGCTGCCATCAGCCCCCCTGGCCGCGTCAAGTCCCCAGCGACGCCGGCTCAAATCGTTCCATCCGACGCAGTGCGCTCTGAGCCGCGTGGAAGCCGCACATTCCGTGCACGCCGCCCCCGGGAGGTGTGGAGGCCGAGCAAATGAACACACGTGGGTTGGGGGTCGTGTAGGGATCGAGCCTCGCCACGGGTCTGGTGAAGAGCTGAAATGCGTCGGCAACGCCGCCTGTGATCGCACCGCCGACGAAGTTTGGGTTGTATCGATGAAAGTCCTGGGTGTTCATCGAGTACCGGCTGAGGATGCGATCTTTGAAGCCCGGCGCGAAACGCTCGACCTGGTTCTCGATGGCTTCGGTCATGTCCACCGTGGAGCCACCAGGCACGTGGCAATACGCATAACCCGTATGCTTGCCCTCGGGCGCTCGACTCGGGTCGAACTGGCTCTGCTGGCAGAGCAGCACGTAGGGTCGCTTCGGATGCTTCCCGCGAAACATCGCGGCTTCCCCGGCGGCGATCTCTTCGAGCGTGCCACCCAGATGTACCGTCGACGCTTCCAGGCAGTTCGGGTCGCGCCAAGGAATCGGCCCGTCGAGCGCCCAGTCGAGCTTGAACGCGCCAGGGCCGTATCGGTAGCGGCCAAGTCGCCGCCGGTAGACGCTCGGTAGCGCGGCCTGTGCGATCGAAGCGAGTTGATCCGGGCTGGTGTCGAACAGGTAGACACGAGCCGCCGGGAGCTCTGCGGCAGACGTCACGCGCACACCGGTCCGGATCTCGCCGCCAAGCTGCTGCAAGAGACTGCCAAGCGCCCGAGGGATCGCTTGCGAACCGCCGAAAGCCACCGGCCATGGCTCCACGTGCCCTGCGATCGAGAAGATCAGCCCGAGGGCCGCCGTGAACATCTTGTCGAGAGGCAAAACGCTGTGGCCGGCGCATCCAGCGAACAGCGCCTTGGCTCGTGACTGCTGGAACCGCCAATTGGCAAACGTGCTGGCCGGCCACATGGCCCTGAGGCCAAAGCGCAGCAGCAGCCCCGGGTGACGAGGCCGGCCTAGCGGCCCTAACGCATCGCGAAAGAAACCCTGCGCGTTCTCGAGAAAGGGCGCGATGAGGTCTCGGTAGCTGCTCGCGTCGGCGCCAAGGCCCGAAGCGGTCTCCTCGAGCGAGCGCCACATCATGACGGCGGGCTGATCGTCGAGCGGATGCGCGACCGAGGCCGGCGGCGAAACCCAGCGCAAGCCGTGTTCTTCGAGCGGAAGAGAGCGAAAGAATGGCGAAAGGATCCCCGTCGTGTGCACCGCCGAGCACAGGTCGTGGTGAAACCCCGGCAGAGTCAGCTCGGCCGTACGCGTGCCCCCGCCGATCTCTTGGGCCGCCTCCAGCACCAAGACAGTGGCGCCCGCCTGCGCCAAGGCTATGGCGGCGCTCAGGCCGTTAGGGCCCGACCCAACCACCACCGCATCGAAAGACTCTCGGTGCTCGCTCACCGCTTCGATGTTTACTCGAAGGCGGTCGTGTTCGTCATCCGAATCTCGAAGGCCTCTTCCACCGAGATCTTTTCGGTGCCTTCGGGGCCGGTGACCACGAGCTTGTCCGTGGCGGCGCCAGCGGCCGCCGCATCGGACTCGAGGGCACCCAGATTGAGGATGATTTCGCCGTTCGCGTTCGCCGTCATCTGCTCGACCGAGATTGCAAGACCCTCGTCGGGAAAATCGACGGTCTGCGGCAAGGCGTTCTGCGTGACCACGACGTTCAGCTTGATTTCGTCACCGACGCGCTCGACCAGCGTGTACGAGTCGACCTGCTGCACCTTGAAGCCGTAGAGCTGGAGCTCCTTGCGAGCCTCCCAACGCGCCCCGAGGCCCACCGGCTCGGCGGGCAAGACCACGCGGGACAGCGTGGAACGCGCGTTGACGATCATCATCAGGAGGCGCAGCGGAATCTCCGGGCTCTTGGCCTTGTCGTTGAGCTCGGCCGCCAAGGCGATGCCCCGGTCGTTCATCTCGACCGTGCCTCCCACGTCGTCGAGGATAGCGGCGCTCTGTTGGAGCTCTTGGGCGACCTTCGGGTCTAGCCCCTCAGGAACGGCGGCCTCCGCCTTCACGATGTTGACCTCGAACTTCACGCCCTGCTCCGTCGCCATGGCCGGCCCGGAAACGATGTGAAGCCGGACACCCGG
>Ga0316198_10000046_pt1 | contig 46185 bp, 38 predicted proteins | sample OudBieAanoxic_MG_FD_204935 | JGI IMG/M metagenome (GOLD analysis project Ga0316198, IMG submission 204935) | Coastal sediment microbial communities from Oude Bieten Haven, Netherlands - site A anoxic | ecosystem: Environmental > Aquatic > Marine > Coastal > Sediment | place: Netherlands... | reverse complement strand
GGGGCCTGATAGCCCACGAACAGAATCGTGGCCTCAGGCCGCCAGATGTTCGACCTCAGGTGGTGCTTGATACGACCCGCGTCGCACATCCCGCTGGCCGAGATAATGATCGCCCCGCCGGCGACGCCGTTGATGTCCTTGCTCTCCTGAACCGTCTGCACGAGACGGAAGTTCTTATGTTTGAAGAGCTCAGCTCCGTCGATATCGACGTCTTCGAGCGACTCGGAATAGCGCATGAAGACTTCGGTGGCCTTCCTGGCCAGAGGTGAATCCAGATAAACAGTGGTCTCAGGGATCTCGCGCCGATCGAGCAGCGCATGGATGTCGTGCAGCAGCTCCTGGCTGCGCTCGAGTGCAAACGCCGGGATGATGACGTTGCCGCCGCGCTCGAGCCCGGCCGTCAGCTCGGCCCGCAAAGTCTCGCGCCGGCCGGCTATGGTGTAGTCCGGGCGCTCGCGATCGCCGTAGGTGGCCTCGCAGACGACGTAGTCGAAACCCTCGGGGGCGTCGGGCTCGGGGTGAAACACCTTGTGCTCCGGACCCAGGTCGCCGGAGAACAGCATGCGCAGCTTGTTCCCGGAGCGATCGGGATCGAAAACCACTTCGGCTGAAGCCGACCCGAGAATGTGGCCGGCGTTCCAGTACTGGACCTGGACGCTGTCCTTGGGCTCGAACCACGACTCGTAGTCCATGCCCTGCATCTGTTTGAGTGCGGCGGCGACGTCCTCGGAGGTGTAGGCGGGCTCGATCAGGGGCAGACTTCGTCGCTCCCGACTGCGGTTGCGGCGTTCGGCGTTGGACTCCTGGATGTGAGCCGAATCGGCGAGCATGAATTGCAGCAGGTCCACCGTCGCCCGGGTGGCGAAGATCGGTCCCTCGAAACCCTCCTTGACCAGTTTTGGCACCAGACCGCTGTGGTCGATGTGGGCGTGGGTCAATACCAGGAAGTCGATCGCCGAGGGATCAAAGGGGAAGTCGCGCGAGTTGAGCTCGCGCACCGACCGGTTGCCCTGATACAGGCCGCAGTCGATCAGAAACCGGGCCTCGTCCGATTCGATCAGCGAGCAGGACCCGGTCACTGTCCCAGCCGCGCCGTGAAAGGAGATATGGGTCGTCATCTTGCCTCCATTTGCAGGGCTGCCATCATACCGGCACCCATGAGTCCCCGGCCCTCTTCTAATCCGGTCGCTTCACGTAGCAAGGGTGCCACGTCTCACATCGCAAGAGTGCCACGTTCCCAATTGTTGCATGGGTGCCAAACATGGGTGCCAGGCTCAACGATTTAACGATTTTGGGTTTGCCGGATGAAAAACGGCAATTCGTTAGGCCTGGCGCCTCACGTCGTCACACGAGCTGCGCAAAGTGATGAAGTGATACGTGGCATCCATGCAGATGTTAACTGAATGCATCAGTTACCGCTTGCAGAACCCGCTCTTCACTGCTTCGCAGCCGATAGTCGTCAGTTTGGTCGATCCACCGAATGACACCTTCTTCATCAATGAGCAGGGTCGTGGGAATTGCCATGGTCTTGAAGGACGGCGTGAGCGCCAGAGGAATTCCAAATAACGTGAAGCTCCCCGTCGTGAACCCCAGTGCTTTGTGGTGCTCGACACCGTACTGCCTGATGATTTTGAGCTCTGAGTCTGACAACAAAGTGAGACTCAACCCGTCACGGGTCTTGTGGGTGGCCGCTTCATCCACCGTGTCCTTGCTCAGCGCGACGAGGCTGACGCCGTTTTTTTTCGAGGTCTGAATCCATGGCTTCGAAGCGCCGCAACTCGGCGCTGCAGTAAGGTCACCAACCTCCGCGGAAGAACTTCAAGAGCGTCCGTTTCCTGCCAGTGAATCGGTATGAAAACGGGCTCCGTCGGAAGTCGCCACCTCGAATGGCGGAAGTCTGTCCCCGACCTTGACCTTTAGATCGCCGAGCGGTGTCTTGCGCTGGGAAAGAAGGTAAAAGAACGTCAATTCCATCATTACCGCAACGACGGCGGGAACAAGGACGGCTGCTCCGGGTGACCCACCTGATTGAAAGCTCCAAACAACGGCCGCCACCGCCAGGGCGATGCCGGTCAGCTGGAGGATGATCCAGCCAACGGGCCGGGCGGGGACCTTTCCGCTGGGAATCGTCGCCAGGTAGGTGCCCCAGGCGACCACAACTGCCATGAATCCGGTGGCCGACGCTGCAAATGACGCTGAAATCAATTTCGTGCTCCCTCTTTCATCTTTTTCCAGAGAGAGTCCGAGGTTGAGCCATCGGGTCATCGATGATGGGTGTTTGTTGATGACGCGAGCGACGTCACCCGAACGAAGGCCAAATCGTGAAACAGCAACGACCGTGAGCTCGATCCGGCCTTGAATCAGATCGGGGGTTCGAAGAGGGGAGGAGAGGTCGGCGATAGAGTGCCCAGAGATGCGCTCGAAAAGGACGACGAACTCCTCCAGGGAGAGCGGGAGACGATCGTCGTCGAGAGTCTGACCATCGAATGTCTTCGCTTTGGGGTGGCTTTCTTGCTGAACGACCTCGTCCACGTCACGCGCCTCCTTCCACCACGGAAGTTGCCCGATGCCTTGTGCGAACCAACTGGCTTCGGCGACTGCGCGCACCCAGACGAGATACCTCTCCCGCGCGTCGCCTCCAAGATGGTCGTCGAAACCGAAGAGGACGGAGGAAATATCGACGAGCCGAGGCGGGCAATGACCGAGAATTTCTCGATGGCCACTGTTTGGATAGTCGACAGGATCGAAGACGACGCCGGCTGCAACCGGATTGAGATGCACGTGGGAGACGACCTGCCGAAAGTAGTCGTCAGAGTCGATGAGCCGTGCCCGGTAACGGCTCTGCCAAAGCCTCCCGAGATACCGTCTCCTTCGGTTGAACCCTCGAGCGACGCGGGATTGTAGGCGCAGCAACGAGCGCCACAGTGGGACAACGTCGGTCTTGATCACTAGGTAGTAGTGGTTGCCCATCAAACACCAGGCGAGCACCTCCCAGCAGTCGAGATCTCGAACCTGGCGGATCGCTTCAACGAATTCTTCCGCCTCATTAGGATCGTCAAAAACAAATTCGCCACGGGCCACGCGGCAATACACGCGGTACGTGGCTCCAGAAACAAAAAGACGAGGATGTCGCGGCATGGGATGCCTCCCATGCGCGGACGGGACAAACCGATTCTACTCAGACGCCACCACAAATCAACAATGAGTCAATGCGAAGGGTGGCACCGATATGGCACCGATATGGAGTCGCACTCACTGTCTCTCGTAGGCAATGACCATATTCTTGAACTCGCCGTCGCCCTTGTCCATAAACGTGGAAAAGGTGAAGTGGTCGTCGTCGATCCACCGGTGCTCGGTGCGGTAGTCGATCGTGCCGCCGGCGATGGCATCGGCAAACTGGGTCGCCATGTCTCGGGTCGTGCCATCATCGGAGCACGACCCGGTGTAGAACAGCATCACCGTGCCGAAGTTGTCAATCCAAATTGATTCGTACCGTTGCTCGCCGTTGTTGTAGCCTTCGATGGCGAGACCCTCAAACGACATTCCGCCGAATTCGCCGGTGTTCTTCCACGAAAGGTAGCGACCTCCCAGAATCCAGGAAACCTCGGCGACGCTCTGTTCAACCATCGCTGCCGCGTCCGGACCCATCCACATCGTGACCTCGCCCTTCCAGCTTCCGACAAAGGGAGCGAGGTGCTTGTGGTGGTCACCCGGCTGGGCGAGCTTCATCCATGCCGCCATTTCAGCCTGCATCTCCGGCGTCATCGCGGGCATTTCCCCCTCCTGGGCGTGCGCAGCAGTCAGTGGACAGAGGCACAGGGCCGCGAGCGCCACGAGAGCGAGGGTGCTTCGAGTGATTCTCATTGTCGACCTCCTTCAATCGGGCACAGATTCTTCGGTTCGCGTTTCAGAGCTGGAAACCGCCACGACAAAGTACCTATTCCGGGCGCCACTACCAGGGACGCACCCATGACGCCCGCGCGGAACGTGGCGCCCGTGATCCCGAGCTCACGCCGGGCCACCTTACCCGCTTGACTTTGACCGGTGACCGCGCATGATACCCGTAGTTACGCATGGTGCTTTGACGATTGGAAACCGGCCGTGGTCGGTGAGGGAGGCATGGCAAAGAAGCAGCGAAGCCGTTTTTTGAGGCAGCATCGCCACCTCGCCCCCTTGGCAGTGCTGTTCAAGGCGTTCTTCGCCATCTGGATTGTCATCGCCTTCGGAACCGCGGGGTATCACCTCATCGAGGGCTGGCCACTCCTTGACTGCTTTTACATGACAATGATCACCCTGACGACCATCGGCTTCGGTGAGATTTACCCATTGAGTCCGGAGGGGCGATTATTCACGGTCGTTATCATTTTTCTCGGATTTGGCATCGTCGGCTACAGCGCCCTCACCGGGGTCAGGTTCTTTATCGAGGGCGAGTTCACCAGGATTCTCAAAAGGCGTCACGACATGAAATGTATTGAACAATTGCGAGATCATTATGTAGTGTGCGGGTTCGGCCGGATGGGCTCGTTTATATGCCGGGAGTTTGACCGGCGAGATGTGCCGTTCGTGGTGGTGGAAAAGAAGGTGGAGGTGCAGGAACACATCCGGGACGCCGGCTACCTTCTTTCTCCGGGGGATGCGACACGAGAAGAGGTCCTCCAGGGGGCCGGGATCGACAAGGCCAAGGGTCTTGTGTCGGTTCTCGAATCCGATGCGGCGAATCTCTATACTGTGCTCACCGGACGACAGCTCAACTCAGAGCTGGACATCACCGCGAGGGCCGGAGAGAGATCCGCCCAAACGAAGCTCAAATTGGTCGGCGCCGACCGTGTCATCAACCCCTACGTCCTGGGCGGCATGCGTCTCGTTGTCGGTGTTCTGAAACCCGAAGTCCTCAGTTTTCTGGACGTCGTGGTCGACTACAAGGAGCAGGAGATCGAGCTCGAACAGGTGCAGATCTCCAAAGGATCCACCTACTGTGACAAGAGTCTCGCCGACACGGGAATCCTGGGTGACCGGAGGTTCATCGTCCTGTCGATCAAGAAAAGAGACGGCCAATTGGTGTTTAACCCCGAACCGGATGCCATCCTGGAGCGCGATGACACGGTGATCGGGATCGGCAACAGAGAGGTGCTCGAGAGCCTCGGCGGTTTCTAAGGAACCGCCCTTCGCATTGGAACGAGGGCACCTATCTGGCACCTATCAACAGATGGGTAAATGTGCACGCGGCACCTACTTCGTTATCCTCGTCGTACGAAGGGGGGGGGGGAACGTCACCGGGATCCCGAGAGTATGAACACCCTCCCCGACAGGAAATCGCTGATCCACAGCCTGCCGGATGAATCCGTCTTGCCCCTCGTGATCGAGAAGAGAGCGTCTCCGAACTGACCCCTCAGGTAGAACGACACATTCCCCGAATCGAAGCGCGTATCGCCGAAAGGGTACTCGAGCGTATGTAGAACTTCGAAGCTCCCGGAGCCTGGATCGAAACTCGTGATATGGAGCCTGTCGCTGCTGTGTGATGTGATCACCAGCCTGCCGTTCCATTCGAAGATGTTGTCGGGCAATCCCCTGGTTGGAAGTTTGCGGCTCTTTCCGTCGACCTCGATCAGCCTGTTCCCGGCATGGTCAAGCACGAAGACCTTGCCGGCGCAGACGCAGAGCTTGAGGGGCTGCTCGCCCGCGTCCACTTCCGAGACCGAAAAATCGGTCTTGTCGATCACCGAGATGCTGCTCGAGTCGAAGTTGGCCACGTAGATTTTTCGAGTGTCGAAGGTGAGGTCTGTGGCGGTCTTCCCGACCTCCACCCTGTGCAGCACATGACCGCTGTCAGGCTCTATCACCTGAAGCACGCTCGGATCGTCGTCCGTTTCCCCAACCCGCACGAGATAGAGAAGCTGTGAAGCCTCGTCGTATCTCAGAATCCTTTGGGTGGTCTCCCGTTCGACCTCGTCGACCAGACGCAAGCGCTCGTTCACATTGAAGAGGCGGACCTGGTCCTTCATGATGCCGACGAACTGCTCCTCCCTGCCCCAGCTGTTCTGTGTGAAATAGAGCGCGCCGCCGCGGTCGAGGACCATCTCGTGGGCCTGGCGGGGAATCCTCCGGTCATATGTCCCGAGGTCATCGGCATCGATCGTCAGCACCCCGTTCTTCGCGTCCCAAATATAGACCGCGGGCCAGTACGACTGGTGCGGGCCGTAGGAGAGGTAGACATCCCCTTCAGGGCTGTCGACCGCCCGGATCGGATAGTCGAACGGAAGCCGATGCATGTCGCAGCTCCCGTCCGCCTTGACCTCGGCGAACATGTCCTCCGAGTTGAAGACCAGAAAAGAGCCCCGGCTGTCGACCTCGATGAGATCGATCGGCGCCCATCCTAAATAGATCTTGCTGACGTTCCCGGTTGAAGGATCGAACGCAGAGACGGCTGAGCCGAAGGCGCCGTTGACCGCCGATGCCCCTTTCGGGAAGTAGACCAGCCCGGTATTTGGGTTGAAGGCAAGAGCGAACATGTGCGGGATGATCCCGAGCCCAGGATATCTCTTGATGAGTCTTCTTTCCTTGAGATCGATCACGTCGATCTCGCCGTGCGCCCAGCTGGCTACGTAGAGGATGTCGTTTTCGGCATCGAAGGCGCTGCCGTCATTACCGTACGCCGGTGTCATGATCTCGTGGAGCTCTCCGCCATTTCCGAAATCGACGACATGAACGGAAGGATGGTTGTCATACGGTACGTAGACTTCCTCTCGCTTGCCGTTGTATGTGATCCCCACTCCCTCTGTGTACTCGGGAAGGGGAACGATCAAATCTTCGCTCCTCGTGATGTCGATCCTTGCCGCCTCGATCACCTTTCTTTCCGCCGTCTCGACCACGATATAGAGATAATGGCCGGTCTGGTTGTACCCGGCCAGGTGCCACCTGCCGCCTGCCGACAGGCCGATCGATCTCGCTTTCTTCTGCTTGCCGCTCTTGCCGTCAAAGACATAGAGGGCAGGGTCGAGCCCGTCAACGGCGACGATGCACCCGAGAGATCGGTCGGCCACGACCTTCCGTATCGGCGGGGGAGGGGTCGCATTGAGATTGATGAGTGCCTCTTCGGACTCGAGCCAGTCGAGCATTCTGAGCTTCCCGCTCGAAGCCTCGTAAAACCCGAGCCTTCTGCTCTCCCTCCCTGCGATAAAGACGTTGCCGCTTTCTTCGTCGACGGCTATCGATTCGAACTGGGCGCCCGTGGTGATCTGCCGTGAGCTTCTCTCATCGGGGTCCACGATGTAGAAACTGTTCTGGCCGATCAGGTAGATGTGGCCGGTCGCCGCGCTGATCGTCAGCGCTTCCGATTTGAGGTGCTGAAAAGCCCTGCCGGCGATCGGAATATTGACGACCTCACCCGTCGCGCAGTGGATCACCGACACCGACGAACTGAGAGTGTTGGCAGTGACGAGCCGGTTGCGCACCTCGTCGACCTGCATCAGCAGAGGACCGGCTCCGTTGAACTGAAGACCCGATTTATCGAGGAAATCGATTTCGGTCACTGAGAAGTCGGCGCTCGCCCAGCCGGCAAACCCCATCAGCAGCAGAAAGATCATCACCTTTCGCATGATCGTCACTCCTTGTCGGATTCGATTCCCGCCCACAATTCAACAATGCGAAACGCGGTACCCATGATCGTACTCATGGTGGCGGCCTTGCTGGATCAGTCACCCATGGCATTTTTAAATGGGTGGAGCCTCTTAGAACGGTTTCTGCACTGCGAGCCACACGGCAAGCCCGCCGACGATCGGAATTGAAAGCCACAGTGCCGTGACCCAACCCGGCTGGCGGCGCAATGGCAACACGATAAGGATGAGAACCAACCACAGCCCGATCTTGATCCAGGCCCACACGGGGATAGACCCGAACATTCCGAGCCTGGCCAACAGACCGAAGCCGGCAACGAAGAGGAGTGCAAGGGCGATCCCGTGACCTACTTGCGCGAGTCTCCGGAGTCGACCGGAATCATGGCCGGTTGTTGCCGCCAGAGTGCCAAGTGAAGTGAACAGCACGAAAGCTGAGAAAATGTGCAGGATCTTGTAGAACTCGTAGCTCATGAGGGCCTCCGCTCAGAGAAACAAAAAAACGAGCCAGCCATTTCCGAGGGTCGCCATGGTACTGCGACTCGCATTGTCGCATTGTCTGCGATGGCATCAACAGGGAACGTCGCGTCAATGCCAATGCCAAGCGACAAAGCGTAAATGCGACGTGTGGCACCCATGATGTGAACGAGGCACCCATGGGCACCCATCACGACGCTAAGGTGTCCCTGACATTTCGAGGACACTGGCCAGCTGTCGGTCGTCGAGGATCTCCATCGTGTCGTGAATGCACCTCAGGTGGACCATGGTGGCCTCGGTCTTGAGGTCGCCGATCTTGTCGACGAGGGGGGCCAGTTGGTCGGGTGGTGTGCCGTCCATGGCCTGATCTGCGAGCGAAGATTCCAGCTGATCGAGCTCTTTGGCGAGGCCCATCACGGCGGACATGGTGGTCCTTCGGATCTCGAGGAGAACCACCTTCTGCTCGGGTGTCAACTCGAGATCTGGATTGTCCCAGTGTTGCTTGAGTATGCCCGTCAGATGGGGCATCATCCCGGCGACGAGGAAGGGCTTTCTGGCCGGCGGTTTCATGACGGCGCCGCTATCCCCGGTATTGGTCTCTTCAGAAAAAGCAGGGACCGTGCAAGTCAGCAGGATGATCACAACGGAGGCCAGGGCGTTGCGGATGGTGGTCCTTGGCATCGGAATCTCCTTGGGTACCGCCACGGGCGGTCGTATCGGCTGTTCGGAGCATAGCACCCAAACCTGACACCGATGCCGATGGTGTAAATATGAACGTGGCACCCATCATCATCCTGATCGCTACGGTGTTGAGCCAACCGTCTTCAACTCGTTCTCGATGCGCGCAAGCATGCGGCGGGCGTTGTCGTTCTCCGGATCGAGCTCGAGCGATTTCTCGTAATACTTTCGTGCGAGATCGAACTCCTTCATATTCAGATGACACTCGGCAAGGCTGTCCCAGGCGTTTGCAGAATCGGGAGCGAGGAGGGTATTGAGTCTGAAGAGTGTCTCTGCGGCTTCGTATTGACCACCCGACATCAATTCGTAGCCCCTCCCATTGTTGTTGAACTCGATCCGGTTGAGGCTCTCACCATATAGAGTTTCGACCTGTGCGTCGCGAAGGCGCTTGACGTAGGCAAACGCCGCGTCGGCCCCCTCCTCCAATGCCATCTCGTCAACAGGTCGCATCTCACCGATGAGCGGCGCTTGACGCGCTGCCTCTGAGAGAAGTCGCGCAAGATCTTCGTCGAGAAGCAGGCACTTGCGGTTGAGTTCGAGAAGGGATCGGGTCACCTGGAGCATAAAATCGGCCTGGGTGGGATACAACTCCTCGACCGACCGTCTCGGATCACCATCGGTTGTCCGCACCTCGACGTTTCGAGGCAACGGAAAAACGCTGCCCCTGTTTCTCCTCAGGGTGTTGCTGTACGTCGGCAACCGCATCCGCCAACCGGTGAAGGTGGCGAGCGGAGCGCCGATCTCGGGCAGCTTGATGCCGGCGATTTCGGTTCCATCCGCGCCCACCTGAGGGACCAACGCCACAAAGGCCGGTCCAACTCTTGCCGGTACGATGTCAGCGATTCCCTCGCTCTTCCAACGAGGACCGAAGTCCAAGCGGTAAGGTTGGTAGAAGGAAGGCGGGTACCGAACGCCGGGAATACCGGGGAAGGCCTCGAGGTATTTGTCGAGACCGACGAGTGATCCGTCGGAGATCCTGGGAATCTCGGAATCCGGAGGAGCCACACCCTGGCTCACCCATTGATCCAGAGCGGTCAGTAGTGCACGACCAATGATTCCAACCCGAGCGTCGATGTGGGTCCGTCCGGCAACAAAGAAGATCCGCGCCTCTGGTGTAATGCCCGCGTCACGTATGCCTCCAGTGTCCGTGTGCAGCAGCGAGGCCGCTCGGGTCCAATAATCAGTCGTCGTGTTGATGAAGAACATCTTGGGTAGAAAACCCGATGCGCGGGCCAGCGCCAGGGCGTCACCCGTCTCCCCGGTCACCGGATCGTGCTGCTCGACTGTCGTCAACGGAAAGAAGTCAGTCGGGTAAAGGAGATCCTCGTGGTGGGAACCGTGCCTGGTGGTCTGGGCGAAACGGGAGTTGAAGAAGCCTTTGCCGGCGCCGGGGCAGTTGGCGATGAAACCATCCAGAACCAGTCTCTTCGATTCGTCGCCGTTGAAGTCCTGGTAGACATAATGATTGAGCAGGCGTGCGGACTGTGAGTGGCCCCACGCGTACGCATAATCAACAAACCCTGCGAGAGGATTGGGAATCCCCTTCCCGTCACTCTTCTCATACCTGAAGAATGACACCACGTCCCTAACCGCAGCCAAACCGAGGCCCGTTACCTTTGGATCCTTGCCGATATAGACCAGGTCGTAAAGCCACCCTGGTTTGAATCCGTCCTTGATATATAGCGATCGTGGATCGGGGACGACCTTTCCGCTCTCCACACGGGCAAAGGACCAGCCTCCCAGTGGAACGTCCACCGGTTCCTCCCACCGGTAAGGACGCATGGTCAACGTCGCTTTCGAGGGATCCATGTCGGCAACCGGGTAGGCCACGGAACCGCCCCATACGAATGGCATCGAGTACACCTGGTCATCGGCATAGGACAAAATCTCGGTGTAGATCTTCCCGGTAATGGTCTGGCCTCCATCGGTGACCACCGGCACTTTGATGTTGAGCCTCCGGTCGCTCTCGACGACGTCGGCGTTCCAACCACACCACAGATACGACCACCCTTCACTGTAGAGCCAGTTTCTCCCGATCTCGGTATTGAAGTGGTAGTTCCCGATCTTGTCGCCACGGTTGTTGACGAAGTAGAGCAGCCGACGATTTCCGCGATCCGGGTCGACCGGCTTATGGAGTTCGAAGTCCGCTGAAAATTCGACCCTGTTTTGTTTGTTTCGCTCGGCGAGGTGCAGATCGACGATCCTCCGGTTGGCAGGGTTATCCGGGTCCACCTCGAAATGGATGACGCCCTTGATGACCTCATACGGTCCCGTACGGCCGTGATCCGGAGCATCCGATACGACCTCCCTGCTGTGAATTTCTACCTCGACAACGGAGGCCGCGACCAGGAATGGGACAGCGATCAAAAGAACCAGCGATACAGCCACGCGAGAGCACATCGTCATGAATTCCCCCCGGACCGACTCCTGTATTGCGCCGGTCGGTGGTAATACGTCGAAGATACTCGAGGGTTATCTCAGGACCGCCGTATATCTAGGGTGCCTCGCTCGTACACATTTGTTGATTTGTCAGCTCAAGCGTGAGCGCCGGTCGTCACGAGCGTTGGCCAGGTTTGAGGCTCGCGATCGCGACCCGGGGTTATCGAGAGAATAGGTGCCGCCCTTCGCATTCACTCATTATGGGTGTTAGTTAGACCCGGGCGGGTAACCGCCCGGGTCTAACTAACACCCATCCAATCATCACAACGCAACAATGGGGTACGTGGCACCCATCACGATCGAGACGCCAACCGCTTCTGCTCATCCTCCCGTCGTCCACGCGTTCGAGTCGCCGCTTTCGAACCCATCGGCGAAAATCAGTGCGGTACCACTACCGATGGTGACGATTCCGGTAGAAAGGGGCTCGGAGTCTTCGGACTTCAGCGCGACGTCGAAGACGACATCCTCGACCTCAACCGCGTAGGCGGGCAACGTCGCGATGATTTCTCCACCGACGGCGGACAGGGCCGTCGCTACAAGGAAGAAGAACTGGGAGTCGCCAGGGTCGACGGCCAACACCGCGAGTCCGTCCACGAGCGTCCAAGTCAGGGTGCCATTCGTCAACGAGATGTCGAGGTCAAATTGGATCGCCGCGTCCGACGGTTCCCAGTGCTTCGACTCATTTGTGTCCTTGTAGATTTCGAGGCGGTCCAGGAGATTGTTGATCTGGCTCGAGGTGAGCGGGGTCCCCACACCGTCGGTGAACTCCACGGTGAGCCGGCTCGCCTCGAGGCTCGAATCGTGCCCGTCCCGCCCGTGATGGCCCAGCTCGATGGCAAAAAGAACATCCTTCTCGCCGTCGCCGATGGCAGGTGGCGCGTCGTCCCAATAGCGTTGCCGAAATTGGTTGCCGCCGTTCGGGTACCAGACGAGGCGATCCGCGGTACCGCCAGCCGCCACTATCAGGTCCATCCTGCCGTCGTTGTCGACATCGGCAACATCGAGATCCCATGCGGACTCCAGGGCGACGGCCACCGGCCACAACGTCCAGCTGGCTCCGTTGGACGAGTTGATCCACGCATTGACGATCCTCGCGCTCTGGCCGGTGGCGACAATATCCGTATCGCCGTCCTGGTCGAGATCCACCGCCCGAACCGCGGCTCCATCGGGAAAGCTCGCAGAAGCTGTGCGCTGCGTCCAACCGATACCCGTGCCGTCGTTTTCGAACCACAGGACGTCACTGTCGTTTCGAATGACGGCAACAATGTCGAGATCGCCGTCACCGTCGACGTCGCCCAGGTCAGCCCCCCGCGGCCCGTTGACGCCCTGAGCAACAGCGATCATTCCCCATGTACTGCCGCCTGGCATGGGGTTGAGAGCCGCCCAAATCTCGTTGTCATGGTAGCCGGTGGCGACGATGTCCGGAGCGCCGTCGAAGTTGAGATCGCCCACCACCAGGTCAAAGGCCCCGTCCAAAGGCGGGAAGTCCATGCGGGTCCACACGGTGCCCATGCCGTTCGTGTTTTCCAACCAGGCCCAATTGTCCTCGTCGAAGGCACACACCGCCAGATCGATGTCGCCGTCACGGTCAAAGTCCGCGGGCTCCACCCGGTGGGCGCCATCGTAGCCCTCGAGAACAGTGTTGACTGTCCAGCCTGGAATCCCACCACCGTCGTTTTCCCACCAATGAACGGCATCCGCACCCACGGCGGCGCCGAGGATGTCCATGTCGCCGTCGCCGTTCACGTCAGCCACAGACACGTCGCGGGCCCGCGTGAAACCCGTAGTGACATTGCTTTCCCACCACAAGTTGGCGGCGGGGTCGAGGCTCACGTAGGCATTGATTTCACCACCGTCCCACAAGGCCGTGATCACGTCCTGCAGGCCATCACCGTTGACGTCCGCCACTTCGACGGCACGCGGATCTGCCAGACCTGTCCGGATGTCCTCGGCCGGGTCGCTTTTGAACCGGCTGTGGCAACGGCGGTTCCGCCAGAAGACCATCACGCCACCAGCGGTATATTTCAAAGACGCGAGGACGTCCAGGTCTCCGTCGCCGTCCACGTCGCCGGCTTCGATGTCGGAGAAAAGATCCACATCGTAAGGACCGTCGGAATCGATAATCCTGATCGAGTAAGATGGATAGTCGCCACCGGAATTGGCAAACCAAACCAACGAACCATCGTCATCTAACGAGGCGGGGAGAATGTCCTTGTCGCCGTCGCCGTCCAGATCGTGGATCGAGACCGCTCGCGCGACAACGGGCGCATACCATGGCGCGACCCAGTTCCCGGACCAACTCGAACCGTTGTTGGCGTTGATGAACTGGAAGACGCTCCCGGAAGAAGCAGAGATCCAAACGACATCGATCAAACCGTCTCCGTTGAGATCGTCGACCGCCATGTCAGTCACACCACCCGAGTCGAACAACTCGCCAATGGAGTGGACGTCCCAGTCCACAGGGCTGACGTTTTCGATCCAAAGCACCCTGGGTGATGATCCAGGTGGATTGCCCACGACGATGTCCAGATCTCCATCTGCGTCGATGTCCGCCACCGCGAGGCCTCGGTTTCCTTGCAGGGAGGATTCCAGCGGCAGAGACGAGGACCAAACCAGGTGCGAGCTCCCCCAGCCGTCGCTAGGGTCGCCGTCGTTTTCGACCCAAATTACGCCAAATTTGACCCTAGATTCGCCAGCACCCGCGTATGAGAATATGACGTCGAGATCTCCATCTCTATCCACATCGCCGAGGGCGACCCGACGCGAACCGAGCTCAGCAAGGTCGTAGACCTCGTAGCCGACCCAGTTCGTGTTGCTGCCGTTCTTGGGGTTGGCGTACCAGAGGACCTCGGGCTGGTCCGCTTCGTTGAAATACCGTCCGACGAGGATGTCGCCGTCACCGTCGCCGTCGACGTCGCCCACCGCCAGTGTGTACGCCGCTCTCCCCCACGAATCCACTATCGTCTCGTCCCACACACCGTCGCCGAGATTCGAATAATGGACAACGTGCCCAACCGTGTGAGCGCTCCATCCACAGGCCACAATATCAGTGGTGCCGCTACCGTCCAGATCTCCGAGGGCGATGGCTCTGGTGGGGCGTGAATGGTCGATGATCTCGGAGTCTTCGAACGGGGGTATTGCCTTGGGGTCTGGGAAAGGAAAGTCGGCCGCCCCCAGGCCACCGGCCCAGGCAACCAGCAGTATCATGGATACGAGTCGGGTCTTTCCGTTCATTCCAACCTCCCGGTTTCGTGGTGAACGCGCCGTTTCGAAGGAGTTCTCTTCCGGAAAGGGACGCCGTTGGACCGCTGGACAGAAGCGCACTGCCACGACGATTCGGACCACTTCGCCATCTCGTCGCCGGCGCACTGCGGATCCCCAAGGGTGTCCTGATCGGTATTGGTGGTCATCACCCTCAAATATCGGCCGCGAAGTGGTGGGGCTCAAGACATGAATGCGACATCATCGTGTCCGGGGTCGACATTTCGTGTGCGAAGGCGACACCACCACCTGGTTTCAGCAGCAGCCCTCTCGAATTTCCGGAGTTATTGAGCGCTGCTTTCCAGCGCATCCGCCTCATCAGGCCGGCCGGTCTCGCGGAGGAGGGCCGCCAAGGCGTTCCGGGCCTGTTGGGTTCGGGGGTGGTCCGGGCCGAAGAGGCGCTCGCTTGCGGAAAGCAGCTCTCGAAACACTTCCTCGGCTTCTTCGATCTTGCCCTGAGCCATGAGTGTGTTGCCGAGGTTACCCAGGATGTTGAATGTGGTCGGGTGGTCCGGGCCGACGGTCCGCTCCGCGGTAGCGAGGGCGCTCCGAAGCATTCTTTCCGCCTCGCCTGCCCTCCCCTGCTTCGCCAATACCACCGCCAGCGCCATCACCGAGCCAACGGTGTCCGGGTGCTCGTCGCCCAGGGTGCGCCCACGGACCTCCAGGACCTCCCGGCACAGCGTCTCGGCGTCGTCGAACCGGCCCTGCCGGCGCAGTAGCACCGCCTGCATTTCGAGGGTGAGCAGGGTCCCCGGGTGCTCGGCTCCAAGCACCCGGTGCCGCCGCTGGGCGGTATCCTCGAACAGCTCAGCGGCCTCGTCGGCGCCCCCCGCGCTGCGGCTCAGCGCCACCGCCAGATTCGACGCCACGGCGAGGGTGTCGGGATGGTCCTCTCCGAATGCTCGTCCGCGAATCAGCAGGACCTCGCGCAGCTCGGCGATGGCCTCGTCGCCGCGCCCGCTGCGCGCCAACAGGTTGGCCAGGCTGAGACGGGCATTGAGGGTGCGATCGTCCTCCTCGCCCAGTGTCCGCCTCTTCCAAGCCAGATCTTGCCGCACCATCGGCTCCGCCTCCTCGAAACGTCCCAGGCGCTGGAGCGCGACGGCGAGGTTGGCGGTGGCGGCATGGATTTCGTCGTCGTGGCCGCCCACCCGCCGCCATTGATCGAGATTCTCGCGGAGGGCCGCCTCGGCCTCGGCCCAGCGGCCCTGTTTGGACAACGCGATGCCGATCTGCCGCTTGGCGATCAGGGTTGAGCTGTGGGCTGCGCCCAGCTCGGTCCGCCGGATCGCGGCAGCGGCCTCGAAGTGCCGGTGCGCGGAGGACCACACGCCGAGGCTGAGGTAGGTCTCCCCCAGGGTCTGGTGAACCGCAGCGCCGCTCAGCGGGTGGTCGGCGAAGTCCACGTCGATTCGCTCGGCAGCGTTGTCGAGCACGTCGACCACCTTGGTATCGATGCCCTGCCGCTCGGGCGCTGCGCTGGCCAGCATGCCGCGCAAGAAGTCGTTCACCGCCTCGGCCTCGGCCTGCGCAGCCTCGGCCCGCCGCTGCGACTGTCGGGCAACGAAGAACCCCGCGATCGAGGCCCCGGCGGCCAAGGCCAACGCAGCAATCACGGCAATCACCGCCCGTTTTCGCGCACGGCGCCCGGGCCGCTCCCGGATCCACCGCAGCCGGTCCGCCGCGGCGGTGGCGCTGAGCCGCCGCCCCGGTTCGAAGGCCGTGAGATCGCCGATCAGCCCCGCCACCTGCGGATCGATGCCCTCCGCCGGGGTGATTTCGCCCCACATGGCCCTCTGCACGAGCTCGTTCGCACCGAGCCCCTCACCGTAGGGTGCCTGACCGGTCCAGAGCTCTTGCAGCAACAGACCGAAGGCGTACATGTCGCTGGCCGCGGTCAGAGCATCGCCCCGCGCCTGCTCTGGGCTCATGTAGCGCGGCGTTCCGAGGACGTCGCCGAGCTGAGTCCAGTCGGAGGGGGGTGCGGTCGCGCTACCCTGACCATCGGCGGGCGGCGATGCCGGGGCCGGGCCAACCGAATCCTCGGTCCGGAGGGCGCGCCGCGCAAGCCCGAAGTCAAGCACCTTCACCGTGCCGTCGTCCTCGACCATGATGTTCTCGGGTTTGATATCGCGGTGGACAACGCTGATGGCGTGGGCCGCTACCAGGGCTGCGATGACCTGCTCCGCGATCTGCAGCCTCTCGGCCTGGGTGAGCGGCGTGCCCACGAGATCGCGTAGCGACCGGCCGCGAATGAGCTCGAGGACGATAAAATCCTGACCATCAACCTCGATGAGGTCATAGAGACGGCAGATGTTGGGGTGCTCGAGCCGGGACAGGATGCGAGCCTCGCGCAGGAACCTCGTCTTGGCCCTCTCATCCAGGCGCCTGTCGGCGCGGATCGCCTTGACCGCCACCTCCCGGCCGAGCGCCTCCTGAACCCCGACGAAAACCTCGCCCATCCCACCGGATCCGAGCCGCTTGACGAGCCGGATGTCGCGGATGGTAACGCCGGGCCTAATCACCGAACTTTTCCCCTCTTGGTCAACGATATCTCGATACTATACCAACCAATTGGGATATAGGTTCAGGACCCCTATCCGCGCACGAAGTTTGACGGCGGCACCCGGTAGAAAATGCGGAAGCTGCGCGAGAAATGGGACGGCGTGGTAAAACCGAGCCGAGAAGCCACCTCATTGACGCGGAAGCGGCCGCTCTCGAGCAAGCGCCGCGCCTCCCTCATCTTCATGGCCAGGATCAGCTGCCTCGGGGTACAGCCGAGTTCCGCACCGATTCCACGTTCCAGGGTGCGCAGGGAGACCGAAAGCTCAGAGGCGAGTTCGCCCGGCGACAGACTGTCTTCGATATTGGAGTCCACGACTGCAATCACCTGCCCGGCCAGCGATGCCGGCCGCCTCAGCTCGCCCTCGATCGCGCGGCGCACGAAGCTGGTCCGGCCGGCAAGGACATCTCGGGAAAGGTCGGGCTCGACCCTATCGGCCGAATCCAACCCGGCCTCACTCTGGCCCGCCTCGGGCGCTGCCGGGACAGCGCTTTCGCGACCGGATGCCACTCGCTCGAGCTCGTCGAGACGGCCCATCAACTCGGCCAGCTGGTGGCGCGTCCGGCGTTGGGTCACCATCAGAGCGACCGACGCGAGGCATGCACCGGCAAGGGCCGCCGCGAAAAATATCAGTGCCGGATCCACTTCCTAGAGCCTATCACCGCAGCCGGGAAAGCGACCAGTCTGCACTCCCCACCGGTTCGAAACGGCTAGGGTGCCACGTACACATTTCCGAATTTTCATGCCAAGTGTGGAAGTGTGCACGTGGCACCCATGAGCGGCACCCATGACGAGTTGCATGATCTGGTGCCCGACAATCGCCACGACACGCGACGACCCGCGCTCCAAGGAGCGCAGGTCTTCTTAATTCTGAGTGTCGGCAACTGAATCGCGGCATGCTCGTTCAGTTTCGCTCTTAGTACGTGACTCCAAGAGCCGAGATGGTTTCCACCGTGAGTTGACCCACGGGAAGCCCCTTCGAGACCTGGAAGTGGCGGACGGCGTTCATGGTCGAGACACCAACGATGCCGTCGATCTGGCCTGGGTTATAACCCGAATTCTTGAGCGCCCGCTGGATCGACATCACCGTGCCCGGCGTGGCGTTGGTTTCACACAAAACGGGCTTCCATTCCATGCGGCCTTCGGTCAGCTGCTCGGTCCTCGACACTTTCTGGTACTCGGCGGGAACCGGGATACGCCGCTCCTGCGCCGGCTGAACTGATTTTGTCACCTGGATTGTCGTGTACTTCGCGGGAATTTCGATTTCTCGGGTCGTCGGCGGCGTCTTCATTACACGCCTCTTGATGGTTTCGTTCTCCGCGGGAATCTCAATCTCGCGGGTCGTCGCCGGGCTCTCCAAGACTCTCTTCGTGATCGTCTTGTAGGTCGCCGGAATTTCGACGAGGCACATGATTTCACCGGTTGCGTTGTTGTTCGCCTGGATCGGGCCCGTGCCCTTCTTCCACACCGTGTGGGCCGGCTTGTCAACAACCTGTTCGGTCACCGTCTCGTAAACAGCCCGAACCTCGACCAGGCGCGTGATGGAGGGTTTCACGAGGACGGTTTCCTCTTCCCAACCGTAGGTCGCCGGGACCAGCTCGAGCTTCTTCGAGGCCTCTTGAACGAGAACTCTCTCGTGAGCCGTTTCGGTTTTCGCCGGGATGATCTCGACGCGCTCGGAAGCCTCGCTTTTCAACACTTCTTCCGTAACCGTCGTGTAGGTCGGTGGGACGAAGATACGTGCGTAGCACTCACCAGCCTTGGCGTTGGGCGGCAGCAGCTCTTCGCCTTCCATTTTCGTGACCTCTGCTGCCGCAGGGTTCACAAAGGCAAGATTGAGTCCGGCAGCAGCAATGACTGCCAGCGATTTCTTTCCCAATAATTTTCTGGACATGTCGTCTCCTCTTCTGGTAGATGTTCTGTTTCCGCTTTGTCGGGTCGTGTCAATGGCGACCGAGTTCGGTGACCGCGATTACCACGTGCGGTTGAAACCCCAATGGATGTGCCGTCACTAGATCTGACCGGGGCGATCGGTCAAAAGTCACATAGATCAGGGGTAGGGGCAGTGGCGGGATTCGAATTGAGCCCGTGTGAGGGCGCATCAACGCTTCACCTCGTAGAGAGCCTTGTCTGCGGCGTCAATCAGATTCTTCTCTTCGATCGGCTCTCGCGGCGAAACCGTGGCTACCCCAATGCTCGCCGAGATGGGAATCTCTCTGGCTTTGGTTTTCAGACGACCACGTCCCAGACGAGCGCGCAACCGCTCGCCAATCATCGCCGCCCGTTGTTGATCGCAACCGGGAAATGCGATCGAAACGCTCCTCAGCCGGGGTGTCCAGAATATTCAGGCTCTTGAGGTTGTCGAGCCGTTGCGCCTCGTCAGGCGGGCTCTGTGGTTCATCCATGAGACCTCCTGATCGCTCGAGGCTCGTTCAACGGTATCCCGGTGGTGAGGCGACCCGGGACGCTGCCGCGGGCGAGAAGCGCTCGACCAGATTCCGATCCAGCCCGCCTGCCCACCTGCTCAACCAGGAGTCACCACGCATATCTTCCCCTGCCTGGGCGGTAGTCATCCAAACTGGTCACAGCGCTAGGTGCGGAGCACGGACGCGTTCTCGGAAAGCAGGGTCTGGTTGGCAATGACCAGTTCGCGGCCCTCGTGCTCGAGGATTGTCGATGTCGTAGAAACCGCCGTGACCACACCCCGCCGACCGTCAACCTCCACCTCGCTTCCGGTTTCGAAAAGCCGCTTGACGTAGAAACCCGCGAGAATGTTGGTCACGAGGGAGCGGCTGCCGAGCCCGAAACAGAGCCCGAATGCCAGCGCGGCACCGGCCATGCTGAAGGCCGTCACCAGCCGCACGATCTCGGTATCGATACGGAGCTGTGTCACGGCCATGATGACCGCCACGAAAAGCACCACACCCGACAGCGCCTGCCCGAGTGCCGGGCCGAACTCGAGGCCGCTGCCCTCGGCGGAGCGGGCGACCGCGCTGCCGGCGAAGCGACCCAACGCCGCACCGACCAGCAGGATCAGCAGGGCAGCGACGATGTTGGGGACGAAAGCGAGGAAAGCTCCGATCGCGTCTGAGATCGCGTTCAGACCGAGCGTATCGGCAAGGCTGCGGGCAAACAGGAAGAGGAGCAGGAAATAAACAACCCGCGGCACCACGGCGCTCAGCGACTGTCGGAGTCCGATTTGTTGGAGGGCGGTGTCGATCCCGACCCGACCCAGCACGCTGTCGAATTTCGCGCGGACCATCAGCACTCGAACGACCTTCTCGACGACCTTGGCTACCAGCCAGGCCAACAGGACAAGTATCAGCCCCGAAATGATTTTCGGCGCCGCGCCGATGAGATCGCCGACGAGGTTGTGGTAGGTCTCCACCATCTGGGTTTTGATCAGCTCCGTGATATTCATTCTGGGTCACTCCTTCCGTTCGTCGGGGCTGCGGACCCCGATGAGTTCGAAAACCATATTCAAAAACTCGATCACGACCATGAGCGGGCCGCTCAACGTAAGCCGCCCGACGTCAGCCGCGAGCAACCGCCGCTGGATGCGGCGATGGAGCGCGCCCATGAACGAATCGGTGACGGGTTCCTCGAGATCCCGAAGGACGGTGATCGGCTCGCCGGTGTCGATGGACTCGGCGTCGCGTTGGCTGTCGTCGTAGTCGGTCATGGTCTATATGCCTTCTCGCCGGATTCGGGCTCACCAAAGGCTTCCCGCCAAATTGATCGGAATTCCTCGCGCGCCCTTTTGATACGCATTTTTACGGCTGAGAGCCCGATGCCGAGCTGATCGGCGATCTCCCGGTACGAGGAGCCGTCAGCATCGCGGAGGACCAGCGGGACGCGGAGATTTTCCGAAAGCGAATCGAGCACGAATCCGATCCGTTCGCGGTCTGATCTCGCGCGGACCCGGCGTTCGGCGTCGGGCGCCACGCTGAACCCCTTGTGCTGCGATAGATCCACGTCATCGACGGCGACCTGCGGATGTCGTTTTTTCTTTTCAAGATAATTGAGGCAATGGTTGATCTTGATACGCTGCAGCCAGGTCGAGAAGGAAGAGCGCCCTTCGAATCGTTCGAGCGCAAAAAAGGCCTTGAGGAAGACTTCCTGCGCGAGATCCTCTGAGTCCGCAGCGGCTCGCGTCAGGTAGCGGCAATTGCCCAGCACCTTGCCTTGATGGCGTTTGACCAAGCGGTCGAACGGTCGCAGATCGCCTTCGCCGGCGCCGCGGGCGAGCTCGACCAGCTCCTCATCGGTGATTTCATGATCTGCTCTCAGAGCCGCCTCCTTGTGTGTCTTGGACCGTCGGGTCGATGCGCAAGTCACATCGAGTCTGTGTGGGGCTGCCGGCATGGATTATATGACGCCTTCGAGAGTTCAGAGTCGTGGGCGAGAGCCGAATCAACGCCCGGATGTGACAAACGGAGGCTGCGATCGGTCATAACCATGAAAACGAACGATATGGTCTGTTCGATCGTCCGGCGTAGACCACGAATGGGGGAGGGAAATGATGCGAGATTCCGAGATCGAGGAGAACCAGCCGTCTCAACGGCCAGGCGACCCGGAGAATCCTGGCGGCGACGAGTCCAACCTCGAACCCGTCCTGACTTCCTGGGGTTTCTACTGTTTCGCGAATCTCGCCGGATGGGAGAAAGAGGACGTTGAACGATTCGCCGCCGGACTCGGTGTCGACCCCAGCCGGATCCAGATCAATGCAGAGTCCGCGGGCGCCAAGCCCATGCCCGAAAAACAACCAACAAACTCGAAAACAAACGGTAAGGAGTAAACAATGCAACGGAAAATCCATCTGCTGTTCCTGATACTGCTGCTCGGAGCGGCGCCGGTGCTCGCCCAGGAGACCGGCGACGAAAGCGAGGAAGAACCCAACTGGAAGGGGTCTCTCGGCCTGTCCTGGATGGCCACCAGCGGTAACACCGACACCTCTTCCTTCGGGCTCGACTTCGGTCTCGACCGAAGGCCGGATCCCTGGGGACTGAGCTTCGTCGCGCGTGGCACCCGCGCCGAAGACACCGGAGTCCTGACGGCCGAGAATTACCTGGTCGCCGGACGCGCGGTGCGCAAGCTCAGCGAACGGTGGGAGGCCTTCGGCGGTCTGCAGTGGTCGAAGGACCCGTTTGCGGGCTTTGACTCGCAGAGTGTGGTGTCGGCGGGAGCCACCTACATTGCGGTCAACAGCGCGCGCCACTACCTGACCATTGATGCCGGCCTCACCTACACGTGGGAGGACCGTATTCCGCCTGCGATGGATGTCGACTTCGCGGGCGGACTGCTGGGACTTGGCTGGGAATGGAAACTCAGCGAAAGCGCCAAGCTCACTGAGCGCTTGATGTTCTACCCCAACTTCGACACCTCATCGGACTGGCGCCTGACGTCATTGACCGGGCTCGAAGCGGCCGTGAACTCCTGGCTCGCCCTGCGGCTGGGCTTCGACGTTCGCCACCGCAACGAACCCATCGGCGACGCGAAGGGAACCGACACCACGTCGACTGCGTCGGTGGTGTTCAACTTCTAATGGCTATCTCGGCGGCCGCCACCGGCTGAGGGTGGCGGCCGTTTCGTGGTTTACAACCTACCAATCAACAGAAAAAAAAGGAGAAGAGGATGTTCAAAGAGTTCAAAGAGTTCGCAATGCGGGGCAACGTGGTCGATATGGCGGTTGGTATCGTCATCGGCGCTGCCTTCGGCACCATCGTCAAAAGCTTTGTCAGCGACGTGTTGATGCCGCCTATCGGTCTGCTGCTCGGAGGGGTCGATTTCTCGAACCTCTTTGCGGTGGTCAAGGAGGGCGCGCCGGTCGGCCCGTACGCTGCGCTGGCGGATGCCCAGGCGGCCGGGGCCGTGACTGTCAACTATGGGATGTTCATCAACACTGTCATTAGCTTCCTGATCGTGGCCATCGCGGTATTTCTCGTCATCAAGGCGATCAATTCTATGCAGCGTGAGGAGGAGGCGCCGGCGGCTGAACCCACCACGAAGGAATGTAAGTTCTGCCTGACCGAGATCTCGATCAACGCGACCCGCTGCCCGAACTGTACGTCGGAGCTCGCGTCCGGCTGACTTCTATGGCCGACGACCGGAACAGAAGAGGGGCGGGGATCAACCCCGCCCCTTGGTTTTGGTGGAAATCAGTATTGAGAGCTCCCTGACGGAGGAACATCGCCACCGATTGTGGGAGATCGCCTTCTATCTCTTTCCGGCGAACAGTCTGCCCAACAGACCGGTGCCGATCTTGGCGATGTCGTCCATTGAATCACCGTCACCATCGCTGTCGAGCATCCTGGCGACCATGTCCATCGCGGACGGTGAGGCGTTGCGGGCGATCTGTTCTTGTTGACCGAGCGCCGCCGCCATTCCGGCCGCATCAAGGCCCTGTCGGCGCTTGGCTTTGCCGAGCGAGCCCATGATCAACGGAGCCACCATGGCCATGATTTTGGCAGCCGATCCCATATCGATACCGCTTGAACGACTGACTGCTTGCTCGACTTTTTCCTGCCGTCCGCCGAAAACATGACCGAGGATCTTGGAACCGTCGGCGGCATTTCCGCCACCGCCCAGATAGCCCATCACGTCATCGAGGATGCTGCCGTCGTGGTCGCGGTCGAGCACTCCGAGGAGGGCGTCGGCGCCGCCGGCCGAAGCCGTATTGCGGGTCAGACCAGCCATCATCGCGGGCACCGCGCCCGCCAGGACGTTGGTCACGTCACCTCCGCTGACACCAACCGAGCGAGCGATCTGTGCGACCCCGTCACCGCCGATTTGTTGCAGCAGAGAACCGAGGAGATCAGAAGGTTCCGACACCTTCTCAACCCTTCAGAACAAAGGTGACCCTGAGGTTCACCCTGTAAGCGGTGACCTCGCCTTTGTCCACCTCGACCTTCATCTCACTGACCCACGCGCCCTTGACTTCGTCGAGGGTCTTGTCGGCACGTTTTATCCCATTTTGAATGGCGTCCTCGAAACTTGTCGGTGACGAGGAACATATTTCGGTTACTTTTGCGACTGACATTTCTCACTCCCTTTCGGTTTGGGACGATCACCTCACGCTGCAGCCCGAGTGCAGAGAGCAATCAGGTCACGCAGGGCTCAGCATCTGTTGATGAGTACTCGGGCCTGGGCCACAATAGATGACCACGGCGCGACCGAACAAAGAAAGACCTCAATCCTGTGACGGAATCCGCAGAACCTGTCCAGGGTAGATCTTGTCCGGATCGCTCAACATGGGCTTGTTGGCGTCGAAGATCGTCGGGTACTTCATAGCGTTTCCGTAGTATTTCTTGGCGATCTTCGACAACGAGTCGCCGCTCACCACTGTGTAGAACTGAGCCTCCGGCTCCGGCGCCTCGACCACGACACGATCGTCGACTCGAGCGATACCGGCGGTATTACCGAGTGCCAACACGAGCTTTTCCCGAACCTCCTGGCTCGGAGCAGTCCCGGTCACCGTTACCAGATCGTCGTCGACCACGATGCCGAGATCGTCGACCTCGAGACCGAGCCTGCCCACGAATTTTCCGAGGGCCTCAGCTCTCTTTTTTTCGGCAGCCGCCGCAGAAGCCGTTTCGGCTGCGGCCGTCGCCGCTTTGTCTTCCTTTTTGAAGATTTTTTCCCCCGCTCCTTTGATGAAATCGAACAGACCCATCGCTACCTCCTTGTGTGTTTGTTGGTTGGTAATATTTTCATCTTTCGCATATTCGACCGCGAAGGATCTGGGAAAGTCACATTACCGGCGGACCGTAGGCCATCCATCGCCAGCGGGCCCCTCAGCAAACGGGAGGAGGTGACTTTTCTGCTCGCTACCGGTCAACAATTGAAAAGGAGGAATCCAAATGCTCGAAGCGATGACTGTTCTGCTGCCCGAGGCTCTGGATCCCTATGCGCCACTGCTTGTCGGTGCGATGACCGGCCTTCTCATTCTCTTCCTCGGTTGGATTGTTTCCAAGTGGGTCCACCGGATGTTGATCAGATTCAGTGCGAAGCGTGACCTCGACGAGGCGCTGGGCAGGTTCCTCGCCTCCATTATCCGCTACACGATTCTCGCGGCGGCGTTCATCGCTGCCCTCGGTAAGGTCGGTGTCGAATCGACAAGCCTGATCGCGATTCTCGGCGCCGCGGGTCTGGCCGTCGGTTTCGCCCTCCAGGGAAGCCTTTCGAACTTTGCAGCCGGCGTAATGATGCTGCTGTTCCGTCCGGTCGACGTCGGTCAGCGGGTCACCGTGGCCGGCCACACAGGCGGAATCGAGGAGATCGGTCTTTTCGCTACAACGCTGAAAACACCGGACAACGAAACGATCATCATTCCGAACTCGAAAATCACCGACGACTCGATCATCAACTACTCGAAGCGGGGAAAGATCCGCGCCAACATCTCAATTGGAGTCTCCTACGGAACCGATATCGCCCAAGCGATCGATGTCATTCAGAAGGCCTGCGCGAGCGCTGATCTGGTGCTGTCCGATCCCGCGCCGGACGTGGCATTTGGCGGTTTCGGTGCCTCGTCGTTGGACCTCTCGGCGAGACCCTGGAGCCTTCCGAACGATTTCCCTGCCATGCAGCACAACGTCCGCGTCGCGATTTACAACGCACTCGATCAAGCCGGAATCGAGATTCCCTTCGATCAGATCGTCGTCCACCAGGAATAGCTCAACAACAAGGGTGCAAGGGTGCCACCCAAGCTTGGGTGCCCGTGAAAAAGAAATAATGCGTTAGTGCGAAGTGTGGCACCCATGCTTTTTGGGATAACATCTCTGCGATGGGTCTGCATGAAATTCGGAGAAATGAGGTAGAGCGATGTTGACTCGGCGTGACTATTTGAAAAACTCGGCACTGGCGGGTGCAGCATGTCTGCTTCCGTCGGATCTTCTTCGTGCGCTCGAACGCAACACACTCATCACACGGGCAATTCCGAAGACAGGCGAACACCTGCCGATCGTCGGACTCGGAAGCTCTGCTTCCTTTCGCAAGGTCGCCAGCAGCGATGATTGGTCCGCCCTGCGCAGCGTGATCGAAACGCTGGTGAAAAATGGCGGCACTGTTTTGGATACCGCCCCCTCCTACGGCGCCTCCGAGCAGCTCTGTGGAGAAATCGCCCGTGAGCTGGGGGTGACGGATGACATCTTCTGGGCGACCAAGGTGAATGTCGCTTCCCGCGATACCGGCATTGCGGATGCAGACGAGGCGCGGGAACAGGTCGACCGGTCGCTCGAACACCTCGGCAAGAAACCCATCGATCTGATCCAGGTCCATAACCTCGCCGATCTCCCGACCCAGATGCCCGTGGTTCAGGAATACAAGAAAAACGGGAAGATTCGTTACATCGGCACGACCTCGACCCGGAGTAGCCGCCACGGCGATCTCGAAAAGGCCATGCGCGAGTACCCGATCGATTTCATCGGCGTCGACTACGCTGTGGACAACCGGTTGTCGGCGGAACGGATCCTGCCGCTTGCCAAGGACCTCGGCATCGCCGTCCTGGTCTACGTCCCGTTTGGTCGCTCCCGGCTTTGGGCCCGCGTCAAGGGTCAAACCGTTCCCGAATGGGCCGCCGATTTCGGTGCTGATACCTGGGGCAAGTTCTTTCTGAAGTATGTGGCTTCCAACCCGGCGGTCACCTGCATCACACCGGCGACCAGCAAGCCGAAGCACATGCTCGACAATATCGGCGCCGCCTACGGCGAGCTCCCGGATGCCGCGACACTCCGCAAGATGGAGGAGTTTGTCGACGCATTGCCATCCGGGTGATTCTCTGATTTTGAAGGGTGCCATCCATCATCAGTGCCACCCATGCGACAAGTTTGAACGTGGCGCCCATGCGAATGCCTCAACGAATCAGCGCCAGAAAAAATGGAGCACCGGGACTATGAAGACCCTTCAAGACATTATTGACCGAGACCCCGAGCCGGTGCCCTGGTCCGAGGGCGACAACATCCCCTGGGATGACCCTGAGTTTAGCGAACGAATGCTCGCCGAGCACTTGAGCCAGGAGCACGATCTGGCCAGTCGCAGGAGTGAAACCATCGATCAGCAGGTCGAGTGGATCTTCTCGAGTGTGCTGGGCTCTCGTCCTTCCAGGGTGCTCGATCTCGCATGTGGACCCGGGCTTTACGCATATCGCCTCGCCAGACAGGATTGTGAATATGTCGGGATCGACTTCTCCCTGGCATCGATACGCCATGCAAAGAAAATCGCTGCTGCCGAACACCTGTCGTGCACCTTTCTTCATTCCGATGTTCGGGATGGTCTGTTTGGCGAAAACTTTGATCTCGTAATGATGATCTATGGTCAATTCAACGTTTTCCAGCGCGATCAAGGGCTGGAGATCTTGAAGAGGGCCCACAAGGCGTTGAAGCCCGGAGGGGCCTTGCTGCTGGAAGTCCAGGCCCTCGAGCTGATTCAGAAAAGTGGAGAGGAGGGTCCGAGCTGGTATTCAGCTCAGTCGGGTCTGTTCTCCGCGGAACCTCATCTTGTGCTCCAGGAGAATTTCTGGGATGCCGATGCCAGGGCTTCTACGACCCGTTTCTCGACCATCGATGCAAAGACAAGCAGGGTGAGTACGTTTGCTCTCAGCAACGAAGCCTACACCGAGCACGAGATCGAGGACGCCCTCGTTTCGGTGGGTTTCAATAACATTGAGAGGTTCCCTTCACTGATCGGTTTTACTGTTGACGAAGCACAGGAACTTCCGGCCTACGTTGCCCGGAGTTAGCGAGGGTGCCTCGAGGGTGGCACCCACGCGATGCATCGGGGCTGAGCGGCTAGAGATCCCAAAAACTACCTTGATCATCACTTCGCGTTGCCCTTCGAATCCAAATCTCAGCGCCGTCTACAACGGGTAATTCTCTGATAACGCAACCAACTCTTCGCTCTGTTGGGGTGCGCCCCGCGGACGGCTGGATAGGGCGCCTGGGGTGCCACCCAAAAAGAATCAACAAGTGTGGAAGTGTGCAGGTGGCAACCATGTGCAGAGATCGGTGCCTGGCACCATGTTACGGTTGTCGAAACCCCGATGAATGCCAACGAGCCCGGATCGCAGCGATAACACCGAAAAAGGAGAGTGGAGCATGATCAGAAAACTAGGACCATTGTGCCGCTTGATTTTTGCCCTGGCCCTCATCAGTATCGGCCAGACCGGCTTTGCTGAAGAGTGCGAACCATCCCGCTGGGGCGCGGACGACGAAATTGGAGCCGCCAACTATGTCTCCCCTGAACAAATCCTGATGGCGGTGAATTTGGTAAAGAAGGGACAATCCCACCCACTGGGTATCGTGGTCGATCCAAAGATGCCGGCCTACCCGCCCCGATCTTTTTCCCTTCAGGTCGTACAGCCAGGGCAACACAACGGCCGCAGCCTGATCCCGGATGTTGGCTGGGACGCCTCGTACAACGACGATCAGGCCCAGCTGTGGTTTGGCATCGGTCCGCAACTGGATGGCCTCGGCCATATGGGTGAGGCAGGCGTTTACTACAACTGCAACAAGGCGGTTGATTTTGTTGACATTTCGGGATTGAAAAAGCTTGGTACGGAAAAGGTGCCGCCACTGATTGGTCGCGGAGTTTTGCTCGATATGGCCCGGTATTTTGGAGTCGCCACCATGGCCTCGGGTCAGGGCATCACATCGGCAGACATCAGGGCTGCCGCCAAAGCACAGGGGGTGAAGATCCGCCGGGGCGATGTGGTTTTGCTTCACACCGGTTGGACCGACGGCATGCTGAGCTCAGATCCCGAGGCGTGGGTGTCCGGGGAACCTGGGCTGACAAATGAAGCGGCGGCCTACCTGGCCTCCCTCAATCCGATGGCGGTGGGTGCCGACACCTGGGGCATTGAAGTGGTGCCGCCGGTGGAGGGCGACCGGGTTTTCTACGGCCATGTCGAGTTTCTCAAGAAGAACGGCATATACATCCTGGAAACCATGAATACCGGGCGCCTTGCCAAAGAGAGGGTCCATGAATTCATGTTTGTGCTGGGTCAGGCCCGCATCAAGGGTACGGTGCAGATGATCATCAACCCCGTGGCGCTGTGGTAAGTGGCTCGCTCGCACTATCTCAGGTGCCGCGTTCCGCATGAAATGGGCACAGTGGAATAGGTGCCTGGCACGTTGTTCCGGATCAGATGGGCATAAAAAGGATTTCGGTTCCTGGCACCATGTTAGGGTCGATGGGCGTGATACCTTCGAGCTGGTTGAAAGAGATTTCCTACCTGTCCTTCGCGCATGATCGGTGATCGGCAGGGAGCATCCTCCACCACGACCGCCGAGTGAGACAACGATGATCATCTCTTCGAAAGGGGCAGATGTTCTGACGTGAGGACGTCGACCGAACCAACCACCAAAGTGACGGTGAAGCGCTTCCCCGCCTTTGGAGTTCTTCTCGGCGCTTTCACCCTCGTGGTCGAGTGCTGGACGATCGTCGGTCTCATCCGAATCGACGGGTCCTTCTCCTTGCCGGACCTGCTCGTCGCGCTCGTCGCCTTGGTGGCTCTGTTCGGCGGCCTCGACTTCCTGCTGCAGATCTTCCTGCCGGGAATGGGACTCGCTGTTGGAGTCGCGCTCCCAATTGAATTGCCGCGTCCGGTGGCAAGGCAGAAAGCTCGGGACGAAATAGACCCGAGTACAGGGGCGGTGCTGAAGGCGCTGGGATACATCCGTTGACAGCAACGAAGACCCGCCCCGGCACGCCACCGATTCTCCGTCGTACAACCTCGGCGTTTCGGCTCTTGGCCGATTCTGCGACCTACCGCGTGAGCAGACGCGAAGGCGGCAATCTTGTCACGAGTATGACGTTGGCTCTGGCGTTGGCGCTGCCAATCGGAGACGTCACCTATCGTCTGTTGTTCGGCATCTTGTTGAACCTCTTCGTCTACCTGCTGAACGACTGTATCGACGTCCGCATCGATCTGGTTGCATCCGGGCGCGATGTCGAGCGTACGCGGCGCCTTCACGAGCACATCAGTGAGGGCTGGGCCATGGTGATCGTTCTCGGAGCGCCGCTCGCCGTGCTCGGTGCGGTGCATTCGGTCGGTCTGCTCGTGACGTTCGTGATCAATGCCGTATTGATCGCTGCCTACTCGCGATGGCTCAAGCGGCTTCCGGTGGTTGACATCCTGGCAATGGCCGGGTGGGGTCTGGCCATGGCCATGGTCGGCTTTCCCCTCGACTTGAGCGCCGGCTGGCGCTTCGCCGTGTTGCTGGCCATCCTCTGCGCCGTGACCGAGGTCGTCCAGGTCGTTCGGGATTTCTCGTCGGATCGGCGTGCCGGGCTGCGCACGACAGCAGTGGTGCTGGGGATCGGCCCGACCGTGTGGATCGGCCGCGGACTGATTTTCGTGGCGGCTGCCTACACATTCCTGGCGCTCAACCCGATCGTCGCCGTGGCTCTCCTGCTGGCTTCGCTCGTGCCGCTCGACGAGTCCAATGCTGTTCGCTCCTGGGATCGACTTCGGATCATCTTCGGCCTTGCCTGGCTCACCCTGCTCATCTGTCATCGCTTCGATCTCGGACCGGGCGGTTGGCTGGTTGGCGGATGACGCGATGCCTCTCCGGCATTCCGGTTCCCATCGCAAGCTCGTGACTCGCGACTGGCTTGCAGCACAGCAGGATTGGAGCCGGTCAGTCCACTGCCGATGATGATTGTGACAGGTATCAGGGCGGGTTTTCGATGACGAAATCGCGAGGCGCACCGCGGACCCCGATGAAGCCCACCCGATCGCCGGGCGCTTCCGCTCGATAGAGCGAGCAGTCCGGCCGGCAGCGCAGGGTCTCGAGGAAGTGGTAACGCAAGACGAGATCGCCGCCACGACTGCCGCGCACCTCGATCCGATCGAGCGATGCGGTGACCTCCCCGGGGCCACCATCCAGGAAGAAGCTCGATGGCTCCCTGGTTCGGTAGATTCGCGTTCCGAAAACCTCGTGTTCAAGATTCAGAAGGTCGGTGCGCGACTCCAACGCAGGCACCGGATTCGAAACAACCACCCACCTGACGTTGTACTGCTCCAGATAGCGCTCGAACGCCTCGGCGTCGGGGGCGGCGCCGTCGGGATAACGTCGAAACCAATTGGCGTCGCTGTGAGCGAGATTGTACTCACGGAAGCCCCCGATGACCTGCGCGTCGGTGGCCCAGGCCAGGCGCTCACCCAACGCCCACCACTCCACCAGCCAGCGCCCCGATCCGTCGTCGTGATCGCGCACGAACTGCGTCACCGCCCTATCGTGGAGTGCGATCGGCCTATGGGAGAAATCAAAAGGTTTGGGCCAGATGATGGTGCCGAAGCCGGCGCCGCTATTGATGTTGGGCGGTGGTGACGGCAGCGGATTCGTGTGGTGCGGCACCGCCTCCGGAAGGAAATAGAGCATGTCGCGCACGAATCGGGGTACAACAACCAGCGTCGCGAGCAATCCCAAAGCCACGACAAGCCTGGGCAGCCGCGTCTCGCGACACTCCCGGATCGCCGCCACCAGGAACACAGCGGCCGGAATCACCGAAAAGAACATGGCCGGCAAACCGAAACGGTATGGCTGGACCTGCCTCAGTGCTCCCAGGTATCCGCCCAGATAGGCGACGCCCAGGAGCGTGCCCAGCGTGATCGCGAACAATCCGAAACGATCATCGCGCTCTCGCCGCCACATCAGCAACCCGAACAAGCCCCCAAATAAAGCCAGGAATCGGAATGCCGAGCGGACTGCCAGAACCCCTGTAGTCGAAGGTTCCTTCATCAAACCCAGGTAGTCGAACAGCAGAAAGCCCGGGGTGGCGCCCATGTAATAACCCGAGTCGAGGATGTGGTTCCAGAAACGGAGGGCAACCGCAAGCCACCAAGAATTGCACAAGAGTGTGAAAAGGACACAGACTGCCACCCCCAGATGCTCGCGCCAACCAAGTTCCCGACGAGACCTCATGTAGAGAAAGCACATGGGAACGACCAGGATAAAGAAACTATAGGGGTGGAGGAGGTGGATAAGTGCGAGCAGTACACCCATCAGAATCAGGTGGAAAGGCTGACGTGTTCTCAACCACCGATAGAAAAGCGCGACGGGCAGGAGTGCAAGCACCGATGCAAACCCGTAGGAGATCATTCCGACCCACCACACCCAGTGGGCAAATGCGTCGAAAAACCAACACGCCGAACCGAGACCCAGGACAACCGTCGCGGCGCCGCGACCAAGACCGAAGAGGCGTGCCGCCCAGTACAGGACCGGAGCCACCAAGAGGTGCACGAGCAGGACGAAGAGATTGTGGCCGGTGTGCAGCGGGACACCGACAATCCCGAGAGCGATGGTGAACACCTCGTACAGCTTGTTGTCCGCGTCGAAGATCACGCCGGACAACTGCCCGGCGAGGAGATGAGGATTGTACGACCAGAAGCGACCGCTCTCTTCGAAAGCCTGAGCCGCCCTGAAATTCTGCTGATAGTGCGTGCCGTAATCCATGGTCGCAATCGGATCGGGGCCAAAAACGACCTCGAGAGGTTCAAACCGAAGGGTCAGCGCGACATGAAGCGCAGCGACAATGCCCAGGAAGATCCAAACGGCGTGCTTACGCACCTATCATCTCCGGAAACACCTCCTGGTCCTTCCAGCCGGCCAACCCCGGCGTGGCTGTATGACGATCTTCATCCCCCATCTTACAGCTCTCGAATCGCATCTTGACCCTGACAACCCGTTACCGATTTTCACGGACTCGGACTCGCCCAGCCTATGTGAAGCAACAAACGGCTCGTCTCGAGAGGCCCCAACGTGGCCCATGGAGGTTGTGTTAGCGTTGAGACGAACGAAAGGCCACTACAATCACAAGACGTTTGATCCCCTGCATTGATCTGAACCCTGTGGGTCACCGGGACCACATCAAGTGATCAAAACCGCCGCTCTAGCCACGTCATTCATCCTGTTTTTTCTCTTTTATTGGTGGGGTACCGCAGGCGATTTCTTCCTACCATTTTCTGTCTTTTTCCCCCAATTTCATTTCATTTTCGTCGTAGTCCTCACTGCGACAATAATCTTGGGTCGAGACTGCGCATTGTTCATTCCAATATTCGAATTCCTCGAAATGCACCGATACAAGATATTCCCGCTATTCGGACTGCTCACTGCAATCCTGATCAACATATTCGTCTTCGACAACATACCCCACGTGCAGGATGGCATCCATTACAAACACATCGCGGAAGTGTTTTCGCACGGCCAGATCGCTCATGTCATGCCAAATCATTACGAGTTTTTCATCTATCCATTTTTTATGGTCGATGGCAGTCACTATTTTTCCATATTCTTGCCTGGATTCCCGATATTCTTGACTCCGTTCGCGCTGTTCGGTCTGACGTTCCTTGCCAACCCGCTTCTGACGGCAATCAATATCCTTCTTGTTGGATTTTTTGCACAGTATCTTTTCGGTTTTCGGAGTTCGACGATCTCGATGCTCTTGTTTGTAATTTCGCCTTTTATGATGACCATGTCTGGCACATGGATGCCTCATCCGTTTACAGCGCTGCTGACGCTAATTGCGGCATTCTCCGTGATTAAGTTTGCGAGTCAAGGAGGATTCCACCTACCGATAGTCGCAGGGTCAGCGATGGGTTGGATGATCTTTACAAGACCTCAAAACGCGCTGTTTCTCGCAGTTCTGTTCTTGGTCTTTCTAACCCTCGAAATCAAGGGCAGAGATTTCGTCAGAACAATCGCCTTGTTTTCCGGCCCCATTGTTCTCGGGATCATCATCCTCCTTTCATACAATCACGCTTTCACCGGAAGTCCCCTTACATTCATTCAGGACATCTACTTCGATACCAGCGAGCCGGTCGATGACTGCCATCGCATCGGGTTGGCTACCGGATGCTTGCACTGTAATGGAGAATCACTACCTCGTGGAGGGATGACCTGGCAACATGGAGTCACCGTCACAAAAGAACGGATCATTCCGCTTGTGATGGAGACCTTTCCGCATCCCCTCTTTTTCGCGTTCTTGATTCTTTCCTTGACCGTAACAATGAACAACTTCTCGGAGAGCCGAAAGAAGCTGTTCTTGGTCGCTCTTTTTCTCGCGCCTGTTTGTGGTTACTTTCTCTTCTATTTCAATGGAAATGTCTTTGGTCCACGGTATCTCTATGAGGGAACTGTTTTCCTGATAATTCTCACGGCTTCCGGTATCGACATTCTTTTGCGACGTTTAGAAGAGCGAAAGTTACGATTCGGTTCGCGGATTCTTGTTTCATTTATCGTTTGTAGTTTACTTTTCGAAATCGCCGTAGTTGTCCCGAGAATGGTTTCCGTTTACAAACATGGATTCTGGGGCGTAGGCCCTCTCTTGAAGGATTTGGTCGTGGAAGGAGATTTCGGAAAATCGGTTTTCTTTGTATCGATCGTTGATGAGATGAGTTACGGTAATGGTCTTGTCGCGATGGACCTCTCGAATTTTGAGGATAATGAGAGAATTTTTGTGAGAGATCTCGGAGATGAATCGAATTCGAAATACATGCACTATATGAAGGGCTGGGACTTCTATCGGGTCAGATACGTTCCATGGAAAGATCAGTCAGTACATCCAAAAAGAATCGAACCCGTCCTACTTGAAGAGACCGTACATGTCGAGATGGAAGACAAATTTTTACCATACTCAAGAGGGGATGGAAACCCGGATTATTGCAACGTATATCCGGTTCAAGAACACGTCCAGGAATACCTTGGATTTCCGAAAATCGAACACCGTAGACTGTCGAGTATGCAGTCTCTATACTGCAGATTCGTCAACGAAGATCAAAGCTACACCTTTGGCCAATACTTCCCAAAGAGCGGTGTGTACACATCCACGTTGGCTGCTGTCTCAGGGCCCGATTTCGGGGATCTCGACATCTTCGTGGATGATGGACTGGTCGCATCGATCGCTCTGAATGATCGGAATGACACATCGCTGACCGAATTCGTTTTCGAGATCGATGTATCGCAGGGACTCCACACCTTTCGAATCGGCCCGAATCAAGAATCTTTCCCCAACAGGAACTACTTCATGATCGACTTCATTCGATTCGAGAAAACCGGGGACGGGAACTGACAGGCGGAGATCAGAAATCCGGAGGCATCGAAAAGGTGATGATTATGACTCCCGTTTCGTCGATCTTCATTGTGCAGTCATCGACAAGGGTATTCGGCCCGGAATTGAACCCGCGGCCGCTGTAACCCTGTTCCACGAGGATGCCAGTCGGAACCCAAGCGCGCCCGAAACTATCCATGGACCGCAAGATATCCCTCGCTACAGGGGAGGCCTCGGAGAAGACCAACACGACTTTCGTGCCGCTAACGGTCACCGTCCAGTTGTTGGTCGTTCCATCCTCGAATCCGTCGGAAAAGATCGGATCCTGATAGGCCTTGGCCATCGCCTCCCAGTTGATCGGCTCGGTATCAGTCCGAACGAGGGGCGCGACGAGGACACCCGCAGCCAAAAACGACACCGCAAAATAGACCCGCGGTTGTGAGATCACGGCGCGCCTCCCGTCGTTCTTCTATGTCCTGCTCAGTCGAGCCTATCAGTCGAGTGTCTGAAGGTCAATATCGTTGGGCGCAAGAGGAACGAGCCTGTAGAGAGGCCCTGCGGGAACGATCTCGTACCCGACCATTCGTGCCGAAACCTGGTCGACATACACCGGCCGGCGGCCGGCCTCATGTCGGAGGAAGACCAAGAGGTCGGGAGGATGGATCAGGAATCGGTTGATGGTGATCACATCCGGGCGCATTCCCTCGACCAGTTGGAGATACTGGACCACCGGTACGGTGTGGAAGTACCCTGCGACCACAGCCCCAGGCTCCACCGTACGCAGGATGAACTCACCCCGCTCACGGGCGCTCCAATCGTGCGATCGATCGACCACGGGCCAGTTGACGATTGCGACCACGACAACTGCTCCTACGATCAGCACCCTCAGGAGCCAGATACCGGCACCGGCTTCAACGCGATGAGAAGCATCGCGAACCCAATCTAGTAAAGCCTGATACCCAATCCCGATCAAGACCGCGAGCAACAAAAAGACCGGAAGATACATCGTCTGTTTGTCGCCGGCTTGGTAGCCGATGATGAATGCCGCATAGGCGCCTAGCATCGCGAGCAGCGACACGGCTACTCTGCGGTCTCGGCGCGTCAGCACCCACGCGCCGAGGAGGGCGGGACCGACCCCGATCAGGAGTCCCCGCCAAAGCTCGATGAAGAAACCTGTCGCCTCAGCGAGGATCTGACTCGGGGTGTAGTTGAAGACCATCCCGTGGAACTGCCGCCCGGAGACGAGCCACAAGAGGCCGTCCCAGCTGGTCAGATCCCGCGCCACGAACAGGCCACTCGCGTCGTACGATCCGGCGTAGTTGAACTCTGGCGCACCAAAATAGAGGTACGGCAAGTAAAGATACAACGCCAGCCCCGCGGCGAGGCCGACAAGGCCGAAAGTTACCGAGCGCTTGTCGGTCAACTGGCGTGCCGTGGTGGATCCCACCATCAGCCGCAGCCATCCTGGAATCAGCAACACGGTGGTCATGTGATGCGCAAGCCCGAGGCCAAGGAGGAACGCTGCCGCCCCCATTCTCCCAGGCCGCGGATCGTCCGCCCAGGCGAGCGCCGTTAACACCATGCCTGCGACCAACGCCGTCTGCAGGGTGTAAACCTCTGCCACCAGTGACATCGCCCAAAAGTAGCGAGCGGTCATCAACAGGCCCAGGGCTCCTGTCGCAGCCCAACGCCCGACTCCCAGACGCCGCAGGATCAAGAAACCGAGCGCGATGGTGAGAGCGCCGAACACCGCCGACAACAAGTTCATTCGGTAGCCGATATCACCGAGGGGAACGGCGTGGCTCCACAGGCGGCCGAGCAGGAGGTAGAGGGGGTAGCCGGTGGCCCGGACCAGGCCGCCGGTGTAGGCAGCCGTTGTGAGCTCGGCGCTGTCGAGGTTGTAGACAGTGGGTGCGAGCGTGCGGAGGTACAACCCGAAAGGCACCAAGAAAGCGGCGGTGAGGCCCAATATCAAGCTGCGTCTGGGCACCATGAATTCCTAAAGATCTTTGGTCGGAATGATCGCGATGGCTCGACTTCCAGTCGATTTCTGTCTCGGACCGGCCGGACATCGCCCTGATACACAGACACCTTGCACGTGGAGCGGCGACCATGCGAAGGTCGTAGTTGGGACTCATTCGGCAGAAACGGGGTTCGGTCGCTCATAGGGGACTCAATCATATGGCATCACGTCGTCTCATGTTTCTCGTCGGTCTTTTTCTGACCACCTGCGCGACCCTACAGATCGAGGTCTTGTGCACACGGTTGTTGTCGGTGATCGCCTGGTACCACCTGTCGTTCCTCGTCGTTTCCATCGCCATGCTCGGCATGGCCGGCGGCGCGGTACGGGCGTATGTCAGAACAGACCTCTTCAACACCGAGACCGCTCCTCGCGTCCTCGCACGCACCTCTTTCCTCTTTGGCGTCTCGATCCCGGTTTGCCATGTCGTCACCCTGTGCATCCCGATTCAACTGAGTGCGACGCCAAACGTGGTTGCTGCGGTTGCATTGACCATCGTGGCCTTGACCGTTCCCTTCTACCTGTCCGGAATCGTCGTCACCGTTGCTCTGACACGAGTTCCGGGACCGACAGGCCGGGTTTATGCCATCGATCTCATGGGAGCCGCAGCCGGGTGCCTTCTCGTCATCCCCATGCTCAACTCCTGGAGCATCAGTTCCGCGACGATGCTGTGCTCTGCGGTTGCAATGACCGGAGCGATGTTTTTTCACATGTTTGCCGAAACCGGCCGGGAACGCGGTATGGCAGCTCTGGCGGTATTGCTCGTGGCTGCAGGTTTCATCAATGACCTGGGCGAGAACGGGCTGCGCGTCGCCTGGAGCAAGGGACACTACCGAGCCCCTTCCGAAATCGTCGCCGAACGTTGGACGGGACATGGCCTGATCACCGCACACCGACCGGTCGTCGGAAAACCGCAATACTGGGGCGAGGGTCGTGGCGCACCCGAGATCGAAGTCTCGATGATCTGGATGACGATCGACGGGTTGGCCGGGACATCCATGACCGCCTGGGATCAGCGACGTGAGTCTCTGGACTGGATTGCGCACGATGTGACGTCTCTTGCCTATCACCTCCGCAGAGGGAAAGATGTTGCCGTTATCGGTGTCGGTGGCGGCCGAGACCTGCTCTCTGCGCTGTGGAGCCGAGCTCGATCGATCACCGGCATCGAGATCAATCGTGGATTTCTCGACCTGTTGAACGGAGATCTCAGCGACTATGCGGGCCTCTCCGATCAGAAGGAGATCGTCCTCGAACATGACGAGGCCCGCTCTTTCCTGACCCGCACCGATCAGCGCTTCGACGTGGTTCAGATGTCGATGATCGACAGCTGGGCGGCGACCGGCGCCGGTGCCTTCACTTTGTCTGAGAACGGTCTCTATACAACCGAAGGCTGGCACGCTCTCATCGGGGCGCTTCGATCCGATGGATTGCTGACTGTCTCCCGCTGGCACTCACCGGAAAGACCGTTCGAACTCGGCCGGCTCGTTGCACTGGCGACCGCCGTGCTCATCGAGCGAGGTGTCAGTCATCCGGAGACCCAAATCGTCGTCGTGGCTCGTGATCGCGTTGCATCCCTGGTTCTGGCTCTCCAGCCGTTCAACCCCGAAGAACTCGAAACGATCTCGCGGGTCGCCGACGCGGAGGGGTTCACCGTGCTCGTCGCCCCGGAGTCCCACGGCACGGACCCGCTGCTGAACGGCCTGAGTACGAGTCGATCTCTCGAGGAACTCCTCGCCAAGGCTGAACACGAGGTCTACGATCTGCGGCCGCCGACCGACGAACGCCCGTACTTTTTCAACATCCTCAAACCCGGAGTTGTCCTCCTCGATTCGTTCTCGAAAGGCCAACTCGGCATCGTGGGGGCCGGCAACCTTGCGGCCACTCTCGTGCTCCTGTTGCTCTGGTGCATCACCGCCGGCGGTGTCGTCGGTACCATCGTGGTGCCGCTACTCCGCACCGGCCCTCCGCAAATGGTCGGCTCCGTCTTCGCCGGGTCCGTGCTCTATTTCGCTCTGATCGGCATGGGTTTCATGTTCGTACAGATTCCGCTCCTCCAGCGTTTCTCGGTGTACCTGGGACACCCGACCTATGCTCTGGCCGTCATCCTCTTCTCGATGATTCTCTTCGCCGGGTTCGGCAGTCTGCTGTCCGATCGCTTGGTCAACCTCCGGATGCAACGGGCCTTGACGATCCTCCCAGCAGTCGCATCGGTGTTCCTCCTGATCGGATTGTCAAGCCTCCAGCCCCTCATCGATACGACCATCTCTCTCGGTCTGTTCGGCCGCTGCGTCGTGGTCACGCTGTTCGTGGGCGTCGTTGCGTTCCCCCTAGGTTTCTTCTTCCCGCTCGGTCTACGGACCGTGCGGCGGATCTCCGATGACGCAACTCCTTGGTTGTGGGGTATCAACGGAGCGGCGGGGGTGCTGGCCGGCGTCACCGCTGTCGCTGTTTCCATGTGGTGGGGGATATCGGCCAGTCTCCTCCTGGCAGCGACCGCCTATGCGCTGTTGTATGTGCCACTGTGGCTGATCAACAGGGCGTGATCGATCGCCGACGACCCGAGGATCAATAATGGCTGACAGGGAAGAGGTTAGTCCAGGGTTCTCGCGAACATGCCGGCGAGCGCCAGGGGCAAGTGGCCGGCCAGCTCCGCGGCACACGGAAGCCGGCATTGATTGCAATTCCGCAGTTGGACTGCAGCGTCCAGGAACTCCCGTGATTTGAACAGCTGGTCGAGATCCAGCTCTTCCCAACTCCCCCAGCAAAGGAATGGCCGTCCCTCGGCGTTCTCGCAGGAGTTGACCTGCCCTCGATGATCCACGTGGATCGAGATCCGACCGAAGTTGCACGCCATCGGACCGCCCTGCTCCATGATGGAGAGAGCCCGGTCCGGATTGCGCACCGGCCAGTTATCCCGGCGAAGCCGTCGGACTTCGGCGAAGGCGGCAGTGCGCTCGGCGTCGCTCAACAGGAGTTCATCGTTGAATCCGCTGATGGGAGAGAGAGGAAAGAACTCGATTCCAACACCGAGCTCCTTTGCCAGGGACGCCATCTGTTGGAGCTGGGCAACATTACGTCGGTGCACCGATGTCCAGATCTTGATGTCACAACCTGGGTGGACCCGGCGCGCTTGTTCGATTCCGGCCAGCATCCGATCGAAGAGCCCGGGAACGCCACGAATCTCGTCGTGCACCGACCCCAAACCGTCCAGCGAGCAGAGGAGAACATCGAGGTCGGGGACAAAAAGCTCGGCCTTGCGGACCAGGCCCCTACCGTTGGTGCAGATGGAGGTTCGGAACCCCAGCTCCTTGGCTGCGCGGAGGATGTCTCCGAGGTCGCGGCGGAGGGTTGGTTCGCCACCCCACAGTGTCAGCACCGCGCAGCCCGCCCTGCGGAACTTGGCCAACAGCCGCCGGATCTCACCGGTGGAAAGCTCGGGTTCGGTGTCGTGTTCCTGCCACCGATTGCAGGTCAGACAGCGGCAGTCGCAACGTGGCGTCGGTTTGAGATAGAGCAGAAACGGCCGTCGATACAGCCACAACTCGCGGCCGATTTCAAACCCGAGACGAACAGAGTCGCGGAGCGCCATGTCGGGAATGCTAACAAAACCTCTTGGGTGCCACAAAACCTCTTGGGTGCCACACTTCACTCTTGGGTGCCACACTTCGCATTAACGCATTGTCGCCCCGTCACCGGCACCCGAGGGGGAAAACGAGGCAACATGAGTGCCACCTGTCTATGGCACCGGTAGGTATTCGTTTTCCCTTATGGCACCCAGTCGGACCACCGCACGGTTTCCCCCGTCTCGAATCCGTCGTCAAAAATTGCCAACCCGACTGCCTCGAGCATTATGCGAATCAGCGTACTTCCAAGCGACGATGGGTCGTCGAGCATAAAGGTCCGACGAGTCCCTCCTCCTGACGCGATCTGGTTCAACTGGTCGCCGTTGGCGCCCGGCAGCCCCACGACGAAGGTCCGCACTCCGAATGCATTGAAGGCACTCGACGCGAGGCCCGCGATCTGCGTGATATTGGCTTCACATTCGCTCGGATCTCCATCGGTCACCAAGACTACGATGACCTCGTGGTCGGGGTAAGCGAGAATTCTCGAGGTGGCCGCCAAGAGAGATCCATTGAGGGCTGGATGGGTTGGGGTCGCTCCTCCGGGGCTCTGGCCCGCAAGGGCGTTTTCGAGAATCACAGCATGTCCGGGAATCTCGCCAAGTCCATTTTGCGGTGGATCGTAAAGCGTCGGGTCACACTGGTTTCCGGCACCTTCGACCCCAAAGAAGTTGAGACCGACCGAAGCGCCAGATGAAAAGGGGTGGTGAAAGTACTCGCTGAGGCCCGAGACGGAACCATCCCAGTTGGCTCCCACCATGCTCCCGGATCGATCCAAGATCACAATCATATCCAGCGAATCGGCGCCGATCACCCCAGTCCCGGCTGCACTGCCGACTCCCCAAGCGAAGCACCCGACAAACGCCAGCACGATCGACAGCGCGAATCGTCTCCGCATGATGGTCTCCTGTTCGCACTCTTGAGTTTCTTCGTTTGATGGTACCAGACATGGGTGCCACAGACATGGGTGCCACACTTCGCATTCACGCATTGTATCGAGCAGCCAACGAGATCTTCCCAGGGTGCCACGTTTCGCTTTGTGCGGCCCTCATCACAACGAACAAAGGTGCAATGGTGAACGTGGAACCCATGGGGCACGGCCGTTTCAGGCATCGCCCACACCGCGATCGCGACCAACGAGACGATGCGAAACAGCCCCCGAAGTGGAACCCCGATCACTCGTCTTTGAGTGAGGCCATGTCGATTGAAAAGCGGTATTTCACATCCGACTTGAGCATGCGCTCGTAGGCATCGTTGATCTCCTGGATCGGGATGACCTCGACATCGGAGGTGATGTCGTGCTCGCCGCAGAAGTCGAGCATCTCTTGGGTCTCGGCGATGCCGCCAATGAGCGAGCCGGAGACGCTCTTGCGACCGAAGAGCAGGGCAAAGGCCGAGACGGGCAGCGGCTTCTCGGGCGCACCGACCAGGGTGATGTTGCCGTCGAGGCCGAGCAGGCTGATGTAGGCGTTGATGTCATGATCCGCGGAAATGGTATCGAGGATGAAGTCGAAGGTGCCCGCGTGAGCCTGCATCTCCTCGGCGTCAGTGGAGATGATGACCTCGTGAGCGCCGAGACGCAGCGCGTCCTCCTTCTTGCCCGGCGAGGTCGTAAAGACGACGACGTGCGCGCCAAAGGCATGCGCGAACTTCACTCCCATGTGCCCCAGGCCACCGAGGCCGACCACGCCCACCTTCTTGCCCTTGATGTCGCCCCAGCGCCGTATCGGTGAGTAGGTGGTGATCCCGGCGCAGAGGAGCGGCGCGGCGCCGGCCGGATCGAGATTGGTGGGGAGGCGAAGCACGAAACTCTCATCAACGACAATGCTCTCGGAGTAGCCGCCGTAGGTCACGCCCCCGAGGTGCTTGTCCGGCCAATTGTAGGTGAAGGTCGCGTCGGGGCAGAACTGTTCAACATCGTGCTGGCAGGCGTCGCAGCTGTGGTCCGAATCGACAATGCAGCCGACCCCCACCAGGTCGCCGTCCTTGTACGTGGTGACCGCCGCGCCGACCTCGACGACCCGGCCGACGATTTCGTGGCCCGGGACGCAGGGGAAGGTGGTGGGCATGATGCTGCTCCATTCATCGCGCGCCGTATGAAGGTCGGAGTGGCAAATGCCGCAGAAGAGAATCTCGATCCGCACGTCGCTATCGGTGGGGTCGCGGCGCTGAATCGTGTCGGGGGCGAGTGGCTTGACGGCGCTGGCCGCTGAGTAGGCTTTCACTTTGTACATGGTGGTCTCCAGGTATTATTTTTCGTGCGATCAACTGTCGAGGTTTTCAAGCCAAACCTTTTCGAGAAAATTCCGCGACGGTGGCACCCATGAGAACGCAACATCGAGCGATTTCGAAGTGTGGCGCCCCTGACAAGTGCGGAAGCGTTTACGTGGCACCCGGCCGGAAAGCAAAAATGCGCTAATGCGAAGGGTGGCACCCATGAATATGTGGCGGGGGAGGGGAGATAGCAAGAGTGGGTTTTTGCGAGGGTGATCGGGTAGGTTGATCGGCTACGAAATCTCATCTCCAACTGGAGCCAAAACCGCTACTTCAATGCGCATCTTCTTAATTTCAGCACTTTCTCTTGTTCGACAAGGTAGCAGTCTTCTCATTTTCAAGATATCTAATTGACATGGCCGAATTCGAGCCCTAGATTATTATTCAGAACAACCCAAAACGGGGATCAATCGGCGCCCGTCCCTTGCGGACCCGGGTGGCCGCGACAGGGTCCGGGAAAGAGCATCTGCGGAAGTACGGAACGCTTCCAGGAGGGGCTGATGCCAAGAGATGACCACCCGTTGATGGATCTTCCATTATCCCGGGGTGATGCGAAATTCTTACCCGCGCAAGGAAGCCAATCTCAGTACAGGATTCAGGTCTTCATTGATCCCCCCACAGGCGCGAGAAGGGGGCGGCAATGTTAGGTGCCCTGGGGACCGAGCTGGTGATCGGCAGAATCTATGACGCGGCTTCAGATCCGCTGCGGTGGAACAGCGCACTCAAAGCCGCGAGTGATGTGCTCGACGTCGACGCCATGCTGTTGGTTTACGGGAATCACTCAGCGGGCGGCCTCCACATCATCGAGGCGACCGGTTTTGACTTGTGCGCCCTGGGTGCGTACGCCGGCAGCTACCTCAATGATGACGAGCTGATCCAGGAATCGATGGACGGCCCGCCCGGGATCGTCGTGTCGAGCGGGCGTTCCTTTCGCGGCAAACCGTTCTTCAGGACGTCCGTCTATCGACGCCTTTTGCAACCGAGTGACCTCTACCACGTCGCCGGAGCCGCGGCTCTGAATACTCCGGAGGTCCACGCCTCGCTGTGGATGGCGCGCTTAGACGGTTCACCCGACTTTTCGATCCACGATGTTCACGCCTTTGGGGAGATCCTGCCGCACGTGACGCGCGCGATGACTGTGCACCACCGCATTCACCAGGCAGAGTTCCAGGCCGAAATGGCGGTCGGCGCTTTCGACCGTGTAGCGGTCGGTGTCGTGCTGCTCGATGTCAAAGGCTCACCGGTCATGGTCAATCGCGAAGCTGAGCGAATCGCCGGAATGAAGGACGGCTTCGTGCTGCTCGCCGATCGGCTCGCAGCGGACCGCCTCAGTGAGACAGAGGTTCTTCGGGATCTGGTCGGACGTGTAGGAACCCACAATCCAAGAAAACCCCGCTCGGGTGCGGGGGCAATCCGTCTATCGAGACCATCGGGTTTGCCCCACTACCACGTTGTGGTCCTTCCACTACCAAAGCGGTGCCAACCCACAGATGGCAAGGGTGCAGCCTCAGTCCTCTTCATCACCGATCTGGAAAGGGCCCAGAGTCCAATTGACCACCTGTTCGGCGAGCTCTATGACCTCACTGACGCCGAGGCCCGGCTGGTGACTCAGCTCCTCGAGGGCGGCGGACTCACGGCTGCGGCTGAACGGCTCGGGCTGTCGCGCAACACCGTTCACTCGCAGCTCGCCAGCGTGTTCCAAAAAACAGGCACCAAAAGCCAGAGCGAACTGTTGACCCTGCTTCTGACGTCTGTCGCTCCGGTCGAAGCTCCGGACGAAATCTCCGGTTTCCATTTGGAAGCCGTCAAGCCGCCACGTCGCCACTGATCGTCAGAAGCGTGCCGGATTTCCGTCACCCGTTTGGGTGATGCGTTGGCGCGGGTGATAACTGATCTTCTCAACGACAAGCCGACAATTGCCGCTTCGCGGACAAGGGTCTGTGCTCCCAGAGGGGGTCAAATGTCGTCACCCATCATCGATGTCCACACACATATCTTCAGCGCTCTGGACATTCCACTCGAGGGCTACCTGTTGTCGCGGAGTTCGGAGCGTCAACTCGGTAGCTTCGTTAATGGCTTGCTTTCAGTCTTCCCAATGCCGCAGCTCTTCGGGTACGTGGCCAAACGGGCGCGAGAGCGATGCGTGACTCGTCGGCTGGACGAGGACCAGACACGAAAGAAGTTCTACACGTTCGTATTGTGGTTGTACGGCACTTTAGCGGGTCAGAGGTTCCTCGACTGGGAAGACTCGCTTTCGAGCTGCTCGGAAGCAAACGCGAATCTCCTGATCGAAACCTGGCCTAAAGTCGACCTCTTCGTGCCGCTGATGATCGACTACGAGTACTGGTTTGCCAACAGCATGGACAATCGTCTCGGCGACCAGATCGACACTGTCTTCGAAAAGGTGGTGCTTCCTCACGGAGGGAAGATCCACCCGTTTGTTCCTTTTGATCCGGCGCGGGAGCTCGCCTATCAGAAGGCGAAAGTCGGCCCCGATGGCCAGCTGGAAGTCGATCGCCCCATGACTCTGGTGAGAGAGGCGATCGAGAAGAAGGGGTTTATCGGCGTCAAGCTCTACAACTCGCTCGGTTACCGACCGATTGGAAATGCTGATCCTGAAGTGTCGTTAATGCGTCGCCGGATTGCGGTTCGGAACAACAAATTGACTTATCTCTTTGACGGCGAGGAGTACGACCGGGTCCTGTGCGATCTCTACGACTATTGCGTCGATAACGAGGTTCCGATCACCGCCCATTGCGTGATGAACGGCATCGAGGCCTATCCTGGCGCAAGCTTCCACTTCGGCCGGGCAAAGTTCTGGGATCTTGTCCTGAGGCAAGACAAGTACAAGAACCTCTGCCTCAATCTGGCCCACTTTGGCTGGAACCAGGCATCCAACCAAGGATACGCCGGAGACGGGAGCTGGGTAATAGAACTCTGCGACTTGATGGTGAGGTACGAAAACGTCTTCGCCGACATCTCCCACCATCGAGTGCTGGACAAAAGGGGGAGGAAGCAATTTGTCGCGGGCTACCGTGAACTGCAGAAGGACTTCCCGAACGATATTGAGAAGATCAAAAAGCGCATCCTCTACGGCAGCGACTGGCATGTGTTGAGGCGGATCGGAGGGTATCG
>Ga0316198_10000045_pt1 | contig 46264 bp, 42 predicted proteins | sample OudBieAanoxic_MG_FD_204935 | JGI IMG/M metagenome (GOLD analysis project Ga0316198, IMG submission 204935) | Coastal sediment microbial communities from Oude Bieten Haven, Netherlands - site A anoxic | ecosystem: Environmental > Aquatic > Marine > Coastal > Sediment | place: Netherlands... | reverse complement strand
TAGGGTTTGGGCCGATGGCCACTGCCGAAGACGACCAACGCGACCCTGTGGACGAGGCCGAACTCGCGCGCCCTGCCGATCCCGAGGCGTCCTGGACCCGCGCTGAGTGGGATCGAATGTGGCACCCATCGATGTGGCTCCAACAGCCACCGCGGCAGCATTCCATGCACGGGCTGCACATTGTGGCGATCCTTGCACTGACCGGATATGCCAACATCATTGCCAACCAGGTGCTCAATCCGTGGTGGCACATCCCGTTCAACCTCGGGATCCTCGGCGTCGCACTTGCGATCGCCCGCCATGCCGGGGTGACCGTCCCCGCCCTCGGCTACTGCAAGGATCGGGTTCGCCGCGGCGTAGTCGTCGGCGGGATCGTGATGGGCGTCATCGGGATCGGCGTCCTGATCGGTGTGGCGATCCCCGCGACGCGTGAGTTCTTCTACGACGATCGGGTCATCGAGCGGTCGACATGGGTAATCGTCTTCGACGCGCTGATTCGCATCCCGATCGCAACTGCGTTCTACGAGGAGACCCTGTTCCGAGGCGTGCTGTTTGGCATGTTCGTTCGTCGTTGGGCTCCGCTCTGGGCGGCCCTGGCGACGAATCTCCTCTTCGGTCTCTGGCACATCCTCCCGACGCTGAACACGCTCGAAACGAACCCAGCGGGCGGCATGCTCGACGGCTTCACCGGAATCGCCCTCGCCGCCATTGGAAGCGTCATCGGCACGGCCGTCGCCGGATTCGGATTCCTGTGGCTTCGACTGCGCGCAAACAGCACCGTCGCACCGGTGATGGCGCACATCGCCACCAATTCCTTTGCGCTCCTCGCCGCGCTGTTCGTCGTCCGTGTGCTCGGATGAGCGGCCCGTCGTTCAGTCGCCGAGCCACGCCGCAACGGTTGGGGCTCCACCCCGCGCCGGGTCGCTAGGAGCTCTCCGAGGGTGCCACCGTCAGTGTGGCGACGTCGCATGCGACGTTGACCGTCTTGGTCGACACCGCTTCAAGACTCCATTTGGCGGTCTCACCCGGGCCGAGGTCCTCGACGGTGGTTTCGAGCGAAGCGAGCGACGTACCCACCACGCGACGCGTCATTTCGACGGCGATGTGGTAGTCGAGGGTTTGGTCAATCTGCGTGTCGTTTCGGAGCGAGCCACTCGCCCTCAGCATCCCATCGCTGCGCTCGCAGGTGTCAACCGTGAGCCTGACGGCGATGTATGCCCCGTCCTGGTAGTAGCCGGCAGGATCTCCGATCCGCGGGGACTCGACGGTCGACGGATCGGTCACCGGGAACTCTGTGACCACGCCGATCCAGGACCTGACGGTCGTCGTCGTCGACTCACTGACCGCAGCGACGGGTGAGCGAGAGGTCTCGTTGCTGCTCGAGAGGAGGCCAAAGACCACCGCGAGAAGGGCAACGATCGCCACGGCGCCGGCAGCGACGGCACCCCAGGTTACGTATTGCCATTGCTGCTCCGTGAGGCGGAGACGGGGCGGCACCTCGAGCCCGATTTTCGACAGATCCCCGGCCGTCCCCGCAACCTTGGAATCGGAATCATGCCCCGCCGGCGCATCGTTCTCGAGATCGGACTCCCCCGTGACAGACGCATCGTCGGGAACCGGCTCAGCTTCGGGAACCGAGGCCCCGCAGGCGCTGCAGAAGCTGGCCTCCGGATCGAGGAGATCGGATCCACATGCAGCACAGTTGATCGATGCCATCTCATTGATGTCGGCCCACGACACCCGAAGCTTGACCAGCCCTACGGAACACCCAACCGAGATCGGGGGCTTGACATATACCGTACGGCGCGCGAAAGTTCCCCTGTCAGGCGACCCACGGGCCGCAGCGTCGAGCGAGGAGACCTACGGATGTTCCGGGCCACACAGCCGAACACCCCCCAGGCGGCCCTCGCGCGCGCCCGTTTCCGGTTCTGACCCGGCAGCAGCGTTCAAGCGAGACGGCCGCCCACCGGGCGGCTTTTTTGATGGCCGCAACGTCCCCCGCCGGATGACCGAGGACACGACATGATTCCCGTACGAGCGTATTTCAGCCTTCTCACCAACTACCTGAGGCCCCTCCGGCCGCGTGTGGTGCTGCTCAGCGTCGTCCTGTTCTCGACGATCGCCCTCCAGCTCGCCAACCCCCAACTCATCAAGCGCTTCATCGACGGGGCGATCGACGGTCGCGACGCGAGCGCCCTCATCCCGATCGCCGTGACGTTCATGCTGATCGCCGTCGGACAACAGGCGCTCGCGATTTGGGCGACCTACCTCGCTGAAGACATCGGATGGTCGGCGACGAACCATCTGCGCGGAGATCTGACCGACCATGTCATTCACCTCGACATGGGATTCCAGAAAGGACACTCGGCAGGCGAACTCATCGAACGCATCGACGGTGATGTGACGTCGCTCTCGAACTTCTTCTCGGCGATGATGATCAAGGTCGTCGGCAACGGTGGCCTCGTGATCGGCATCATCGTGATGCTGTGGCTCGAGAGTTGGATCGTCGGCCTGAGCGTCAGCATCTTCACCGCCCTCGCGATCGCTGCGATGGCCGGGTTCCACCGCGTCGCCGTTCCATGGTGGAAAGCGGTGAGGGCAACCGCCGCCGAAGCGTACGGATTCGTGGGCGAGGTGGTGGAAGGAACCGAGGACATCACCTCGAACGGGGCCGGCCCCTACATGGAGACGCGCTTCAACGACATCCAGCAACGCTGGCTGCCGCAAACGGTGCGCGCCTGGATGGGGTGGGCGACGATGTGGAGTTCGACCATCGTCCTCTATGGCCTCTCGACCTCCATTGTCTTCATCCTGGGCTCGTGGTTGTACGGCATCGGGACGCTGTCGATCGGCTCGGTCTACCTGGTGTTCCACTACGTGGAAATGACGCGGCACCCGATGGAACAGATCCGCGCCCAGATGGAGGATCTTCAGAAGGCAGGAGCCGCCATCGCACGAGTTGACGAGCTGATGACGACGGTGACGAAGCTGAAGGCGGAGGGAGATCTTTCAATCGGCTCAGGTGCGCTCAGCGTGGAGTTCGACGATGTCAGCTTCTCGTACGACGATGGCGACGACGGCGAGTCCTCCGAGATCGTCCTCAGAGATGTCAGCTTTCACATTGCGCCCGGTCGAGTTGTCGGTCTGCTCGGTCGCACCGGGAGTGGGAAGTCCACGATCGCGCGACTCGTGACACGTCTCTACGAGCCACAAGCCGGATCTGTCCGCCTCAACGATGTCGCAACATGGGACGCTCATGTTGCTGATATCCGCAAACGCATCGGCATGGTCACCCAGGATGTGCAGCTCTTCCGGGCCTCGATTCGGGACAACCTCACGTTCTTCAACGACGCCATTCCCGAGGAACAGATTCTCGACGCGATCCATCGCCTCGAGCTCGACTCGTGGCTCGCGTCGATGCCGAACGGCCTCGACACCCTTCTCGACTCGGGAAGCGGCGGACTATCGGCCGGCCAAGCTCAGCTCCTTGCGTTCACCCGGATCTTCCTCGAGGACCCGGGCGTTGTGGTGCTCGACGAGGCGTCCTCCCGGCTTGATCCAGCGACCGAAGCGCTGATCGAACGAGCTGTTGACCATCTCCTCGAGGACCGCACCGGCATCGTGATCGCTCACCGGCTCGGGACGGTCACACGAGCCGACGACATTCTCATCCTCGACGAAGGGCGTGTCGCGGAGTTCGGCGAACGCGCCGCGCTCGCCGCCGATCCACATTCGCGCTTCTCGCACCTGCTCGCCACCGGCATGGAGGAGGTGCTCGCATGACGACCCGCTCCCAGGCACCAATCTTGCGCATGATCCTGGCCCTCATCCGCAACCAGCCCGTGCGATACGGTTTCGGCGTCGTCCTGTGGATCACCATCTGGACCATGCCGATCGTGATCGGCCTGATCGTCGCGGCCTTCTTCGATCAGCTCACCGGTGAGGCCGCCGGCTGGAACCTGCCAACGATCATTGCCGCCCTCTGGGCATATCTTGTTGCCCGCATCGTCATCGTGTTCGGCGGGATGCGCCTGCACTCCGAGACGCTGTTTCGCGCCGGAGCCTCAATGCGCGGCTCGATGCTGGCCTGGATCTTCTCGCTGCCCGGCGCACGACCGGTAGATGAGACGCCCGGTGAGGTTGTTTCGCGTTTTCGGGACGACGTCGACCACACCATTGAGGCGATGGACTTCACCGTCGATTTCGTCGGATCGATGCTATCCGCCCTCCTGGCGGTGGTTCTGCTCTTCTCGATCGATCCCGTGATCACCCTGGTCGTGTTCGCTCCAGTGGCCATCGTCATTCTCGTCGTGAGCCGCACGGGTTCGACCATCCGTCGGTATCGCACCGCAGCACGCGAATCGACGGAGGCCATAACAGGATTCCTCGGAGAGACGCTGGGCTCGGTTCAATCGGTGAAAGTGGCGGGTGCGGAATCGACGATGCTGGCTCACTTCAACGAGTTGAACGACGTCCGGCGCAAGATGATGGTGCGCGACCGGACGTTCACCGCCGGACTCGAGGCGGTATTCCACAACACCGTCAGCATCGGCACGGGCCTCATTCTGGTTCTCACCGCAGGATCGATATCGACCGACGGTTCGGCGGGGATCACGGTCGGCGAGTTCAGCCTGTTCGTGTATCTCCTGGCGATGGTCACCGACTCCGCATACTTCATCGGGTTGTTCCTCGCCAGGGTCAAGCAGGCGGGTGTTTCCGCCGACCGGATGATCTCGCTCATGCGTGGAGCGACGTGGCGCGACGTCGTGGCGCCCCGCGACCTCTTCGCTCCTGCCGCTCCCGGAGCCCAGCCACGGTCGATGTCCTCGCCCGGGTCCGATCAAAACGACGCTCCGCTCATCGCGGCTCGCGGCCTCAGCTACCGGTATCCATCGTCCGGCGGAGGTATCGATTCGATCGACCTCGCCGTCGACCGGGGCAAGTTCGTCGTCGTCACCGGGCGCGTCGGTTCCGGCAAGACAACACTGCTGAGGACCGTCCTCGGCCTGCTACCCGCCGACGCCGGCAGTGTGGCCTGGGATGGCGAGGACGTCGGTGATCCGGGATCGTTCATGAAACCTCCCCGAACCGCATACACGCCGCAGGTTCCACGGCTCTTCTCGCTCACCCTCGACGAGAACCTCAAGCTCGGTGTGGACGCGACCAGCGAACAGGTCGTGGACGCCATTCACACGGCGACGATGGAGCAGGACGTCGCGAGCATGCCGGAAGGTCTCGAGACCATGGTTGGTCCGCGCGGCGTGCGGCTTTCCGGTGGACAGATCCAGCGCTCTGCCGCAGCCCGGATGCTCCTGCGGCGCCCGGAGTTGCAGGTCTTCGACGATCTCTCGAGCGCACTGGACGTTGAGACCGAACAGCTTCTCTGGAATCGGTTGTTCGCCGACGACTCGGACGCAACGGCGCTCGTGGTATCGCACAGGAAACCCGCCCTCCAGCGAGCCGACCTCGTGGTCGTTATGCGAGACGGAAGAATCGAAGCGCAGGGAACAGCAGACGAGCTCTTGAGGACCAGCGATGAGTTCCAGCACCTATGGATGGGAGAAGTGACCTGAAGGCTGAGAGACTCCACGGCACGCCGGACTCCTACCGCTCACCCACCAGGCTCCGCAGGCGGTAGGGAGACATGAGACGTGAGACCGGAGACCCGACCCGTGTCTCGTGTCTCGAGTCTCGAATCTCTTGTCTCGAGTCCTACTCCGGCCTCGTAATCGCTAGGACTTCGATGTCGAACGTCAGGGCCTCGCCGGCGAGAGCGTGGTTCGTATCGAGCACAACCGTGCCCTCCTTGACCTCGAGAACGACGGCAGGCTGTCCCGTACTGAGGAACACCTCGTCTCCGACGGCCACGTCGCCCTGAGATGGTCCGTAGGGCACCTCGACCACGAGGTCCTCCCTCCACTCCCCGTACGCGTCGGCAGGCAGCATCCTCACCGTTCTGGAATCGCCAACGGCGAGGCCGCGAACCGCTTCGTCGAACCCGGGAATGACCTCCCCCGTGCCCACCGTAAACGACCGTGGTGCGCCACGCTCGCGTGACGAGTCGAAGGTCGAACCGTCATCGAGTGTGCCGCTGTAGTGCACCTCGACGAGATCTCCATCCTGAACCATGAACCCTCCGTTGCTGCCGGTAGTTGTCGTGGCATCAGCCGCGGAGTCATCGCCGGACGAGCACCCAGCAAGACCCAAAGCCACGATGACAATGATCACAGGAAGATGACGCTTGAGCATGTGGCTCCTCTGGTCGATGTAGGAGGAATACGAGAGACTACGACGTACCCTTGAGTAACCGAGCGAACGAGAAGCGATGACCGCCCAACGAACGAACGAGACAACTCACACGCTCCAGACGGTCGAGTTCATCGACTCCTGGCTGGACGAGAACGCAATGTGGGTCGATGCGCGGGTCATGGATTTTGCCCTCGACGTCCGGACTCTCCTCTCATCCGACCCACTCGCCAAGAACGACGAACGGTTGAAGATCGGCTCCGACGCGTAGCCGACACCGGCGTCCGACAGCGGTCCCGTCGCCTATCCTCGCGACATGGCTGATTTCACACCTCCGCTGCGCGACATCAAGTTCAACCTCCGGCACATTGCCGACCTCGACGGGCTGATCGGATACCCCGGATTCGAACATGTCGACCCCGACACCATCGACGGTGCACTGGACGAAGCCGGCCGGTTCATGTCCGAAGTTGTTGCGCCCACGAATCGCGCAGGAGACGAGATGGGTTGTACCTGGGACAACGGGGCCGTCGCAACACCGGAGGCCTTCAAGAACGCCTGGCGCAAGTATGTCGACGCCGGCTGGAGCGCCGTCGCCGGACCCCCCGAATTCGGTGGGCACGGCTTCCCCGAGACGGTTGGGTTCGCGATCAGCGAGATGTTCGTTTCTGCGAACCTAGCGTTCTCGCTGAATCCGATGCTCACCGGTTCCGCCATCACCGTGATCCGCGACCACGGCGACGAAACGCTGCGGTCCGCGTACCTCGAGAACCTGGTGACCGCAGAGTGGACGGGAACCATGGTGCTCACCGAGCCTGAAGCCGGGTCGGATGTGGGGGCCCTGCGAGCAAAGGCGGTCCCTGCGGACGACGGATCGTATCGAATCAGCGGATCGAAGATCTTCATTACGTGGGGCGATCATGACCTCACCGACAACATCATCCATCTTGTGCTGGCGCGACTGCCGGACGCACCTCCCGGGACCAAGGGAATCTCGCTGTTCGTCGTTCCAAAGATGCTCGTCGACGACGATGGCAACATCGGCAGCCCGAACAACGTCGAGACGGTCTCGATCGAACACAAACTCGGCATCCACGGCAGCCCGACATGTGTGCTGTCGTTCGAAGAGTCGGTCGGGTACATCGTCGGAGAGCCGAACCAGGGCATGCGCTACATGTTCGCCATGATGAATCAGGCCCGCCGCGAGGTGGGCCTCGAAGGACTTGGGATCGCCGAACGCGCCTATCAGCAGGCGGTGGCGTTTGCGCAGGAGCGTACCCAAGGCCGCGCCGTCGGCACGCCGAAGACCGAGCTCTCTCCGATCATTGAGCATCCGGACGTTCGTCGCATGCTGATGACGATGAAGGCGTACAACGAAGCATCGCGTGGGCTCCTGTATGACACGGCCGCAGCCGGAGAACGAGCACACCGCCATCCGGACGAGGCCGGTCGGCAAAGCGCGGCAAATCGGGTCGCTTTGCTCACGCCGGTAGCGAAAGCCTGGTGCTCCGATCTCGGCGTTGCCATGACCTCGATTGGAGTCCAGGTTCACGGCGGCGTGGGCTATGTCGAGGAGACCGGTGCGGCCCAGCACTATCGAGATGCGCGGATCACGCCCATCTACGAGGGCACCAATGGGATCCAGGCAATCGATCTCGTGATGCGCAAGCTTCCCATGGATGAGGGCACCGTTGTTCGGTCATATCTGGACGAGATGGCGGCGCTCGACACTCCACTCGCCGAATCCAGCGACCCGCGCTTCTCGGTCATGCGCGGGGCACTCTCCCCAGCTGTGGCGGCACTACGCGAGGCAACCGAATGGCTGATCGCCTGTGAGGATCCGAACGATCGGTTGGCAGGGGCCTCGCCGTACCTCGACATGTTCGGTACGGTCGCCGGCGGTGCGTACTTGATTCGGCTCGCCCTCGCGGCGGCAGCCGAAGAACACGACCCGTGGCTCGACGCCAAGATCGACACGGCGGCGTTCTACGCCCATCAGATTCTGCCGCGCGCTGCCGGCTGGCTTCCCTCCACGAAGGCCGGGGCCTCCGAGCTCTTCGCCATACCCATCGACGGTCTCGAGACGGCACGATGAGCGAGACCGAGCCTCGCCGCGGCGCAGCATTCTTCGACCTCGATCGCACGATCATCAGCGGCTCGTCCGTCTTCGCCTTGGGAGTTGCGGCCTTTCGAGCCGGCATGGTGTCGAAACGTGAACTCCTCGCCGACGCGACCAACGCAACGACATTCCTCCTCGCAGGGGCCTCTGATGAGAAGACCGAGGCCGTCAAGAACCGGGTACTCCAGGCGATCAAGGGTGTTCCCGTCGATCAGATGGCGGAACTCGGAGAACAGATCGTCCCGCGGCTCGAGAGTGAGGTCCGGCGCGAGGCGCGAGGCCTCCTCGATCTGCACCATGCGGCCGATCGCGACACCTTCATTGTTTCAGCGTCACCGGTTGAGATCGTCGGAGACTTCGCCACCGCGATCGGACTGACCGGCGGCATCGGCACCGTTGCAGCCATCAAGGATGGCGTGTACACGGGAGAGCTTGCCGAGCCGTTCTGTTACGGCGAGGGCAAGGCGACCGCAATCGCGAAAATCGCGAAGGAGCGCAACTACGATCTGGCCCTCTCGTACGCCTATACCGATTCTGCGGGTGACCTCCCGATGCTCGAACTCGTCGGTCATCCTGTGGCGGTGAACCCCGACCGGGCACTCGAGGCCATCGCGTACCATCGCGGCTGGCCCATTGTCGAGTTCAGCAGGGCGCGCAAGACCGTCGTCAAGCGAACAACCGCTGCCGTTGGAGCGGCGGCTATGGCAGGAATCGCATTCGGCGTCGGTGTCACCACAGGGAAACGGGCTGCGGCACGCCAGGGCTTCGTGCGCCGAGTTCTCGGCTAGCGACTGCCAGTTCTAGATCGACGCCGGCGTGTTTCGTCCGCGCCCGTAGGCGCCGCCGGCGTACGACGACAGGTCGAAGAGGAACGCAACGATCAGGACGACCCACCCGAAGCCGGTGACTCCACGGCCCGGCGCCCACATGAACACAAAGGCAAGGGTCGTGAATGGGAGCAGCAGAAGACCAACGAGTGGTGCGACCCATCCATCAAAGGCTCGATCCACAAGATCGGTGAAGAGCCAGACAAAGAGGAGCGTCAGGCGCGGAACGATGGATCCAAGTGTTGCTGCCAGACAGCAGCCACACGGCATGCCGAGCCTCCTTCCCGTCTCGTCTCCTCGCCAGGCTACCGGATAGATGGTGGGGTATTGCGGGTCCACGGCTACCGTTGATGGTGGCCGGCTCCGGTCAACCTCCTCATCATGTTTAACGAACTCGCAACAGACACGACCTTCGCCGACCTCGGCGTCTCCCCTGAGCTCGTAGCCATCCTGACCGAAGCGGGATTCGAATCACCGTTTCCGATTCAGGCTGCGACGATCCCGGACGGACTCGCCGGTGTCGACGTTCTCGGCAAAGCGAAGACCGGATCGGGCAAGACGCTCGCGTTCGGGCTCCCGATCGTCGAGGGCCTCGAGCGTGCCGAACCGTTCCATCCAAGAGCGCTCGTGCTCGTGCCAACCCGCGAATTGGCCATGCAGGTCACCCGCGATCTTCAGCCTCTCGTGGAAGCCCGCGGCTTCCGCCTGGTCACCGTGTACGGCGGCGCTTCGATGAAGGACCAGATCGACGCCCTGGATGCGGGCGTTGAACTGCTGATCGCAACCCCGGGGCGCCTCATCGACCTGATGGAGCGACGCAAGGCGCGTCTCGACGACATAAGCGTTGTGTGTCTCGACGAGGCCGACCAGATGGCAGACATGGGTTTCATGCCACAGGTTCGCAAGGTCATGGCGGCCGTTCCCGACGACCACCAGACCTACCTGTATTCGGCGACGCTCGACTCGCAGGTGCAGGAATTGGTCGATCGGTACATGACCGACCCGGTCAGCCACGAAGTCGAGTCCGACAGCGAACACGTGGACACGCTCGAGCACCGCTTCCTCAAGGTCCACCACCTCGACAAACCCAAGATGGCTGCAGCGCTCAGCCGCACCGCGGATCGCACCCTCATGTTCACGCGAACAAAGTGGGCGGCCGATGATCTCAACAAGAAGCTCCGCGATCTGGGCGTCGCTGCCGCCGCGATCCACGGCGACCTCCCGCAGCAGAAACGCGAGCAGTCTCTCTCTCGGTTCCGCGAAGGCAAGGCAACAGCGTTGGTGGCGACCAACGTGGCAGCGCGTGGCCTTCATATCGACGGCGTCGACATCGTGATTCACTACGACCCGCCCGATGACCCCAAGACGTACCTGCACCGTTCTGGTCGAACCGCGCGTGCCGGCGAGGAGGGTCTTGTGGTCACGCTCGTGGAGTGGGATCAGGTGAACGAGGTGCTCGGCATTCAGCGTCGCGCAGGATTGAACGTGCCGATCATCAAGATGTTCTCAAACGACGAGCGGGTCGCGGATCTCTTCTCGTGGCAACCGCCCGAGGATCAGGCTCCGTTCAAACCGGGCTCGCAACGCAAGCGCCGACGCCGCCGGGGCTTCTAGCCGCTGTTCCGACTGCGGGCGTGGCATTCTCGTCACCCCTCAAGAACGAGACCTCCCTAGGGTTCGCCGCACAGCAACCGACCGGAGGAGCCGCGATGGCCACCCAATATGATGCCCCGCCCGAGTTGACGATCGATCTCTCGAAGACCTACACGGCAAGGATCGACACCAGTGCCGGTGAGGTCACTGTCGAGTTCTATGCCGCAGACGCCCCGCAAACGGTGAACAACTTCGTGTTCCTCGCTCGCGAGAGTTTCTACGACGGTGTCATCTTCCACCGCACCATCCCCGGATTCATGATCCAGGGTGGAGATCCGACCGGGACGGGAACCGGTGGACCCGGCTACCGCTTCCGCGACGAGTTCCACGACAAGACGACGTACAGCCGGGGAACCGTGGCCATGGCGAACGCCGGACCCAACACCAACGGCTCTCAGTTCTTCATCTGCCACGACAACGTTGGGCTGCCGAACGCCTACACGATCTTCGGCGAGGTCACCGACGGTCTCGACGTCGTCGACACGATTGCGGAGAACCCGACCGGTCCTCAAGACCGCCCAATCGAACCGATCACCATCAACTCGGTCACCGTCACCGAGAGCTAGAAGCAGCTAGTCCGTGGGCGGCTCGACGGGCGGCTCGGGGGGTGGCTCGACGGGCGGCTCGGGGGGTGGCTCGACGGGCGGCGGCTCGGGGGGTGGCTCGACGGGCGGCGGCTCAACGGGGGGAGCCGTTGTTGTCGGCGCCACGGTCGTCGTGGTGTCCGCCGGCACGGTTGTGGGTGTCACCTTCGGCTTGGGCTGCTTGTAGTTCCACGTCCACGACTGTGTGGTGGTGGTGCCGTCCGGATGAGCCATCACGCGAGTGATTGTGTTACCGGAGCGCTCCGACGTGCAGGTCCGGCCACCGTTGTTGCCATAGAAGGTGACGGTTATCGATCCCCCCGTGTGCGACGTGTCGATGAACACGGGTGCGTCGGAGTCGTTTCGGAACTTCACGTCCGGAGCGGGGAACCCGAGGGTCGCCTCCCGCACATACGGGTATCGGGAGAAGTAGAGGCTGTGTGGCTGGTGCTCCACATCCTCGTAGCAGCCGAAGAACACGGCGTTGTAGAACGTCGTAGCGAACTGGCTGGTGCCGCCGCCGACGTTCGCTGGGTTGTCGCAGCAGTACACCTCGCCACCGATGATCGCCCCGGCCCGAACATATCCTTCCGCCGTCGTCCGCTTCCCTGCGGTGTCGTTGACCGAGAACGTCTCGCCCGGCATGACAACCGAACCATCGATCTCGTCGGCAAGCTTCTGGATGTTCGTAACCCGGCTGGCACAGCATGGGTGGTAGGTCGTGAACGTCGATACCTCTCCGAACGGCCCCATGGCCTCGGCCATCTCGGTCGTGAGAGCGGCGGGATCCCCGATCATGGTCGGGACTCTCGCGACTCCTGAGCCCGTTGCTGCATCGATGACGACCTCGGGGAGCGCAGCGAGATCGACAGCGGTGCCGGGTGTCGACGGGATGATCCGAATCTCTCCGGTCTCCTTGTCGAACGTGAAGGACGCATCAATGGGCGCCGTCGCGAATCGTTCGACGTCGTCTACGGCGAGGTCGCGCAGTGCCGATTCGTCGAGTTCAACCACGATCTCGGCAGGAGAATTGACGATCACTTCGGTCCGCAGCGCCGATGCAAGCCCCGCCGATGTGAACAACAGGCTCCCGGCGAATCCCTTGCGCCACAAGATCACCGGCTCTCCAATGAGGTCATTCGCCCTCGCGACGGCATCGTCGACCTGGCCGTTCGTGACCGTAGGCGCCAGGTCGGTGAGTGGTAGCACCACGGGAAGCCGCTCGAGGGTGTGGAGTGACGACGCAATCGCATCGAATGCCGGTGGCCGGTCGATCAGGGCACCCGGCCGGGGGTACTCGGGCACCGCGACATTGTTCTCCACCAATACGGCACCCTCATAGGCCGGGTGATCAACAACGGTCCGATCCCACGTGTGCAGGACGTTCTCGATCATCTCGTTGTCGACCGTAGTGGGGATCTCGATCACGACCGGATCCCAGCGAGCACCGGCCCAGCCCACGAAGTCCGAGAGGAACCCTCCGTCTCTGCGCTGGGCCAGGGCCTCGTCAACGATTGCCCGCTCGTCCACTGCGAGTCCGGCGTCCACAGGATCGAGAACAACATCAACGCTGCCCACAACGAACGGCGCCGGAGTCTCGATCAGCTGCTGCTCGTATACAGCGATCGCTGCAAGCGCATCCTCGGTCGACAGACCGGAGATGTCGACCCCGGCTGCTGCGACGTTTCGGCCGATGCGATCGGGATGCATGACCTCGTCATAGACATACGTGCCGGCGATGGCCAGCACGATCACCACCGGCACGGCGATGACGATTGAGATCAGTATTCGGCGCAAAAGGGTCCCCGTGAGTCCTGGTAACCAAGAGTGTATGGCGGAACACCCTTTGTGCAACGACCTTCGAGCCAACGCCGGCGGTGCTCGGACCTAGCTGTACACCCGGGGAATCTCGAGACCGCTCCAGTCGGGTGCCACGTAGTCGCCGGCGGCTTGCCGATCGGGCAGTTCGAGGGGCGGCGGGGTGAGGTCCTCGTAGGGGATCTGGCTGAGGAGGTGGGTGATCACATTTAGCCTGCCGGCCTTCTTGTCCTCGAGATTTGCCAGGTTCCATGGCGCCCACTCCGTGTTGGTGTGTTGGAAGGTGACATCGCGTGCCCTCGAGTAGTCAACCCAGCGCGAACGCGCCGTCAGATCCATGGGGCTGAGCTTCCACCGCTTCTTGGGATCGGTATTCCTCGCCTGGAACCGACGTTCCTGCTCGTCGTCGCTGGTGTGCAGCCAGTACTTGATCAGCATGATGCCGTCGTCCACCAAGGTCTGCTCGAATGAAGGGCACAAAGTGAGGAAGCGTTCGTACTGCTCTTCGGTGCAGAAGCCCATGACCTTCTCGACATTGAGGCGGTTGTACCAGGACCGATCGAACAGGACCATCTCCCCGGCTGCGGGCAGGTGCGGGACATAACGCTGGAGGAACCACTCCGTCTTCTGACGATCGGTCGGCACCGGCAACGCAACGGTGCGAACGACGCGGGGGCTCAGTCTCCGGGAGATCGTCTTGATCGTCCCGCCCTTGCCGGCAGCATCGCGACCTTCGAAGATCACGACGATACGGAGACCCTTCTCCTTGATCCAGGCCTGGAGCTTCGCGAGTTCGACCTCGAGTTCACCGAGCTGCTCGTTGTATTCCTTGGTCTTCATCCCGAGCATCGTAGCGGCAGCCAAGCGGCCGCTTCCGCGATCCTCAGGAAGCCTTGCGACGGGCGCGATCCCGAATCCGGCGGCGCATGCGACGCCGCTCGCCGGCATCCATGCCACCCCACACACCCTCGGGTTGCCCCGTGTCCAGAGCAAAGGTCAGACACTCGTCCTGGACGGGACAAGAGGCGCAGATTGCTTTCGCTGCTCGTGCTGAGCCCGGCACATCACTCGGAGGGAAGAACACCTCTGCTGAGTACGTTGCACACGCAGCATGCTCGTGCCACGGCTCGATCGCGTCGAGGTACGGCTCACCAATTATGGACACCATTTGTCGCACCACCTTTCGGCTTGCGCGAACCAACGCCGAAGGTGGCGCGTTTGTTCCCGAGATGGTGTTCCTGACCTTCGACTACCGGGCAGGTCCGGCCGAGATGTCGTCGAAGGACCACACCAGATCACTGTCACATCGAATGACGCCCTCGATGCGGCCGACGAGTTCCTCCAGCAGCTTCGCGTCGGACCGGTTCGGAACCTGACCCGACAGGATCACCACGCCGTCTGCCACGTGAACTGATACGTCGCGTGATTCGAGCATGAGGATTCTCCGGATCACCCCGCGTTCAACATCATCTGCGATTGCTTCATCGTCGCGTGCGAACGCAACGAGGATATCGCCTCGACTCACGATGCCCTCCAGCCGCCGGTCCGGGTCCACGACGGGCAGTCGTTTGACCTTTCGGTCGGTCATCAAGCGAGCGGCTTCAGCGATCGTGGTGTTCCGATCGACCACGATCAGCGAACGTGTCATCGCTGCCCCGACGGTCGAGGGCGTCCGAGTTCGTTTCTCACCAAAAACGGTGTCGAAGAGGCGCCGACGGCCGATCGTTCGGCCCGCTTCGGTCTCGATGAAGTCCGCCTCCGTGATGATGCCGACGACCGTGCCGTCGTCTGCCACCACGGGAAGCCCTGAAACTGCAGCCTCGATCATCACCCGAGCCGCCTGTTTCAACGACCACTCCGGCAGTGCTGCAACGACATCGGTCGTCATGACATCAACGACCCTCATGCCATCCTCCCCCGGCGGAGCATCATTGGCTCCATTCCTCCGGCGGGTACTGATGTTCGTGTTTGGTCGCGACGCGAGCGGCGTAGGCAGCGGCTTCGCTCCGGCGCGACATCTCCATCTTGGCCAGGAGGTTCGAGACGTAGTTCTTGACCGTCTTCTCCGCCAGGAACATCTCCTCGGCGATCTGGCGGTTGGTCTTTCCGTCGGCGATCAAATCCAGGATTCGGCGTTCCTGGGGCGAGAGTCTGCGGATGAGGGGGTCGTCCACCGTGTGGCCTCGCAGCCGGTCGAAGAGCGGCTCGGCCATGGCCGGATCGAGCAGCGTCTCGCCTGCGCCCACCCTTCTGATGCTGTCGATCAGTGCCTCCGCATCGATCCGCTTGAGAACGTACCCTGCGGCCCCGGCCATGATCGCCGACATCAGCGCCTCCTCGTCGGCAAACGACGTCAGGATCAACACCCCCACGTCCGGCCAACGATCGACGATCTCCCGGCAGGCCTCGACACCTGAACCGTCCGGCAGGCGGACGTCCATAACCACGACGTCCGGCACGTCGTATCCAACTCGCCGGACACCCTCCTTCGCCGTCCCGGCTTCGCCGACCACCGTGAGGTCGTCGTATGAGTCGATGAGGGATCGCAGCCCTCGACGGACCACCTCGTGGTCGTCGACGAGCACAACTCGCAGTGAGCCTGCCGGCTTCTTCTTTCGTGGCACACCTGAAAGCTACAACATCCACGGACTTGACGGAGGGCTGATTGGCACGGTTTGCGACCGAGTAGCCTGCTTCCGTGGTGTTGAGACAGTTCACTCCAGCGCGACTCCGCGACCTGGTCGAAGGAGCTGCCGCGGTAGCCGGCCAGACCGATCTGCAGGCGATTCTTGCAACGACGGTCGAGATCGCTATGGATCTCACCGGAGCGCCGCACGGCGCTCTCGGCGTCGTGGGCCAGCACGGGACGCTCGTCGACTTCGTTCATGCCGGCCTCGACCCTGACCTCGCGGAATCGATCGGCAGCCCTCCCCAGGGACGCGGCGTGCTCGGCCTCATCTCGAGGGAAGGTACGACGGTCCGGCTCGACGCCATCGCCGACCATCCGGATGCGGTAGGGATGCCACAGCATCATCCGGCCATGGGTCCGTTCCTCGGAGTCCCGGTTCGTGCGGGACCGAACCTCTTCGGGAACCTTTATCTCACGGACAAGGAAGGGGGCTTCACCGATGAGGACGAAGCCCTCGTCGAAGCGCTTGCGATGATCGCGGGGACCGCAATCCGAACGGTGCGGCTCCAACGCCGTCTCCAAAGCCTCGCGGTTGCGGAGGATCGTGAGCGTATCGCTCGTGATCTGCACGACGCCATCATCCAGAATCTCTTCGCGGTCGGCCTCTCCCTTCAAGGACAGGCGCTGAAGGTTGTTGATCCGGAGATTCGGAGGGCGCTCGAGCAGGATGTCGAGAGCCTCGACCAGACAATCACCTCACTGCGCGGATTCATCTTCGATCTGGGCTCCCCGGCAGATCAGCAACGAACCTTGCGGTCAGAACTCCGAGAGCTCGTGACCCGTCTCGCCGGGCCACACGACACGGAGGTGCACGTCACGTACACCGGGACTCTCGAAACACTCCCCCGCAGGGCCATTGAGGATGCCATGCAGCTCGTTCGTGAATCGCTGAGCAATTCGCTGCGTCACTCCCAGGCGGACCGGGTCACGATCGAGATTCACGGCGGAGATGATCGGCTCGCCCTCACGATCTCGGACAACGGCATCGGCTTTGACCCTGCAACCGTCGCATGGGGCTTGGGACTCACGAATCTCAGGGAGCGAGCAACCCGAGCCGGTGGGCAAATCTCGATCGACTCGGAGGCGGAAACGGGAACCACCGTGCGGGCCTCATTGCCGCTCTGAGTGGTCGGTAGGTGACTCTATTGTTACAACAGCCCTGGAACTACTACATTTCGGCCTTCAGCAAGCTCGTGCAAATGGGGATTCATGGACCTGAGGGTCGCTGCCACCGGCAATGAAGTCACCGTTCCCACCGGAACGACGGCTGTAATCGGCGCGGACGCGTCTGCCACCATCCGGGTCGCCCGACCGGGCATCTCACGTCGCCACGCCGTAGTGAAGTACGACGGCTCCCACTGGGTACTGCAGGATGCTTCGAGCAGGAACGGGACCTTCCACAACGGAGCCCGGATCCAGTTCCTCGATATCAAGGGCCCAACAACCGTGCGACTGGGCCATCCCACAGAAGGCGCAGAAGTGCATCTCACACCAACGGCAAGCGCCCCATCGACGCCTGCCGCCTCGGCGCCCACCTCGGCCGCTTCGAATCCGACCCCGGCCCCTCAGCAGGCTTCCGCAAAGACCCAGGCTGCCGCTCCCGCCCCCGCTCCGGCCCCGGTGCAGCGAACACGGGTCACCCCCGCAACAGCTGCAAGTCTGGGTAGCGCGGATCCACGCCTCGATGACCTGATCGCGACCCTCAACGACGCGGTGAAGTCGATGCGGGGTCTCACCTGGTCGGTGTGGGCGATGATCGCCGTCACCGCCGTTCTCGCGATCCTGACCCTCTTCGTAGGGATCATCGGGAACTAGACCGAACCCGCCCTGTCCCCTCTCCGGAGTGCCTGCCCGCCGCGCGTCGCACCTGGTAGCGAGACTCGAGACCTGAGGCTGCCCGTTCGGCTCCGCCGGGTCTCGTGTCTCGGATCTCAGGTCTCGTGTCTCAGGTCTCGTGTCTCGGATCTCGTGTCTCGGATCTCGTGTCTACTTGTCGTCGTCTGTCGACCTGAGGAACCGTTCCACTTCCGCGCCGATCTCATCGGCCGACGGCACCTCCTGGAACGGAGTCACGAGTTCGGGTCGTTCGTCCTGCATCAGTTCGAGACGCTCAACGTACTGCCGGGCGTCGTCGCGCTCAGCGAGGTCCGCATCGATCTGATCGAGCTGGGTGGAGGCCTCCAGTGCCAGGTCTCCGATCGGGAATGGCACTCCAACCTGTCCACCGACCCGCTCGATGAGTCCCAGCACACCCGAGTGGAACGGACTCTGGAGGTAGTGCGGAACCTGAGCCCAATACCCAATCGCCGGCAGGCCGGCGTCCGCTACACCTTGACGCAACACGCTCACGGCAGCTCCTGGGACCACAAGCTCCTCCGGCATGACCTCGTCACCGTCGCGGAGAAGCTCCGGATCGGAGGTCGTGCACACCACACGAACGGGGCGGGTGTGTGGCACGGGGGCCGGAACGGCTCCGAGCGTCACGAACTTGGTCACGTTGTACCGCTGAGTGAGTTCGACGAACTCGCGGGTCAATTCCTGCCAGCGGAAATCGGGCTCGTTGCCGGCTGCGATGAGCAGATCCACCCCGTCGATGGATCGGTGGATGATCTCAAGGCGGGGCCACACGATGTCGGTGAGATCGCCATCCGAGAAATGCAAGGTGGGCCGTGACGATCGGTAGTCGAAAAGCGCGTCCGGTTCGAAGGCCGCCACCACATCACCGCCGTCGGAGATTCGCTCAGCGGTGTCGGTTCCAACTGAAGCCGCGTCGACCCAGCCCGACATAGCCAGAAGCATGATCGGATGGTCGAGGTCGAGATCGGACGCGTGCGAAAGCAAACTCATCTTCGCCGACGATACTCAGCTTCGGGAACTGACGTCTACGAGATACCCGCAGCTGCGGCCTCAGTGTCCAATGCCTCGATCACCCGTGCCTGCAGTTCCCGAAAGAACTCGCGGGTGTTGAACACCTCGAGATCCGAGTCACCCATCGCTCCGTGTGATTCCTCCGGAACCCGGTAGTCATCGATCTCGAAGCCGCAGCGCCGCTCGTTGACGTAGCCACGCAGCTGGGTTCGTATCACCGCTCGACTCAACTCGTCGCCGGTCACATCGAGGCCCGTCGCTATTCGCACCGCCTCGGCCTCCAGTTCGGGGCTGGCATTGGCGAACTTGCAGAGTCCCGTCAGATCGTCCAGCAGATACAGCGGACCGCTGGCAGTGATGGCATCAAACCAGTAGTCGAGATCTGTCTGCTTCTCCTGGGCATAGAGCATGAAGGTGCGCATCGACATGTGGCCACCGGCCAAGGCCCACGGGAAGCCGGGGTTCACGTGTGGATGGAATGCGGGGTACTCGACGCCCTTCGAGGCCATGGCGTAGCCGGTTTCACCCATTTGCTCCGACAACCGCTTGACGCCCTGTCCGAGCTCCGGAAGACACCCTTCGGCCACTGCGTGAATCGCAGCTGTCGCCCCATCGACGTCTCCAAAGCTCAAGCCACCGAGCAGATCGCTGTTGTTGCGGCGGTTGTACTCCATTACGTACGCGAGTGTCACGCCGAGGGAGATGGAGTCCAGCCCGAGTTCGTCCGACAGATGAATCAGCGAGAACGCCGCACCGGCGTCATAGATCCCGAGGTTCGAAGACAGGAGAGCCATCGGCTCGTAGTCGACCTTCGCGCGGAAACGCCCTGCTTCACCGTCCAGATCCTCGTCGTACACGTTCTTGTGACAGCGGATGCCACAGAGATAGCAGCCCTCCGCCTTCACGACGAACGGTCCGGCTTCGACGGTGGGGCGGTACAAAGCGACGCCCGCGTCGGTTCCCGTTGGTGAGTAGTTGAACTCAGGAAGGGCCTGTTCTTCGTGCATCCATTTGAGTGTCCGCCATGTCCCGCCGAGGTCTCCCTCGAGATCTCGGTACCTGGCACTCCCCGGTCCAAGGTTGATCTCGCGATTGACATCTCGCAGACCGCGGGTTCGACCCGGGTCGGGACCGTCGGCCGCGATCGCCCAGAGGTTCTTCGATGCCATGACACCGCCATACCCGCCGCGACCGCAGAAGCGTTGTTTGGGATCGCCGGTTTCGAGTTGGTTGTCGGTAGAGAGTCCGATCGCTGCATACCGGACGGTGTCGAAGTGCTCGGCAGCGGGACCGATCGATGCGAAATGCGCATCGGGATACCGCCGATGCAGTGTCTGGATACGTTCGTTGATCGCCTTCCCTGCGAGGTCGGATGCTGCGAGAAACTCAAACTTCGCCGGTCCCCCATCGTTTCCCTCGGAGAGCCGGAGCAGCGTCGGTTGCGGGGCGCAACCCGTGAAGATCACCTCGTCGATTCCCAGGCCGCGAAGCTTTGTGCCGAAGTGGCCGCTGCCGGCCGTCCACATGAGGCCGGCTGCACCGCTGTCGGCCACCTTCAACGGCGAGTATCCGTGGAAGAAGGTGCGCAGCCCCGTCATGACCCGCGTGCCGCTCAACAGACCGAGGTTCATGACCAGCGGTGCCGAAGGGGCGTATGGATCTTCGACATCGATGGTGCTCAGGAGTTTGGTTGCTCGCGCAACACCACCCAGAGCGTCTTCGAGGTCTTCCGCCTGAACCGTTTCGAAACGGACTGTTTCGTTGGCGAGATCCACGTAGTAGCGGTTGATCACCACCGACGTGACCGGCAGCAGTTCAGCCTCCCGCACGATGGCTCGTCCTTTCACTCGGTCCGAGCATCGTAGCGACCGGCCTCAACGCTTCGGCTGTCCACGGATCGGGTCTTCCTACAGGTACAACCCCGGTTGCTCCTCGTCGCTCGGGGGTTCAAGCGCACGACGACGGCGCATTTGTTCGAGTTGTGCCTGGGCCGACATCTGCTGTGTCCACAGCGAGGCCTGGATTCCCTGGAACAATCCCTCAAGCCATCCGATCAACTGGGCCTGGGCAACGCGGATCTCCGGCTCGGTTGGTGTCTCTCGCTCGAGGGGCACGAAGATCGAATCAAGTTCCTCTTTGAGGTCGTCGGAGAGCACGTCGCGCAGTTCGTCGATCGAGCGGTGGTACACGGCGAGAAGCCGCTGGCGTCCAAGGTCGTCCATGCCTGACGCACGGACTTCGTCGAGCATCGCACGTGTCATGGAAGCGATACGAATCAGCTTGGACGGTTCACTGACGAACGTACCCTCATCTTCGGGTGTCTCTTCCGCTGCGGGTTCGAGCACCTGTGGGGTGATCGATTCCTGGTCATCGTGTGGGTCTGACGGTTCCATCGAGTTCTCCATGGCGCCATGGTACGACGACGCGGCGCGAGTCGAGGCGGTACCCTCGGCCACATGAGTGACGCAGAAGCGCCGAGCGACGGGCAGAAGCGGCCGCGGAAGTGGTGGAAGGTCATGCTCGGCGCTATCGCGGCGGTCCTCCTCGTCGTGGTCGTGGGAACCGCTCTGTTCATGCGGGTCTCCGTCAGGCGCGCCTTTCCCGATGTCGACGGCGAGGTGAGCATTGCCGGCCTCGACGCCTCCGTCGAGGTTGTTCGTGATGACATGGGAATTCCCCACATCTACGCCTCTACGTCACACGACCTGTTCATGGCGCAGGGCTACGTCCATGCACAGGAACGGTTCTGGCAGATGGACTTCTGGCGGCACATCGGCTCCGGTCGCCTCTCGGAGATGTTCGGAGATTCCCAAGTGGAGACCGACACGTTCCTTCGAACACTCGGCTGGCGGGAGATCGCTGAGAGTCAATACACGAACGCACCGCCGGAGATGCAGGCGATCATGCAGGCCTACTCCGACGGCGTCAACGCCTACCTCACCACTCAGTCGCCCGCCGACCTGAGCTTCGAATACACGGTGCTCGAGTTCACCAATCACAGCTACACACCCGAGATGTGGAGTCCGGTCGACACCCTCAGCTGGGGCATCGCTATGGCCTGGGAGCTGCGCGGCAACATGGATTCCGAGATCGAGCGAGCGATGCTGCTCGGAACACTCAGCGACGCGCAGGTGGCGCAGTTGTTCCCGCCCTACCCCGGCGAGATCAATCCGTACATCGTCCCGACCATGGAGAATGAGGCGACGGCGGTTGCAGCTTCGATTCAGAGCATCCCGGGCATCCAGCGTGCGCTCGCGTCCGTTCAGGACAACCTCGGCCTCGTCGCAGCCCTCGGAGCCGGCGACCCGGAAAGCGGCATCGGCTCGAACTCGTGGGTGGTGTCCGGCGCGCACACCGACACCGGTTCCCCGATCCTCGCCAACGATCCCCACCTTGCGATCCAGATGCCGTCGATCTGGTTCCAGAACGGACTCCACTGCATCGAGGTGTCCGGCGTCTGTCCTTTCGACGTTGCGGGCTTCTCTTTTGCCGGCGTCCCGGGGGTCATCATCGGCCACAACGCAAACATCGCGTGGGGTGTCACCAATCTCGGACCAGACGTTCAAGACCTCTACATCGAAAAGGTCAACCCGGAAAACCCGAACCAATACGAGGTGAACGGGACGTGGGTCGATATGGACGTGCACGAGGAGACGATCGAGGTGGCAGGGGGTGATCCAATCACCATCGAAGTCAAGACAACCCGCCACGGACCGGTCATCTCCACTGCCTACGAGGCACTCGACGACTTTGATCAATCGGGAATCGACGCACCTCAGCCATACGCCATCGCCCTTCGCTGGACGGCGCTCGATAACAACCCCGGAATCGTGCCGGCCTTCATCGGTCTCGATGCTGCGGAGAACTGGGAAGACTTCCGCACAGCACTGGCCTCCTTCACCGTGCCGGCGCAGAACTTCATCTTCGCCGACACATCCGGGAACATTGGATACCAAGCTCCGGGAACAATCCCGATTCGGGCGAACGGCGACGGAACACTCCCCGTCCCGGGATGGACCGATGACTACGAATGGACCGGATTCATTCCGTTCGAGGAGCTTCCGCGTTCGTACAACCCGGAAAGCGGATACATCGTCACTGCGAACAACGCGGTTGTCGACGACTCCTACCCGTACCCGATCACGTATGACTGGAACCATGGGTATCGGGCACGGCGACTCGTCGATCTCGTTGGATCCAATCCGGGCATCGGTCTCGCGGAGCACGGCTCGATCCAGTTCGACTCATTCAGCCTGAACGCCCAGCGCGTCCTTCCCTACCTCCTGGAATTCGACACTCCGGTTCGCGACGTTCTTGCGTCGTGGAATCTCGGGAACCAGGTCGACTCGAGCGGCGCCGCAGCGTTCAACGCCGTCTGGACTCGCCTCCTGGAATACACGTTCCACGATGATCTCCCCGAGGACTACTGGCCGAATGGGGGCGGGCGCTGGTTCACCGTCGTCGGTGCGATGCTCGAGAATCCCACCGATCCGTTCTGGGATGACCAGACGACCGACGTCGTCGAGGATCGCGACGCCATTCTCACCCGTGCGCTCGCCGACGGCTACTCGGACCTGCAGGGGTGGTTCAGCGACGATCCAGACGAATGGAGCTGGGGAGAGATGCACGTATCGGTGTTCCGCAACCAGACCCTCGGAGATTCGGGAATCGGCATCATCGAGGACCGGTTCAATCGAGGTCCCTACGAGACGTCCGGCGGCGACGATCTGGTCAACGCAACCGGTTGGACGGCGTATGAGGGGTTCGAGACCGATTGGCTTCCTTCGATGCGTATGCTCGTCGACCTCGGCGACCTCTCCCGGTCACTCACAACGCACACCACCGGACAATCGGGCCACGTCGACCACCCCCACTACGACGACATGATCCCCCTCTGGCTCGCCGGCGACTACTCCCCCATGAACTGGACACGAGCTCAAGTCGACGAAGCAGCAGAGGCGACGCAAACGCTGGTCCCGAGTGAGTAGACCGAAGATCAGAGACACGAGACACGAGACTCGGAGCCCGGCGGGAGGCCGACGGGACGCACCCTTGTTGTGCTCTTCTGTCAGATGGATGTATTGCGACGTAGGCGCCGAAGCATCCGCTGAAGCTCGTCGATCTCCGCGACAAGGCTCTGGGCCTTTGGCTCAGGAATCAAGCCGAGATCGCGGGCCAGCCGAACCTGAGTGTCGAGCTCGTATGCCGAGCCGAGGGCGATGGCCAGAAAGCGCCTGAACTCCTTGTTTGAGCCTCGACCTGAGCCTTCGGCGACATTCGAAGGAATCGAGATAGCTGCCCGAACGATCTGATTCCCGAGCGCGTACCGGGCGACGCCGCTGAAGGTCTCCGCAATGCGAACGATCTCCAACGACAGCAGGTATCCACGTCGCCAAACGTCGAGACGTTTGAAGTTGTGCACGACTCCGATCTACCAGAATCGCGACCCTCTTCAGAGAGCCCTGGTCAGGAGTCATCTCAAGAATCGGGTCCCGAGTCTCGAGTCTCTTATCTCGGGCCTCGGGTTTCGGGTCTCAAGTTTCGGGTCTCAAGTTTCGGGTCTCGTGTCTCGTGTCTCGTGACTCACACAAACGCATACACCGCGTACGCGACGAAGCCGCCGAGAAGGACCGCGCCTTCTCTTCGGTCGATTCTCTGGCCGGTGAGTGAGAAGACTCCGGCGATGGAGGCAGCGCCGACCATGATTGCCAGGGGTACGACGGTGATCTCGGGGATGGCTCCGGGACCTAGCACCGCGGCGAGGCCGATCACCCCGAGCGAATTGAAGATGTTGGAGCCGAGGACGTTTCCGAGCACGAGCTCCGGCTCCCGGTGACGTGCCGCCGAAATACCGGCTGCAAGCTCGGGGAGGCTGGTTCCGACGCCGGTGATAAGGCCGAGGAGGACTGCTGAGAGACCGAACCGTTCGCCGACCCCGACGACGCCATCGAGCAGGAAATCAGCGGCGATCACAGTCACGACCAGTGCGACAACACCGACCACGATCTCCTTGCCGACCGCCGTCCTCCACTCGGGCCTGCCCTTGGGCACGTCCTCGTCGGGTTCTACGGCGTCGGTGATCTGTGCCATGACGGCGTCCGGATCGTCGCTCGACCAGCGGATCATGAGCCAGATCGCTACACCCAGAAGGCCGAGGAGGACGAACCCTTCCCAGGCGCTCAGCCAACCGTTTGCGAGGATCGCCGTCAACACCGCAACCGCAGCGAACATGAGCGCGCCCTCACGTTTGATGATCTGTCGCCGCGCGACGATCGGGGTGATCAATGCGGCGGACCCGAGCACCAGTGTCAGGTTTGAGGTATTCGAGCTGACGACGTTGGCAACCGCCAAGTCGAGTTCACCTTCGAGCGCTGCGATCGCTGAGACCACGAACTCCGGCACCGACGTACCAAACCCGACGATGACGGCACCGATCAGGACGACCGATACGCCGAAGGCTCGCGAGATGCGCACCGCCGACTTGACGAGGCGGTCCGCCGCGTAGATCAGCGCAACGAGGCCCACGATGATTCTGATGGCGTCGAGGAGCAACGGACCCTTCCGGAGAGGTGGTGGGATAGTACAGGGCCGCGGCAGACGTCGGTCGATCCGCCGCCGCTTTTCGTTCGTGCGTAGTTGGCGGAAGCCGGCTTCCCGTGGCTGGGCCGAGCAGGGATGGGTGGCACCTGTCTGCGGCGGACGCCAACCGATCTGCTGCCACTAGCCTTCCACGAACGCATGGACGAAGACACCGAACCGCTTCACCGAACCTGGATTCACACCGATGGGCCGCTCCAGCGGCGTTTCGTGCGTCCAGCGCTCTCGTTCATGGCGACCGAGGCCTCGGGCGCCGTCGTCTTGCTCGCCGCCACGGTTGCCGCCCTCATCTGGGCGAACTCGGCGTGGGGTGACTCGTACTTCGAGTTCTGGGAAACGCACATCACGATCTCGGTCGGCAGTTTCCACTTCGACGAATCCCTGAAGCACTTCGTCAACGACGGGCTGATGGCGATCTTCTTCTTCGTGGTTGGACTCGAAATCAAACGGGAGCTGGTCGTCGGCGAGCTGAACTCAGTCAAGAAGGCGTCCCTTCCTGCGATGGCCGCACTGGGCGGGATGATCGTCCCGGCCCTCATCTACGTGGCATTCGTATGGACGAGCGGCCCGGCCGACGCACTTTCGGGATGGGGGATCCCGATGGCGACCGACATTGCCTTCTCCGTCGGAGTGATCGCACTGCTCGGCAGTCGCGTCCCGGTCGGAGCGAAGCTGTTCTTGCTCGCGTTGGCGATCGTCGACGACATCGGCGCGATTGTGGTGATCGCGATCTTCTACACCTCGGACCTGTCGTTTGTCTGGATGGGCGTTGCCGTCGCAACCCTGCTGGTCATCATCGTTGCCCGCCAGGCAGGCATCCGCGCAGGGATCATCTATCTCCCACTCGCGCTCCTCGCGTGGTTTGCGTTCCTCGAGTCGGGTGTTCACGCGACGATCGCCGGGGTGATCCTCGGCCTTCTCGTTCCCGCCCGTGCGTACTACAGCGATTCGGACTTCCGGAGGAGGGCCGGCTGGATCCTTGTGCGCTTCGACCGCGATCAGGCGTCGCCGCAAGCCCACGCCCGGCTCGACCAGGACGCGATGGCGCTCGCGGCCATAGCTCGGGAATCCGTGTCACCGCTCGAGCGATGGGAGCACGCCCTCCACCCGTGGTCGTCCTTCCTCATCGTGCCGCTCTTTGCCCTCGCAAACGCCGGCGTTCGCTTCGTCGGTGTCGACATCGTCGAGGCGGTGCTCAGCCCAATCGCTCTCGGTGTGTCGGTCGGCCTCGCGGTGGGGAAGCCGGTTGGTGTTGCTCTCGCGACATGGCTTGCCCTCAAGCTCAAGGTCGGGCAGCTCCCCCGCCACACGACATTCGGTCATATCATCGGCCTCGGGTTCCTTGCGGGCATCGGCTTCACCGTCTCACTGTTCATCTCCGAGCTTGCGTTCCGCAGCAGCGCCGACGGTTATCTGTTCACCGACGAAGCCAAGATCGGGATCTTCATCGGTTCGATCCTCGCCGGTGTTGTCGGGTTCACGTACCTGCGCATGTACAAGGGACGATCGGGGGCGAAATAGACGCCCGCAATCGGGAACAGACCGAGCGAGCGCACCGTTGAGCCAAAGGACCGCATCCGGGGGGACGCGCAATGAACGACCAGCCGAAACCACTCTCCGTCGCACGGTCGATTGTCCGCGCACGGCGCACGCGACAACCCAGACCGGCGGGTGACGGCTTCGTTCAATCGGATGACTTCGCCCAGGTTCTCGTTCAACTCCGGACGGAGGGGGTGGATGTGCTCCCATCTGAGCGAGCGGCCCTCGCTCGTTTCCGGTATCGGATGGAAGAGATCGATCCGGACGCGCTGTCCGCTGGGGGAGCGCTGGCTTTCTGGCTCAACCTCTACAACGCAGGGGCACTGGCACTCGCGGCCGACGCGATCTCGGCAGGTGAGGCGACCGTGCTCCGTGTGCCCGGGGCGTTCGACACACCGTGGGCAATGGTCGGAGGAGAATCACTCTCGCTCAACGACATCGAGCACGGCAAGATCCGGCGATTCAAGGACCCCCGGATTCACGCTGCCCTCGTGTGTGGGTCCGTGTCCTGCCCGTCTCTGCGCTACGAGCCGTTCGATGACGATCTCGGCGTTCAACTCGACGAACAGATGCGGTCGTTCCTCGCGAGCGGTGGTGCACGGGTTGACCGGGGCTCCGGCACACTCCACCTGTCGCGAGTCTTCCTTTGGTACGGCGGCGATTTCGTCCGGCCGGGGCGTATGCCAACGTGGATCCCCGCCCGTCAACACGACCTTGCACGATCGATTTCACAGTGGCTGCCGGATGATGACGCCAACTGGGCGATCGCGTCTTCACCCAACGTCGAATACGCGACCTACGACTGGGGACTCGCCTGTTCCATCGCCTGACGGTGCGTTCCATACAGGAGCGCTCCAATCGCCATCACGGCTGCGGCAATGTCGAACGGCAGCACGCGCCTCATGAGAACTGATGCATCAACGATCCACTCCCCGCTCGGGCCAAATCCGACAGCATCCAGATACCACCAGATCGACCAGATGCAGATCACGGTCAGCATCAGCCCTGCGGCGATCGCGGCCGGCATCCGCCACGCCCGGCAGACGCCCACAACGAGCGCCGCTCCCGCCCAGGCAATATCGAGGGCGGAGAGCAACTGGAGAAACTGAAGCGATGGCGGGTACCTCAGCGCGGCGGAGGAGGCAATCGACACAAGGCCTACCAATCCCGTCACCAGGAACACCACCGAGATGCCCGATGCGAAACCTCGCCAGAGAGGCGTCCAAGATTGCCCCTGGAACCAGTTGCCTCCGGCGAGCGGCGCCAATCGGATCGATGCAGCGATCCCAAGCAGTACCAACACGGTCAGGTGCACGAGGACGAGAACCAGCGGCGGTGGCGACCATTGGATGAGAAGCAGCGGCAGCGACGCGACCAGTCCGATCCCGAGGAACGGCACAGTCGCCAGCACGGCGCGCTCCATCGGTGCATCGGCTCCGGGAGCCGCCGTTGTCACCGGGAAGCGCTCCGATGTCCTGCACGCTCCGATGCGATGCGCTTCTCCGCGAGCGCTGCGTAGGCGGCGTCGGTTTCGTATCCGACGTAGTGACGCCCGGTCTCGACCGCGGCGATCGCCGTGGAACCCGAGCCGAGGAATGGGTCGAGGACAAGATCGCCGTCGAACGAGTACAACTCGATGAGCCGACGTGGCAGTTCGGTCGGGAACGGAGCGGGGTGGCCGACCCTGCGGGCCGATTCGGGGAGAATGTCCCACACCGACATCGTGGCTTCGAGGAAGTCCTCCTTGGAAATCGAGTCGGTCCCAACACGCTCCCGCCTGAACGAGGCCTTCGAGGCAACGAGGACGTACTCATGGACATCACGCAGCGTCGGGTTCTTCGCCGACTGCCACGACCCCCATGCCGTTGACCCGCCAGCGGCTTTTGCCTTCCTCCAGATGATCTCGCCTCGGAGGAGGAAGCCGACTTCGGTGAGGAGCGCGCCGACGAGATGATTCAGCGGCAGGTAGGGCTTGCGACCGAGGTTGGCCACGTTCACCGCCACGCGGCCTCCCGGCTCAATCACTCGATAGGTCTCGGTGAAGACCCGGCGAAGTAGGTCCAAATACTCGTCGAGTTCGAGGTCCTCGTCGTAATCCTTGCCTACGTTGTAGGGCGGCGAGGTGACCATGAGGGCGACGCAGTCATCCGGAAGTTGGTCCATCGACTCGGACGACTGGATGAAGACCTTGTCGAGCACGTTGGCCGGCGCATCGTGGACTTCGCCCACGTCTCCCGGGGCTGGGCTGCGCACCATGCGGCGGGCGTAGTAGGCGGACGAGTCGTGGCTCTCCCGCTTGCTCGCGCCGAAGCTGGTGGTGCTGGTCGCCATCCGTCACGCCTCCTTGCAGCAACGGTAGTTGTGGAGCGACAAGAATCGTTGGACCCCCCGGACTTCAAGCACCCGTCGGCTTGCGCACGGCACGTCGAATCGGACCCTTCGGAGCGGGGCAATGCACAGCTGTAGTCGAGTGGTACGCGACCTACTGCAGGGCGAGGAGATACTGGAGCGACCCCACCCAGAACTCCTGGTACTGATCCCACTGGACGAAGTTGACGCCCCAATGCGGCGCCGGATCCGACATGTAGGCGAGCGCGGCCCCGGCCCCGTGCCGGCGAGACGCCACGAGCGGATCGCCAGTACCGGCCACCTCGACATGAACGACAGCGTCGTCACGCGGCGTGGTTCGGTTGTAGCCAAGGATCGGGTGGGCCGATGCGAAGTCAACCGCGGGCAGGAATCCTGGGTCGGTCCGCGAGAACCGGAACCCTTCGGTGTTCTCTACGAGGTCTTCGGTCTCCAAGCATCGGACGGGCAGGATCTCCGCGAGCCGGGATCTCCCCCAGCCACCCTTGCCCATCTCTCCATTGAACGAGAGCCAGCCTCCCATGAACAACACCCGAGTGCCGGACTCGACAGCTTCGACCGTCAACCGGATCCGGTCGGGGTATGTGATGATCTGGCTTCCAAAGATGCTGCTGTCAAAGAACTGGGGAGCCAACTGGAAGTTCTTCAATTCGGTATCGGAGAACACGATCACGTCGTACTCGGCGAGAATTTCCTCCCACCGGCCGGGCGGCATGCCGTAGAAGTCCCATGTGGGACAGGTGTCACACGTGTGCTCCCCGGTCGATTCGATCGCTTCCTTCAGATAGTGGTCGTACCGGTAGGTCTGCAAACCTTTGAAGGCGTAGTTGAACGGGGTCTCCGCGAATATGGGACCGAGCGCCACCGCCCAGTCACCGATGTAGAACACCTTTGCCATGTGAACTCCTATCTCCTCTCCTTGGTCCGGACCGACTCACCCAAAGGTGAGCGCGACTTTGATGGTCTCTTCCGGGTGGCGATCGACCAGGTCGAACGCCACGGTGGCCTCTGCCTGGGGGAAGGTATGGGTCAGCAGCCCGGTCGTGGAGAGCGTGCCATCGCCGAGCATTCGGGCGACGGTCCGGTGGACGCGATCTCGGTCCCAGGCACGTCCGGGTGCGGGTGCGGCGCGGTGATTGATGGCGAGGATCGAGGATGACCCCATGGGAAAGAACGAACTGTGATGGAACTCTTCGCCGAGCCGCAGATCGGTTCCCGCGCCCTGGTAGAACCCCAGTGCGACCACCCTCCCGAAGCCGCTGGCGCAGCAGCGGACCGCTTCGTTGAGCGCCGACCAACTGCCCGAAGTCTCGATGACGGCGTCGACACCCCGACCGTCATTCAGGCGCCGCACCTCCTCGGCCACCGGAGTTGAGACGGGATCGATGACGTGGTCCGCTCCGAGAGCGATCGCAAGATCCCGGCGCGGGGCGATCGGATCGACAACGATGAGCGGCCGTATGCCCGCCAGTCGGCACAGTTGGACACCCATCAAACCAATGACACCAAGGCCGCTGATGACGGCCGCTTCACCGAAGCGGAGCCGGGATGTCAAGTGCCCGTCGTACGCGACGCCGCCGAGTGCCAGGAAAACACCGACCTTTGGATCGGCTCCGTCAGGCGCCCGCTCGCAGAAGAATGGACGACCCTCAACGGTCGTGTCGCACACGAACGTGTCGGCGTGGCCCGTGGTGCCGGTCCACGCGATGTCCCCAACCTCGAAACCCTGGACACGCGAACCGACTTCGATCACCTCTCCAACCATCTCGTACCCGTGCCTCACTGGATAGAACGTCGTCCCATCACGACGCTCGCGGAACAACCCATCGTCGATCTCGTGATCGAAATGAGGCGCGGTGCCCCGGTAGAAGCTCATCTCGGTGCCATGGCTGATCCCGGAGTACAGCGAGCGGACACGAATTGAGACAGGAGTCATGGGATCGTCGTCGACCGTTCGCAGCGCTACCTGCCGCTGGCCGGTGATCACCACTTCCTGCATGCTTCAGACTCTCTCTGTGTCGACGGTGCGCGGCCGTCCGGGTGTTCGTCTCACCGCTCGGTTGGGAGCGGAGCCAGGGGTTCCAGGCGCACTGGCTGGCCGATCTCGGCCGACCGATAGGCGGCAAGCGCCGCCTCAGTGGCGCGAAACCCGTCCATTCCGGTGACCAGCAGGGGGTGCTCGCCCTCTATCGCTCCGATGAAGTGGCCGATCATCGCCCGGTTTGGATCAGAACCCCAATCGAGCCATGTGGCGGTTCCACGGGACCACATTTCGAGACGCTCGGCAAACGCATCGACAGCGAAGACACCATCGGTGCCAACGGCCTCGATCGTGAGGCCGCCCCACGTTGGATACCCCATCGGCCGGCTCCACGAACAGTCGATCGTGGCGATCACCCCATCCTCGAACACCACAGTGAGGATGCCACCGGTCTCGACCTCGGCGTCCGGATGCATCACGCGATTCGTCTCGGCGAAGATCTCAATCGGTTCCGATCGGAGCCACCATCGCATGATGTCGACGAGATGCACCGTGTGATCCATTACTGCGCCGCCACCCGCCGCGACCGGGTCCGCAAACCATGCCGCGTGGTCGGTCGGGATACACCCGTTGTTCGTCCCGGTGAACGCCAGGACCGAGCCGATTCGGTCTTCGTCGATCCAAGCGGCGCCCTCGATCAGCGGCGGGCTGAATCGCATCGGGAATGCCGTCATCAGCAGCACATCGGCCACATCGCACGCCCGAACGATCGCGCGAGCATCCTCGAGGGTCGTGGCCAGCGGCTTCTCGCACAACACATTGATCCCGGCCGCGGCCAGTTGTTCCACCACCAGCCGATGCTCGTTCGTTGCCGTGCAGACGATCGCCGCGTCAATCCCGGCCCCGATCAACGCACGGTGCTCGGCGAAGGCTTCCCGGCCCGAGGCTTCCGCCCAGCGAGAACGAAGGGCGTCGTCCGGTTCCGACACCCCGATGAACTCGACGCCCTCGAGGGCATTGAGGATGCTTGCATAGCCGGCGGCATGGACGTGCGCGAGTCCAATGATCCCCACCCGGATCATCGTGCCGCCTCCACCGCGCGGTTCGTCTCGATCGACAGGGCGATCGCGTCGCAGACCGCCACGGCCCGTGCCCCGTCGAGAGCCGTGACCCGCGGCTCGGCGCGTCCCTGGAGCACGTCCGAGAAGTGGCGGATCTCCGTCACATAGGGAGACTCGACCGAAGAAGCAGGCGGCTCTGGAACATCGGGGACATGTTCGGTCGTCGACACGCTGCCAACGAAGGGAGCCGCTACGTGTCGGACGATGAGGCCGTCGGACCCGGCGATCTCGAGCGAGGTGCGGAACGAACCCACCGGGTAGGCCCAGGATCCCTGCACATGGCTAATGGCCCCGCCCTCGTGCCGGAGCGTAGCCAGGACGTGGTCTCCCCGGCTGGTGTCGGCGACGCGCCGGGCATATGCCCGTTCGACGTCTCCGGCCACCCATCGCGCATAGTCCACGTCGTGGATCATCAGGTCGTGGACCACACCGCCGGACTTTGCGTGGTCGCTGAACCAGGCCGAGGCTCCGGCCGGCAGGTAGGTGGACCGATCGAGGCGAACGACGCCGACGGCTCCGACATCCCCGAGCGCGACCAGGTCGCGAGCGGTTGCGTACTCGGGGAAGAAGCGCACGACGTGCCCGACGAGCAGACGCACACCTGCTCGATCACACGCCGCGATCGCAGCCATCGCGTCCGGTCCCGTCCTCGCAAGCGGCTTCTCGCAGACCACATCAACCCCTGCTTCAGCCGCCATCCCGATGTACGAGGCGTGGGTGTGGGTCGGTGTGCAAATGTCGACCACATCGACCGATGCGGCCAGCTGCAAAAAGTCGTCTACCACGTCCGTGCCGTGGGCGGCGGAGAACCGGCCGGCCCGCTCCGTATCGGGGTCGAGAACGCCTACGATCGGATCGCCCGCCGCGACCCAGCCTTCTGCGTGAACAGAGGCCATGTTGCCCGCGCCGATCATGCCAACGCGGAGGGTCACTTGATAGCTCCCTCCGTGATTCCGCTGAGCATCTGCTTGGAGAACACGACGTAGAGCAAGAGGATCGGGATCGCCGCGAGCGTCAATGCTGCGAGCACCGACTGCCAGTCGGAGACGAACTGCCCCAGGAAGACCTGAACACCGAGGGTCACTGTCTTCGTGGACTCCCCAGGAGCAAGGATGAGCGGGAACCAGAGGTCGTTCCACACCGGCAGCATCGTGAACACGGCGACGGCGGCAAGCCCCGGCCTCACCAGCGGCAGGGAGAGGAAGAACACGCGATATTCGCCGGCTCCGTCGATCCGCGCCGCGTCCTTCAGGTCCTTTGGGACCTGTCGAAAGAACTGGGCGAGGATGAACACCGCGAGCGGAATCCCCATGGCGGTGTAGACCAGGATCAACGCCACGAGGGTGTTCACCAGGTGAAGCGAGACCATGAGCTTCAGGATGGAGACTGTGCCGAGTCGGATTGGAATCATGACGCCGATGGCAAGGAATAGCGTGAGGAACGTGTTGCCGGTGAACCTGTACTCCGCCAGGGCGTACGCAGCGGCGGCACCGAGCAATATCACAAGGGCGACCGCAACCACCGTCACGGTGATGCTATTGGCGAAGTACCGAACGAAGTTCGCCCGCTCCCAGACCGTTTCGTAGCCCTTCAGGCTGAACGTCTCACTGTTCGGGAACGTGAACGGTGAGTCGAAGATGGCCCTGCGGGTCTTGAACGAATTCATCACGATGAGCGCAATTGGCACGAGCGCGACCAGCGTATAGAGGAACAGCACCCCGTGGATCGTCGCCTTGGTCAACCCTCGCTTCCCTCGGCCGGACCTGCGATCAACGGCGGTGGATGTGGTGGTCATAGCTCGTACGTCTCCACGCGCTTTGCCCAACCGAACAGGTAGACGAGGACCCCAAGCAGGATGACGATGAACATCGCCGTCGCCACGGTTGCGCCCATCGCGGTCGAACCGGCCTGCAACTGGAACCCGAAGAACGACCGGTAGAAGAGGGTCCCCATGATGTCTGTCGAGAACTCCGGGCCGGCCAGGGCTCCCTGCACGCTGTAGATGAGATCGAACGCGTTCAGGTTTGCGATGTACGTGATGATCGAGATGATCCCGAGCATCGGGAGCAGCAGCGGGAAGATGATCCTCCAGAAGATTGTCCAGCCACTCGCCCCATCGACCCGAGCCGCCTCGATGAGATCCTGCGGAATCCCGACCAGGACGGCGTAGAAGAACATCATCGGGATGCCGACGAACTGCCACACGGACATGAGCGAGAGCGTCGGAAGTGCCGTTGAGGTGAGGCCGAGCAGCGGCGTTGAGACAACACCCCACAGCGGCGAGAGGATGAGCTGCCAGATGAACCCGACGATGACAACTGAGAGCACGGTTGGCGAGAAGATCAGCGTGCGGTAGGTCCCCCTCCCTCGCTTGAGGAGGTGCTGCGTCAGCAGGACGGCGAGGAAGAGGCCGACAGGGTTCTGAACGAGGAAGTGGAAGGCGAAGAAGACGAAGTTGTTGCCGAGAGCGTTCCAGAACGAGGACGAGAGGCTGCCGCCGGGCAGAAGTTCGCGGAAGTTGGCGAGACCGACGAAGGCTCCCTCGTCGGAGAAGAGGCTGAGTCGGAGCGAATCGAGCAGCGGATACACCATGAACATCGTGTAGATGATCAGGGCGGGACCGAGGAATACGGCGACGTACCCGGGGAACCTCCACCTCCTGGTGGAGGTTCCCCGAACGACGTCGGTCTTCGTCGACGTTGTCGTCACGTTTCTATCAACCGCTCTGCTGTGGCGGGTACCAGGCCTCGAGGCCTTCCTGCAGGATGGCGGTTCCGGCTTCCGGCGTTGCCGTCGAGTTGATGACCGTAGCACTCACAGCCCAGAGCTCGTTCTCGAGGTTGGGCTCACCACGGGACAGGATCTGATACGAGTTGCGAATCGTCGATTCGCAGTCACCACGCCAGGACAGGAATTCCTGCGCCAGCGGATCGTCCATCGTCACCTCGTGATTCGACAGGCTGAAGAAGCCCGGCAGCGAGTTTGCGTACATCGACGCGAACTCGTCTGAGGCAACCCACGACAGGAACGTCTTCGCTGCGTCGGCGTTCGGCGAGGCAGCATTCAGGCCAAGGGCGATATCCGTGTGATCGGATATGTAGCACGTGTCGCCTGCGGCCTTCACCGGTGGCTTGAAGGCACCCATCGCGAACTCGGCCTGCTCGTTGAACAGACCGATCTCCCACGAACCGGCCGGGTAGATCGCCGCTCCACCCAGGGTGAACAGGGCCTGCGAATCCGGATACGCGATCGCTTCGAATCCGCCCGGCATGTAGTCGGCCCACCTGGCGAGCGTGTTGTACGTGTCGACGTACTGCTGATCGGTGAACTTCTCGGTGCCTTCGATCAACCCGATCCGTCCTTCTTCGCCCTTCCAGTAGTTCGGGCCGATGTTCTGGAAGCCCATCGTGGCTGCTTCCCACTGGTCCGCGGTTCCCATGGCGAGAGCGTCGTAGGTGCCGTCCGCCTTGATGGCGTCGAGCGCTGCGAAGAACTCGTCTTCGGTCGTCGGGACGTCAACGCCAACCTCTGCGAAGGCATCGGCGTTGTAGATGAAGCCGTGGATCACCGATGCCATCGGGACACAGAACTTCTGGGTGCCGTCGTCGGTAATCCATGCTGACTGGGCAACGCTGCTGAAGTTCTCCATTCCCGGTAGATCGGTGATGTCGGCCAGATGTCCGGCATCGTAGAGATCAAGCGAAGCATCAAACGGGCGACAAGTAATGAGGTCCCCTGCGGTTCCTCCCTCGAGCCGTCCCTGCAACACCGCGTTGTACTCGGCCGGCGCCGTCGGAGCGAACGAGACCTTGATGTTGGGATTCTGCGCCTCGAAAGCGGGGATGATCGTGTCTTCCCAGATGGCAAGGTCATCGTTGCGCCAACTCTCAATGACGAGTTCGACGGTGTCACCACTCGCAGCGGTGGTCGTCGTCTCATCGCCACCGGCCGCCGTCGTCGTCGTCTCATCGCCACCGGCCGCCGTCGTCGTCGTCTCATCGCCACCGGCCGCCGTCGTGTCCGACGAGTCATCGCTGCTGCAGGCAGCTGCGATGAGCAAAACGGCAACGATGGCGATCATCCATGTGAACGTTCGTTTCATCTTGTTCCTTTCCGACCCGGATATCCCGAGCCTCCAACAAACCACTGTCGGCAGAGAGAGCGGACCTTCGACATGGTCGGCAGTTCATTCCGCTCGGTCTACTTTGGTTGGTGACAAAACTTACTGTCTCGCACCATAGGCGTCAAGCAGGACGGGACTTCCGGCACTTGACAGAACCCCCGGAATGTTCGTATGTTTGGTAAACATATGAACTGGCAAGGCTCCACCCTCTTCGGCGACGCCCTTCGCGTCAACCGGAAGGCCACCCACGAAGACACGCGGAACCAGAACCGCCGGTTCGTGCTGCAATGCTTGTTCAGCACCTCTCCAACGACGAGGGCCAACATCGCCAGGGCGACCGGCCTCACCAGGGCAACGGTGTCCGACCTCGTCTCAGAACTCGTCCACGACGGCCTTGTGCTCGAGTTGGGGACGGCTCCGTCGAAAGGCGGAAAACCCCCGACCCTGTTGACGGTCGCGGACGATGCCTACCACGTCGTCACCATCCGCCTCAGCGGAAGCCGATGGACGGGTTCGGTTCTCACGCTGAGACGTCGGGTGATCGAGTCCTTCAGCGTCAGAAGCACCGGGCGGCGCGGCTCCCCCGCCATCGATGCCTTGTACGACCTCATCGCAAGACTCCTCGCATCCACTCGCCAGCGCGTTCTGGGAATCGGTATCGCGACACCCGGAGTCGTGACTCCCGACGGCACAGTTGTCGAGGCGACGGCACTCGACTGGCATGGGATCGCGGTCGGTGAACTCGTGAGCGATCGGTTCTCGCTGCCCACCCACGTCATCAACGACGCCAGCGCCATTGCTCTCGCCGAATACTCACTGGGTGGACACGGCACGGACAATCTCTTCGTCGTCAAGATCGGAACGGGAGTCGGCGCCGGCATCATCCTCGACGGTCGGCCATATGCCGGAGAGGGAAGCGCCGCAGGCGAGATCGGTCACATGGCGGTGCTGTCAACGTTCTCCGACGAGGACGCGGCAACGACACTCGAGGACGTCACCTCCGCTCACGCAATTGCGGAGCGCCTCGACTTCGACGACCCAGGTGATCTCGACGCGGTCTCGGTGTTCCGCGAGGTGGCTCGACGAGTTGCTGCCGGCGACGCTGAAGCGCTGCGCGCCGTCGAACGCGCCGGGCGATACCTCGGTATCACGATGGCGTCGGTGACGGGCATCCTCGACCTCCACCACATCGTCGTCACCGGACCGGTGACGCAGCTTGGTGACGGATTCCTCTTGCCCGCTCGCGAGGAGCTCTCACGACGGGTGCTGCCGGCCGTGGCGCCCCGAGTCGACATCTCCTTCGGGAGTCTTGACCGACCCGAAGAACACGGTGCCGCGATGTCGGTCTTGAGACGGGAGATGGGAATCCTGTGACCGATCATCTCTGCCTCATCGGGATCGACATCGGAGGGACGAAGACAAGCGCCCAGATCAAAGGATGCCGTTCTGCCAACCCGCGAACCGTCACGGTTCCCACCGCTGTCGGCAGCCCGAGCAGCTTGCTACAGGGCACCGTCGCCGTCATCGAGTCACTGCTCTTGGACTGCCCGGGAACATCACTTGGCGGTCTCGGGATCGGCGTGCCGGGACAGATCAACCCGGTTCTGGGGACGGTCCGCCTCGCCGGCAATCTCGGCATATGGACGGAAGCATTCGCGCTGGGCCCGGCCTTGGGCAGTCATTTCGGTGTGCCCGTGGCGATCGAGAACGACGTGCGGGCGACCGCTCTGGGTCTCTACGCACGGGCGGGAGAACCGAAACCGTTGACGCTCACCTACCTTGCGATGGGAACGGGCCTCTCGGTGGGAACCGTCATCGGCGGGCGCCTCTTCCGCGGCTCACGAGGCATTGCCGGAGAGATCGGGCAGATCATCCTTGGCAAGTGCGCCGACGGGTTGAACACCATCGAGATCGAGATTGCCAACCCCGACCTCGTCGCTCGCGCGGCCGACGTCGGTCTGGAGCGGTCGGCCTACCTGCGCACGCACGCCCCCGACATCATGTTCACGCTCGCCGGGGTCGTGAACACGATCTTCATGGCGTACGACCCCGATTCCCTCGTCATCGGCGGCGGTGTCGGTACCGCTCCCGGGTTCTTCGACGCGCTCATGGATTCGGTGCAGATCATTCGGAGCCGATCTGCCGTCGCCAACGAGTTCCTCGATCCCGGCAGGATCACGGTCCTCGCGTCTGACGACCCCATTGCCACGGAGAGTGCACTCGTCCTCGCCGCGCAGGCCGAGGCTTCGGCGAAGGCGGCAATCGGTGCCTGATACGCTCTCCATCCTCGGTGGCCGTGATGCGATCGGTGGCAGGTTGGATCTGATCGCCCGAGACGGCGTTCTCGCCGAGCACGGCCCCGGAGACACCACACTTGACGCCTCCGGACTCACCGTGGTGCCCGGTTTCGTCGACGTCCAGGTCAACGGAGCATTCGGCCACGACTTCACGACCGATCCCGAGTCCATCTGGTCGGCCGCCGCCCGCCTTCCGGAGACCGGGGTGACGGCCTTCCTCCCCACGCTCATCACCGCCCCGGACGGAACGGTCCAGGCAGCGCAGGCGGCAATGCGCCACCGCCCGGAAGGCTTCGCCGGCGCCGAACCGCTCGGTCTCCACCTCGAGGGCCCGATGATCTCGTTCGAGAAGCGCGGAGCGCACCCTGCGGAGTACCTCGCCGGCGAGGCTTCAGCCCACGCTTGGGAACCGGAGAACGGTGTTGCTCTCGTGACGCTGGCGCCCGAACTCCCGGGAGCGCTGGACGCCATCCGCACCTTGACGGAACGAGGCGTGATTGTCTCGCTCGGCCACTCGGATGCAACCGCGGCAGAAGCTGAAGCCGGAGCGGATGCCGGCGCGACCTTCGGAACACACCTATTCAACGCCATGTCCCTTCCCACCAGGAGCGAACCGGGACTCGCTGGCTTCCTCCTGACCGACCCGAGGCTCTTCTTCGGAGTGATCAACGATGGCGTCCACGTCCACCGCCGCCTCGTCCAACTCATGTGGGCGGCGGCCTCCGATCGGTTGGTTCTCATCACCGATGCAATCGCCGCCATGGGGGTCGGCGACGGTTCCTACCGACTTGGGAGCCTCGATGTCACGGTCGACGGGATGGTGGCGTCCCGAGCCGGCGGCGGCCTCGCCGGATCAGTTCTCAGAATGGACCAGGCCATCCGCAATCTCATCCAGTTCACCGGATGCACGCTCGAAGAGGCAATCGCAACCGTCACCGCACATCCCTCCGCTCTCATGGGGTTGCCCGACCGAGGATCACTTCGGACGGGCTCTCGCGCCGATGTGGTGCTCCTCGATCCGGATGCACAGGTCGTTGCCACGATCGCCGCCGGACACATCGCCTTCCTGGCCTCACCGGACCGACTGACAGGAAGGAACCAATGACCCTGCGCGAGGAGATCCACGAACAGCCCGCGGTCCTCGAGAGCCTCGTTCACACAGCCAGCCCCGCCGCGGCCGATGCTGCTGCGCTCCTCACGCGGGACGACGTCACCCACGTCATGATCGCTGCGCGCGGCACCTCGGACAATGCCGCCCGGTATGCAAAGTACGTCTGGGGAGCAGTCGGCGGATTGCCGGTCGCTCTCGCAGCACCGTCGCTGTACGGTGGGTACGCGAGCCCTCCGGATCTACGAGGCGCGGCAATCGTGGGAATCTCGCAGTCTGGACAGTCGCCCGATCTGGTCGCGGTGCTCGAAGAGGGCAAACGCCAGCAGAGGCCGACAATCACCATCTCGAACGACCCAGCGTCTCCGCTGGCGGACCTAGCCGATGTCGTCTTCCCTTTGAGAGCAGGCAACGAACGGTCGATTGCTGCAACGAAGACCTACACCGCAACCTTGTTCGCCGTCGCGGCAATCGCGTCCGAGATGCGCCCGGAACTCCTCACCGGCGCCGAGCTTGCTCGGACCCCCCTCGCCGTCTCCGGTGTGCTCGAAGTCGAACCGCTGATCCGCGAGGCAGCCGAGGAACTCGGTCCGATTCGCAACTGTGTCGTGCTAGGACGCGGATACAACTTCGCAACCGCGTTCGAATGGGCGCTGAAGCTCCAGGAAATGGCGTACGTTCTCGCGCACCCCTTCTCCGTCGCCGACTTCGCCCACGGTCCGTTTGCCGTTGTCGAGCGAGACTTCCCGGTGCTCGCCGTCGCGATGCAGGGCCCAATGTTCGAGGCGACAAGATCCATGCTCGAGCGAATTCGGGACGACCGTTCAACCCGCCTCGTAGCTATCACCGACGACGTCGATCTGCCGTTCCAGCATGTCGCCATCCCCCGCATCGCCGAGGTGCTGTCGCCGATCCCGGCGATCGTTGCAGCGCAGCTTTTCACGACTGCCGTCGCAGAGAACCGCGGAATCGATCCGCAGCAGCCGCGGGGGCTCAGCAAGGTCACCAAGACAACGTAGATTCACCGACTGCGTCCACGGATCTCTTTACTCGGCAACCCGGGTGTAGCTCCCAAGAACCCAGAGATCTGCGCAGGTCGCGGGAGGAGGATCGATCACGCGAGCGAGGCCCTCCGGTCCCGGATCGTGGATGAGGTCGATGAAGAATCGATATGACCAGGCCTCGTCCGATGGGCGGGATTCGATACGCGTCAAGTTCGCACCGCGCAGTCCGAGTTCCGCGAGAACGAGTGCCAGGGCCCCCGGAGTGTGTGACGTCGTGAAGAGGATCGTCGTCTTGTCGTCGTCGGGGTCGACCTGTGGCGCTCCGGGAGCGAGAACCACAAACCGCGTGGTGTTGTGCGCCCGATCCATGACGTCGCTCAGCAGAATGTCGAGACCGTAGATCTCTGCCGATGCAGGTGGGGCGAGTGCCGCAACCGTCGGGTCGCGCAGTTCAGCGACCTCTCGCACGGCGCCGGCCGTATCTGGACGGCCAACTACTTCCACACCCATCTCGAGCAGGTGGCGTTCCGCCTGCGCGAGCGCCTGGGGGTGAGAGCGCACTTCGACCAGGTTCTCAACCAGTGCCCCGGGAATCCCGAGGATCGCATGCCGCACCTCCACGAGATGCTCGGCCACGATCGCAAACGGCTGGTGGCCGTTGCCACCGGGGAGTCGGTCGAGCACGGGGAGCACCGAACCGGTGGTGGAGTTCTCAACCGGAACAACCAGCCGGTCGATGGCCCCTTCCTCGAGTGCGGTGAAGGCCGCGGCGAATCCGATCAATCCGATGGGTTCACCATCGGCGAACAGCTCTCCGACGGCTCGGTGGCTGTACGAGCCCGGCTCACCCTGATATCCAATACGCATGGCGTGACGATAGGCCTGCCGCGTCCTACCAGCGTGCGTGGACGTGTTGCGCGATCGTCCTCTCGTACACATCGGACACGCCAGCCATCGTTGCGGCGTCGATCGCCTGAAGGTCGGACGCCGCGGCGTTTGCAGCAGCTTGATCGACGTTCTTCGCCCCGGGGATCGTCGTCGACACCGCGTCGTGCATCAGGATCCAACGGAGTGCCATTTGCGCCATCGTTGCCCCATCGGGCACGAGTTCAGTCAGCTCGGCGACGGCGGCAAGTCCGGTGTCGTACGGCACGCCGGCAAACGTCTCGCCAACATCGAAGGCTTCGCCGTTGCGGTTGTAGCTCCGGTGGTCGTCGGGGGTGAACGTCGTGTCGGCGGTCATCTTCCCGGTGAGGAGTCCACTCGCGAGCGGTACCCGGACGATCACACCGACGTCGGCCTGCGTTGCGAGTTCGAAGAACCGATCTGCCGGCCGTTGCCGGAGCATGTTGAAGATGATCTGGACCGTCTCCACGCCGGGGTACTCGATTGCCTTCATCGCTTCTTCGACCCGCTCGACGCTGACGCCGTAGTGGCGAATCTTGCCCTTCAGCTTCAGGGCGTCGAGTTCGCTGAACAACTCAGGTTGGTAGTACACGTCGGTTGGCGGGCAGTGCAATTGCAGGAGGTCGAGGGCATCCGTGTGGAGATTCTTCAAGCTGCGATCGATGAATCGCTCGATGTTGTCGCCGGTGTACCCGTCGGCCGTGTGCGGGTCGAGACGCCGCCCCGCTTTGGTGGCAACGACGAGGTTGTCGCCCGGCCGCTCTCGGATGAGCCGGGCGACGAACCGCTCACTGCGCCCATCGCCGTAGACGTCGGCCGTGTCGATGAAGTTGACGCCGGCATCAACCGCAGCATGAAGGGCAGCCATGGCCGTGGTGTCGTCGACGTTCCCCCAGTCTGCCCCGATTGCCCAGGCCCCGAACCCGATCTCGGAGACGTTGTACCCGGTGCTGCCAAGCGGTCGATAGTGCATGACGTGGACTCCCTCGGTGGGTGAATGGGGTAGGTAGATCGTACCGGAGCTGATGTGTTGAGCGTCCAGCCCGACGGGTGTCGCGAGGGAGCGGGTTGGACACGAGACACGAAGACTTGCTCCTCTGCTTCCACCTACGGTCTCGCCGCTCTCAGCTACTGGCTCCCGAGTCCGAGGACCCGCAGTACAGCCTGCGAGGTCACCGTTGCGGCCTCCGCGGGATCGCCCGTGTCCGTCGCCAGGTCTGCTGCCGCGAGAAGAAGCCCCTCGATGAGAACGGCGTACACGCCCGGATCAAACGACTCGTCCAGTGTTCCCTCGGCCACACCTCCTGCGATGATCGACTCGATCAGCGACCTGAACGATGTCACGTGTTGATCGAGGTGCGCCCGGGACTGAGCGGAAAGCGCGCTGCGAAGATCGGCAACCGCACGACCGTGGTTCGTCGCCGCGACCGTGTGCCGTACCAGGAGATCCAGCTTCGCCTCGGTGGTCGCGGTCGCCGCGAGGAGTTCCGTCAGATGGGCGAACCCGATTGCGTTGTACTCCTCGATCCCTGCGAAAACGATCTGCTCCACATCGGTGAAGTGGTTGTAGAGCGTCTGTCGAGCGACGTCCGCGCGGTCGGCGACGGCGGTCATCGTCACTGAACCGAGCCCCTCCTCGGCTACAAGTTCGAACGTCGCCCGCATGATCCGTTCCCGTGCGTCGCTCCGATTGGGGGCGGCGGGCGCCATCACGCCCTCCGATAGATCGCGACCGCCATCGGTACGAAGACTGCAAGCAATCCCACGATCCAGATGATCGACCAGAGGACGGTGTCCCCTGCCGGGATGCCGTTGCAAAGGTCTCTGGCCGCGTCGCCGACCACCGAGATCGGCTGCCACTTGGCGAATCCCTGCAGCCAACCTGGCATCTGCTCGGCTGGCGTGAACACGGTGCTCGCGAGCATGAGCGGAAAGAGCCAGAACATACTGAGCATGCCGACCATCTCGGCACTCTTCACCTGAGCGGCAATCGCCGCATTCATCCACGAGAACGCGTACCCGATTCCGACGGCGAGGGCGATAGCGCCGATTGCCCCACCAACCGAAGCGAATCGGAAACCGAGCACGTATCCGACCGCTGCGACCAGCAGCACGCCGACCACATTGCGCAGGGCGTCCGCAATGGTCCGGCCCCCGAGGACCGCGAATTGGCTCATCGGCAACGAACGGAGCCGGTCGGTCACTCCCTCGGCAAGGTCCGCAGCGAGTCCCGTGCCCGTCTGCTGAGCGCCCGTGAGTGTCGTGATCACGAAGATCCCGGGCACCAGGTACTGGATGTAGTCGATGCCCGCGCCTGCGGCGATTGCGCCACCGAACACCCAGTAGAAGAGCAGGAGGAAGAACACACCCATGATCACGGCGAACGACAACATCTCGGGCTGACGCCGGGTCCTGATGAGGTCACGCCATGTCATCGTCACCGTGTCCTGCACCGCCCATTGGAGCCGTTGCCATACACCCGGCTCCGGCACCGCCATCGTCTCCACCATCGTCATCGGTCACCTCCGCCGCTGGTCATCGCAAGGAATACGTCGTCGAGGGTCGGCTTCCTCAGCTGAAAATCGGCAACCCCGATTCCATCCGCATCGAGTGCCCTCAGAATCGACAGGCTCTGACGCGCGCCACCGGTGAGCGGGATCTGGAGCCGCGTACCTTCGGGATCTGAAGACGCGAATGCCCCGGCTTGGGCAACCGTCTCCGCGGCGCGAGGCAGCTCTTCTCGGGAGGCAAGGTGCACTTCGAGCACGTCGCGCTCGAGGTCCCGCTTGAGGTCTGCGCTCGTTCCGGAGGCCTTCATCACACCTTCGTCGATGATCACGATCGAATCGGAGAGCCGGTCGGCCTCTTCGAGGTACTGCGTGGTCAACACCACGGCCGTACCCTTGTTGGCGAGTTCGCGAATCTCCCCCCACAACTCCGCCCGTGTGTGGGGGTCGAGGCCGGTTGTCGGCTCATCGAGAAACAGCACCGGCGGCGACGCGATCAGGCTGGCAACAACATCGAGCCGGCGGCGCTGGCCACCCGAGTAGGTCTCGGCGACCCGGTCTGCGAAATCGGCCAGATCGAATCGATCGATGAGGTAATCAACTCGTTTCGCCCGGTCGGGATTCGGGATCTTGTAGAGGCGCCCGAAGAGTTCGAGGTTCTCGCGAGCCGTCAGCTTCTCGTCGACTGCAGCGGACTGCCCCGCAAGGCCGATAACCCGCCGCACCGCATCCGGTCTCTGCGACACGTCGATCCCGACGATCGAAGCCGCCCCGGAGTCGATCGAGAGCAGTGTTGTCAGCATCTTGATCGTGGTTGTCTTGCCTGCGCCGTTCGGTCCGAGCAAGCCGGTCACCTCACCGGCTCGAGCATCGAAACTCAGATCGCGGACTGCGTGTGTATCGCCAAACGACTTGGAGAGCCCGCTGGCTGAGACGGCGATCGAGGAGGAAGCGCCATCCGGTTGGTTCATGGTTCTGTCAATCATCCTTCTTCAATCCTGTCGGAGACTTGACACTATATCACGGTACTTAGACACTTTGTCCACCCACCCCTCATGTTGTCTACCACCAACGCGATTCGTGCGGTACGCGACGGCGTCGATGCGTAAGATGCCGCCCATGGCAGGCCTTCCTTTCAGCATGAGCCCATCGAGATGACCGTCGAGCACCGGCTCCTCCCGGAAACCCCGTACCGGAATCTCAACGACTACGTCGCAGCCGGAGGTGGTGCCGGTCTCGAAGCGCTCGATCGGATGGGCCCCACGGCCGCGATCGGTGAGATCCGAGCCAGCGGCTTACGAGGACGCGGGGGCGCGGGATTCCCAACAGCAATCAAGCTCGGTGGTGTTGCTTCCGCGGTCGCCGACCGCAAGTTTGTCGTCGCCAACGTCTCGGAGGGTGAGCCTGGCACGTTCAAGGACCGCTGGATGCTCCAGAACAACCCCTACTCGCTGCTCGAGGGGATCACCATCGCGGGCATGGCTGTCGGCGCAGAGCAGGCGTTCATCGGCATCAAGCACAAACACCACGCAGCGATCGACGCCCTCGAACGCGCCGCCGTGGAGATGGTGGATGCCGGCATGATCGGTCAGGTGCCGATCACCATCGTGCGCGGCCCAGACGTATACCTGTTCGGCGAAGAGAAGGGCATGCTCGAAGTGATCGAGGGCCGCGAAGCCAAACCACGCCTCTACCCGCCCTACATGCAAGGTCTCTTCGAGGTGCAGGGATCACCCCTGAATCCGACTTCGGTCAACAATGCGGAGACCCTCTCGCACCTCCCGAACATCCTCGCAAAGGGCGCCAAGTGGTTCCGCTCCGTCGGAACCGAACAGTCCCCCGGCACCATGATCTTCGCTCTGGGTGGTGACACCACGGTCAACACGGTCGTGGAACTCACCCTCGGCACA
>Ga0316198_10000044_pt1 | contig 46617 bp, 44 predicted proteins | sample OudBieAanoxic_MG_FD_204935 | JGI IMG/M metagenome (GOLD analysis project Ga0316198, IMG submission 204935) | Coastal sediment microbial communities from Oude Bieten Haven, Netherlands - site A anoxic | ecosystem: Environmental > Aquatic > Marine > Coastal > Sediment | place: Netherlands... | reverse complement strand
AGGATCACCTGGAGCTGAAGATGGCGTCCCAGTCGGAAGGGATTTTCACCATAACGGGCGTCCGCCGGCCGGCGCGACGGCTGGACATATGCGACACAGTAGGGCTCCGGCCCGAGGACTCGCAAAAAGCTCTCCGGATGCATGGTCCCCGCCCCCACCTCGACGTCGTACGGCTGCTGGATAATGCAACCGCAATCGGCCCAGTAACGTTGGAGATCGAGGATGAGAGTTTGCAGGTCCACGGCGCCTCCGAGGCATGCCACACGAGCGGGAAATATACCATGAAGGCGGCATTGTGTCGCGATTTTCTGAATTGGACGGACCGCCCCCGACGCAGCCAGCGCTTCTCGCGTCGGGGAGGAGGGTGGCACCTGTGTCGTCGATACCTCAACGCGCACCTCGTTGCGGTCATCGAAGCCCCTGCGCACATCTCATAGAATCGGCAATACCAAGGTTTTCAGCAGTATCTCCCACCCCTCCTTCAGGGTCGCGCGCCGCCCTTCTGTCAGTCCAGTGATTAAACCAGACGAGCCCAAGTGCCGGGATATACAGGGTCCACATCAAAAGGCTCCACACGTCGCCATGCTGCGTTCCAGCCCGCAGGACTTCCGGGTGGAGTCTCCAAGCTGCGAAAAACCCGCCCCAGCTAGCTGAAACGAGAAACAACATCTGACTCATTGATCTGGGAACAAGAAAAATCAGTAGTTGGTCGTAGTAATAACGCTGCTGGACAATCGACATGGCGAAGACCAACCGCGCTCGCGGATTGCGCCAGAGAATGCCTGCTGACAGGAGGAGAAAACCCGGGAGCACGGTTAATGGCGATTTCCCGAGATAGAGATCTAGATTGCCCTGGCTGATCCACTCCAAGGGCCAGTTCGGGAAAACTGACAGAGAAATGATTACAATGCTACTTGCCAATCCCACGGAAACCGAGGTCCATCTTCCGCAAAGGATGAGAACAATGCCGATTTGTGGCTTGGCGGTAGCAAGAGGCAACAGAAAGGGCAGCAACAGCGACGCCGCCAGAAATGGAGACCACTGGACGGAGTGAATTGTTGACAGGTAACACGGTGTAACCAACGCAAGTAGTTGCCACGGCCTTCCTTTGAACAAAATTCCCGCCGAGAGAAAGCCTGTGCCGAGTCCAGTGAATATAGGCGCCCAGAACTTGACGGGCAGCAACAAAAAAGGACTCAGAACAACAGAAGTAGTGAACGGATAAAGCGTCACAGCGCCTTCGCGGAGAATCAACGAGTATGGCGACTGGCCATCCATCAGCATTCTCATCGCCACAATCGGGAGGCCGATATCTCCGACTCCAACACCCTGGAAGCGAATGGGGTGGGCGATCACCGCCGACACGATCATCGCAAGGAACCCAATCGCGCCCGCGATGCCGGCAATCTGTCTGAGGGGGATTGAGGGTCCGTCTTGAAGGGAGAATGAACCATCGAGCCACGGGGCCTGTCTCCCATGCCAAAGAAGACGAGAAACGTCCCACCGAGGTCGATTTGATGAAGCCTCGCTCATCGATGAAGTATCAACCATTCGTAGGGAATATCCAAAATGAACCGTCGAACCCCGGCTGCACTCACCTGAGATTCTGGCATGAATTGAATTTCTTTCAGCATCCGGCGACGTGGAGGAAGTCTTCGATGCCCAAGAGCGCGCCTCATTGGGGGGTGGACACCGCCCCAGCGCACGCCTTGTCGGCGATTCGCCGACCCCCATCACGCGTATTATCCTCAGAGGGGAACGAGATGGACAAGCCTACCGCCAAGAGTGCCGCACCTACCCAGGTGGCCGGGATGGATCTGAACTGCGAAATCTGCAAGTACAATCATTTCTGCGACCGCAAGCACGACTCAACACGGCAGTCGCGAGCTTTTTCAGCCTCGACTGGGTGGATCCCACTGCCCGCTGTTTGATCTGCGCGAACTGCGGCTACATCCACTGGTTCCTGCCGGAGAAGGTGCTGCGGAAGTGAGCGACACTGGAAGCGCTTCTCACCTCAGCGAGGAGGGTGCAACCCCGTAATGAAGGGCGCCTCCCGCTTCGGCATGGATGGTGCCACCCCGACGCGAGGAGCGCCTCCCGCTTCGGCGTGGATGGTGCCACTCTTCGCATTGTTTGACCTCAACGTGGCCCAGTTAGCGATGCCCTCAGGGCAAACAATGCGAAGGGTGGCACCTGTGTCGTCGATGCCTCAATGAGCGTCTTATTGTGGTCGTCGAAGCCCCAGCGGGCGTTTCATCAGAAAAACGGCGGGCCAAAGCCCGCCGTTTGTTGTTGATTGGATCGGATCTATAGGGCGTTGATTGCATCCACCATCGGCGGGATGACATCGAAAAGGTCACCGACGATCCCGTAGTCGGCAACCTTGAAGATCGGTGCATCAGAATCTTTGTTGATTGCCACAATCACCTTTGACGACGACATGCCTGCGAGGTGCTGGATGGCGCCCGAAATACCGGCCGCGATATAGAGCGACGGGCTCACCACCTTGCCGGTCTGGCCAACCTGGTGGGAATGCTCGATCCAGCCCGCGTCAACCGCCGCGCGCGACGCACCCACCGCACCGCCCAGGGCATCGGCCAACGATTTGATGAGGGCGAAATTCTCGGGCCCCTTGATGCCGCGACCGCCAGAGACGATGACATCCGCCTCGGCCACATCGAGCTCACCGCCCGCCGCCTCGAGCAGTTCCTTGACCACCGCCCGAATTGAGAGCGAGAGACCGTCGAGCGCTACGACCTCGCCCGCTCCGCCCGCCTCGTCAGCAGCAAAGACGTTAGGGCGCAGGCTGACGACCTGCGGCGTTTTACCCGCGGTGTCAACGGTCGCGATGGCCTTGCCCGAGTAAACCGGTCGATGAGCGCTGAATTTTTCGCCATCGAGGGCCAGACCGACCGCGTCCGGAATGGCACCGACACCGAGCCGGGCCGCAACCGTCGGCGCCAGATCACGTCCCATGGCGGTACCGGCAAAGAAGATGGCGCTCGGCTGTGCCTGCTCGACCGCCTTGACAACAACCTCCGCGTAGCCATCGGACGAGTACAGCTCGAGATTTGGATCGTCCGCCACGTAGATCTTATCCGCGCCCCAGGCGCCGAGTCCGGCGGCCGCTTCGCCAATCCCGGATCCGGGTAAGACCGCGCTCACCACAGCGCCCTGCCGTTTGGCTTCCGACAAGGCCTGCAGGGAGGCCTTCCGAACTTCCGAATTACGCTGTTCCACAAAAACAAGAATTCCAGCCATCATCGCCTCCCTAAATCGCCTTCGCGTCTTCGCGAAGGAGTTTCACGAGCTCGGCCGCGGCCGCAGCCGCATCGTCCTCGCCCTGGATGATGGTTCCCGTTGCCTTTGCCGGCGGTAGCTCCAGCTTTTCGACCTTGTAGAACCCACCCGAACCCTCGTCGACGCCGAGGCTCGCGACCTCGATCTTCTCGACCGGCTTCTTCTTGGCGGCCATGATGCCCTTGAGGGCGGCATAGCGAGGTTCGTTGAGGCCTTTCTGGCAGGTGACCAGGGACGGGAGCGGGCTCTCGACCTTCTCCCTGCCGCCCTCAACGTCACGCCCCGCAGTGAGCGAACCATCACCCACCTCGAGCTCGAGCACGTTGACGATGTGCGGCAGATCGAGGAGTTCCGCGAGCATCTGACCGACCTGGCCGCAATCGGTCCCGACTCCCTTGAATCCGCACAGCACGAGGTCGTACTCGCGGTCCTTGATGGCAGCCGCCAACACCTTTGCGATGGTGAAGCTGTCCCCAAGGGTCGCCTCACCACCGAGGATGTGCACCGCCTGATGTGCCCCCCGGGCAAGACAATCTCGGAGCGCCGCCTCGGCGAGGTCCGGACCGTAGGTCACGACCGTGACCTCTCCGCCCTTGGCCTCGGTAATCTGCAGCGCTTCTTCGAGAGCATACTCATCGTAGGGTGAAACGATCCACTTGATACCCGACTCGTCGATACCTTTACCGTCGCCACCGACCTTGATGACCGACGCCGTATCCGGCACGCTGGTCATGCACACAATACAGTTCACGGCTTGCCTCCTTCGCTGTTCCATTGTGCGGAAAATGAATGGGTATTCACAGCGGATAGTTTAGCACTCCACCCAAAATACGACGAGCGCTTCCGGCATCGGAGCGCAAGGTGCCACTCTTCGAATTGTCTGCCCCGAGGACGTGACCGGATGCAGAGCGGTCGAGTCAAACAATGCGAAGGGTGGCACCTGTGTCGTCGATGCGGCTCGCGCCTCTCAATGGGGTCGTCAAAGCCCCAACGAGCAAGTCAGTCCGCGTGCTCCTCGCGCAAGCGGTGGATCTCGCGGTCGTAGGCCTCCATGACCTGGTGATGTCGGAGCAAGCCGATCACAGGCGCCGGGGGCGGGCCCTCGAGGACTGGAAGAATCTCTCGCTGGAGGGCGGTGAAGCGCTGGACCGCGGTGTGAAGATCGTCGTCAGGCACCAGGTAGGCCATGCCGCGGGCGGTGACACCGAGGTCAGAAGCAACCAGCAGCGGCCAGACCTCTGGCGTAGCCATCACACGGCGCACATCGTTGATGCTGAACATTCCCTCGACCTCACCGTCAGCCTGTACCACCGGGAAGGCATACTGATCGGTCTCGGCAACCAAATCCAACACAGTCTCAAAGGAGGCACCAGTCGGCACCGAAATGACCTCCTGGTCGGGATCCATGACCTCGTCTACGGTCAGGCGCTCGAGGACGTCGATCTGGAACTCGCCGAGGTGGGCCGGCGAGTCGATGCGACCAGGGACCTGGGCTTCGTAGATACTGACCCCGCGCATCAGCAGGTAAGCGACCGACGACACCAGCATCATCGGCACCAGAAGACCGTATGAACCGCTCATCTCGGCGACCATGATGAGGGAAGCAATAGGCACCTTGGCGACACCGGCAAAGAACCCGCCCATTCCAACCAGCACACAGGCTGCGGTGGGCGGCGCGAGCTGAGGAGCGACACGCGACGTAAGATCGGCAAAGATCGCTCCGGTGACGCCGCCAATGACCAGCGATGGCGCGAAGACGCCCCCTGAACCGCCCGAAGAAATGGTGAACGAGGTGGCGAGAATCTTGGCCGGCAGCAACAGCACGAGGATCTTGAGCGGGAGCTCATTGTCCATCGTGAGTTGCAACCAGCCATAGCCGCCACCGAGCACCTGCGGCACCGCCATCGCGAGCAGGGCCAGAAGCAGGCCACCCACTGCAGGCTTGGTCCAGGCTGGGATCGGCATCGGGCCGAAGACCCTGTCCCGCATGCCGTAGAAGACCTTGACGTAGATGTAGCCGACCGCCGCCACCACCATGCCCAGAATGAGATAGGCGAGGAGTTCTTGTGGCCGCACGAAGCGCACATGAGAGGTGTGAAAGATGGCATCCCACCCGGTCAGCGAAGCTACGACGACGTACGAAACGATCGACGAGATGATCGCCGGAATCAGGGCTTCGGATTCGAAGTCCGGGTCGGAGTAGAGGACCTCGACTGCGAAGAGAGCAGCGCCAAGCGGCGCCCGGAACATACCGCCGATGCCGGCTGCCATGCCGGAAACAACTAAGACCCGCCGGTCGTGGTAACCGAGGCGCAGAACGTCTGCGAGGTAGGAACCGAATCCGGCTCCGACCTGTGCAACCGGTCCCTCACGGCCGGCGGACCCCCCGGAACCAATCGTCAACATCGAGGTCAGGAGTTTGACCGGCACCACCCGTTTGCGAAGCACCGCACGCCCACGGTGGTAGGAGTTGATGACCGCATCGGTGCCGTGACCCTCGGCCTCGGGCGCGAAGGTCTGCACGATCCAGCCCACCAAGAGACCTGCGAGGGGAAGCACCACAAGTAACAGCCACGGCCGTTCCGGCATGCTCCAGATCGCGGTGGCTGACTCTCCGTGGCCGGGTACATGGAACCCAACGACGCCGTCGAGCAGACCCGAAGAGATCGCCTTAACACCCCAGGTCAGCAGTGTTCCACCAAGGCCCGCAACCACACCTACCATCATCGCCAGCACCAGCCAGCGGCCGAAGTTGTAGAGGTCTATCCGGCTGGAGAACCGGGCGATTTCTTTGATCCAGGCGTTTGCAAGCCGGTTCATTGCTGCCCTCGACGACCGGGTCAGGCTGGAAAGAGTTTTGATTCGGGCATATTCAGTCGAACAGACCAACCGCCAAGCAGGCGTTGGTGCCGCCGAAGCCGAACGAGTTGGTCAGCGCCACCTTGATCTCAGCCTCGCGGGCAGTGTGCGCAACGTAGTCGAGATCGTTCTCGGGGTCCGGGTTGTCAAGGTTGATGGTCGGGAGCGCGATTCCGTTGATCAGCGACTGCACGACAAGGCCGAATTCGAGACCGCCGGCGGCGCCGAGCAGATGACCGGTCATCGACTTGGTGGAGGACACCATCAGCTTGCGGGCGTGATTACCAAAAACGCCTTTTACGGCGATCGTTTCCACGCTGTCTCCGGCCGGTGTTGAGGTGCCGTGGGCGTTGATATAGTGCACATCTTCAGGGTTGAGGGATCCATCGTCAAGGGCGCCTTGCATTGCCCTGATGGCGCCATCGCCATCCTCGGCTGGGGCCGAGATGTGATAAGCGTCGGAACTCATACCGAAGCCAAGGATTTCGGCGAGAATCGGCGCCCCTCGCCTTTTCGCATGTTCGAGCTCCTCGAGGATGACGATCCCAGACCCCTCGCCCATGACGAAACCGTCACGATCCCTGTCCCACGGGCGCGAGGCCCGCTCAGGTTCGTCATTACGGGTCGACAACGCCCGCATCGAGGAAAATCCCGCCAGCGGCATCGCAGAGGTCACCGCTTCGGAGCCACCAGCGATAATGGCGTCTGCATACCCGTGCCGGATATAAAGCAACGCGTCGCCAATCGCGTGAGCCGAGGTCGAGCACGCAGTACAGGTAGCCATGTTCGGGCCCTTGGCACCTGTGCGGATGCTGACGAGACCCGAACACATATTGATAATCGCGCCAGGAATGAAGAACGGGCTGACTCGCCTCGGGCCTCGATTCAGGAGGTTTTCGTGCTGCCGTTCGATCATCGGAAACCCACCGATGCCGGATCCTATGACCACGCCCACACGTGTGGCATTTTCGTCGGTGATTTCGAGACCCGATCTTTCAAGCGCCATGGTGGTCGCGGCAAGCGCGAAATGGACGAAGAGGTCAAATTTCTTGACCTCTTTCTTTTCGATCCAATCCTCAGGCTCGAAACCCTTGACCTCGGCTCCGATATGAACCGGAAAGTCCGAGGTGTCGATTCGCGTGATGGTGGACACGCCGCTGGTGCCGGCAGCCACACCGGCCCAGGTAGGCTCAGTCCCGATCCCGAGGGGCGAGACCAGGCCGACCCCGGTGACCACCACCCGGCGCGACATCAGCCAGCCGTGTTCTGCTTCAGAAACTCGTTGGCATCCTTCACAGTGGCGATCTTCTCGGCCGCCTCGTCCGGGATCTCGACTCCGAACTCTTCTTCGAACGCCATCACCAGCTCAACCACGTCGAGTGAGTCGGCACCGAGGTCATCCACGAATGAAGCTTCGGCGGTCACCTTCTCGGCATCCACACCCAGCTGTTGCACAATGATTTCTTTGACTTTCGCTTCTACGTCCATTGACTTCCCCTCCTCTGGTTTGTCCGTGGGTCAGACCCACTGCTGCGGTCAACGTCTCGAGAAAACAACCAGCCCCACAGCACCAATCGCACCCGGGTTCACCGGATGCGACCTCACTGCGGGATCTTTTACCGCCTTCCCGCGTCGCGACCCATTGCCGAAATCGATCTTCGCCGCGAACCGAACGATGTACGTGATAGCACACAGGCCCCACCCACGCAAGTGGCACATTCCCCTTGACATCGTTTCCAAAAAGGAGTATTCAGCCAGTAAGCGCCGCATTCAGTCGGCGAGGGGAGGCACGCATGGAGTCGTATCTGACCGCCAAAGAAGCCGCAGAGTACCTCAAACTGGCAGAACGCACGCTCGTGCGGCTCGCACATGAGGGCAAAATTCCTGGGGTCAAGATCGGCGGCCAATGGCGATTCCGACGTGCACTACTCGACGAGTATCTGGATACGCTCGCATCGGAGTCGGTGGCGACGTCCGGCGCTTCACCGAGTCAGGTGATCGACGCTTCTATGGAAGAGATCTTTACCGTCGACCAGATCATCCCCGACCTCAAAGCCAGCAACCGTCCCGAGGTCATCCATGCGATGGCTGAGCATGTGACTGGGCTTGGACTGGTAGAGGACCAGGCGTGGCTCGAAGCAGCGCTCGCTGCACGCGAACGCCTGGTACCGACCGCGGTTCCCGAAGGTGTCGCGTTCCTCCATGCGAGACGTCGGGCATCAGACAAATTTCCAAAGCAATTTATCGCGATGGGTCGGTCGCCCGAAGGAGTTGTCTTCGGTTCGCCGGACATGGGAAAGACAAATATCTTCTTCCTCCTCGCACTGCGGAACGACGCTCTTCACCTCCGATGGCTGTCCCGTCTCGCATGGATCGTCCGCAACCCGACCCGGCTCGGACGGCTGACGGATGCCGACTCGGCCGATGCTATTCACGCTGCAATGCTCGAGGCTTCTGGCGCCTTGCCCGGCGCACTCCGTCCGACAGGAGCTCCCGCTGGCAGATAGTCCTCTGGACTCAGTTTTGAGTTCTCAGTTTTGGGTTTTGAGTTTCGGACCATCCTTCCGGCGTGTAACGCGTGAGCTGCAGATAACTCAAAACTCATAACTCAAAACTCATAACTCCCGTTACAATGGGCCACCTATGAAGATAGCCCTGGTTGGTAGTCATGGCGTCGGCAAGACGACGCTGTGTTTCGAGCTCGCCGCAGCACTCAAACGACGCAATGCCGACGTTGAAATGGTGCGCGAGGTTGCCCGCCGCTGCCCGCTCCCTATTAATCAGGACACAACCGTCGCTGCCCAGGAGTGGATCCTCCATACGCAGATTGCGTGGGAAATCGATGCCGCTGCGAACAGTGAGGTTGTTCTCTGTGATCGATCCGTTCTCGACAACTACTGCTACCTGGTTCACGCCGCAGGCTCGCTTCGCGCCTGGGAGACCTTCATCGACCACTGGCTTCCGACTTACGATGTCCTGGTTCACGTGCCGATTTCCGAACACCCGTCGTACGATGGCGTGCGCGCCGTTGATCCCACCTTTCAGCAACTCGTCGATGTCCTGCTCGAGGGTATGATTGCCGCGCGAGGCCTCACACCACTGCGCCTCGAAGCGTCGAGCCGCGAGGAATGGTGCGACGTCATCGTCGAGGCTTTGCTGCCGATTTTGGAGCCCACCCTTCCGTTGTTCGAGGGAGGTCCGGGATTGTGAGCGAGCGGCGTGAAGACCAATGCAGAGCCGCACATGGCGCCCTCGATGAAGCTGCCACGGACCTGGTCCAGGTCATCGATGGTTCGGTCGCTCAGCTGTGGGAGACCATTGAATCTCTGGAGCGTCTGCAGCCACGCAATCTCGAGCGTTTCCGGGTCTCTATCTTCGGTTCGGCTCGAATCGAAAAAACAAAATCGCTGTATGGAGAAGCGCAAGATCTCGCGCAGCGCTTGGCGGAGGCCGGCTGCGACATTGTCACTGGCGGCGGAGGTGGCCTCATGCAGGCGGTCGATCTCGGTGCCTCACGAGGTGCGGTGCAAAATCCGGCTGACGGAGACCTTCCCGTGCGACTGGTCACGGATGATGAAGATGCACCCTTTGTGGAGCGGGTTTACCGGCACCGAACCTTCTTCTCCCGGCTCCACCACTTCGTGCGGCTGTCATCGGCATTCATCGTCCTACCCGGCGGTATCGGTTCGACCCTCGAGGCGATGATGGTGTGGCAGCTCTTGCAGGCCAAACATCTCCCACCGACTCCATTTCTCCTCTACGGCAGCCATTGGCGCGGCCTGCTTCGCTGGATCGAAGATGAAGCACTTGCCCAGGGATATCTCGAGAAAGAGGACACCCGCCTCCCGATTCTGGTCGAAACGGTCGACGAGGCGGCAGAGATCATCCTCCAGACCCTGCGCGAATTCCAAGGGCGATCCGCGGAATCGCCAGAGGGGGAGTTGTGAGCGAACCGTCTGTGTCGCCGGATCTCGTGATCCGGGACGGCCTGATCCTGCCGATGGTCTCTGAGGGGGACTATTTTCGGGGAGACATCGCTATTTGCGACGGTCGCATTTCGGCCGTATCCGATAAAACCATCAATGATTGCAATGCCGCCCGCATCCTCGACGCCAGCGATGCGGCAGTCCTACCGGGCTTCATTCAGGGTCACGTCCACGTGGTGCAGTCTTTGCTCCGGCATCAGGCGGATGGCCTCGAGCTCCTCGACTGGCTGCGACTTCGCACCTGGCCCTATGAGGCGGCTCTCGATGGCGACGGGGTTGAGGCGGCGGCCGAGCTCGGAATCGTCGAACTCCTTTGCGGCGGTACGACGACCGTACTCGACTTTGGCACCACTCACGACCACCACCGGGTCTTTCACGCCGCCGAAAGGCTCGGCATTCGATTCGTCTCCGGAAAAACCCACATGGACGTCGGCGCCGGTGCACCGTCTGCGCTTCTCGAGGACCCCGAACGCTCACTTGCCGACGCCGCCGAACTCGGGCTACGCTGGCATGGTGCCGCCAAAGGAAGACTGCGATACGCAGTCGCCCCTCGATTTGCCCTCTCGTGCTCACCGGGCCTTTTGCGCGGCTGCGCCGAACTCGCCCGCGAACACGGATGGTTGCTACAGACTCACGCGGCGGAAAACAGTGACGAAGTGGCAGAGGTCCGCGCTCTAAGTGGTTTGGGCAATATCGAATTTCTCGACAGCCACGGTCTGGTTGGCGACGACGTGGTCCTCGCGCACGGCATCCACCTCGATGAGGCCGACATCCGACGGCTGGCCGAAACCAGGACCACAATCTGCCACTGCCCCGGTGCCAACCTCAAGCTCGGTTCGGGAATTGCGGACGTACCTGGCCTGCTTCAATCAGGGATTCCCGTGGTGCTCGGTGCGGACGGTCCTCCGTGCAACAATCGATTGTCGATCTTCCACGAAATGAGTCTCGCGGCAACGATTCACGGTCTGCGCCACGGCCCGTCGGCTCTCGAGCCCTGGGCGGTTTTGGGGATGGCAACACGGGATGCTGCCGGGGCTCTCGGCATAGGAAGCGAAGTCGGGACTCTCGAGAACGGGAAGGCTGGCGATGTCATCGTGGTTGGGCTTGACGAGTGGTCGGCCTTGCCGGGCGGCGATCCCGCGTCGCGGATCGTGTTTGGAGGCGGTCCGCATATGGTTCGCCACGTCGTCGTGGCCGGGCAACCCCTGGTCGTCGACGGCAAGCTGGTAGACGTCGATGCCAGGGCACAGCGGCTTCGCATTGACGAAGCCTGGAAGGCGACAATGCGGAGGATGGAGGAGATGCAGTGAAGATCGGTTCATCACGCGTAGCGATCGATCAACTCGACCACTATTTTGCCAAGAAGGAGTACGACAAGGCGCTCGAGGCGATCAAGAAACAGCTGGCAAAGAATCCGAATCAGCTCAATCTGAGACTTCGGCAGGCGGAGATCCTCGATCTGCAGGGAAAGCGACACAAGGCGATTTTCATATACCGAGACATCGCCGAGACGCAGGCGAGAGAAGGTTTTTACGGACGAGCGATCGCCGCCTATAAGAAGATCCTCAAGCTCGACCCCGAACAGAACGTGCACTCGGAAATGGCCCGACTGATCGAGGAGGACCGACGCACCAAGATTGCCAACCAAGAACGCCGCGAGCTCACCGGTGTCCTCGAGGAGGGAACGTCGACCACCGACCAGGAGCTCAAGGAGCTGCAGGCCTCAGCCCTTTTCTCATCATTCGAGCGCGAGGCCCTGGTTGAGATCATTACCTCCACCGAACTTCGATCGTATGACCAGGGCGACATCATCGTCACCGAGGGCGAGGCGGGATCGAGCCTTTTTCTGGTCGTCGGCGGCACGGTCAAGGTCTTCACCCGCATCGAGGACGGTGGCAATATGCCGCTCGCCGAGCTTGGACCCGGAGACTTTTTCGGCGAGGTCTCCCTTCTCACTGGAAGGCCCCGAACCGCCACCATAACTGCCAGCACAGAGGTCACGGCAATCGAACTCGACCGCGTGAGCCTTGACCGTATCGCCGAGGGCCACCCTGAAGTGGGGAAGGTGCTCGAAGACTTCTATGAGCGCCGGGCGAAAGACACCGTTGAGGCTGTGATCAAGCGAATTCGCGAAAATGAAAAACCGGGCCCAGGGACCGATTCCAACACTATCGGATCCGGCAAAGAACCAACTGACGAATGACCGTACGGCCGATTCTTGTCTACGGCGACCCGCGCCTCGAGTCGACGAATCGTCCCGTCGAACTCTATGACAAAGAGCTTCGCACACTTGTCGATGACCTATTCGAGACCGGATGGAAAGCGCCCGGGCTCGGCCTCGCGGCGCCCCAGATCGGTATCAACATACGGCTCGCGACGATCGACCTTTCAGTCGGCAAGGACCCCGACTCGAGGATCGTCCTCGCCAATCCAACGATTGTCCACCACCAGGGGAAAGCAAGTCTCGAGGAAGGCTGTCTCTCATTTCCCGGCCTATTCACGAATCTCGATCGACCGTCAGCGCTGACTGTCCGTGCTCAGGATGCGAGCGGCGAGTGGCGGGACCTCGAGGCGGAGGGTTTGTTGGCGCAAGCCGTCTGCCACGAAGTGGACCACCTCGATGGTGTCCTTCTCGTGGATCATCTACGGGGAATGAAAAGAAGACTGTTCATGCGCCGGGTGGCAAAGATGAAAAAACTCGGGGTCTGGCAATCTACTGCGTGACGAATTCTGAATTCTGAATTCGGAATTCGGAATTCGGAATGTCGCCCGCCTACGAGGGCCGTCAGAACACACGATGGAAAATCCCAAATCCGAAATTCGAAATCCGAAATTCAAATGCCGGTCGGGAGATCATTGCGCGGATTCGACTGGTAAAGATCGGCTACGCCTCGTGCGGCTTCCTCGCCGGCCGGCGAAATCACCTTAGGAACCACGATCTGGACGGTATAGAGATGATCACCGTAAGCGCGAGTCTTGGTGTTCCGAACACCCTTGCCGCGAAGACGGAAGGTGCGCCCCGAATTTGTCCCTGGCGGAACCTTCGCCCGCACCGGTCCGTGCACTGTTCCAACCTCAATCTCACCACCCCGGTAGGCCTCGGAAAAGGTAACCGGTACGGTCGTGCGAATGTTGTCGCCGTCCCGTTCGAAGAACCTGTCCTGGCTCACACGAGCCTTCACGAAGAGATTTCCGGCCTTGCCTCCCGCACCACCCTCCGCTCCCTTTCCCGCGACTCGCACCCTCTGCCCATCCGCTACCCCTTCAGGAATCTTGACCCGAAGTCTCTCTGTCGAGATCAACACCCCCGCACCGTGACAACTCAGACAGGGTCTCCCGTCCACAGTACCGCTGCTGTTGCAGGATGTGCACACCACCTGGCGCTGAATCGGTATTGTGACCGCGGTGCCGCGCACAGCATCGGCAAAGGCGATATCGACCTCGACTTCTTGATCGGCACCGCGCCGAGGCTGTCTCCGAGCCTTTGACGTCCGACCGCGGCCAAAGAGCTCGCCAAAAATATCGCCGAGGTCCTGGAATCCTCCCTGACCGCGGGCAAAATCTCCGTACTCTACGTTGACGCCGCCCGCGTCTCGCCACGATGAGCTGGCCTGGCGGAATGGATCGAAGCCCATATCGGGCATACCGTCCACGCGACCGTACGTATCGTACTGCTTGCGTTTATCCGTATCCGACAAGACAGCATACGCCTCTTGAATTTCCTTGAACTTCTGTTCCGCCTCCGCATTGTCAGGATTGACGTCGGGATGGTACTTCCTCGCGAGCTTTCGATAGGCCTTTTTGATCTCGGCCGCACTCGCAGAGCGGTCAATCCCGAGCACCTTGTAATAGTCAGCCGGCACAATTCCTCCCGACAACGGTCGGATCAATGAAATATGAGCGAGTTTCCATAAAATATCAACCACACCGTCAGAGCGCACCATCGTGCCGTAGAATAAAAGACATGGAAGCGCTGTCGGTTGTCCCTTTGATCCTCGTCGCATTCGTTCCGTCACGAACTCGGCGCGCGATTGTCCTGCTCGTCATCGGCCTTGCAACATCTGCCGCGATCAACCTCCCGTGGCTTGCCGAACGCCTGAAAATCGGAGAGGTCTCGGAAATCCCGATTCTGCAGGTCTTCTCCAACCCCGGCGTCATCGTGGTCGTCAACCTCATCTCGGGTGTAGTCATCGTCTGGTCGCTCGCCCAGCTTCTGCTTGGCGGCAGCCCACAGCAGCGGTTGGAACGAACCCTGATGAGTCGCGGCGACTTCGTCGGCGCTGCACAGATACGAGCAAAAAAAGGTGACAAAAGAGGCGCCCTGGCGCTCTACCGAAAGGGCAAGGAGTGGAATGAGGCCGCGCGAATCGCTCTCGAACTGGGGCGAGAGGCAGAGGCCGCAGAGATGCTGAGGAGAACGGGCGGCCACCATCTCGGCGAGGCGGCCCGCCTGTTCCGCCGCGCCGGAGACATCGCCGCCGCCCAGCGCTGTGATCGTGGTCTCGCCGAATGGCTCACCAACCGCGGCCGTTACGACGAAGCCGTCGAGGCGTGGACGCGAGCCGGCGAGCCGAAGCGAGCCGCCGGTGCAGCCGTCCTCGCCTTGGACGAGGGAAAGTTCAGTTCTTCGCACACCGCTCTTCCGGCAGCCCGGCGGGCGGTGGAACAGATCGGTGATCAACGAGCGTTGGCGCGGTTGCACGAATTGGAGGGCAACTGGCAGGCCGCAGCCCACGCGTGGCGGTCGGCGGGAGAACACGGTCTGGCAGCGGAGATCTTCCGTAAGGCCGGCCTGATACACGACGCGGCGGTGTCCGAATCCGCGGCCGGCCATCATCAAGAAGCCGCCCAGCTGAGGCTCCGGCAGCTCGACAAACTCCGTGAAAATCTCGCGGCAAAGCAGACTCGAAGCGGAGCCGATCCAGAGGAGATCGAAAATCTCAAAGAGCTGATTGGGCGAGAAGAGACATCTCTCATCCCGATCCTCGCCGAGCTTGGCATGCGCGGCGAGATGCTCGAACTGATCCGCGCCTCCGGTCGCGCAGAGGACGCGGTCCAAACGCTGCTCGATCAGGGTGAGGAGGCGGAGGCTGCTGAGTTCGCAATCAACGCCCACCAGTGGCGGATCGCGGCACCATTGCTCGAACAACTCAACCGCTGGGGCGAGGCAAGTGACATCTACGAGCTCGCGGGTGATGTCGAAGCCGCGGCGCGGTGTGCCGAGAAGGCCGGCGAGGATGAACGGGCGCTCGAGCTGTATCGGGGCCTCGGAATCCCGGTCGGTACCGCCAATTGTATGGCCCGCCTCGGGTACCTTCAGGACGCATTGGCGGAACTCCACCGCGGGGGTCTGATGCAGGAGGCGTGTGAGGTCCTCCAGAACCACCCCGGGCCTGTCCCAGACATTCCTCATGTGATGCTCGATATGGCGAAGTGGGCGCGCGAAAACCTCTCCGCAGAGACCTCGATTGCCTGTTTGCAACGTGCGGTCATCGGCGTTGCTTTACAACCGGGCAGGCTCGGTCCAGCAGTGGCACTCGCCCACGAGCTTTACCAGGCCGGAGAACGTGCGCCAGCCCTCGCCCAACTCGAGCGGGTCCTCGCCTTTGACTATTCCTGCGAACCCGCCCGAAAGCTCCGAACGTTGATCGAGGCTGATCGCACCGTGGAAGACTCGAAACCCGACAGAAAAGGGGCTGCACCGGGCGATGATTCGAAAGCAGAGCTCGCCGCACTTCAGCGGTATGAGATTCTCACCAAACTCGGACGCGGAGGGATGGGAGTCGTCTACAAGGCACGCGACACCCGACTCGAACGCGACGTCGCAATCAAGGTGTTGCGCACGACTTCGAGTGAAGAGGCTGCCCGGCTCGGCCAAGAAGCAAAGGCTGCAGCAACCCTCAACCATCCGGGGATCGTCACCATTCACGATTTCGAGGCCGGATTCGACGGCTACTTCATCGCTATGGAATTCGTTCCGGGTGAGGCGATGGAGGACCTCTTGAAGAATGATCCAGAGAGAATCCGCAGCCGGTTGGCTCCCCTCCTGCTGCGGCTTGCCGATGCCATCACCTATGCCCACAGTCGGCACGTCATCCATCGGGATCTCAAGCCGGGTAACATCCTCGTCACCCCGGACCACGATGTGAAGATTCTCGATTTCGGCATCGCCGCCCGTCTCGATCGCGGCGACGGCGAAAACGTTTCCATCTCCGGGACCCCGTTCTATATGGCGCCCGAGCAGATCCAGGGCCAACCACCAACGCCTGCCACCGACATCTATGCTTTCGGGGCAACAGCGTTCCACCTCGCGACCGGACGACCGCCGTTCCACACCGGGAACGTCATCGACGCCCACCTCAACACACTCCCCCCGAATCCACTCGATTTGGTGCCCGATCTCAATCCCGAGCTCTCGCGTATCATTCTGCGCTGCCTTGAAAAGGCCCCTGAAGACCGCTATGCAAACACTGGTGAGCTGTGCGCCGACCTGGAGGTTCTGTGCCGTTGATATCCCAAGTTGTTCCGATTTCAGACTGCGACGTATGAACCTACGCGAACTGTGGCAGAAGCCAGAAGCTCGTTTCCTCATCTTGTTCCTGACAATCCTCGGTGTGAGCTTCACTGTTGTTGCGTTGCGGCAGGTCAATGACACTTTCGTCACACCCTACACGGCCGTCATTGCTCAAGTGTCGGGCTTCGTCCTCCGCATTTTCGGTGAAAAGGCGACAGTCACCGGTTGTGTCGTGTCCTCTCCGCGCTTTGCGGTCACCATTTACAACGGCTGCAACGGGTTGATCACCAGTTTGATTTTCGTTACCGGGGTGCTCGCCTTCCCGGCCAAATTTTCTGCCAAACTGATCGGGGTTATTGGCGGCCTGCTCACAATTCAACTCATCAATCTGGTGCGCATCGTGTCGCTTTTCTACATCGGCGTTTTTCTGCCCCAACACTTCAACGATGCCCACATCTTCGTCTGGCAATCGTTGGTCATTATTGCCGGAATCTCGCTGTGGATCGTGTGGGCGCACAAATTCGCCCTCCCTCAGGAATCGTCGTGAAAAACGCGACCCAGGTGTTCCTTCGACGCCTGCCGGTCACACTGTTTGCGGCAGTCGTCATCTGGCTCGTGCTGCGACCGGCCATCGATACGATGGTGGCCGGACTCGCGCAGACCTTGATCCGCTCCTTCGAGTACCCGCGAGTGACCCGCCTGGTCGTTGCGGACCATCGGGCCCAGATGCGACGCTCTGATCTCCGCATGGACTCGAAGGTGCCAAGTGTCTCGATGACCGAGGTCACCTTTAACACAATCGTGCTGCTGGCGCTCTACCTGGCACTACCCCACCCCTTTTCGAGAAAGCAGCTCGAACGCCTGTTCATGGGCTGGTGTGTGCTCTGCCTCAGTCAGTCCATCAATCTCCTATTCCACGTCAAGACCTTGTACGCAATGGGCCTCGGTGAGTGGAGCCAGCACCACTATTCAGATTTCGCCCGAAATATATTTGGATTCGGCCGCTACTTTACCGATCTGCCGGGCCGTTTCTCATTCCCGTTCCTGATCTGGTTGGGCTTCAACTGGGACGTGGTCATGAAGATGCTTCGAGTGTCTGAGGAGAATGACGGGAAGCGCAAAACTGACTTGAAACGCAAAACCAAGAAGTCAGAGCCAAAGAGTTAAGGAAACGGGGAATCGACGGGGAAACCAAGGGTTGAGCGGGTGCCCGAAATCCGTTGCGCGGAGAATCCGCAGATAGCGCAGATCCACGCAAATCTACTCGGGTTTAATAATCTGCGTTCATCTGCGTGATCTGCGGTTTTCTTGCGGAGAGTAGATGGTGCCGCCGACTCACCGCTTGTTGCGTCGAAGCGACCGATAGTCCGGGATCTCGTACTCTTTGATCTTGGCGATCAGAGCCCCACGCGATAGGTTGAGCTCACGAGCCGCCTTGCTCTGATTGCCGAGCGAACGTCGCAACACGCGATCGATCAGGAGTCGTTCGACCGCAGGTATCACCACCTTGAGATCGTCCTCGCCGAGCACCGCAGCCGCATCGACACCTTCAAATTCGTCGCCTGCCGCGGCGCCAGATCCGATCACGGCGCGGCGCACCGAACCGCGAACCATTTCGCCCTCGGGAGTTGCCGACACCAACCGCCGAAGTTCGCTCAGGAGCTCAGACATCTGTCCATCGAAGGAGTAGCCAAGCAGTGAATCGAGGGTTTCGAGCGCGATGCCACGGATTTCTTTGCCCTGCTCGTCGCCGACAGTCTCGAGCATCCGCACAATCACCAGTGGCAGGTCCTCGCGACGCTCCTCCAGTGTTGGTACGCGGATCAGATTGCGGGCCGTATGATCGAAAAGACCCTGATCGATAGATCCATCTGCCATCAGCGATTCGCAGCTTTCGGCGGCAGTGAGAATCCACCTCACCTTGGAGCCGTAGCCCGAGCCTTGGTCTTTCCCGATCATGACCGCGAGTTCGGCCTGAAGCGGGATCGACATCCTCTCGATCGAGCGCACAACAACGACTCCACCACCGGCGCGAGCGGCCAGCTCTCGCGCGCCAATGGTTGTTCCGGAACCAAAGAGCTCGACACGGAGGGCGGATTCGTCCCCGCCTCTGGCCTGCAGTACGCGGATCCAAGGTTTTCCGGTCGGTCGTAGCGAGGCGATCAGCGCCGCGAGATATGCCCTGCCCGAACCAGAGCGACCGGAGATGAGGGCTGGATCGGAGGATCGCGCAGCCGCCAGCAACCGTTCTCTGAGATCGCGTACGGCGGGAGAGGTTCCAGGCAGCCGCGACTCAAGATTCACTCGAGCATCCGCCTCCCATTCACCGAGGAGCTCGCTCGATCCTTCGACGCGGGCCCAGTGAACGGCGATCATAGCGGCGAACTCGGCGAGAAGTGTCCGATCTTCCTCTCGGCTCTCCTCATCGGTTTCGGCCAGCAGATAGATCCTGGAATCGGATCCCCCGACGACAACAGGGTAGATCAGCGCCTCGCGGCCACTGCCACGGAGCAGCGCGACCCGGTCCCCGTGCGCGAGCTCGGCAAACGTCCGAACCGGAAGCTGCGGCACAGCTCCCGTCCAGTTCGACACGATGGGCTGTAAGACACCCTGTTGGTCGAGCCACGCCAGCACTGCTCGTCGTCGTTCGAAGACCGTCGCAAGCAATTCCTGGAGGGATGACACCAAGTCCGCATCGGGCCCGACTTGGAAGGCCTCGAGCAGCTGGCGACGGGCCTCCGCAAGCCGCTTCGGCTCGTTATAGAGAACCACCTCGGCCCGCGTCTTCACCTCGTCAACGGTTACTGATTCGGGGCCAATAGCTGTCTGCTCCACCACAGAACTCCCGGCCTCTTTTTCGTCCAGCTCTGTCGCCTCTTTGGTTGTCCCGAGAATCACCACCGTCGCAGTTCCGATCTTCAGTCGATCACCCTCGGTGAGCACCCCCCGCGACCGTCTTTCGCCATTGAGCAGGACGATTTGTCGCGGCTGGCCTAAGAAGGTAACGGACTCTCCGGTGCGGCGGATTACGAAATGGACCGGGGCAACTCCCGGACTTCTCAAGACAACATCGTTGCTGCTCGATGCACCGATCGACACAACCTCTTTGGAGAGATCGTACCGAAGCTCGGAGCCGTCTCCCGGGTCAATCGCCATTGTCAGCATGTGCCCTCCGGTCTCACTCGCCGCAGACCGTCCCGTTCCCGACGCCAATTCGAGAAGGCTCTTCTGTTACGGCCGTTCCGGGCACCTTTCTCTTTTTGATCAACATACGAATGAGACTCGCGAAAAGCTTAATTCCCCGATCAACGGGTGTCAATCAAAAGAACAGTTTTTGAACAAATTCCTTTTGGTCAGGAACCGACAGCGCCGCCGAGCCGGCCGACGAGCAGCACGAGATCAGCCACATCGGGCAGTTCTTCGCCCTCTCGATCGGCAACCAGCACACCCACCACGGCGCCGCAACGCCCGAGGGGAATCAGGGCCGTCGCCGACGGCAGCTCGGAAACACCCAAAACGCCTGCCAGTCGGTTGCTACCACTCGCGCCGGGCTCGATCGTCGTAAAGGCTTCTCCCGAGCGAATAACCCGCTCGATGAGACCGATACCTCGGGGAAGAACCGCAGTAGAACGCTCCAGCGCATAGCCAAATCCGGCACGGCAGCGAATCGCAGTCACTTCGGCCATCAAAACCGCCCCACGGGTGAAGTGTTCGGCAGCCAATTGCAGCAGCGAGCTGATGCCCTGGTCAGGATCACTCTCCGACAGCAATGCGCCCACGAGCTCCGAAACGCCGGTCGGTAGCGGAGCACGTCCCTCGCGTTGCTGCGCCTGGATCTGTCGGTCTACCACCCGCGACAGAGACTCGGCAAATCGGATTGTCGCTCCCCCGGCCTTGCCCTGCGGCGCCGGCATGAGGAAGGACACCCCGGCCTCGATAAGCTGATGGGTCCAGGTCGGATCTCCGAGCGGCGCCACCCACACCACTGGGAGCGGCGGCTGCAAATCGCTCGCGCGGCGGATGAGTTCTAGCCAGTTTTCCTCTGAACCAACGCGGGCGGATCCCTGCTGGTGGTGGACAACCAACAGGTCCAGACCATCGAAATCGATATGATCCGAAAACTCCAACTGCTGGATCTGCCAACCCCGGCGGCGCCAATCCATCTCGAGAGCCCCGCGCCACCATCGGGGATCCTGAGTCACCACACCCACTCTGGCGAAGAGTAGTTCTCCGGGGGCTTCCGCTTCGAGATCCAACAGCAGTTCATCGAGCGGATTATCCGGCGGCTGGGTCGGCAGCACATGAATATTGGTCTGCGGTAGCGGGTTCGATATCTCGAGGAATTCGTCCTCGAGCAGCTGCTCCATCTGGAGGTTGGAGGCCGCCGCGCCGGCCGCCTCTGCATAAGCGGTGAGGCTCATCGCCTCACCTTTGACGCGCTGGATTTCCCCGGGAGTGAAGCGAAACTCCCCACGCCGGCTGTCGAGTATCTTCCCCGCATTTTCGAGGTCCGATTTCGTAGGCATGGCGACGCGGCCTCTATCCACATCGAGATGGAGTAAACCTTCGGTGGTTTCGATCTCGAGTACACCGCTCGGTGAGGTCGCCGATACCAATCGCAGCAGAGCCGGCGGCGCCAGGTGTTCGAGGCTTCCAAAAAGCGTTCGTCTCACGACCCGGATCCTCTCGGTGGTTTTTTGATTCCATCATCGACGACATGGCTCCTGAAATCACCAGCGTTCAACTTGAACTGCCGTCGCGCGACGACAGCCTCTCCAGAGACGATCTCGAGGACCCATCTACCGGGGAGGAGGTTCGAGAAATGGGCCTCTGGGTCGAACCGGGCCCGCCGAACCTCGCCGCCACCGCCACGTAACACCGCCACGGAGTCCGGATAAGACCAGGCCGCAGAGAGGCGGCACACAAGATCTGCACCCTGGTTGGGCCTCAGGAGGCGGCCACCGTGTCTCGGCAACCGGTCGAGCCCATCCTTCGATGCCGTCACCACCCGTACTTCGGGCAAATCGGCCACCGTGTCGGAAAATACCAGGTGCCGAGGAGTGACGGTCCATAGCCCGAGCGTCGGATCGCTCGCGACCCATCCGGCGCCAGGGAGCCGGCACTCAATCCAACGGTGCGGGATGGCGCGTTCAGCGCCAACCAGCAGCCCGCTGACCGTTCGTGCCTCGAACCCAGCCGCTTGCAACAACGCTGCAGCCGCATTGGCAAGACCCGAGCACCGCCCCCGTCCTCGTTCGAGGACCGAGATCGCGTCCTGTGCGTTCACGTCGTTGATGTCAACAACAATTTTGTTCGCGGCCCACTCGAGGATGAGGGTCGCAGCTTGCCAGGCGCCAAGGTCTCGACGCAGTTTAATCTGCAGGCGCTGCGGCAGCTCGAATCCGGCCGGTACCTTTGGTCTTGCTCCAGCAAGTACATCTGCATAGGTCCCACCGGCTCCGATGGGCGCGAGGGTTGTTGCAACCCGGACCTCGACGCTCCTTTCAGCGACCGGCCTCACAATCTGTGCATACCCGTTACTTGCTGCGGCCACGGGGATGTCGCCGCCAACCACGATATAGCTGGCTTCCTCGCCGGCTGCTGGGAGAGTAGCGAGGAGGCAGAGAATTGTGAGGCCAACCCGGACGCTCATCCTGCGGCAGCTCTCCGTTTTACAAACCCGTCGAGAACTCCGTTGACGAAGCGGCCCGAGTCTTTGGTACCGAATTTCTTGGCGATCTCGATCGCCTCGTCGATGACCACGGCGTGCGGAGTATCGGACTCGAATATCAGTTCGAACATGGCCAGACGGAGGATGTTGCGATCGACCGCAGCGAGCCGTTCGAGCCGCCAGTGGGTGGTTTGATGGCCGAGCTTTTCATCGATCTCGGTCAATTGGTCGAGAGTGCCGCGGAGCAGATTGTCGGCAAATTCTCGGACACTCTCGCTCGCGTTGCGCCACTCCTCGAACCCGGCCTGCATTTCTTCCGGCGAGGCGTCGGTGAGTTCGAACTGATACAGGAGCTGGAGGGCGAGCTCACGGGCGCGCCGACGAGTACCCATCTAAACTGCTTTCGTCTCGGTAGGACGCACTCAGGGCCTCCGGTCGAGCCTCTCCGTCAGGCGCGCCATCTCGATCGCGGCCAGCGCGGCCTCCCATCCCCTGTTGCCCATCTTGGTGCCGGCTCGTTCAACCGCCTGCTCCAGGGTGTCGGCGGTGATGACGCCAAAGGTCATGGGAACACCCGAGCTGATCGCTGTCTGCGCAACTCCCTTGGCGACCTCCGATGCGAGGAGATCGAAATGGGCAGTGCCGCCGCGAACCAGGGCGCCGATACTGATCACAGCATCGAAACCACCGTCGGCGACCAATTTGGCAGCGGCAAGAGGAATCTCCCAGACGCCTGGCACGCGAACAATGGTGATCTGGTCGTCGTCGGCTCCATGTCGCTGCAAACAGTCCACCGCGCCCGATTCGAGCCGCGAAGTCAACGCTTCGTTGAAACGACTTACCACAATGGCAAATCGCAGTCCCTGTGCATCAAGGTGTCCTTCGAGTACCTGCATGGACCCTCCTGATCGTCATTGTACCTCGTTTGCATCGACAGAGGTCTCTGATCGAAATGTCTCAACCATCCAGGGTTCAGTTTTGAGAGTTGAGGTATGAGTTTTGAGTTCCGGACGCCTTTCGCGGGTCGTGACTCGCCACCGACTCCCAAATCAGAGGGGTTGGGGGTAACTCAAAACTCGAGATTAGATGTCAAGGATGGCAGCTTCTGCCAGCTGGCGACCGTCTGCGGTGGCATTCAGGAGGTCGCCGACCCGGCTGACGAGGTCCCTTTGTTCCGCCTCACGAACAACCTGGCGAGTCCGGGCCTCGCTCCACTGCAGGTGCCGGTGTAGGCTCGGAACCCGGCACTCTTCGACCTCGGACTCGGTCTCCTGATGGTGGAGCAGGTGGACCAGCAACATGCGAACACCAAGCTCGAGACGCTGCGAATTGCCCCTCCTTGCCTGCGCCACTAATCCACGGCGTGGCGCCAGCAGCAACGCGGCGGCGAAGAGGATCCCACAAACAACCGCCATCGATCCGGCAATTGAGACGTCAAGGGCGAATGCCAACACGTAGCCCAAGATCGCGCTCGCGGCAGCCACCGCTGCGCCAACCCAGAGCATGTGTGTGAACCTGTCGACCAAAAGGTAGGCGGTGGCCGGCGGCGCGATCATGAGGGCAACCACCAGGATCGAGCCCACCGCATCGAAGGCGCCCACCGCGGTGATGGAGACCATCGCCATTAGCGAGTAGTGGATGGCAACCGGCGAAAAACCCAGGAGCGCGGCGAGCCCGGGATCGACGGTCGCCAACTTGAGCTCTTTCCATGCGAGGCCAATCAGCAACAGGTTGAGAATCAGGATGGCGCCCATGGTCCACAGCGCGCGTGGCCCCAATTCCACCCCGCCGATAATCATCTGGTCAAATGGTGCCAGGGCGAGCTCGCCAAGCAGCACCGAATCGATATCGAGGTGGACGTCGCCCGCGTAGCGAGAGATGAGAATGACTCCGATCGAAAAAAGGGCGGGAAAAACGAGGCCGATCGACGCATCCTCCGGAACGAGGCGCGAGCTCAGCAGACTCTCGATGAGAAAGACGGTCAGCACACCAGTGGCCGCCGCGGAGACAAGTAGGAGAGGGGAATTGAGGTCGTGGGTGAAAAAAAACGCGACCACGATCCCGGGCAGGATGGCGTGCGAAATCGCATCCGATACCAACGCCGTGCGGCGGAGCACCAGATAGGTCCCGGGAAGGGCCGCAGCGACTGCGGTGATCACCGCGATGAGCACGATCTGCAGCTCCGGATTCACGCTCCTTCTCCCGCCTCACGATCGAGGATCCGCTGAGCCTCACGTCGCCCGATCGGAGTCAGCGCCCAGCCGCCGTCCGGTGTGCGCTGCGCCAGACCACGGTCGGCCTGTCGTTCGAGGGCGGCACCGACTTTGGCCTCCGGTGGGCTCATCGTCTGAATGACCGCAACCGAGTGACTGTGCTCGGGATCGTCCGGGTGTTGACGAGAGAGCGCGTAAAGGTGCATCAGCACAGGGTCGAGGTCCGGCGCCGTGCGCGGCGAACCGAAGCGCAGAGACCGCCACAGCAGACCACGATGAGGGGCCATGAACAGCGATACCACGAAAATCGAACTCAGAACGAGAACGATGGTCGGCCCGGTTGGCAGCCTTGGAACGTATGAGCTGAGAATCGACCCGGTGATTCCGGCGAAGATCCCGATCGCGGCCGCGATCGTGACCATCGGGGCCAGCCGCCGGGTCCACTGGCGGGCGGCAGCACCGGGAGCGACGATCATCGCGCTCATCAGGACGACGCCGACGGTCTGCAAACCGATGATGATGGCTACGACCAGCAGCAGTGTCAGCAGCCCATCGAGACGGCGCACCGGCCATCCGAGACTGGCCGCAAAGTCGGGGTCGAAACTGAGCAGCTTGAACTCCTTCCACATCAAAAACACGATCATCAGGGCGGCCGTTCCGAGCACGGCCATGGTCACGACGTCGCGTCTGAGAAGCGACGCCGCCTGCCCGAAGAGAAAGGACTCGAGCCCTGCCTGGGCCGCATTCGGGAGCTTCTGGATATGGGTTAGAAGCACCAACCCGGCACCGAAGAATACCGCCAGGACAATCCCAAGGGCGCTGTCATAGGGCACCCGCGACCGTCTCACAATCACCTGCACTGCAAGGGTGCCGACCCACCCGGCCAAACCCGCACCCACCATCAACACAAGTGGCACCTTTGATCCGGTCAGCATGAAGGCGAGCACGATCCCCGGCAGCGCAGCATGGCTGACGGCATCGCCAAGCAGGCTCTGGCGGCGCAGATAGGCAAAGGATCCGAGCACACCGCTGGTCGCGCCGAGAATCGCCGATCCGATGGCCACAAGCCGCAGCGTGTAGTCGCCGAAGAAATCCATCACACCTCGAGCGCACCACTTGCCGCCAGCACCCCGACCCGACCGCCGAACGTGAGGCGTAGATTCTCTTCAGTGAAAACCTCACCTACCGGTCCCGAATCGATCGCTCGGACGTTGAGCAGCAGCACTGCATCGAAGTACTCGGGAACGGTCTGCAAATCGTGGTGAACGACAATGATCGTCTTGTTCACGCCAGCAAGCTCGTCGAGCACCTCGATGATTGCGCGTTCCGTCGGCGCATCGACGCCCTGGAAGGGTTCGTCAAGGATGTAAATGGGCGCGTCCTGGACAAGTGCTCTGGCCAGCAACACGCGCTGCTGCTGGCCGCCCGAAAGCGCGGCGATCGGGCGCCGGGTGAAGTCGGTCATCTCGACCTGTTCGAGCGCCGCCATCGCCTCTTCTTTCTCAGCGGAGCCACAGCGACGGAACCAGCCCACTCTACCGTAAGTCCCCATCGTGACGACGTCGATCACATCGGTCGGAAAATCCCAGGACAGCGTCGCGCGTTGCGGGACGTATGCGATCTGCCCTTCGGCGTCCTCTCGTGAGCGTCCAAATATTCGTACCTCACCCGCCACCGGCTTCACCAGACCCATCGCTGCCTTGACCAGGGTGCTCTTGCCGGCGCCGTTGGGACCGATGATGGCCATCTTGACGCCTTTCGGTACTTGCAGGTCGATGTCCCAGAGGACCGGTTTGTCGGCATAGGCGACGGTCAGATCCTCGACCTCGAGGGCCCAACCGTTCTTGCGTTCATTCATTTTCAGCCTCCAAGACGCCACGAAAGGCCTGCGCCGACGAGAAAATCGACGCCTCGATCAGTCAATCGGCGAGCCACTCGCAAATCAGCCTGAAGATCGGGGCTGAAGAGATAGACAAGCCCGGTCTGGAAGGTGGCGGTGCTCGGGCCCCGGTTTTCCTCGCGGTTGAACCCATAGAGTTCGAAGAAGAGCGAGGTTGTTTCATTCAGGCCAACACCGACCGCAACACTCGCCCACAGGGTCGTGTACCGATTGTCATCGTCGGCAGGGCGCCCGACACCCAGGTTCGTGCCGATGCCGACGTTTGGGCTGAGCTCCCAGCTGGCGCAGAACACCGCCGACGGTTGCCACTCGGAGGTCGCAAAATCCGCCGTGCCGGTCGGGATCGTCGTCGAGGCGATTAGGGCCGCCTCCATGCTACCGAGAAAGCCCGAACCGTCTCCTTGAGTCAGTTCGTATTTGAAGCCCACACCTGAGGAAAGGAACCCCGATGCGTTGCCACCGCCGCCACCTTCCCGGGAGTAGGTGGGGAGCACAATCCTCAACTCGAAGTCTTTCGCCACTCCCCAGCGCGCCAGGACCTCACCGATGGTGGTCACATCCGTTCCATTTCGGAAGTCCGAATACGTGACACCGCTTTCCAACTGGAACACCCCGGAACCAACGCTGCTCGAGCTTTCGGTGAAATCCGGGCGGTCGGTGACGAGCGCCTCCTGGGCAGATACCACGGACGAAAGCGCGAACACCGCAAATGCCGCTGCGCAAATTCTCCAGAGGAACCATCTTTTCAACGCGCGACTCCTACTCGGCCGCTTCGGTCGAAAGAAGGGCTGTCACGATTGTCTCGACGTTGTCGCGAACCGTTCCAGGATAGGTCGCGGCCGGGGTGCCCGGATTCCCCAGAGAGTCTGAGTAAAGGCTGCCGCCGATCTCGACCCCGAAGCCCCGCGATTTGACCGCCTCCTGCAATGCCTGCACATAACGCGGCGGCACCGAGGTTTCGACAAAAATTGCCGGAATCTCGCGCTCGACGATGAATTCCGCAAGTTCCTGGACATCCGATGTCCCCGCTTCTGCTGCGGTACTCACACCCAGAAGACCCCGCACCTCGAATCCGTATGCACGGCCGAAGTAACCGAATGCGTCGTGGGCGGTCACCAGAACCCGCTGTTCGGGGGCCAGAGCCTCGATCCTCTCGCGGACCCATCCGTCCAGAGTCGCCAGCTCGGCCTGGTAGGCCTCGGCCCGCTCCAGGTAGCCTGTCGCGTGGTCGGGATCGAGGGCTACAAGCGTTTCCACCACACAGTCCACGGTCTTCGACCACAGTGCCACGTCAAACCAGACGTGTGGATCGTGCAACCCGGAAAACCCAGCCGACTCGATGAGCTCCACCTCGGGCACACACTCCGCCACCGCCACCGTTCGCATGTCTCGTTCGCCCATCCGCTCGAGGATCTCACTCATTTTTCCCTCGAGATGGATGCCGTTGTAGAAGATGGCGTCCGCCGAGCTCATGCGCCGCACATCGCCCGCCGAGGCCTTGTAGAGATGCGGGTCGATTCCGGGGCCCATCAGCGCCTCTACCGTGACCTCTGGTCCGCCGATGGTACGAACCAGATCGGCAACGATATTTGTGGTCGCCACAACCTTGACTCCGCCGGGGTCAGTCGCCTCCGGAGCACCACCGCATGCCGCACTTGCTATCAGAAAAGGAATCAATGCAGTTTTGATCATCGTTTTCATTGTTCCAGCCTTTCCATCCAAAGCGCCTCGGCAAGATAGGTCGGGAGCAGGAAGCGGTCCTCCCCAAGCCGAATCCGGATGCCCCGCTCTTCGCAGGAGACCACCTCAACGGCGCACCCTGGCGCCAGACCAAGACGTTTGAGCAGGTTCAGGTTGTCGGGGTCCTGGGCGCCGACCCTCACGAGGGTCCCTGTAATACCCATCGGAAGATCCTGCAGGGGCACCAACGAATCTCCGTTTGGGAGGTTCAGATCCGGCGTCGGGATGGGGTCCCCGTGCGGGTCGAGGGTGGGATGGCCCATCGCCTCCGCGATCCTTTCCTCGAAGCGTTCGGAGATCACGTGCTCGAGCCTTTCCGCCTCTTCGTGAACCTGATCCCATTTGTAGCCGAGGGCCTCCACCAGAAAAGTCTCGAGGAGGCGGTGGTGCCGGAGCATTTCGAGCGCGACCCTTTTCCCGGCATCGGTGAGTTGGACTCCGTGATACGGAGCGTGCTCGACCAGACCAAGCTGGGAGAGCCTTCCGATCATCTCGGTCACCGAAGCAGGCTTGACCTGCAGCCGGCGCGCGAGGGCCTGGGTGCTCACCTTTTTGCCGTCGCCGCCGAGGAGGAATATCTGCTTGAGATAGTCCTCCTGCGACTCCGAAAGTACGGGGCGGGGATCGGAACCCCGATGTGCATCAGCGATCTCTGGCATATTTTTAGGCTAACCTAAAATTTTCGAAGAATCAAGCGGGGAGGCCTTCGAATCCGGTATCATGACCCCCGGAGGATTCGCCATGTGTGACAACGAACTGCTGATGATGGCCTGCCGGCCGCTAGCGCCCGGCACCCCGCCGATTTCCGGTCACGATCTCGAGCACAAGCTGAGCCACGCCGAGGGCTGGGAGATCGAGGACGGGTCGCTGACCAAGGTCTTTCAGTTCGAGGGCCACTACCAGACCATGGCCTTCGTCAACGCCGTTGCCTGGATCTCGCACCGTGAAGACCACCACCCCGAAATGACTGTGGGTTACAACACCTGCGCTCTGCGCTACAACACCCACTCGATTGGCGGAATCTCGGAGAACGATTTCATCTGCTCGGCCAAGGTTGATCACCTGGTGGGTGACTGAGCCCCGGCTGAGGAGCGAAGGAGGACTCGATGTCAACAACCCGCTCTGTGTATGCGATCTTCGGTGTCGGCGCCGTCGCCGTTCTCATCCTCGCCGCCTGCGGTACGTCCGGGCCAGAGGCTGGAACGCCCGAGGCGCTCTATGTCGACCTCGGTTGCGCCAAGTGTCACGGTGACAACCGTGAGGGGCAACGATCCGGGCCGCCGCTGGTCAAGATCATCGACCACTGGGACAAGGACAGCCTCCTCGAGTACCTCAAGAGCCCGAAGACCTTCGTTCAGTCCAACCCCCGGCTCTTGTATCTGAACGAACAATATCCGATCGCCATGCCCGCCTACGGCACCACCGACGAGCAGGACTTGCGGAAGCTAGCGGATTTCATTCTCAACAGCTGACTGGAGGCCGGTCTCGCGGTTTCCGCGAGAGGCCAATCGTTGATAACCTCTCGATTGAATTCGGAGTTCGGAATTCGGAGTTCGGAATTCCCACCCAACCTCCTCAGAACCTCCATGGCAGAGGAAAATTCAGAATTCCGAATTCCGAATTCGAGGTCACGCATTTGCAGGACCTCGGAGCACCCTCGCCGGCAGCATCAAGATCGAGTGCAGGAACTTGAAAACGGCATCAACCGTGATGCCGAGAAGCCGGAACGGCAGGAGCAACAGCCACACGATCGGGTAGAGCACCAGCGCCAGTAGCGCCAATGGCCAACACACCACAAGCAGAATCAACCACACAATGAAGGTCCACATTTTTTCCTCCATTCATGACTACGCAGAATCGAGGCAGTGTGTTCCCGTCCGATCCCGTCCCCGTTCCCGACGGTGACGATTGGCAACCGACTACGGTGCCCGCCCCCCCACCACATGCACCATCTCCCCCGTTTCCGGATCCCACCGCACCAACGCTCCCGACTGGTCGATAAAGAGTCTGGAGACTTCCAGCTGATTGCAGTGCCAGACGAACCCCATATCGATGCCGGGTTGCCAAGGGAACCACCCGACCGTGCTTCGTAGGTGTGAACCGATATTCCGCATCTCACCCGTGTCGACATCGAAGAGGGTGAGTCGAATCCCTTGGGTTCGATCGGTGGGGTCGACCAGGTGTCTGACAACGACACCGTTCGGGACCGCCTCGCCCTGAACCCTGGACCCAAACGCAGCACGCATCGTGTGGACAATCCGGCCTTCGCCTTCAGTCGGCTCCACCACCAACGCAACCGATCCGTCGTCACTCTCAGAGGGCAGGAGGATCCGCCCGTCCTGGAGGAATCTTGGGAATCCCGTCGTGTCCAGGTGTCTGACGAATGTGCCGTCCACTGCGTCATAGAGCGCTTTCGTCGAAACCAGATCGACCGCCGACCTCGATGACACAATCATGTGCTGCAACGAGCCGTCGACGGCAAACCATGCAATCTCCTCGAAAGCAGGAATCGCCCCGGTTCTGACAAGTTCGCCGGTGGCCACGTCGATTTCCGCAATGATGATCGATTGGGCGTTGCCGACATCAATCCGCGCGAAGAGCCGAAGCGTGTTTGGATCGAAGAAAACGACAGCCACGCGGTGAAGAGGCTCGGGCAAGCGAACCGCTTTCACCAGGCGCTCCTCGCCAAGCTCGTAGATTGATACCGTTCCTTCCTCGAGAATCGCCAAACGGGTGCCGTCGCCGGAGAGCGAAAGCGCGGCCTCAGGAGATACGGTGAGGCTGGTCGGGCGAGCCATGGGGTCGGGGCGAACGATATCAGCCCACCACAGCGCGCGCGGCTCTTCAAAGGAGCCGCCACCACGCCACATCGCAGTATCGCCGTCGAGCGAAAAAACCGCGTTATTTTCGAAACCCCATTTTCGTGAGGGTAGGGGTACCCAACGATTGCCAGCAGTCGAGAAGAGATACCCGCGCTCAAAGTCCAGCCGAGCGTTTGCCCGGCCGACCACCTCGACCCAGCCACCGTTTGGCGCCACGGTCATCACGTCGACGTCATTGAATTCGCGTGGTCCGAAATTCCGCAGCCAGCCGCCGTATACGGTAATGGCGGTAACGCAGACCGCCATTGTGCTCCACAGGGCCAATGACTGCGCACTGTGGGTCCGCTTGAGATCAACGCGGCCCCTCGCCACACCCATCGCACCACCAACTGCCAGGGCAATCAACAGGGCGGCAACCAAGGCGCCCGCAATTACCGATAGGGCGATTTGCTCGCCGATCCCGAGCAGCGGTTTCAGGTTCAGCCAGGCAATTATCGCGACGACCATCGAACCGCCAAGGTCGAGAAACAGCCAGGGCGTACCCGCCCGCACGACGATGCTGGCTGCATGGGCGAGGAGAAAAAGGATCAAAGGGGCGACGATGTAGGCAAGACGCGCCGGCCAACCCATATCGTAGTCGGCAGAAAATATGGAGGCTCCCCCGCTGAAGAACGACGGCAGCAGGACAATCGCCTCGACCACCCAGATCAAACCAATCAGTGCCAGCACCCTTCCCCACCAAATCGCAAAACCACTGATTGGACGCGCGAAAAAGAACCCGAGCCGCCCCTCCGAGAGATCATTGCCAAACACCGTCGCGCCAAGCACAAGGGCGAGGACACATCCGAGGGCCAGTGCCGTAGCGCTGCAAGCGGCGGTCCTCACATCCGTTGCTTCGTAAGGCTCGATATTGGGCAGAAATGGTAAAAAGCTGATCACGATTGCGAGCGCTACCGCCAGCAGGAGCAACTCGCGCCGGGCCATCACTTCGCGGGCCATGATCGCCATCGTCGCCTTCATGATTGGCCTCCAGGCTCGGTGCCGCAGAGGACGATGAAGATCTCCTCGAGCGACAGCGAGTCGACCCGCATTACCTCGACCCGAGCCTCCTGTCGGAAACGATCGAATCCAAACTCGGAGAATTTCTGCACCACTGCCTCGTTCGCCCCGGCCGCGACATTTCCTCCGACGACGCCGAGGTGTTGCAAACCCGCGTCGATCCTCTCCCGCGGAACTGTGTCGGTAGCGGCCCAAATCACGCGGCAAAAACGGGCCTTGAGTACGTCAAGCTTTTCGTCAACCAGCAGAGATCCTCCCCGGATCACGCCAACACGGTCGGCGATGGCTTCCACTCCGGCGAGGTCATGGGTTGTGAGGAAAACCGTCGTGCCGCGATCGGCGAGCTCTCCGACGAGTTCCTCGTAAAGCTTCCGCCGGGCGACCGCGTCGAGACCCAGGGTCGGGTCATCGAGCACCAAAAGCCGGGGGGAACCCGCCAACGCCAGGGCCAGGGCCAGCTGACGTTGTTGTCCCTTGGACAGACGCCCGAAATGCACATTCCTCGGAACTTCGAGGCTGTCGAGGCGATCGAAATAGTTCGCTGACCTCCAGAACGGGGTCACCCGCGCCATGAATTTTTCGACTCGGTTGGCAGTGGTGTCGGGCGGCACATCGGGGTTTTCTGGAACCACCCCAACTCGCTCCATTGCCCGCCGTCGTTTTTTCCAGGAATCGAAACCCAGGATCGTCGAGCGGCCAGCGGTTGGTCGTTGCTGGCCGAGCAGGCAGCGAACGGTCGATGACTTGCCGGAACCGTTGCGACCGAGAAGAGCGAAGACACCTCCCTTGGGAACCTCCAACGACAGATCGTCGACCGCCGTCAGTTTTCCGTAGCGCACGGTCAACCCATCGAGCGTGACAACCGGTTCAACCCCCATCGTTGCCCCTTTCTCCGTCCTCCGCTGCTACCGACTTCCAGCTTTTGACCACCGCCCGGGTCGCTTCATCGCGGCTCGCACCAACGCTGGTTGCGACTCGAATGAAGGACTCGGCGCTGTCGGTGAGCAGCAGCAGCCGCTCCTTCTCGAGTTGATCGGAATCGAACTCGCCGACAAAGGTGCCCTCTCCTCGACGAACCGCGAGGAGGCCTGCCTCGGTCAATCGACGATAGGCCTTGGAGACCGTTGCCGGGTTGACGCGCAGGGCCCTGGCGAGCTCACGAACCGACGGTACGGCACTTCCCGGGCCCAGGCGTTCGGAAGCAACGAGCCGGCGCATCCCGTCTTCGATCTGGCGCCAGATGGGAACTGCAGAAGCAGGATCGATCTCGAGAAAGCGGTGGAGTCTTAACTGTGTCACTGATGTAATACAGTATGTCACTCATCGTCAACTGTCAAGAGTGAAGGGATGGAGGAGCGAGAGATTGAGGACCACCCGCCAACCTTGAGGGGCTTCCCGCTCCAGGAAAGTTCACACTGTTGTGGGGTTGCTTGGAAAACGCGAAGACGGAAAGCCGCAAAGAAAGCGCAGAGATGGCATTTCGAGTTTTTCTTTGTGACGTTCTTTGCGCTCTTGGCGTCTTGGCGGTTCCAAAGTCGAACCGGTTGGTTTTCTTTCGAAGAAGCGCGACTTCATTGCATCCCTCTCCCCCTCTTTCCGCTCCGTGCTATCTTTGCGCCGATGAGTAGCAACACGAAAGGCATTGTCCTCGCGGGCGGATCAGGCACCCGCCTGCACCCCGTAACTCAGGTCATCAGCAAACAGCTCCTGCCTGTTTACGACAAGCCGATGGTCTACTATCCGCTGAGCTTGCTGATGCGGGCTGGGCTGCGTGAGGTTCTGATGATCTCCACCCCCCGCGACCTGTCGTCTTTCCGCGAACTCCTCGGCGACGGCCGCCGCTTCGGAATGCAGATCGACTACTGCGAACAACCTCGACCCGAGGGCCTCGCCCAGGCATTTGTGCTCGGGCGCGAGTTTTTGGACGGCTCGCCGGCGTGCTTGGTCCTCGGAGACAATATCCTGCACGGACCGGGGCTGACTGCGACCCTGACCGAGTGCGCCACCCTGAGGGACGGCGCCCATATATTCGGCTATCGGGTGCGCGACGCCAAACGTTACGGCGTGGTCGAAATCGACGACAGCGGCAACGCCATTTCGATCGAAGAAAAACCGGAGAAGCCGCGCAGCTCCCTCGCCGTGCCCGGCCTCTATTTCTACGGTCCCGACGTGTGCGATCTCGCCGCCGATCTGGAGCCGAGCGAGCGTGGTGAGCTCGAGATCACCGATCTCAACCGTCGCTACCTCGAACAGAATCGACTCAGGGTGACGGTGCTGGATCGCGGGTACGCCTGGCTCGACGCCGGTACTCATCGCAGCCTGATCGAGGCCTCGACCTACATCGAGGCCATCGAGGAGCGCCAGGGCCTCAAGATAGGCTGTCTGCAGGAGATTGCCTGGACCAAGGGCTGGATCAGCAACGAGGAATTCCGGCGCGAAGCGGAAGCTGCCTCTGGATCCAGCTACGGAACCTATCTGGCCGAGGTTTTGGATCGTGCGGAGAACAAAAGTGCGGGTGGTTGACGAACCACTTTCCGGAGTCAAGCTGCTCGCACCGAAAGTCATCGAAGACAGCCGTGGCTTCTTTATGGAATCGTACAACCGTCGTAATCTCGCCGAACTGGGCATTGGCCATGAATTTGTCCAGGACAACCACTCGCGATCATCCCGGGGAGTGCTGCGCGGGCTCCACTACCAGATAGGCCACGCCCAGGCCAAACTGGTGCGGGTGACGCGCGGCCGTGTCTTCGATGTCGTCGTCGACATCCGCCACGGAAGCCCGAATTTCGGCCGATGGGCAGGTGCAGAGCTGAGTGAAGAAAACCGGCTGTGCTTCTTCGCTGAAGAGGGCTTTGCGCACGGTTTTCTGGTGCTTTCGGATGTCGCCGACTTTCAGTACAAGTGCTCCGATTTCTTCAGTGCGAAAGATGAGCGCGGGCTACCCTGGGACGATCCCGAGATCGGCATCGACTGGCCCTTCGACGGTCTCGAGCCAGTACTGTCGGAGCGGGATTGCGGCTGGCAGTCCTTGACCGACGTGACGCCCGAAGATCTCCCGGCGTACACGCCGTGAGCGAAACCACCCACCGCCCACGCTCCATGCTGGTCACTGGTGGCGCCGGGTTCATTGGTTGCAACTATGTGCGCGCCGCACTCGCTGCTGATCGGGAGCTACGGCTGGTCAATGTCGACGCCCTCACCTATGCGGGTCACCTGGCCAGTCTTCGCGGAGTTGCTGAAACCCACAGTTCCCGCTACACCTTTGTCCACGCCGACATCCGCGACATCGATACTGTGCGAAAGCTATTTGTAGACCACGATGTCGACACGGTGGTCCACCTCGCCGCAGAGAGCCACGTCGACCGATCGATCGACGGCCCTCTCGACTTCATCGACACCAACATCCGCGGCACAGCCAACCTCCTGGAGGCAGCGCGTTCGGCCTGGCGGCGGCGTGACGACGTTCGTTTCCATCACGTCAGCACCGACGAAGTCTTCGGGTCACTCGGCACCGACGGGCTTTTCTCGGAGACGACCTCCTACGACCCTTCCAGCCCCTACTCCGCCTCCAAGGCCGCCGCCGATCATCTGGTTCGCGCCTGGCATCGCACATTTGGTCTTCCGGTCACCCTCTCCAACTGTTCCAATAATTACGGTCCCTATCAGTTTCCGGAGAAGCTGGTACCGCTGATGATCCTCAACGCCTACGCAGGCAAAAAGCTGCCGGTTTACGGTGAGGGCGCCAACGTCCGCGATTGGCTCCACGTAGAAGACCACTGCAGTGCCCTCGACCTCGTCGTGCGTCGGGGCCGGCCTGGGCGCACATACAACATCGGTGGACACAACGAGCGCACCAACCTCGAGGTTGTTCATGGGGTGTGCGACCTCCTCGACGAGCTACGGCCTCCTGCCGCGGGCGGCAGCCGCAGAGAACTGTTGGAATTCGTGACCGACCGCCCAGGCCACGACCTGCGCTATGCCATCGATGCCGACCGCATCGCATCCGAACTCGGTTGGAAACCCGCCCACGACTTCGACGCGGGTCTGAGGGCCACCATCCAGTGGTACCTCGACAATCAGGACTGGTGCGAAGAGGTCATGAGGGAGCAGTACGACGGCGAACGCCTCGGTCTGAACACCTGAATATCTAACCTGTGCCAATTGATGCCGATGCTGGATGCTGGATGCTGGATGCTCCAGGATCGTCAGATCTCAAGCTTCGATGTCAAGGGGTGGGTGGGCGGATCCAGCATCTAGTAACTAGCATCTAGTATCGGATGGGTGGGTGGGTGGTCAGAAGACGAGTTGCACCATCGCGCGAATGCGGTAGTCGATCTGGTCAGGGGCTTTGGCGATTGGGGTTGGCGTTCCGTTGATGATTGCATCGGGGTCGGCAGCGAAAGACCGCTCGAGGAGCGAGACATCGAGCGCGAGCTTGTTGCGCCACCCAAAGAGAGAATAGCTCGCCGCAACAGTGGTCTCTGAGATCTCTGCCTCGATCGCCGGAATCCACCCCTCGCCTTTCTGCACCTGCACGGTCCCGAGGCCCGACTCGCTTGCGGTTTGGAAGGTCGGGTCTCTGAGCCGGGTGATCGCAGCGCGGCGGATCCGCAACTCGAGCTTGCGCGGCACCACGTACCAACCAACCGCGACCCGCCAACCCTCGCGGTCGAAATCATCCACGAATTCGTCGAAGTTGTATGATTCGGCGCCCCACTCGGCGTCGACCGACCACCCCCGATAGTGGGCGACGGCGGCCAGGTTGTGGCCCCGTTCGTCAAACGCGTGAACCGTCTCACTCGAGTTCGTATAGATGGAACCGATCATGCCCAGCTTGAAATGCGGTGAGTGGGCAACGTCCCCCACAACCCGCCAATCCACGAAACCCCATGGGTGATACCCGACACGCGCTGCCAGCAAATGGCCGTTGCCGCCGTTGGAAAGACTGGTTGTGCTTCGGCCCTGCCAGACGCCAACCTGATACTCGAAGGTGGAGGTGGAGTCGGAACCCTTGTGCCCTCTGAGTTGAATCCCCTGGGACCGGTAGAGGGTCATTCCACCCGTGGCGAAACCGGTGTATGCGTACCAACTGAGACCGAAGCGTTCGGTGCCTCCGCCTGGATAGCGGGGCCCCTGTTTGGTGACCGAACCGAGATCGATGTCGGTTTCGCCGTACATCAGTGACCGCTCCACCATACCGAGGGCGGAGCCCGAGTTCATGAACTCGAGCCCGTAACTGATTTTGTTGCGTCCAGCGCCGAGGCGGAGCATGTCAGAGAATTCGTACTCGATCCACAGATCATTGGCATTGATGGCCTGATTGGGCTCGAGCTGGACATGGATGAAATAGGTAAAGCGCGGGCTGCCGGCGTTGCCACTGAAGTAGAGTCGCGCGCGACGGACGAAGAAGTTGGAGTAGTCCTCCTGATTGAAACGAATCATCGAATCGTAATCGACATAGGTGTAGCGAACCTGGAGCAACCCGTTGATTCGGAGCGCGAACGCACCATCCGCGGTCGCAAGACGGAAACCCTGGTCATAGAAGACGCGCAGGGGTTTTTCTGGCTTTTCTTCGGTGTCTTCGGCCATTAACCCCGGCGTAAAAGCGAAGAGCACAAAAAGCAAAATCAGCGCCGCCTTGAGAACTCTTCCCACCGAGTTTCGAGGTCTTAGTTTTGAGTTTTGAGTTATCACCCAACCTCCCGGCGGTTCATCATCTGGCGTGCAGTGCGGGGAAAACTCAAAACTCATAACTCAACTCTCAAAACTAATCAACCGCGATCTCGAGGTGTTTAATTTTCTCCCACAGGGTTTTACGACTGATGCCGAGGAGCTCGGCGGCATCCGCACGACGACCCTGAGTCGCGCTCAGGGCTGCGCGGATGGCATCCGCCTCGGCGAGCTCGACGGCATCGTGCATGGGCATCACCGGAGGGGCTTCGCCAACCACAGCTGCCGGTGCGCCGCCCCGAATATTGGGCGGTAGCTCGTCCAGGGTCACCACCTGGCCCCGGCAGAAAAGAACTGCACGCTCGATGACATTGCGGAGCTCGCGCACATTGCCCGGCCAGGGATACATTTCGAACACGTCGATCACCTGGTCGCTGAAACCTTCGATCTCACGGCGACGATCAGCGGCGAACTCGCGCAGAAACGCCTCCGCAAGCAGCGGAATGTCTTCGCGACGCTCCCGCAACGGCGGCAGATCGATGGCGACGGTGTTGACCCTAAAGTAGAGATCCTCCCGAAATCTGCCCTGACGGATCTCCTCCTCGAGAGAGCGTACCGATGCGGAAACGATTCGCGCATCGACGTCGATCGGCCGATTGGAGCCGAGACGCTCGATCTGACGCTCCTGCAGCACCCGCAGGAGCTTGACCTGGAAGGTCAGGGGCAGTTCTCCGATCTCGTCGAGAAACAGGGTGCCACCACTTGCCGCTTCGAAACGGCCGATGCGCCGTTCGCTGGCGCCGGTGAATGCGCCCCTCTCGTAGCCGAAGAGCTCGGACTCGATCAGAGATTCTGGCAACGAAGCGCAGCTCACGCGGACATAGGGCTTCGCGCGACGGGCCGAATTGAAGTGAATTGCCGAGGCCACCATCTCCTTACCGGTGCCACTCTCGCCGTGGACGATGACCGAAGCGTCCGAATCGCCCACCAACCGAATCAACTCAAAGACCTCCTGCATCACCTGAGACTTGCCGATGATGTTGGCGAAGGAGTGACGTTGCTCGAGCTGCGCCTGTAGACGAACGTTTTGCTCGCGCAAGACGCGGACCGAACACACATTGCTCAGGCGCACCACCAGCTGCGCCATCGAAAAGGGTTTGGCGATGAAGTCAGCCGCGCCTTCACGCATCGCCTCTACTGCCCTATCGACCGTCCCATGGGCGGTGATGATCACGACCGTCGTATCCGGGCTCAGCGCCTTGATCCGTTTCAGGAGATCGACACCACCGAGGCGCGGCATCACGAGATCTGAGAGGACCAGATCGTGCTGGTGCTGCTCGAAGAGGGCGGCACCTTTGACGCCATCCTCGGCCACATCCACCGCCCAACCCTCATTGCGCAGGGCGTCGGCCATGGTGATCCGCAAGAGTGGCTCGTCTTCGACGATCAGCAACCGGTGTCCGCAGATTTTCATCCGACCTCTTTCTCGCTATCGTCGTCCGCCATAGCATTCATGATGATACGAAATGTCGTTCCTCTGCCCACAGAGGTCTCGAGCTCGATGCGGCCGCCGTGAGCCGCAACGATACTGCCACTCACCGCCAACCCGAGCCCTGTGCCCTCGCCGATCTCGCGGGTGGTATAGAACGGATCGAAGATCCGCTCGCGAACCTCCGCCGAAATCCCGTGTCCAGTATCACGAACCTCGGCAATCACTTTGCCACCTCGAACCCGCGTCCTCAGAAAGAGAGTCCCGCCGTCACGCATGGCATCGAGGGCGTTGAGCACGAGATTGAGGAAGAGTTGTTCCATTTGGAAATGGTCAGCTTCGACTGCCGCCGGATCAGCGTCGAGGTCCATTTCAACCTCGATGCCCGCGGCTCGCAATTGGTAACCCACTAGCTCGACCACGTGACGGACGTTGTGATTGATCGAAGTGCGCTCGAGCCTGATCTCGCGTGGCCGCGCAAAATTAAGGAGATTGGCCACCGTACGCTCGATTCGTCTGAGCCCATCCGCGATGAGCTGGAGATAGCGATCGCGCATCTCCTCGTCGTCCGGGTTATCACGCATGTTCTCGATGCTGGCCAACACCCCGGCAAGTGGGTTATTCACCTCGTGCGCCACACCTGCGGCCAGGGTACCGACCGCGACCATCTTCTCGGTCTGGGCGAGCTGTGCACGCTGCAGCTCCTCCCGCTCCCGCGCTGTTTCGAGCTCAGCCATCATCCGGTTGAAGACGTCGCTCAGCTCGGCCACCTCGTCGCCGTGGCGGGTCGGAGCGCGGACCGTGAGATTACCCTCGCCGGCCCGCTTCATGGTTTCGTTGAGGTGGAGGATGGGTCGGATCAGCGTTTCGACATAGAGCGCCGTCATGATCGAGTTGCCGAGCATCAACACCAGAGCCACCAGTGCCGCCTTGCCGGCGACGTCGCGAACCTGTCGCTCGATCGGCTCGAGCGAGAATCCAACCGCCAGAGTGCCCAGAAACTCATCCCCTCCAACCAGGGCCGAACGCACTTCGAGAACGTCCTCGTCGTTCACGTCCACACGTTCGTCGGTCCGCGGCTCACTCCCCATATCGGCTCGTGCGAAAGCGCGGTCAAACGACCATCCCACCATCTCGGGTCGGCTCGAATGGGTTACCGCACCGGTTTCGTCTGTCACCACGACATAGCGCATCAAATCCTGGTTGCGGGCCATGACCCCGGTAACGTAGCGCTCGACCAGCCCGCCTTCACCCGCTCCAACGTTCGCTTCGCCCTCGACGTAGGCAATCGGAAACTGCATCGACTCGACGATGCTGCGGCCGCGGCCGACGATGGCGTCAAACAATATGCGCCGCTGATACATCGCGCCGAGCACCGCGACCAGGGCCATGGTCACGACAATCAGGGTGTTGGAGTAGAGAAAGAAGCGGATTCGAAGACCGAGCTTCATCTGTAGCTCCCCAACGATCCGTCAACCAACAATGGTGGCCACCAATTCGCCTTCATCGGCATCGACACCTAGCTCACGCACGTTCAACCATCCGCGTTCCAGGGCCCGCTCGGCGGCTTCTGGACCCACGCACCAGGCTACGAACTCGTTGCCCCACCCTGGGCCACCACGTTCTGCGTCGAGCCAATCGACCTCGGCCGGACTGCCGACCACGCAACCGGTCAGCGGAAGAGCCCCCATGACGACCCTCGCCGCCGGCGTCACCGGCATCGGCAGAACCACCACCTCAGCGCCGGCCCCCTCGAGGTGCGTGACGAATCCGGATCGCGACGCCGGAACCAGCAGCCGCTGCCCTACAAGGGGCAGCTTCGAAACCCAGTCCAGGGTTTCGGCATGACCCACTGTGGGGCCGATCGCAAAGAGGGCTGGCGGCTCCAGGCCGGCAGCCACGATTGCAGACGGGAGCTCTGAGAGAGTCGAAAGGACTCGACGCTGAGCAGAGGTCGTCCCCTGCTCCACCATCACCGCCGGCGTCTCGGGGTCCATACCGTGCTCGAGGAGGTTGGCCACCACCTGCGGCAATGCGCTGACACCCATATAGCCGACCAGGGTCGCGTGGGGATCCTGCGCGAGCAAATCCCAACGCACCTGGGGCCCATCTGATTTGATCGCCTCATGCGCGGTGAGAAGGGTCAGGCGCACCGCCTCGCGGCGGTGAGTCACCGGCACTCCCGCCCAGGCCATCGCCGCCACTCCCGAGGTCACACCCGGCACAACCTCGAACGGAACGCCCTCGTATGCGAGCACCTCTGCTTCCTCGCCACCACGCCCGAAGACGTAGGGATCCCCGCCCTTGAGACGCGCGACCCTTTTACCGGTCCGGGCCAGCCGCACCAGGAGGTCGTTGATCTCCTCCTGCGGAACGGGATGATTTCCCGCATCCTTGCCGACCGGGTGGAGCTCGACTTCCGCGTTCAGCTCGGGGGGCAACGCCGGCGCCGCCAAACGATCGAAGACCACCACATCCGCCTCGAGCAAACGCTGCCGACCACGAACCGTGAGGAGGCCCGGGCACCCCGGGCCGGCACCGATCAGGCTGACTAACCCGATCCGTTCTTCCTTTGCGGTCTTTTGGTTTGGTTCTCGTTTCGGCGTTCGGTGCTCCACGGGTACTTCGAGCCACGCCCGCTCCTCTGTGGCGGTCGGCACGCGGGCTGTGAGAGCCTCTGGATCGACGGTCTCCCGGAAAAAACGGTCGAAGAGCTCCTCCTGGCGATCGCGCGGAGCCTCCAGGTCTCGTACGGCATCTCGATAGCGGGAGGCGGAGGACAACCACTCGCCCCATTCGGAACCGAGCCGGCGCTCGAGAAGTTGGCGCAGACGCCGCACCACAAACGGTGCCTCGCCGGCCGAGCCAATTGCGATCTGGAGGGGTCCTCGCCGGACCCGTGCAGGCAGGTGGAAAGAACACAGCTCGGGATCATCGGCGACATTGCACCAAACCCCAGCCTCCTCCGCATCGTGGAAAACCCGCGCGTTGGTTTCGCGGTCATCGGTCGCCGCAAAGATCAGGCTCCAGCTGTGGTCGGCTTCCCCGCAGTAGAATCGTCGCTCGATGACGATCTCACCGCGATCTGCCATCTCGGCCAGCGGTTCCACGACCTCGGGCGCCACCAGGGTTACCCGCGCCCCCTCCTCGACGAGAACCTGCACCTTGCGCAGGGCAACGCCCCCACCCCCTACGACCAGAACGTGACGATTCTTGACTTCCAGCGAAACTGGATACATGCAGATTCCCCGATTAAACGCCTGTCACAGCGGCTTTTGCCGCAGTTCCGGAATTGTAACACTGCGAGTCGCTTCGACTCCATCGTTACGCCAAAGAAACAGTCAATCCTGAGACTGAGTGGTCGAAAATGGCGAGGAGACGACATTCTGAATCGGTTGCGCCCAGGTTTTAACGCAGAGGCACAGAGGCGTAAAGACGCAAAGTCTTCCCCTAAGCTGGCGATGCCGAACTGGTGCGGCAAGCGCTCTCTGACTGCGCACGAGGTATTGGGCTTCGCGGACAGAAACCTACGTTGAGATTCCCTTTGCGTCTTAGCGTCTTGGCGTCTTTGCGTTTATTTCCGACCGTCTCCGGATTGCCAAGCGGGCGGACGCCCCAGGTGGTCGCGGCCATCGGACACCTCGGGCCGAAAAGTCCCCAAGTGGCGTGGTATTTTTGACCCCGTGAGATTCGGGTGACTCTCCCTTGGTGATAGGAACTGTAAGCATGATCAGACTAACCTGCCAGCATTGCGCCAACTTCAACGACGACCCTGCCTTCATCGAAGCTGAAATCCCGGGTCTAACCTCCTTTGGTTCCGCCTATTCATCGGCGCGCGGTCATGCCGGTATCTGCCATGCCTTCGACCGATTCATGGACCCTGTCCTGGCCGAGAACTGTCCATCCTTCACACCTCGTGCACCGAAGAGAGAAGAGCGCACGACCCGTCAGGAAACACCGCACGACGTGTCTCCCGGGAGAGAGTGAGAGAGCACTTTGATGTCGAGCGAAAAAGAACGAAGCCCATTGTTGGTCGAGGAAGACTGGTGGACGGTCTGGTTCGGCCTGGCGATCCTTCTGATTGCCACCGTTTTCGGGATGCTGGCGCTGTCCGGCAACATCTCGGCCAAAAAGGTCCCAAAGATCGGGAAGTGGTCAACCAATCCCGTTGACGCCCTCTACGCGGCAAAAAAGACCCAGATCGATGTCGAAGAAGGCACCACACTCGCGGGGCTGGCTGACGCCATCACCTCGGCCCAGGCGGGCGCAACCGCCGAGGTCGTTTTCAAAAACGGTGGCGCCCGGTTGCTGGTGGCGACCTCCAGAACAGGAGACGGACAAACGATCAGCGTAGCCGAACAGCTTACCGGTGGAACGGCGGAGCTGCGGTTCGACCAGGTCGAGCCCGATAGCGGCGGTCTGGGGGCCGCGGCCTTCACATCCCAGATCCTCCCATCGGCCGACGTCGAGATCGGAGCGGGTAAGCTCACCGTGACAAGCCAACGGGCACGATCGATCGTTTTCCCACTCATCGTCACCGTGATCTTCCTCATGCTCCTGACGGTAATCGGGGTCCGGGTCATGGGCCAGAACGCCGGCGGCTATTTGCTGGCCTTTGTGGCCATCTTCATCGTTGCGATCCTCTCCTTTGTGATCGCCAATCAGAACACCATCCACGCCTACGGTCTGAGCTACGCCGCATGGGCCCTGCTTCTCGGCCTGCTGGTTTCCAATACCATCGGCACGCCCGGATGGCTCAAACCGGCGGTCCGGACCGAGATGTACATCAAGGCCGGTCTCGTCCTCCTCGGCGCCGAGATCCTGTTCGGAAAGATTCTCAGCATCGGCGTTCCGGGGCTCATGGTGGCCTGGCTGGTCACTCCGACAGTGATCATTTTCATGTGGCTGTACGGAACACGGGTCCTCAAAATCGTCAGCAAACCGCTGGTGATAATCATCGCAGCGGCGACCTCGGTCTGTGGAGTCTCTGCCGCAATCGCTGTGGCGGCCGCCTCGCGGGCCAAGAAGGAGGAGCTGACCCTCGCGGTTGGCATGACCTTGATCTTCACAGTCTTGATGATGATTTTCATGCCCATGTTCATCGCCTGGGTCGACATGGACCCGGTTCTCGGCGGCGCGTGGATGGGTGGCACCATCGATTCCACCGGGGCCGTCGTCGCAGCCGGCGCTTTCCTCGGCCCACGTGCAGAGGCCGTCGCCGCGGTGGTCAAGATGATCCAGAACATCCTTATCGGCGCCGTCGGTTTTTTCGTCGCCCTCTTTTGGATCACTTCGGTCGAACGCGACCCCGATGCGCCACGCCCGGGCCTCATGCAGATCTGGGTCCGATTCCCGAAGTTCATCGTCGGCTTTGTCGCCGCGTCGTTTTTGTTTTCCTTCGTTCTGGCGCCCCTGTTCGCCTCGCTCTTCGATGGCGATGGCCTCAAACTGGTGGAATCGAGCGTGCTCAAGGCGATGACCAACCCCCTCAGGGGATGGTTCTTCTGTCTCGCTTTCGTCTCCATCGGCCTCGAATCGAATTTTGCGGACATGGCAAAACAGTTGGAGGGAGGCAAGACGCTGCTTCTCTATGTCGTTGGGCAGTCTTTTAACCTCATCCTGACCTTGTTGGTGGCCTGGCTGGCGTTTTCGGTGCTCTTTCCAAACGTAATCTGACATCGAAGGGGCCGGAGGCCCAAGGTGTTTTAATCAGGAGTCCGCTCTACTCGAGCGCGACGCTCAAGAAACAAGATTGAATTAGGAATTGAGAATGAGGAATTCCCAACCGCCCCCCATGATCGGGATGGCAGCCCGGGCGGGTGGGCGGCATTCCTAATTCCTAATTCTCAATTCCTAATTCCGCCCTCTGCCCTCCGGGCTGAGGGCGCGGACGCGCCAGCTGACTCCGCCACCGAGATAGCGGGCCTGGGTACCCCGATGGGTGAGCCAACGCACGACCTCGGCCGATCGCGTGCCGTGCGCGCAGGCCACCAGCAGCGGGCCGTCAGGTATCTCATCGGCGCGGTCGCGAAGCTCGCTGACCTCAATCTCGTGCAATGAACCGGCGGTCAGAGGACGCTCCTCGCGTTCCGCCTCTACCCTCACATCGACGACAGTTTCCCGGCCAAGATCAACGGTCGGCGCGACCGACTCGATCCCATCGACCTGGTTGGCCGCGGCCATCGCCAGCACCGCCAGCGGATCGAGCGCTGGTGCGTAGGGCGGCGCATAAGCGTGTTCGATGGCCGCGAAATCGCCGATGACCGCGCCGCGGAGCATCAGTTGAGCGGCAACGTCGATCCTCTTGGCGACCTCGCCCTCCTCTCCGACCCCCTGCACACCCAGGACACGGTCCGTGGAAGGGTCGTAGACCATTCCGAGGAGAATGAGCTTTGCTTCCGGCCAGTAGTGGGCGCGGTCCTCGGCACTCACCCAGACCTGGCGAACACCCAGACCGTCGCCGCCGAGACGGGCGGCGGTGCAACCGACTGCCGCCACGTTGAGATCGAAGACCTTGACCGCCGCAGCTCCCGCCACTGGGCCGAAGGTCTCGTTCTTGCCAGCGAGAACATCGGCCAGGATCCGGCCCTGTCGGTTGGCCAGCGATCCGAGCGGCAGGTAGGCCGGCCCGCCCGTTGCCACATGCCGATTCTCGACACAGTCTCCGGCAGCCCAGACGTGGGGGACCGTGGTCTGGAGCCGCTCATCGACACGTATGGCCCGCGTCGGACCGAGCTCCGCTCCCGCCATTTTCGCCAGCTCCACCCGTGGCACGACACCGACTGCGACAACGACCGCGTCGGCACGAATCATCTCGCCTCCAGCCTTGACGGAGACGCCGTCGTCGTCCGCCTCGACCTCGGATACCGCAGACCGGGTCAGGACCCGGACACCGTTTGATTCCAGATGACGGGTGACAACTTCGCCAAGTTCGGCGTCGAGGATCTCCGGCAGAGGCGTCGCCGCGGCCTCGATCAGGGTCACCGCTGCGCCCCACAGGCTATGGAATGCTTCCGCCAGTTCGACGCCGACGAGACCGGCGCCGACCACCGCGATATGATCGATCTCGCCCTGCATGAGGCCGATTTTGAGCGGTTTGACGTCGTCCCACACGTGGAAGGTGTGGACCCGGGGGTGGTCTGGAAATCCCGGGAGCTTGCGCGGGGAGGCCCCGGTGGCGATGACGAGTTCGTCCCACCCGAGATCACGCTCTTCCCCATCCGCTTCGATGTGGAGAGTCCCGCCCTCGACATCCACTGCGGTCGCCCGCCACGGAGCAAGGACCTCTATCGACTTGACGTCGGCGAAATACGCCTCATCCCGATCAACCCCATAGGGTGTTCGACGCAACGCACCGAGCTCTTCGATATCGCCGGAGAGCACGTACGGCAGGC
>Ga0316198_10000043_pt1 | contig 47516 bp, 49 predicted proteins | sample OudBieAanoxic_MG_FD_204935 | JGI IMG/M metagenome (GOLD analysis project Ga0316198, IMG submission 204935) | Coastal sediment microbial communities from Oude Bieten Haven, Netherlands - site A anoxic | ecosystem: Environmental > Aquatic > Marine > Coastal > Sediment | place: Netherlands... | reverse complement strand
TGAAGGACATGAATGCATAAAATTTCTTGCACGGATAAATTCTAATGAATTTAAACTATATAGCCCGGGATGGACCGGTTGTCTAAGCGAGTGAGGCTCCTCGTTTTTACAATGCGGAGGAGTAGACACAACCTTTAGAATATTTGGCCAGAGGATGAAATTTTTATGGGCAAGCCCCATAACGGCTATTTGCGTGCAAAATTCAGGTAATAACTAAAAGAGTAAATTTGAGATTTAACCCCTTCCCTCTGCGTCAGCGAACGTTCTTGAACCAGTCGGTGTTTTTAAACCACTTGTCGTGCATTTTCTTAAAACGCCCATCTTTCTTGATTTCTATTAAAAAATTGTTCAACCATTTTAGAAAATCAGGGTCATTTTTTCGAATCGCCCAGGCAATGGGCTCTTTGGTAAACGGCTTATCTAGAAAAATCAGCTGATTCGACGGATGCATGGCCCGAAACACGGCATTGAAGGGCAGGTCGTAGACAAACGCATCCGCCGTGCCTTCCAGTACGCGCATGGCCCCCTCAATTTCCGTATCGACGGTTTCATAGGTGGCCTTTGAAATCAGACGCTGTACGGCTTCCTCACCGGTGGTTCCGGGTTTGGATACAACCACAAACTTGGCATCATTGAGGTCCTCGTGAGATTTCACAGTATCCTTATGCTTGGCATTGAGCAGCACGGTTTGGCCCACGGTCATGAAGGGGTCGGCAAAATCAACGAGCTTCTTACGCCCCTCCGTGACGGACATTCCACCGAAAATGATGTCGAAACGGCCTAAATTCAGAGCCGGAATGATGCTGGGCCACAAGGTATCCACATAAACGGGTTTAACGCCCAGCGCTTTGGCCATTTCAATTCCCATGTCGATGTCAAAGCCTATTAAACTGAGTTTTCGTCCTTTATGCCGAACTCCCCCGTGCCGAATTTCCTTTTGTCTTAGCCCGCTACGTTTATCGATCATCTCAAAGGGCATGTATCCCACCTCCAAACCGATCCGTAGTTGGCCGCGCTTTAATATACCCTCTAAGGTTGAGTCTTTCGACAATTCCACATCTGCGGCGAATATGGATGTGCTCCCTTGCCCCAGTAAAAATCCGAACAGCATTAATGGAATCACTATTTTAAAGCAGATTGTTCTAAGCATAGTCGTATCTCCTTTCTGCTTTTTTCTTTTCGGCTGAAACCGACGGCTATCGGTTTTACTATGCAGCGCTTTCTTCCATAGTTGCATCGGGCGCTTCTACCTCTTCTTCCAATGGGTCTATAGTAATATTGAACCAACCGTAAAGCATTGAGACAATGGGAGTAATCCAGCAGAAGAAGTTCCATGGTAAATAAGCAATGGTGGGCACTCCTAAGGTGGCGGCCTGGTAGGCGCCACCCGAGTTCCACGGAACCAGGTTGGCAGTTACCGTTGCGCTGTCCTCGATGGCCCGTGACAGATTCTGGGGAGCCAGACCCATGTCTTTATAAGATTGGGCATACATCTTCCCGGTCATGACAATGGACATATATTGATCGCAAAGAATCAAGTTGGACCCAATGGCCGTAAGGATGGTGGCTGTAATCAGAGAACCAGTGGATTGAGCTTTTTTAAGAATGACGGTAACGACAACCCTCAACTGGTTGGTCTTTTCCATAATACCACCAAACATCATAGCGCAGATCACCAAGGACACTGTGTACATCATGGATTCAAAACCACCCTTGGTCAACAGGTTGTCGACCGCTTCAACGCCGCTGTTGCTGGCATAACCGCCGTAAGCTGCAGACAGCAAACTGCCGAAGGTGTTGCCCTGGAAAATGGCGCCCAATAGGCCGGCCGACAAGATTCCGATCACAATTCCTGGAACAGCCGGTATTTTTTTAAACGCCAGTGCCATCACCAGAAGCGGCGGAATCAACAAAAACGGATTGATCGCAAATTGTGAATCGATCCCGGTTAAGATCTGATTGACGCTTTCCAAATTCGCCTGTCCGCCACCGTACAAAAAGCCCAGCACAATCTCGATAACCAGCGTAATGCCATAACTGAGGCCGGTCGTATAACTCATGTGCTTGATGTGCGTATAAAGATCTGTACCCACCATGGCCGGCGCCATGTTGGTGGTATCAGATAACGGGGACATCTTGTCACCGAAATAGGCGCCGGATAGAACGGCACCCGCCACCACAGGCAGCGGAAATCCCAATCCCGCGCCAATACCGATCAAGGCGATGCCGATGGTCCCGGAGGTGCCCCAGGAAGAACCGGTGGCCAGTGAGGTGATGGAACAAATAATCAGTGTGGCCGGCAAAAAGATCTTAGGGTGAAGAACTTTTAACCCATAATAGAGCAAAGTGGGGACTACCCCGCTTAAAATCCAGACACCAATCAAGATGCCGATAATGCATAAAATAACGATGGCCTGCAGCGAATTGGTGATGCCGTTTAACATCCCGGTTTCAATCTCTTTCCAACTGTAACCGGCCCGCAGACCGATTATCGCGGCTATGAAAACGCCGAGCAGAATTGGAACATGGGCATCTGTTTCATAGCGCAAGATCGCCAGACTGATAAAAAGAACCAGTCCCAGGATCGAAATCAATGCTTCCCAGAGATAAGGGTCACGCTTTTCCCGTTTAGTTGCCATGGTTTTCCTCCTTCATTTCGTGGAGTGTGGATCATAACATTCGCTCAAGATGCTTTTACTAACATGACAGGGACAGTGGCCAGCCTGGATACTTTTTCGGCAACCGAGCCGAACATCACCTTTTGCACAGTGGTTCCGGTACCCATGATCACCAGATCGATGCCCTCGGATTTGACGTAAGAAAGAATTTGCTTGTAGTGAGTCCCGCTGACGACGCTGGCGTTAGCAATCCGAACACCACCTAAATGCTGTTTATGGAAGACGGCCAGTTTTTGCTCCGCCTGCACCAGGACCTGGCTTTCAAAATCACTGGCGATGCGCTTAAAGTCAGGTTCCGGGGACTCGGGCACATAGGTATCCACGAACCAGTCAAAGCGACGCAGGACATGCAGCAGGTGGACCCTGGCGTCGAGTTGTTTGGCCATGGTCGCGACATAAGGGGCCACCCGGGGTGAAATGTCAGTGAGTGCGATGGGGTAGAGAATGTTCTTGAAATCTTCCATAAGCGCCTCCTTATGTGTCTGGTTGTAATTATTTTACATGGTGTCAATTGGAAAAATGGGAAAAACCTGCATTACAAACTTTACCAGTATAGCGTAAAAATATGCAGAAACGACCTTACCTAAATAAAATTTTTTTAAAGAACGTTCTGAATTCCAGTTTAGAGTTGGCATCTTTTATGTTTCAGCTAATTCCCAAATCAAGCCGCAGGTTTTTGACATGGTACTTGAAAAGGCCTTGCCAATCAATGTTAGGTCAGACTAGATTCCTTCATGCTACTCTGCTAATAACTTGGGTAACACTGCTTTCGTCTTTATTTTGACTGCTCAATCGTTTCTTTCACCTTTATGCCTCTTTTTTCAAGTTCAGTCATGAACAGATCAGGAGGAATGTCTCTGACCGGTGAAAGAACCCCCTTTTTCTCTATCTTCCTCTTAACAATCATCTCTGCGACAATACAAGCTGGATAGGCAACGCCCATACTCATTGCCATCAATCCATTTTTCAGATCTCTTTCAATTAAGAGAGAACAAGTCATAATTTGATGATTACCCTTCCTTACTCCCTCGACTTTGTTCACCATAGCACATAGATCTTTTTCATTCTGATTATATTGAAGTTGAGGCTCAAGCTGTTTGGCAACCAATTCAAATGGTGTTATCTCTTCAGGCAATCCTTTAATAGGCTTATCGCTTAAAAAGCCAAGTTCTTTCATTGGATGCCAAAATGCACTCCAACCTGGCCATCGAAGCGTATACCTGCCAGTTTCATGAAGCGTATCTGCAATTTTCAGTAAACTGGCATAATAGAGAGCGTTTCCATTTGGAATGGCTTCCAGCGTTCCAAGCTCCGGGAATTCGATGTTGTGAATAAATGCATTTTTATGTTGATCTTTCGATGGAATATGAACGACTTCAGAATCTGCTATGAGCGTTGCGTCCCTTTTCTGGCTTTTCAATACAGCATCTATATTCCAGCTGATTTTGTAGTTAAGGGGATTATCACATGCCGCCTTTTCAGGAATCCCGCCACAATACGAATTAAGTTTAAATACTTCATCGAAATATTCGAGGCTATAATTGTAAATTATGAGGTCAATTCCTGGATCGAGGCCGCATTCCGGTATAATGGAGATGCCCCTTTCTTTTGCGTCGTGATCAAGATCGAGAATATCAAATGCGTAGTTGGTATTGACAAGATTAAGACCGCTTTTTATAGCCGCCTCAGCAACGGTCCGAATGCATTGTGGTGGTAAAAAATCAAGGACGACATCAAAATTTCTATCCATGATGGATGCCAGTGCGTTTTGGTCCTCCGCATCCATCTCTACGGTCTGAATTTTATTCGTATCTATAAAGTCAAAAGAATGAATGAGTCCCGGCTGAATATCTGCACAAGTTATCTGCACAACACTTGCATTTCTAGATAAATCGTATAAAGCTGCTCTTCCCTGACTACCGCAGCCGCCTAAAACGAGCACTTTCATTATTTGCGAACTCCCAAAATTTTGTTCTGTTCAAAGTAACCGTTTTTATCGAGGTTCAAGCACACATTTTAGGCTTCCTACTATGAGCACAAAATTTATTGGGCTACATTTATATATTTTTTACGCCAACAGTTTCTCCAATTCTTTCGCAGTGTGCTTTGAAACTCCTAAAGTTTCCATTGTGCGCTTGCCTTCACCCAAATAATCTCGTTTCATCAACAGAGAAACTAGTGTGATCACAGCCGACATTACCGGTGTCGCCACCCCGACCTGTTCCCCAAGTTTATGGAGGAACACCAGACCATACCCCACATCTTCATTGAAATACCGGTAATCCAAACTACTCTGGGCTTTGACCCCCTCGAATCCCGGCGCAGTGATAAATCCGCTGTCATACGTGGCTTCCAGCATATAGCCCTGCATGACGCCTAATTCCGGATCGGGAATAACGTCCACGCCCAATTTTTTCCCAATGGCGATCCGTTCTTTATCAACCGCTTCGATCAGCCTGCCGACCGCAGGAGTGACGCCGTCGTGATAAAAATCGAAATCACCCTTGGTGCGTTCGATTAATGCGACATTCATTAGCGTAATCGTGGGATGGATGACCGGGTTGCCGTTCTGCAAGCTGGTCTGGAGTATATTTTTTGCCGCGCTCATCATCGGATAGACATCGCGCACCTGCTCCAACACATGATTGGTATTTTGCGCCGGAACCGCCGCCAGGAACAACCCGTCTTTGAGCTTGTTAAAAATCTTTATTTTGCCAGGTTCAAGCAGTCGAACGGCATACGGCAGCGTCGAAGTCTCTGCAACGACAATGTCCTCATCCCGAAGATCCAGACCTGCGCTGTTTTTAAATTCAATACTGCCACCGCAAGAACTTGGACACACGATCACGATCTGTCCTTGCTTGAGATATGGCTTACAGACTTCGGCAAAGGGTTTGGTGCTGTACGCCGGGCCAACGGCATATATGATATCAGCGCCATCCAATGCTTTTTCAATCTCATGTCCGGCAGAGACCACCTGTTGAAATCCTTCAAGGACACCCTCGCAGTGGATGCCTCCGTTGTTTTGGACAGCCTTAATACTCTCCGGAAATTGTTCAAAATCAAATAGATTAACCTGGTGCCCATGGGCTGCACAGTCGAATGCAACGGCACAGCCCCCGTTTCCCGAACCCAATACAGCGATGTTCATATTGTTATCCTTCTGATTTCTTTTATTGAGTGATAGGAAATTGCTTTTAATATACCGCTTCGCGGATCTCTACTAAGCTCAGCCTTCAGCTTTTTTCCGGTCTGTGCTCCCTTATTTTTTAGCCTTAGATTTTTTTCCACCCTTGTTTTTTTTGGGTCCTTTAACCTTACCTTTGGCTTTCTTTTTCGCCTTTCTTTTTGTTTTTTCTTTTTTCAGTTTCTTTTTTTTCTTTACCTTGGCTTTTTCTTTTTTGGCCTTTTTCTTTGCTTTTTCCTTCTTTTCAGCTTCGGCCTTCTCAGTCTCATCCGTCCTTACCTTCTTTTCTTCCTTTTCTTTGGCCATGGTCGCCTCCTTACGGGTTCCTCTCTGTTTGGCAATGGTTTAAGTGACATTTTGGATAAGAATTCTGATTATTGTTTGTGCCTTGTGGTTCGGCGCCTGTAAGCTAAAACGGGCGATACGTAAATTTTGCCGAATTCGAAAATGCGAATAGATCTTGTTTGCAGGGTGCCCCAAGTTGCAAGTAGGTGTTCAGAATTCAGTGAATGTGCTTTTTGGGATACTCAAAGTACTTAATTATTTCCTGCAGTTTCCAGATTTTTAACCAGGACACCATAGCCAACTCGATGCAGCAGGCACCGCTGGTAAGGATATTGCTTATCGCACCGTCGCCGATAGTATTAGCCAATACGGTCTGTCCCGGATTATGACCGACCAGCATGACCTTTTGCAAGGTATCCTTAATCGCGACGATGATTTCCATTAGTGCTGTTTCGCTCGCGTGAGCCCGCACGATGAGCATCGCGATTCTAAGACACCAACCATCGCCCCATTTGGGGTTCAGATTAACACCCGCTCAGTGGGTAAGAATCGATTGCAGGAAAGTCTTACCTCGGTCGGTTTGGGGATTGGTAAAAAAATCATTTGGGGGTGCCACTTCGATGATCGTACCTTCATCCATAAAGATGACCCGGCTGGCTACCTCCCGGGCGAACCCCATCTCGTGTGTCACCGCCATCATGGTCATCCCTTCTTTGGCCAGATCGCGCATGACGTCGAGAACTTCATGGATCATCTCCGGGTCCAGCGCCGATGTGGGCTCGTCGAAGAGCATGATTTTGGGCTTCATGGTCAAGCCTCGTGCGATGGCCACGCGCTGTTGCTGACCGCCGGACAGCTGGGTCGGGTAGTGGTCCATGCGATCTGCCAGACCCACCCGGGTAAGCATTTTACGGCCGATTTTTTCAGCCTCTTCCCTCTTCATTTTTTTGACCTTGAGGGGTGCGATGGTTGTATTCTCCAGCGCCGTCATGTGTGGATAGAGGTTGAAAGATTGAAAGATAAACCCGATATCCGCCCGTATCTTGGTCATATTGATCTTTTTGTCATGCACCGCCATGCCGTCCACGAAGAGCTCACCTTTTTGGATGGGCTCCAGGCGATTGATACAGCGAATCAGGGTACTCTTGCCCGACCCACTCGGACCGCAGACCACCACGACCTCCCCTTTCTCAACCTCGAGATCAACCTTATTTAGAACGTGAAGTTCTCCGTACCATTTGTTTACATTCTTAAAAGAAATCATGAACCTTTTCCCCTTTTGGTTGACACATTTTTCGACAACGACAATGCCTGCCCCAGGTTAGAGTTTGGTAGATGCAACCGTCATACGTCTTTCCAGGAAACCCGACAGATTGATCAACGGATAACAGATGGCGAAGTACAAGAGCCCCACCAGGCCGAATACCATCAGACCTTCCGGGACGCGCTGCACGGTCAGCCAGCCGACTCTGGTAATATCAACTACGCCAATGGCCGAGACCACGGATGAATCTTTGACCAAAAGAACATACTGTCCCACCAAAGGCGGCAAGATGGTTCGCATAGCCTGGGGCAAAACAATAAATCGAAGCTGTTGATAATAAGAGAGGCCGGCTGCGGTCGCGGCTTCCCGCTGGCCTTGGGGTACCGCAATAATCCCGCCGGCAACGATCTCACAGATAAAACTGGCTGTTAAATTGGTCAGCGCGATAACCGCAGCCGGGAAGGCTTCCAGTTCTATGCCGATACCGGGCAGAATAAAGAAGATGATAAACACCTGAACCAGAAAGGGTGTTCCACGAATGAGGTCCACCCACGCGCCGACGATGAATCGGGCAGGCTTGTTACGGCCAGCCCGCAAGATTCCAGCGATGAAGCCGATGATGGTCCCGAAGATCAAGCTTAACCCGGCAACCGCGACGGTCATATAGACACCCTTTAAGAAAAAGGGCATACTGCGCATCAGTTCATGAAAATAGAAACTCCACATAATTCATTCCTCTTAAACTCAATGAGCTTCCCGAAAGATCAGCCGTTTTTCGGCCCAACCGGAGAAAGCTTTGAGCATGTAATAGAGAACCAGATAAAAAGCCGCTGTGGTCAGAAACCCTTCGGCAGGCATGAATCGTTCCGATGTCAACAACTGGCCGGCCCGCGTCAACTCCACAATTGAGATCAATGAGAGCAGCGACGAGTCTTTTACCAATATAATGGCTTGCCCCAGCATGGGCCGGATCGTGGCGCCGAGCGCCTGAGGCAGGATAATATAGCGCATGCGCTGAAAATAGCTCAAACCGGAGGCAATTCCGGCTTCGATCTGCCCGAAGTGAATGCCCTGAATACCCGACCGGATGATCTCGGCATAATAGGCCCCGCTGTTCAAGGTCAGGGCTATAACGCCGGTAACCCATTCGGGAAGCATGACGCCCATGCTCGGCAGACCGAAATAAAAGAAATAGAGCTGCACCAGCAACGGCGTGGAACGGATGCTTTCGATATAAATACCGGCAATGGTTGACAAGGCCCGTGATTTACTCAGTCGCATGGCACAGGCGATGATCCCCACTATAATAGCTCCGAGCAGTGACAACGCAGACAGCCAAAGGGTGGCCAGGAAGCACTGCCCATAGAGCGGCATATATTCCAAGATGACTCTAAAATTGAAGGTTTCAAGCATATCTTGTACCCGTAATGTTTCTTGTCAGGGGTCCGATTCAGCGGGGTGTGAGCCGGAACAGCCAGCTCACACCAGACAAAATGTAATCCGCCCGTGAAGTAAATGGTTGTTTAATGGTCTTTCTTCCAATCCAGAGAATTTACCCAGTAATTCAAGTTGTCATCAAGACGGCCGTCCAGACTGGTGTGCAAAAAGAACAGATCGAGCCAACGCAGAAGATCCGGAGAATCATAACGCACGGCAAAGGCCAGTGGTGATTTGGACAACTGTCCTTCAAGAATCCGGATGCTATCGGGCGGAAAGTTGGACACCTGGGCGCGTACGCCAGAGCCGTCGTTCACCCCGGCATCGACGTGTCCGGCAATGACCGCATTGATCAAAAGCGGACCGCCGCCTTTGTAGGTTTTGTATTCCGCTTTTGGAAAGACTTTTTTGGCATCGGTTTCACCGGTTGAGCCCAAAAGAACGGCCATCTTGGTCCCGGCTTTAATGTCTTCCAGCGTCTTGATCGGGCTGTCCTGCTTCACGAAAACCACGCTGCCGGTGTACATATACGGGTCGGGAAAAGCGATTTTCATGGCCCGTTTCAGGGTCGGGGTCATATCGGCGGCCAGCATGTCGGCCTTCTTGGAGAGCAGGGCCGGGATCAGACCATCCCAGTCATAGTTGAGAAACTTGACCTTGACGCCCATCTCTTTGGCAATCATTTCAACAAGATCTATGGAGCTGCCGGTTCGTTTACCATTTTTATCCACAAAACTGAACGGTGCACCCTGGGTTTGACAGGCGACACGTAGTTCGCCCCGTTTTGAAATCTCATCTAGGGTTCCCGCCAAAGCCATGCCCCAGAAGCCGAAAATGAGAGCCACTGCAATCATTACGTAAAATAATTTGAACTTTTTCATTTTTCCCTCCCTTTATCTGTTGTCAGTTTCAATTATAGCTAACAAGATGAATCCTAATTTTGAAGACTGAACCACCCCCCCTCCATACTTGAGTCATGTGTTCCTATTCATGGCGTCATGCCAAGCCTGAAACCGATATGTTGGAACCTGTAATGCGGGGGACTCCCAAAGCGGCTCGCACACCGGACATCACGGGCCGGGCTGTACCAGACACCGCCTCGCATCACACGGTAGGAGCCCTTCTTGGGTCCTTGCGGATTGACTACTTCATCGTCCGGGTAACCCCCAAACCAGTCCTGGCACCACTCCTGGACATTACCGATCATGTCATAGAGCCCCCATGCATTGGGCTTTTTCCCAGCCACCGGCTTAATCAGGTTTTGCGAGTTCCCGCAATACCAGCCGATGGCATCCAAGTTGTCATCACGTTCACATTGTAGTTTGGTTATACCGCCGTTGGGAAAAGCGGTGGTGCTTCCCGCCCGGCAGGCATATTCCCATTCAGCCTCGGTCGGAAGCCTGTACTTGTCGGTGCCTTCTTTCTGATTGAGTTTCTGGATGAATCGCTGCGCATCCTCCCAGGAAACCTGTTCCACCGGGCAGGTGTCCCCACATCGTTTGTGGCTGGAAGGATTTTTACCCATCACGACCTTCCATTGTGCCTGGGTTACCTCGGTAGTCTGCATATAGAAAGGATTTGTCAAATTGACTTTGTGTAAAATTTCTCCGGTATACCGTCCGGGTTCGTCTTCAGGACTTCCCATCATAAATGTGCCGGGTTGTATCAGAATAAGTTCCATTCCAAGGCTGTTGGTGATCTTCTCTTGGGGCTGTTCAGCGTAGCTATTAAACACAAGAGCAACCACAATCGCTATGAATTGGACTGGAATAATTAATTTTTTCATTGCCTTATTCCCTCCGGTTGATGATTTAATATCGGCTGTCCGCCGTCTCAATTCTTGTTAAACAAAACTACATTTCCTCAGTGCTTCTGACTAAATATTTCCCACCCCATCGGGTAGGCATAACCAGTTATGCTTAGATTTCATGACGATAAACGTTTCACTCCTGACGATATTGCCCATTTTTAGAATCGTCTCAGTAGTGAATTGATAGAGTTCGTCTTTTCCTCCCACACAAATTACCTCTGCAATAATATCGTAACGCCCCGTAACTACGCCTGCCCAGGCAACATTTGGCAGGCGGCCTAATTTATCCAATATCTGATCTAATTTTCCATGCGACCGGACACTTATCGCGACCAGGGCGGTTAACATTTCTTGATGTTTGCTGGGATCTATTAGACCTGCAATTTTGAATATGCCCTTTTTTTCAAGATCTTTAATCCTGTTCCGTACGGTTGGGGCTGTTATTTTGAGTTTTTTTGCCATTTCACCGATCGGCATTCGACCTCTCTTTGTTAGCAGGCGAATGATTTCATTATCCATTTTATCAAAATTTGGGTTATACACAGGATCACTCATTTTTCTATTTATAAAATTTATCAGAAAAATACTATGTAATAAATATATTTGTCAAGCTAAAAATACACTTTTAGAAAATTTTTAACATTTTATTTATCTTTGTTAAAGAGAACAAAACGGAATATTATATAATTTTCGATTAATGTGATACGATGGATAGAAAATGGAGAGGCAAGCTTGAGTCAGGATGAAACAGTTAGCGTTTTCACCCTGATGATTTCTGAGATATTCAACCAAAAGGTAAAAATATCATCCACTGCGAAAAGCGGTGATAAGTCTGAGATATTTGAAACCAAAACGGTTGCCCCGTTTTACGAACTTGTCTCTCTTTTCAAAACACAGACTCTACCGAAACAATCCAAATTACACCACTGACTGGAATAATCTGCTGAAATGTGTATAAGGTGAGCTTGGTGATGCATCATGATCGATACTTTAAGCCGGCTGGTTTTTATATGAATATAGACGGAAAAAAGCAATTCATATGGGAATATTTTTTAGTTTGTACGGGGGTTCTTCTTCTCTCGGGATGTAGTCTGACTGATAAAGTTAGGGCAACTTCGGAGCCGGTATATTTCGATTGGAAGCCAGATGAGACGAGACCGGACGATCTGATCCAAAACGCCTTGGGCATTACGTTGGTATCGTTAGGCCCTCACCGTTTACAAAAACTGCAACCGTGACAGGTAAGCGTCAAACCCATCCTCCGCTATTTGTCGCCAGGGTTGGGTGGGGAAAAACTGAAGACTCGAATGGACATCTGGAGTGAATATTTTTCCTGATCTGATTTGCGGATTTGGAAGGCGGTATTTAAAGGGTCCGGTTAGATCGAGGATGAGATCGATCTCATCGGTATCATCCAACAGTTCAACAAGAAGATGGTTGGCGATGGTTGCAAACCCCTTTAGCTGACGAGTTCCCCGCCGGTCATTGTAGATATCGACAACGGTATCAACAAGCATCACGGCACGGGTATCATCCGGTTTTACCAAAATGGCCCGTTCGGCCAGATAGCGCCCCTCATCGAAAATAATCCATTCATTCAGCAAGTCTTTCATTTTAGCCGCCAATTATCAGCGTTTCGCCTGGTTCGGGTAAAAAGGCATGGAAATTTTCAAGGGCGTCCAGTCGCCGGCGGACCGTTTCGGCATGCATTTTCCGGATCTGGCGATTCATATGAACAAGGGCCAGGTGCTTGGTCCTGGTTTTTCGTACAAAGTCGATACACCCGTCAACCGTGCCATGCCCATCGATGATCGGCTCAAGGCCGAAGGCTTCATGTACAACGAGATCACATCCCATGGCCAGTGTCGCGGTTTCTTCAGAAGGCCGGCCGTCACCGCTGTAGTACAAGGCCCCTTTTTTTCCATCGAGTCGCAGGCCCAGGCAGGGCTTTGAATGCCGGTTGGGGGCAAACGACCAGTGCAGATCAAACAGATCAAGGTCGCGGCCAGGACGGACTTCAACAAAATCAATTCTAAAAGCGACCTTGGCGTAAAACCCCGGGTAGGCCAGCTCCATCGCACCGAGGACCTTGTCGGCCACCCCCGGTTGGCCGATGATGGTCAATGAGCGGGTGCGTTTTTCCTCCCAGAAGCGGAGCAAAAGCAGTGGCAATCCGAAGAAATGATCGCCATGGAAATGAGATATCCATACCGCATCCAGCCCCATCGGATCCGGTGATGTTTGCCAGAACGTATGGGCGGCGGTAAACCCACAGTCCAAAAGGACCTGCCGTTTTTTTATCTGGTTATCGGACAGAACCAGCAACGATGTATTGGGTAAATTTTCATCGAAGGCTTCGCCCACGCCCGTGAAGATCACCTTCATGTGCTTACTTCCCAGTTTGATTAGGCTTTCTTAACGGACGTTTTTTTTGTTGCATCCGTTTTTCAATTCTGGCCCAGGCGTCACGCAGGGTAACTGTGCGGTTGATTACTGGCCTTTCGAGAGTGGAATCTTTGCTATCCATGAAGAAATATCCCAGCCGTTCAAACTGAAACCGTTGGGATGTTTCGATATCAGCGACCGAAGGTTCCAGCTTGCAATCGGAAAGAACCTCCAATGACGTGGGGTTTAAATGGGCGCAAAAATTACTATCGGAATCGCCTGCCGGATCAGGGATGGAAAATAATCGATCGTACAGACGAACCTCGGCGTCGATCGCGTGTGCGGCCGATACCCAGTGTAAAGTCGCCTTGACCTTGCGACCATCCGGCGCGTCGCCGCCTTTTGTTTCAGGATCGTAGGTGCAGTGAAGTTCGATGACCTCGCCACTATTTTTATCTTTAATGACATCGGTGCAGGTAATGAAATAGGCATAGCGCAGACGTACTTCCCGGCCCGGTGCCAGGCGGAAAAATTTTTTGGGGGGATCTTCTAAAAAATCGTCTCGTTCAATATAGATTACCCGGGAAAATGGCACGTCCCGCGTGCCCATGCCCGCATCTTCCGGGTTGTTGATGGCCTCGAGCATCTCTTCCTTGTCCTCGGGATAATTTACGATGACGACTCTCAATGGCCTTAATACGCCCATCCGTCGGGGCGCTGTTCGGTTTAAGTCCTCCCGGATGCTATTTTCCAACAGGCTCAAATCCACCATGCTATCCCGGCGGGCCACACCGATCCGATGACAAAAATGCCGAATGGCCGACGGTGTATATCCCCGTCTCCTAAAACCCGAAAGGGTCGGCATGCGGGGGTCGTCCCAACTATTAACATGTCCTTCGGTCACCAGCTGGATCAGTTTACGTTTGCTCAAGACCGTATAACTTAGATTCATTCGGGCGAATTCATACTGACGGGGTCTGGCCGGCACCTCCAGGTTATCCAGCACCCAATCGTATAGCTCACGGTTATTTTCAAATTCCAACGTGCAGATGGAATGGGTGACCCCCTCAATTGCGTCGGACAGGCAGTGGGCAAAATCGTACATGGGGTAAATGCACCATTTATCACCGGTGCGATGATGACGGGTCTTGCGAATCCGGTAAAGGGTCGGGTCGCGCATAATGATATTAGCCGCGGTCATGTCAATTTTGGCACGCAGGACACAGGCGCCTTCTTCGAACTCGCCAGCGCGCATGCGTCGGAACAAATCCAGGTTTTCACCTGTCGTCCGGTTTCGGTACGGGCTGTTGGATCCCTGCTCGGTCAGCGTACCCCGGTATCGACGGATTTCATCCGACGATAAATGGTCAACATAAGCTTTGCCGGCTTGGATCAACTGTTCGGCGAAATCGTACAATTGCTCAAAATAGTCGGAGGCATAATATAGCCGATCTTCCCAATCGAAGCCAAGCCAGCGGACGTTGGCCTTAATCGATTCGACATACTCGACTTCCTCTTTAATGGGATTCGTATCGTCAAAGCGAAAATTACAGGTTCCTCCGAATTCAGTGGCCAGTCCAAAATTAAGGCAGATGGATTTGGCGTGACCGATATGTAGATAGCCGTTAGGTTCGGGGGGAAAACGGGTCATGACACGACCCTTATGGGTATTGTTTTTTAGATCGCTAACGATGATATCCCGTATGAAATTGGCAGGGACAACCTGACCGGTCGGTTTGAGGTTGTTCCTATTTGATGTCGAAGCAAGTTGATCGGGTTTCGCTCGATCTGGTGGTTTTTTCATCGATATAATATTTCCCTTATTTCGTCAGTCCTCTTCTCCTCAGTCTATGCAAACACAATGCCCACATATCCTACGAAGCTGTCCCCCGGACTTTTATCATGACTGGAAGCATAGGCAACGGTTTCAGCTCGTTTGGCGCCCAGGGTTTGAGCGGCCGCTACGGCACCGGCGGCGGCACCGGCACAGCAGGCATTCTTGTGCGACTGGGCTTGACTGATGATATCGACCGGATCCATGGCCAGCATGGCATCGATTACGCGCCGGTCGTTCTCATCACGGGCCCATTTCAGGGCGGACGGCCCCGAACCCTTGGGCATGAAACCGTAATTGTAACCGTAATGGGTCAGGTCCGTCGATCCGATGACCTTCATTTTCAAACCAAGTTGGGTAGCAATGTTTACGGTTGTCCGCGCAAGTTCCAGAGATGATTCCACCGGCGGCAGCCCGATGGCCAATACCGAGGCATCTGGGAAGAAGTATTTGATAAAGGGAAGCTGCAGCTCAATGGTATTGTCTTTGGTAAAATTGTTCGGTGTTTCGATCCTGAATGGATATTTAGCCATCAACCCTTCCGCCATGGCGGTGTGGACCGGAATGGACCCAAACGGGGTCTCCCAGGCCCCTTCCGCCATGATATAATTGGGAGATTTGGGATGCAGATGCATCCCGAAAACAACGACAACATCCGGTGGGTCGGTATCGACCAGCCGATGTATTACTTGACAGGCGATTTTCCCTGAAAAATACCAGCCGGCATGGGGCACGATGCCACCGGTAACATCTTTCGGTCCGGTTGGTTTTTGATCGCAGCCTTTTAAAAAATACCGGATTTCATGTTCACAGGCATCCGGGCTGTCCGGATACCAGCTTCCGGCAAATGTGGCCCGTCTCGTCTTCAAGACCCTCACCTCCTTTTGGATAATTATCAAATTGCCATTTCATAAAGAACTATTCAATACCATTTTCCCCGGATCGGGAAATTTATAAAGGTTAGGTCAAGGTAAGGTCCGGATGAAACCAGATGAAAATACGCTGAATTAATTTTACGACATCCATATTGATATGTCGAGTGTTTTTCCAGTCGGCCCAATCGATCTTTTAAGAGTGAGCCGTGATGTTTAAGTGCGCAATTGGTGGTGATGATTTTTTTAACCACCACTGGACCCAAAGTTATGCCTGGGACGATCCTTGACTTTGAATTGATAATTGAGGATATATTTGCCGTTGATAATCCTCGTAAAATCTACGAAAAATTGGCCAAGGGCCGATTTTTGGGGCAGATCGAATGCAAAAAGAAAACAACAACAGGTGGTTTCTACCGGAAACGCTATCATCGGATCAACTGGTCAAAGAAATCTCCGAAAAATTTTCCGTGCAAGTTCAGCCGCAACAAAAAACAACGGTGACCTACTTTGATACATTTGATTGGCGCTTGTATCGTAAAAACTATCTATTTAATAGAACGAATGGAATTTGGAAACTTTACCGGCGCGATTCCGGTGAAGTCGTAACTACTTTTTCCGAAAAAAATCCTTCGCCGCGAAGGTTTGCGTGGGAATTCCCAGCGGGCCCAATGAAAACCGTGCTGAGATCGACACTGGATGTTCGGGGGTTACTGTCTCTGGTCACTTTTGAAACGCAATCAACAGGTGCACGAATATTTAATCCGGATGAAAAAACGGTTGCCTTAATCAATATAAAAACACAAAGGGTCAAAGACGATAGCACCACCTTTCGGACGGTGAGACTAACGGGTGTGCGGGGTTACGAAAATTTTACCAGGAGGCTGAACCAATACCTTCGCCAAAATGGGATCACTGAACCCGCGCCCCAGGAAAATTTTTTTAAGAAAGGTGTATCCATCAATGGACGTATACCCCTTGATTATGTTTCCAAGTTTTCAATTGAGCTTAAACCGATCATGTCGATCCGTCAGGCCGCCGTGGCTATTTTCAGACAATTACTGGATGCCATGCGACGGAATGAAGCTGGAATCAAAGAGGATATTGACAGCGAATTTCTGCATGATTTCAGGGTGGCCATCCGTCGTAGCCGCTCCGGTCTTGCCCAGCTGAAGGGTGTCCTGCCATCGAATATAACCGAAACGATGAAAAACGAACTGGCCTATCTCGGGCGGATAACCGGCCCTACACGGGACCTGGACGTATACTTTTTATACAAAGAAAATTATTTGTCTCGTCTCCCCAGGGTACTCCGGGAAGGGCTGGCCGGGTTTTTTACCGAGATGACTGATCGGCGACGCCGGGAACGGGAAAGTTTGATTGCCGCACTGGGATCTCCCAGATACCGGAAAATAGTTAGTGGTTGGCAGAATTATCTCGATGGGGGTGCTGATGACGATCCCTCCAGGCATTCCGAGTGGCCGGTTTACGAATATGCCTGCAAAATTATCCAGCGACGATATGACCGGATCATGAAAAAGGGCCGGGCGATCGGGTCGGCATCACCGGATGAGGATTTACATCGTCTTCGGATCCAATGTAAAAAACTCCGTTACAGTCTTGAATTTTTTGCCTCGCTATTTCCTAAGAAAAAAATTTCGCAGGTGATAAAACAATTAAAACAGCTCCAGGACAACCTGGGCGATTTTAACGACTTATCGGTACAGCAGGATATGTTGCAAAAATATCTGTCCACCATAAAGCCCGGTTCCAAGAATAAACTGAGATTGGCGGCTGCCATCGGCGGTTTACTGACCAACCTGCATCACGAACAAAACGATGTAAGGGCCAGATTCATCGGTACATTTGGGAAATTCTCCGGATCGAAAAATACAAAGCTGTTTACGCAACTGTTTGGTTGATCGATGACTATTGTAAGTCAGGGGGAATTGGGATGAGCATCATAGCAGTATCAAATATTAAAGGGGGAGTCGGAAAGACGGCAACTTCCGTCAACCTTGCCTATCTCTCGGCTGTTGATGGCATCAATACACTCCTATGCGATATGGATTCCCAAGGTTCGGCTTCCTACTATTTCAGAATTAGGCCTAAACAAAAATTTAACACGAAAAAATTCCTAAAAGGTGGGAAGCATATTGATCGTAACATCCGGGGGACCGATTTTCCTGGTCTTGATCTTCTGCCGGCTGACTTTTCCTTCCGCAACATCGATATTGTTCTGGATGGTTTGAAAAAATCGACTCGACGGATCGGCAGGGTGCTTCATCCCTTGCGGCAGGAGTATGGCCATATTTTTCTCGACTGTCCACCCAATGTAACCCTTTTATCCGAGAATATATTCCATGCGGCTGACATTATTCTTGTTCCTTTGATCCCAACAACCCTGTCTATGCTTGCATTGAAAAAGCTGTTGGGATTTTTAAAAAAAATCGACCAAAAGAAGTCCAAAGTGCTGGTCTTTTTTTCCATGGTGGAAAAGCGGAAAAAAATGCATGTCGAAATGATGCAGCGTATATCAAAAGAGCATCGTATTCTGTCAATTGCCATCCCGTATCTGGCCGATGTGGAAAAAATGGGGGTATACCGTCAACCGGTAACCGCAGCCATGCCACATTCGCTTGCAACGACGGCCTATCAAAACCTTTGGATCGAAATCCGCAACCATTTCGATTCGTTTTAATGAAATCGCTCAATCCAGGTGATCGATCTGTCCAGGTTGAAATGAAACGATATTTACAAAAAAAGGAAACGTTTAACAAAGCGCTCGATTCAGTTCAATTTCAAGGAAGACGATCCGCCGCAGGCGGGTTAATCACAGGAGCTCCGAAGGAAGTGCCCTTGAGGTACGCCCCGCATGAAGTAACACTGGGGTGATTATGTAAAATATTTCGAGGATTAAACTTTTGGTCTGACTCCCCAATCGGGTGATAGCGGGTTTTTTATGTAAAGGTCTCAAACGGTGACGACATGATTCAAGAATGGCTGGTGTTGAAACGTCGAATGACAGCAAATTATCCGCTGTTTCAGATAGAAGAAAAAAATGTGAGGTCGCCCCGGACCGGAGCCGTCATGGATGTTCAGGCAATTCATTTTCCCGACTGGGTCGTTGTTTTGCCGATAACAAGAGATCAAACTGTCATCATGATCCACCAATACCGGCACGGCAATGAAAAAATCTGTCTAGAATTACCGGGTGGGCTGGTCGACAGCGACGATGATTCCCCGAAAACGACTGCTCAAAGGGAACTTCTGGAAGAAACCGGTTATCGCTCGAAACAGATCGTTAAAATCGGTGAGACCTATCCTCAGCCGGCGGTGTTAAGCAACCGGTGTAGCTTTTATCTGGCAAATGATGTCGAACGGGTAGGAGAGATGTCGCTCGAAGCGGGTGAAGAGATCAGTCTTGTTCATATTCCGATTAATGCAATCCCGTCTAAAATAAAACGACAGGAAATAGATAACGCCATGACCATACTGGCTTTTTCTTATTATTGGATGATGGCTTGGTAACAAAGATGAGGATACGGTAAAATGGGTCGAATGGAAACAACGAGGACTATGGTACCGTGCCGTAAACCTCGTTTTTGTATATCAGCGGTGTTGTTTGATCTGGACGGCACGTTGATTGATTCTATCAATGTTTATTATAAGGTCGTCGAGACCGTTTTAGAAAAACTCAATCTGCCACCAGTTTCGCGGAGCCATATTTATGCTGCCGTGGATGATGGTCGGTTTAGATGGGATCGGGTTTTACCTGCCGATAACCTTACCGGAAAAGATGAAATCATCCAGCGCGGCATGAAGCTTGCCAGGAAAATTTATCCGGATATATTTCGTCGGGAGGTCGATTTTTTTCAGGGAGTGCCAAAACTTTTGGCTGGGATCAACGCCCTGGGTATCAAAGTCGGTATTGTCACTGCCACCCCGAGCGACAATATGGCCGAAAAAGATCTTTTGCTTAAAAAAAAAGGCGTGTCGCAATGTATCGAAACCATTGTCACCAATGATGATACACCCAACCCGAAACCGGCGCCGGATAGCGTCTTGGAATGTTGTCGCAGGCTGGCTGTGGAGCCGCAAACAACTCTATTTGTCGGGGATACCGGTGTGGATATCCGGGCGGGCAAGGCCGCCGGGACGATGACCGCTGCTGTTCTGACCGGATTCGACGATCGGGAAACCTTAGATCGCGAGTCCCCCGATGCGATTTTAAACCAAGTAACGGAATTAGACGGAATGATTGTAAAAATGGGGTAAAGCGCGATTTCATCCGAATCGCAGCAAGTAATTCTACCCCAAACGAGCGAAAACAAAATGAGAAGCTCAACTTATAGCAACTTTCACAAAAACGTTCCGATTAAATAAACCATCGGGATCGAAATCGGTATCGGGAGCCATGAATGGCCACCACTACATCCTACAAATGTTTCGATACCGCTTTCGATAGCAATCCCGACCCCGATATCTTTCGGAACAGTTTTTTGAAAATCGGTATAAGTGTTTAAATTTAGATATTGTTTCAATGAATGAGATATCTAATCATAGAACAATCTCATTTTGTTGGCCTTTCGGCCCCCGCGATAGCGGTCCGGTAGGAAAGCGGATCTTCGGCCTCGACTTTCGCTCAATCGGGGGTCTACAAATACTCAGCGATGGGAGAAAATGATGGACCTAACGCTATTTGAACGCATGGCGGCGCCGGATCTTCGTAAATACATCGCGTTTTTATTATGGCATTATCGTGTCATGGATGCGTTTTGGTACCTCAATATTGCCGACGATTTTGATGATGAGACGGCCGATCAACTTAATGAAAAGGTGTGGGGCCGGATATCCTCTCTCGCAGCCAAGGATTTAGTCAAACGTTTTAATATCACCGAGACCGGCCTAAAGGGATTTGTCAAGGCACTGCGTTATTTCCCCTGGTGCATACTGGTCGGGTATGAAATTATCATGAAACCGGATGCTGTTCATATCCACGTGCCGTCCTGTCCCACCCAGGCAGCACGCATCCGACGGGGGTTACCGGAATACGCCTGTAAAGAAATGCACCGGAGGGAATTTGAAAGTTTTGCCAAAGAAATCGATAACCGGATTCAAGTCCAATGCCTTTTTGCTCCACCCGATCCCCATCCTTCAGACATGCATTGCCAGTGGCGATTTATTTTACAAGATGGATGAATAGAGAACCTTTTGTTTCTAACATGCGTGGTCAGGAATTAATTGATTTTAACAATCTTACGGCTATCCCAGGATAAATATTTGAGGAGAACACAACCCATCACGACCAGACCACTACGGCCATGGTGATGTTTTGAACCCACATCCGGATACCCGCGGTGTCCACCTGGCGGCCCTCGGCCTTTTATCAGGCGCCGTGATGATCAGCTTTTCCGGCGTCTGGGTTAAAATTGCGCATGTCACGTCCACCTCGGCAGCTTTTTATCGGGTATTTTTCGGCAGCATCCTTTTAATGATGGCTGTTCTTGGCAAAGGTGAGCTCAAGCCGAAGAAAACACCGAACATATGGCTGGTTGTGTTGTGCGGGTTCTTTTTTGCCCTTGATCTGTTTTTTTTCCACATCGGTATCCGTTACGTCGGCCCGGGACTCGGCACCATTTTACCAAATTTTGAAGTGTTCATTCTTGCCGCCATAGGCATCTTTTTTTTTAAGGAAAAAGTCCGGATCGTATTTTTGCTTTCTATCCCCATGGCGTTTGTCGGTCTTTTTCTGATTGTGGGCATTCATTGGGGCCGGATGGACCCATTGTACCGGATCGGCGTCTATTCCGGGTTGGCAACGGCGGTGTGCTACGCGGGATTCATTTTATCCCTGCGCAAACTCCAATCCGATCAAGCCGGATTATCTGTATTTTATGTTTTATTGGTGGTCTCTATGGCATCGACGGTTTTTTTGGCGCTGGAAATCTTGCGGGCCGCAGATACTTTCAGGATACCTGATTTGCAGACCCTCTTGGCATTGGCTGCGCTGGGCCTGTTTAGCCAGTCGATCGGCTGGATTCTGATCGCCAATGCCCTGCCTAAAATTCGGGCGTCGCTCTCCGGTTTGATCCTCCTGCTTCAACCGGCGCTGGCATTTATCTGGGATGTCCTGTTTTTTCACAGGCCGACCACATGGATAAACTGGGCCGGCGTTTTTATTGTTCTGATGGCGATTTATTTAGGAACGGTAAAATCGTCGGCGTACGAATAAGGAGAGTTGATGGCCCAAATACTAAAACAATTACAAGCGCAGATACAAAAATTCATGTTCGAGAATTACCGAAATACAATCGCCCTACGCTATTTCGGGTTGACCAAGATCCCCATGCTATTTTTTACCCGGCCATCAGTTGTGGCGCTTACCTCGGAAAGGATCGTGGTAAAAATCCCTTTGCGGCGCCGGACAAAAAATCATCTGGGCTCGATGTATTTTGGAGCTCTATGTGCGGGGGCCGATTGTGCCGCCGGATTGTACGCAATGAAACTGATTCAAAAACAGTCTGGCCATATTTTATTGATATTTAAAGACCTGAAGGCCGAGTTTTTTAAGCGTGCCGAGGGAGATGTTTACTTCTACTGTAACCAGGGGCGTGAGATTGCAAATCTGGTGGACGAAGCCGTGCGATCGGATGAACGGGTCGACATGCCGGTTCACGTGGATGCCAGGGTACCCAGTAAATGTGATGAGCCGGTCGCCAAGTTTATTTTGACCCTGTCACTGAAAAAAAAATCGTATATGCGCCGGGGCTGAGACCATGCGAATAGGTAAATGAATAAAAACCGAAAATGGTTCTTGATATTATTTCAGATGGGTTCCTCGCAGCCTCCCATTTATAAAAGGAGTCATCAACAATGAAAGTAATCGCCTATCTTCTCGGGTTTGGGTACGTTGCTGTCGGTTCTTGCTTGATCCTTTATACCAGTAATATAGTTGATGGACTGAAAAGCTTGTTTTGGAAATATGAATTCAAATACTTGTCAGTCATTCCAGCAGTGTTTGGTCTCCTGTTTCTCATATCGGCCTCATCTACGATCCTTCCTTGGGTGTTCAGAATTTTCGGCCTGCTGGCACTGGGTGAAGCAGTCTTGACATTCACCGATCCACAAAAAATCTATAGCCGAATGCTTCATTGGTATCTGAATGTCTCCGATCAGACGCAGCGGTTATTTGGAATTATTGGAATCATCTTTGGGACCGCGATTCTTACTTGGATAAAGTAACTCCGAGATTCTTGATGGCCATCAAATGGTATCGTTAAATATTAAAACAATCAAAAAAAAATAATTTAGCAACAAAAGAATTGGTGCGTTTAAGGATTATGTTACACCCCTGGCTGAAATGGAAAAAGAAGCACCGGTACCGGGAAGTGGCCATCGTATGTTTCCCCTTAGTGATGAGCATGGCGGCCATCACGGTAATGGAGTTTACGGACCGGGTGTTTCTGTCCAATTACAGTCTGGAGGCCATTTCCGCAGTTGCCCCGGCCGGTATCGCAGTATTTCTTATTGTTGCGTTTTTCGGTGGCGTGGCTGGCTATACCAATGTATTCATCGCCCAGTATTCAGGGGCAGGCGTCCATAAAAGGGTCGGTGTCGCCCTGTGGCAAGGGCTCTACTTTAGCCTGTTTTCCGGTATTCTTACCGCCTTCGCAGTAACTTTAGTTGCAAAACCACTCTTCGTTCTAGCCGGACATGCCTCCGAGATTCAAAGGCTTGAGGTGATTTACTTTAAAATACTCGGATGGGGCTCTGTTTCCCATATCGCTAATCATGCCCTTTCCGGATTTTTCGCAGGGAGGGGCATTACCCGGCCGGTCATGGTCATCAATGCCATCGGTATGGCGATTAACATCCCTCTCGATTACGCATTGATCAACGGCATCTGGATATTTCCCGAGCTTGGCATCACGGGCGCCGCCATCGCTACGGTGACATCCTGGGGAATCATCACCCTTTTGTTTTCTCTCATGATCTTTACCCGTGAAAACCATAAGGCGTTTCTAATTCGATGCATGGCATATGATCAAATTATCTTTTCCCGCCTCATGAGGTTCGGCATTCCGGGTGCCTTGCAATTCAGTATGGACATTTTTGCATTTACATTTTTTGTTTTTATGGTGGGGCGGATTGGAAAAACCGAGCTTGCCATTAGCAATATTGTTATTTCAATCAATTCGCTTGCGTTTATGCCAGCCATGGGATTTTCTTACGGTGTCAGCGCACTGGTGGGACAAGCTCTGGGGCGTAAAAAACCAGAAGATGCAAAATTGGCAGCCTGGAGCGCCATTCATATCCTTCTCGCCTATACATTCGTCATCGATCTTCTTTTTATTTTCGCTCCCGGGTTGGTGCTGTCGGTTTTCATTCCCACGAATCAGGCAGCAGCAGCATATGCGGCAGTGATGGAAACAGGTGTCACTCTTCTACGGATTGTGGCAGCATACATTTTATTGGATGCTCTTTATATGACTTTCTCAGGGGTGCTGAAGGGTGCCGGGGATACTCACTTCATCATGTGGAGCATCGGATTTGTCGCCCTTTTCGTCATGATTCTTCCCGTTTATATCGGTATCGAAGTCTTCCAGCAGGGCCTTATCTATGCCTGGATGTGTGTGCTGATGTTCATCACTTCTCTATTTATTGTGACTTCCGCCCGTTACAAACAGGGAAAATGGAAAGAAATACTAGTGGTGGAAAGAGAGGTCGTGGAATAGCTTTAACCCGCCACGGTTACTGACCTTTTCAATGGGGGTTGATATTGTTTATTGGAAGTGGGATTATTGAAGTTGCCTCTAAGAATTTTATTTGTACCCAAATGAAGAAGATAGATAAGCGAATGACCATTATTGCCGGCCAGACTATTTTTTTGCCTCGGCCTTTTATTTTGAGTCATCGCCGGGAGCCTTACTGGGCATATTTCGTCAACCGTCATTTTCTCGTGTTTGGAATATAATATGAGACGTATATCCTGCCGGCGCAAGAAACCCGGCAAAACGAAGTTATGAACCCGTATCTCGTTTTTATTTTAGCCGTTATCCTGATCGGCTATATTCTTGACCTGATCATCTCCATTGTTAACCTGAGATCACTTGATCCTCGTCTTCCCGGGGAATTTATCGATGTACTCGATGGTCAGCAATATGCCAAATCTCAGAACTATACCAGGACCAAAACCACTTTTTCTATGATCAAAGAAACGGCCACGACAGTCTTTATCATCGCCTTTATCCTGATCGGGGGATTCAATTGGGCGGATGGTCTGGCCAGAGGTTTCGAACTGGGTCCCATTGCTACGGGTCTTATTTTCACGGCGATACTCCTATTATTTATGACATTGGCCGGGATGCCTTTTTCTATCTATGCAACCTTTGTAATCGAGGAGCGCTTTGGTTTTAACCAAACCACGTGGGGAACCTTTATTTTGGATTTTGTCAAGGGCATCATTTTAGCGATGAGTATCGGCGGACCGATCCTGGCCTTTATGCTCTGGCTTTTCGAAAAAGGGGGATCCTGGGCGTGGCTTTATTGTTGGATCGGCGTGGTCGTCGCAATGATGGTCATCCAACTATTAGCCCCGGTATTGATCATGCCCTTGTTTAATAAATTTACGCCTCTTAACGATGGCAAACTAAAAGATTTAGTTACAAACTATGCCGTCAAAGAAAAGTTTAAAATAAAGGGAATCTACACCATGGACGGATCCAGGCGTTCCACTAAACTAAATGCCTTTTTCACCGGGTTCGGCCGATTCCGGAGAATTGTGTTTTTTGACACCCTTATGGAAAAGCTATCAACCGATGAGATTGTGGCCGTCCTGGCCCATGAGATGGGGCATTATAAACTAAAACACGTCTTTAAAATGTTAGCCGCATCTATCCTGCAGATGGGCATCCTGTTCTTTATCCTATCCCGGTTTATCAACAATCAAGGCCTGTTTGCCGCCTTTCGGATGGATCACGTTTCCCTTTATTCGAGTCTCATCTTTTTCGGATTTCTCTATTCGCCCATCAGCATGCTGTTGTCGGTTATTTTCAATATCTTCTCCCGTCAGCATGAATTTCAGGCCGATCGCTACGCGCTCATCTCCACCGGTCGTCCGGAAGCATTAATCAGTGCCCTCAAAAAGCTCAGCGTTACCAACCTTTCCAACCTGACACCGCACCCGTTGCATGTGTTTTTAAACTATAGCCATCCGCCGGTACTCGAGCGGATCCGGGTACTCAGGTGAAAAAGCAGGGAAGACAGATTATATTTTACTATTGGGATTAGATGAAAATTTAAGGGGAGCGCTATCTAATGGTCGATTAAACCGTCCATTCCTTCGATAAGTTCTTTTTTATGCCCAACAAGACCCCCAATGGTGATTTCATCCAGGCGCTTAAACATGGCCTTGCTGGCTTCGATCCAGACCCACCGGGAGAGACAGTCACCAGCCCTATTGCAGATTCCGCAAAGTTTGTCCGGTCTTTCCGCGCAATCTGTGATGGCAGTGGTTTTCTCAAGTGCCCTGACGATATCCCCCACCTTTATTTCGGCAGGCGTCTTGGCAAGCATATGACCGCCATACGGACCCCTATGGCTTTCAACCAGACCGGCCGATCTGAGTTTACGAACCAGTTGTTCTAAATATTTTAACGAGATATTTTGTCGACGAGATACGTCGCTTAAAGGGACAGGTGCCTCTTGTGCATTGACGGCCAGGTCAAGCATGAGCCGGGTTCCGTATCTGCTTTTGGTCGTTAACCGCATTCGCTATTCACCAGGCATTTAGAAATCTATGATGACTGCATTAATTGAAAGGTCAAACAATAAACTGATCGGTTCAAAGCCAACCGTGAAATGATTTTTTTCTAATAGCCTTTACGCTACTCGGGTAGCATTGGCCAGAAGAGGTTGGGTCGGATGGTGTATGGGCAGACATATCTGAAATTTCGAACCATCCCGTGGTTTGGATTCAACTTGGACCGCACCGCCATGCTGGCGAATGACGTGATGGGCGATAAACAAACCCAAACCGGTTCCCCGGGACCCTTTAGATGAAAAAAAGAGTGTAAACATTTTCTCTCTCGTTTCCTGGTCCATTCCCATCCCATTATCCTGAATAATGTAACAAAGGCGCTCGGGCGTTATTAAAAAAACCTTAAACAACACATGATGTTCGGATTTATCTTGATCGCTGATGCAGGCATCGATGGCATTTTCCAGGATATTCACAATAGCGACCTGCACCCAGTTGGCATCGACCTCAATGGTGCCTACTGATTGTGAAATATCAACTTCCAGACGGACCTTATACTTTTCCGCTACCGGTCTTACCGCTTTGACAATATCTTGAGATATTTCGGCAACATCCACGTGCTGATAATTGAGCTCCCTCGATTTGGCATAATAAAGTATCTCCAGAACCATTTTTTTAATTCGCTCGGCCATCTGTTTAACCTGATCAAATGCCCGTTGAATCCGCTCGGGATCCTGCCTGTTCAGGCCGGATTCCAATTGGTAAATACCACCATCCAGTGCCGTCAACATGCCTTTGACACCATGGGACATAGATCCAAGCATGAGGCCGAGAGAGGTGAGATGATCCTGCAGTTGTCGAATCTGGGTAATATTGGTGGAGATTTCCATGACCTGGGTGATTTGCCCCAGGCCGTTGCGAATGGGGGCAGTCCAGGTGATGACATTATACTGTTCACCGGTTTTTGAAGTGACGATCTCCTCCGTCGAATGGGGCAAACCATCCTCGAAAGTTGCGGCGACCGGGCATTCCCGGCATCGTGTGGTGCGATGCTTATAACTTTCGAAACAATGGGAACCGATTTCATCGCCAAAGTCCTTTTTAAACATTTTATTGGTAGCAGTCAGACGAAAATTCTGATCCTGCACGGTAATATAACAGGGGACTTCGTCAAAAAGCTGCTGATAGAGCCTTTGGGCATTGTGGAGATCGGCAATTTCCTTCTCATACCGGCTCAATTTTTTTTCTAAAGCGATCCGGTCTTTTGCTTGTTTTAGGGCAAAATCCAAAGCATGACTTTTAACCGGCCGGAAAAGATAGCTGGCGACATCGTGACGAAATTCCTCCATGGCCTGATCGATATACTCCGGTTCTGAAATGATAATGATCTGGGTGAGCGGCCGTGTCTTCTTCATTTGTTTCAGAATATATATGATCTCACCGTCAGGCAGGTAAGGATCGGCAATAACGATATCTGGCTGGGTCTTTTCAATACTGACCAGCACTTCGTCATTCGTGCTGACTATTAAGACTTCCGCCTGCTGTCGTTCAAGATAGGTCCCCAGTGCTTCAGCATGGCTTTTGGATTTATCAATAAGTAGTACAGTATCTGCCATGATCTAATTATTATCTAAGCATCGGATTTTGGGGTAAACGGATAAAATTGGCACAATGACAATTTACAGAATATTTTCTTTAACCACTTTCAAAAGTTTATCCCGGTCAAATGGTTTTGTAATGGCCGCTACGGCTTTGCCAATGGCATGTTCGATGCCTGACAGGCCGCTGATAACTATGACCGGAATGTTTTTAAGACTTTTTTCCTGCGTCATTTTGCGGTAGAATCTAGGCCCCCATTCATCGGGCATCTCTATATCCAGCGTAATCAAGTCCGGTATCTCTTTTTTAGCGATTTCTATCCCCTTTGTCGCGTTTTCCGCCGAAAAAACAGTGTATCCATTATCCTCAAACAGCGTAACGAGATAATCGACAATATTGGGATCGTCATCAACCACTAAAATTTTCTTGCCCATTAGAAGCTCCTCTTTTCCAATTTGGTAATATAGTCTTTCAGATAATGTTTAGGGACAGCGTTTTGGATTTATTTGTTGATGCTGATCACGGGGCAGCCGGCCCTCACAATTACCTGTTCAATGTTGCTGCCAAGTCTTTTGTCTTCAGCATCCATCTTCCGGGTGTGGTGTGCCATAACGATCAGGTCGGCCTGTTTTTCACGCGCGTACTTAACAATTTCGATATAAGGGATGCCTTCCCAGACGTCGAAAGAGTAATCCTGACCTTTTACCAGCTTTTTAATATACCTGCCCCTTATCCGTTTTAGGGACTCTCGAATTTTAGTTTCGATTTGATCCTGGGTCATGAGCTTGCCCAAATGCAAATCACTAATATCAAGGGCGTGAAAGATATGAAGTTCACAATCAAGGGCTTGAACGACCTTCAGGGAAAATTTGAAGGCCGCATCGGACGCTTTAGAGAAATCGGTGCCAAAAACAACGCTTGACATCCCCCCCCAGAAGGAAGCCGCAGGACGATTGACGATCAGGATCGGGCATCCGACGGATTTGGCTACCCGTTGCAGGGTCGATCCGACCATGCTTTTTTTGTACACCGAAACGCCCTCATCTTCAGTGCTTCCTCCCATGATGACGAGATCCGGATGCGAATCCCGCGCCTCTCTTAGGATTTCACGATGGGGAAAGCCGACCACAATTTTGATTTCAAAATCCCCGGCGGTCTCTAATTGCCGGGAATAGTAAGTCTTGATCTCTTCTTCTACCCATGAGACATATTCGTCATCAAGCTCTATCTTTTCACCGGTTTTAACATCTAGAACGACCTGGCTGTAGCCCCGCGTGGGGACTCCTAGAACATGAAAAATGGTCATATGGGCATCATAACGCTGGGCCATATCGAACGCGACCCGGGCCGCATAATCACTGGCTAGAGAAGCGGATGTGGCGAACAGGATCTTTTTAAACATGTGTCACCTCACTTACGAATATGCGGGTTAAAACCTGACACTCTATTCTTTAGCCTGAAGATGCTCAGGGACTTCAACCATGCTGATCAGTAGCGGCTTGAGGAAAGACCACTCGATCCCAATTTTATACTCTTCCTCGAGATCCCGGATAGCATCCCAGCAATTATGGCACGGGGCAATCACCAGCTCAGCGCCGCTGTTCAGTATTTGATCACGTTTGGTTATCAGGGCCTTGTTGCGCTGAGGGCGAAAGATCCCGATTCCATTGAAACCACCGCCCCCACCACAGCAATAATTATGCTCCTTATTCGGTGTCATTTCAACAAAATAACCTGGTTCGACCATATAGCTCATGATTTCACGGGTGACTTCCTTTAGGCCATTATTGCGGATATAATTACAAGAATCCTGAAGGGTTACTTGTCTTTTTATCCTTTTAGCCGGATCAATTTTAAGCTTTCCGGTACGCAGGGCTTCGGCGACCCATTCAACATAATGAATCGATTCAGCCGGGGGCTTTCCATTTTTTCTTCCTGCCCAGTAAGGCCCTTCAATTACCGTAGCCCGGTGTGCATGGCCACATTCCGTCCCCACCATCCGCTTGGGTTTGAGCCGCTCCATGGCCTCATACACGCTTTCCACCTGCATTTTACAAGCAGCCCAATCACCGGCGAACATGGCCAGACTGGTTTGTTCCCATCCTTTAGACGGAACGGTCCAGTTTTCACCAGCCAGATGGAAGAGAATCCCGGCCTCGGCCAAGTCCTCCGGGTAATGTTTCACTTCCCTGGCGTTGACAGTATACATAATATCGGCCCCTTCTTTGTCCACCGGGACTTCAAGACCGGGGTAGTCGTCTTCATATTCTTCTATCATCCACTCGAAGGTCTCGACAAAGTCCTCATCGGTCACATCCATCTGGGCACGGTAGACACGGTGCATGCCTGCGCCAATTTTCATCTCCCAGGGAACAAACCCTTGCTGATAAAGCAGGCCGCGCAGATAACCAAACATGATCCCCATATCGATCCCATGAGGGCAGTACATCCCACAACGATTACAGCAGGTACATTTCGCCCAGGCCGTTTCCATGGCCATATGCATGAAGTCATTATCTACCTTACCTTTGCGCCGAACGATTTCACCAAGGGTCGCCTGAATTTTGTAGGCCGGGACTTGCTTCGGATCGCGGTCATTTATAAGATAGAGAAAACAACTGTCCGCGCACATTCCGCAATGGGCGCAAATTTTGAGCCACGTCCGCAACCGTGATTTTAGTGTGTTTTGAATGGTTTTCCACAAGAGTTTGTCGTCAATCTCTAAACTCTTCATCTCCTCATAATATACTTTGCCGCTTTTATCGGCTAGAAGCGCTTTAAGCGCTTCTTCCGTCTCAATCGGCTTTTTGTTGCAGAGTGTTCCCTCAGGCATGCGAAAATTCTCCTTTGCCGTTAGATCTAAGGTATTCGGTAACACTACCAGGCGATTCCTTTTCCTTTCATTCCTCCCCTCTTGATCGCATAGTCCATTCCCAGTTGCGCCCGTGACGCAAAAAACAGAATGATATGCGACAGCTTGGTGAATGGAATCGCGATGAGCAAGGCCTCACCACAGAGGATGTGAATGGTCAGCCAAAACGAATAATCGCCTATTTGGTAACGGGCAATCAGCCCGGTAATAAACGGGGCGGTAGATATAAATAAAATAAAGTAATCGTAAACCGTGGTTAGGATCCGAACTTCAGGGAGGGCAACCCGGCGCAGCGCCAACAGGATGGCACTGATTACAACGGCCCAGGTGAGAAAATCAGCAACAGTCGGATTCAGGGTAAAAAGGGAAAAACCTAGTTTCTCTTTTAAAATTAAATTGTGCGCCAAGAGAAAAATCGGAACCAGTACCGCGCCGACATGAAAGCCAAAAAATATAACCGTCATAAAGGGTTGTTTGCGCCAGCTATGGTTACCGAAAGGGATGAGCCATCTGTAGATGGACCTTACCGCCCCTTTAAACCCTTGTGCCGGATAGGCGCCATAGGCAACCCGGTCTAGCTGCCAATTCAGGCCCCTTACATACAGAACAAGGTGAACGATAAGGCCAATCAGGCAAATACCGATGGACAGCCAGAGCATGAAACCGGTTAAAAATGCGAACATTGATGTTTCCCCTTAATTGCTTTCAATAATTTCTATTGAAGCTATCTTAAAAAGTCCTCTTTTTTGAATCCCGGCCGGTTAAAAACCGCCAAAACACCAATAGCCCGATCAATATGCCGGCTAGGATAACATAAGTGATGCTTTCCGTATGAAGCATGAAGTCGTGTAACGTGTGAAAAACATTTTCCATTACGATGCCCTCTTAATATCTAAATATCGTGCCGATAATCCGGATGATCATAAAAAATCGGCATCCGGGTGGTAATGAACCGGTAAATAACCACACCCAGTGTAACGATAAAGATCGATGTAACGATTTCCATCCAGCTGGGGAAGTATCTTTGGGCGGAAGGCAGGTGCCAGTTAAAAGCGATCACGGAGATGTTCAGTCGGTTAAGGACAAGGCCTAAAACAGACCATGCCGCCGCCCAACGCGCCCAGCGCAAGTTACGCTCCCGGACCGCCAGAGAATATAAAAATGCGGGCAGCGCCACAAAACCGATCAACTCCAAAAGGAACCACAACCCCCACCCGGTGAAGAGTAAGTGCCAATTATTATCAACAGAGATGCCGATTAATTTAATGGAGAGGTATCCCATCATTACAAAAGAAGCCGCCTTGCTAAACCCAAAAACGACGCCATCGCTTTCCTTTAAGTGGGTGGCATCCATTTTGTCATGTAAAAAACGATGGGCCAACGTACCTTCGAATATCACCATGGATAAACCAGCAAAAATACTGGAAACAAAAAAGTACACCGGCAAGTAGTTGGAATACCATAAAGGATGCAGTTTTGAAGGCGCAATCATAAACAAGGCACCCAGAGAGGATTGATGCAAGGTCGAAAGAACCACGCCGAAAATGGTGAGCACAAGCGTCATCCGAACAATCAGGTTACGGAGTTTTTTCATGCCCAACCATTCCAAAGCGGCGGGACTGTACTCGATGAAAAGCACGGTAAGATAAAGAAATACGCAAAGGCCCACTTCATACAGCAGGGAAGTCGTTCCCGGAGAGACAAAGATGGGATACGGCAGGCGCCAGGGCCGGCCCACGTCATAATGAAGGGCCAACACCACCAGGGCATATCCCAAAAAGGCGGTTAGAATGGCCGGTCTAACCGCAGAATGAAATCGCTTGAACCCGAATATGTAGCAGGCCGCCGAGGTGACATAACCACCGGCGGCTAGGGCGACCCCGCACAGCAGGTCAAACCCAATCCATAGGCCCCAGGGATTGTTATCATCCAGGTTGGTTACTGTCCCCAATCCTTTGGTAAAACGCAATACGGTGACTATCAATCCGGCCAGGATGATGATTCCAGCAACGATGTTAAATGGGGTCAATACCGATTTATTTGGTAGATTCGTCTCTTGCGGCATCTAAACTTCCTCCTTTTCGGCCGCCTCTTTTAGGGCTTTCTTCACTTCAAGATTAATCGCCGCTTCCTTCTCCCTTGTCATTTTCTCCTTTAATTCAGCCAGTTTTACCTTCATTTCTTCGTTGGCATCAGCAACGGTGGCAGCCACGGCTTCGATTCGCTCTTGCTGGGCAATTTTTTCTTTTCTTTTGGAAATTGCATAAATACCCGTCAGCAGAACCGGCCACAGTCCCACAATAATCGGGACCGCCGATAGAGGACCCGAAGTAAAACGAGCAGCCGGCTGCACTCCGAGGTCTTCGCGCAGACCTATTTGTGTAAAAGGTTTGGGAGAAAGATACATCCAGCTGGTACCACCCATCTCATGCTGACCATAAATATGGTCAACATATCGCCCCGGGAAATTATTGATCCTTTGCCCGGCAATTTTTAACAGTCGATCTCTTTCGCCAAACGTTAATGCCTCCGTGGGGCAGGTTTCCACGCATCCGGGAAGTAATCCTTTTTCAATCCGGAACTGGCACAAATGGCATTTTCTGATCCTAGGGGTGAGCGGTTCATTGTACTCATAGGCCGGGATGTTAAACGGGCAGGCAATCATGCAATAGCGACAGCCCACACAAAGGGAGGCATTATAGACGACTGCCCCGGTTTTATCCTTTCTTAGCGCCCGGACAAAACAAGCCGACGCGCAGGCAGGCTCAAGGCATTGGTTGCACTGATTTTTTGCATAGATAGCCGGCCCGCCGTCGTCACTCTCAAATCGGTTCACAATGGTAAAAGCCGCCGCATTTGTGCGCCGGGGATTATCTAAAACGGCTAGATCGTCAAAAGGCTGGTCCGGTGACGGCAATTCGTTCACCCGGTTGCAGGCTTCTTCGCATTTCCGGCATCCGATGCAGCGAGTCGCATCATGCAGAACCCCAAAGCTTCCGGGGAAACCATCAAAATGCTTATTTGACGCCGCATGGGCTCTTGTCCCCATCATGGACGTTGTGCCTACTGTTGCTGCGCCGACCCATCCGAGGAATTTTCTCCGGGTAACACCCATAACTCCGCCTCGATCCTTCCCTGTCCGGTTAAGGACGTTTTTTATGACAACCGATACAATCGGTTGCCCTCGGTTTTTCAATTTTCATTATTTGGTGACATGATATACACTGCCCGTGATACGCCCCCATAAGCCCGGGCCTTTTATCTTGACTTGTGCTGAACGTTTTTCCGTGACAGGAGGCACACTTGGGTGGTTGCGTTGACGCGGGACTATTGTGGTGGCAGCCCATACACATGGTTGTCTGATCGTTATGAAAAAAACCAGCCATCCGGTCGTCTTTCATCCCGTCAGCCAGTTTACGGATAATTTTCCGATGAGGAAGGGTCACGGCTTCGTACTTGTCTGCCATGGAATTTATGGTAACCGTTTCCGGAATTTGATCAATCGGTGGTATCGCGGGTTGAATCGACGCGGCGTTAAACGTTTCCCTGGCAAGATCCGCCTTCTTTTCCGCAGTCATTGGCAGTTCGCCGATGCTGGTCTTATCGACATTATGACAACGGCCGCAAGTCACTTCGGAGAATCTTTTTTCCGGCATGGCCATATGACATCCGGCACAGTTTTGGGCCGTCTTAGCCTGCCGATGACAGCCCATACAGCTTTTTTCGGTTTGCGTGCCATGCATGGCGGACTCAAGGCGGATGAAGTTACCTTTTTTGTCGCCCGTCTCCGTATGGCATTCACTGCATCGTTTTAAGGATTCGTGGTGACATGAGATACAGTTGGGGGTTTTTAATTCATGCGCCTGATGGTTAAATGCGACCGGATTCAAACGGGTTTTTATCGATTTGACATCCTGATCGGGTTTGTCAATCCAGCGGGCTAAAAGGATCTGATCCGGCTGATTTCTCTTCAGCCGAGGCACTTTTTCGACTACTTGAATCTTTTTTTGTTCGGCGGGATCGTGGCAGCCCTCACAATTGATCGGCCCTGCTTTATGGGGATCGCCAATCATCTGCTGATGGCAATTGATACAGGCCGAATGGGATGCGGTCCTAATTGATTGAGCCTCTTCGGTCTTCACGGACTGGTGGCAATATCGACAACTCTCCTCTTCCCCTTTGATGTAGACGGTTTTTTTACTCTTTTGGTCGAATTGATGGTGGCAGGCACCGCAATTGGTGCTTTCCGTCATTCGGGCCGGCTTGATTGATTGTGATGATTCGTGGCGATAGTGAAGTGATTTATCGAAATGAATCGGTTCCCATGAAGAAATCGCCGTTGCCCTTCGATTATGACAGGAGCGACAGTCACCAGATACCGGCCCGGCCAAATTGCCGGAACTAATCTTTTCCTGATGGCAACCGATGCAGTTATCGTGGTAAATGGCCATATCAGTCTCGGGCAGGCTATCTTTGACACGCTTAAATTTGAATATGGTTGTTTTTTCCTTTTGCAGGTGACAGGCACTGCAATCTTTTTCTCCTTTAAGTGCTTCGGTGTGCCGATCATGGAGAAACTGGACTGCCGGCATCTGCTCGCCTCCGGGAACGGGTGGCAGGTCTATCTCGACGATATCAGGCCGTCCGGCATCGGTTCCGGCTTCGCTATTGAACTGCACCAGACCAACCAATGTCACTATGGTCAAAACGGCCAGGATGATCCCCCCCCGTTTCTGAAACGCTGTTGTCCCCGTCATGCGCTTATCCTTTGATCGATTTCAATGGGTTATCTATCCACATAATTTTGATGGGAAATTATCCTACCAATTTAATATGAAATGTCAAGAATAAATTTTCAGGCAATAAATTTCCTAATTAGTGTCTATCCATTAATTGTTTTTTTAAAGATGGGCACCTGGCGACGTTTCCGATTCAGAAATGAGGATTTTTGTCCAAGGTCAAGGAAATCAAGGGATTGTGCGGAGGCATACTCCGGTATGCCGCACAAGTGATCCCGCCGATTGACGCCGAGATTGGGCAAAAAGACCATTTATGGATGGAAACTAATTAAAGCCATGCATCAGGGCCAGTTGAATTAATTTGCTAGTATTATAGGGTGGTGCGGCAGGCAGATCAGGGAAAATGTTGCTTTGATATCTATTTGAATGCGAAATAGATTCATTTTTGAGCTAACCGGCGCTTAGGCCTTAGCACATCAAACCACTTAATTTACTTGAATTATTTTTCCATCTTCACTTCTGACCCCCATTATTAGGTCTTGACAGAAGCGCTCGCAAAAAATTTATAATTAACGGGTTGTGTCGTAGAGCTTGGACAACGCTTCCCAAAAACCCAGGGAACCGTCACCGGTGGCTAGCTCAGGAGCTCTCTGTAGGCCTCTTATCTTAAGGTCTACCAAGGACCCCCTGTCCAGGACTGTTCACTTTCTCTAATGCCACCTTCAAGCGCCTCCAACTCTTTACGGCCATCTTCAGTGGCGCCGATGATCACTAAAAGGCACTGTCGCTCATCCATGCGGACATTGCAGTAGGTGCCATCGGCTCAGATGTAAACATAACGCTTTAGAGAAAGATCCTGTTGCTGCCACTTTGTCTAACGGGACCGGTTCGGTTTCTTCTCCGACACCGATCATGACGCCTTAGGGCGCGATCTTGAAAAAATTGTTATCGGGACGAACATTCATTCAAGGTTTTTAAGTCAGCGATACACTGGCTGCACTCAGCCCGTTCTTTTTCATCTTTTTCACAATAATTGATGAATGACTTGAGCCAATCTTCTCCGGCTCGGGGACAGACGTGAATGTATTCGATAAAAAGGATCAAGCGGTCGATGGTTTTTTTGTCGATGGCATGTTCCATCCGGCAGGCATTGTCCTCGGCGATCTCGGTATCGATTTGAAGGACATTTAGCAGGAAATCCTTCAATACGTGATGGCGATGGGTGATATCCCCGGCTATTTTTTTGCCTTCGGTCGTGAGGGTGATGAAACTGTAAGGCGCATAATTGATCAATCCTTTTTCACCTAGGCTCTTTAACGCACCCGTAACAGAACCACGCTGCACTTGCAGCCGCTCGGCAATATCCTTGGCACGGGCCACTTTGGTCTCTTTTTCAAGGGCCAGGATCACTTCCAGGTAATTTTCCATGCTTTCGGACAGGTCCGATGCAGTCGTCATGTCATTTCTCCCGATACGGCTTAGAAACCCTCATTTATCTATATGGCTTATAATATTTATCACGTCTCATAATATAAGTCAAAAGTTATTCTTTTTATATCCCCTTATTTTTCTCTTGACTCCCCACAAAATTTGGCTTACCTAACATTTTATTAAATACAAAACTAATAAGGGGAAAAATCCATGTACAAACTACCCATGCGAAAAATGAAAAATAACCAATCCGGTGTTATTTCAGCTGTTAAGGCTACCGGAGAACTGGGGCGGCGTATTCGGGACATGGGATTGGTGCCGGGATCTGAGGTAAAGATTCAGGGACGCGCACCCCTTTATGATCCTGTATCTTTAAGAATCATGGGGTTCACATTGACGCTTAGAAACAGCGAGGCTGATTTTATTGACGTAGAGGTAAATGAATAATTTGGATGCCACCATCGCCCTGGCCGGTAATCCCAACTCGGGTAAAACAACGCTATTTAATACGCTAACCGGCGCCCGCCAGCATGTGGGAAATTATCCCGGTGTTACCGTTGAAAAAAAGGAAGGCACCTATATTTTTAACGGCCAGAAATTGAAGGTGGTGGATCTGCCGGGGACTTACTCCCTGACCGCTTATTCTTTGGAGGAGGTGGTTACCCGCGATTTTCTGGTTCAGGAAAAACCGCAGGTGGTTATAAATATCGTCGATGCATCCAATTTAGAACGTAACCTTTATCTCACTTTACAATTCATGGAACTGGGTGTGCCGGTTTGCCTGGCCCTGAACATGATTGATGTGGCCGAAACCCGGGGGATCTCCATTGATGTTGACAAGCTATCAAAAATAATAGGAATTCCGATTGTTTCCACCGTGGCCCGCAGCGGCAGGGGCAAAGACCGGTTGATCACCGCGGCAGAAAGCATAATCAAGGGGGAACGTAAAGTCCGGCCGCTGACTATTTCTTATGGTAAAGACATCGATCCGGCCTTAACGGAAATGGAAACGATCATCCAATCGGTTCGATTTTTAACCGATCGCTATCCGGCCCGTTGGGTGGCGTTGAAATACATGGAAAATGATGAACAGATTCGTAAACTGGGTCATCAGAACGATGCCGGTGTATCCAATCAGCTTGATCGCATCGTTACTAGGGTTGCCCACCATATCGAAGACACCCTCGATTCCTATCCAGAAGCGGTAATTGCTGATCAGCGTTACGGGTATATCAAATCGATCTTACGCGACAACGTGATTACCCATTGCAAGGACCCCAACCGTTTGTTTATTTCTGATAAGATCGACAAGGTGGTAACTAACCGCCTAGCCGGTCCCCTGATCATGCTGGCTATTGTTTTCGGGCTTTACCACGTCACCTTTACCTACAGTGAAATCCCGGTGGGCTGGTTGGAGGGTTTTTTCGGCTGGCTTGGTGGGATAGCCGATCGTGTTCTACCGGATGGAATGCTAAAATCACTGATCATTTCAGGGGTAATCAACGGTGTGGGTGGCGTCCTGGGATTTGTGCCTTTGATCATGTTCATGTTCGTGGGGATCGCCTTTCTTGAAGATTCCGGCTACATGGCCCGCATGGCCTACATGCTTGATCGCGTTTTTCGATTATTCGGCCTGCACGGCAGCTCGGTAATGGCTTTTATCGTCTCCGGAGGGATAGCCGGTGGTTGTGCCGTGCCGGGCGTGATGGCAACGCGCACCTTAAAATCCCGGAAAGAGCGGTTGGCAACTCTTTTGACAGCGCCTTTTATGAATTGTGGGGCTAAATTACCGATCTTTGCCTTGCTAGTGGGCGCCTTTTTTGCCCATAGCGAAGCCACGGTCATGCTCATAATTACGCTCATCGCCTGGGGCGGTGCTCTGCTTTCGGCCAAATTTTTACGGATGACGGTGGTCAGGGGCGCCAGCACACCCTTTGTCATGGAGTTGCCGCCTTACCGCCTGCCGACCTTCAAGGGGTTGGCCATCCACACCTGGGAGCGGACCTGGCAATACATCAAAAAGGCCGGGACGGTGATCCTTGGTATTTCTGTGATTTTATGGGCCCTGATGACGTTCCCAGGATTATCCGAATCAGAACGTCAACAATTCGAGCAGGCGCGTGAAAGGATCATGGCAGCAGCTTCGCCGGTAGTCTCCCAAGAGATTGAATCCATTGAAGAAAGATCTCTATCCGATGAAACCAAAGAAATTAAGGCCCAGCTGACCGAAATCAATTTTAAAGAAGCCGAAACGGCGCTACAATATTCCGTGGCCGGCCGGATCGGCTCGGCCCTGGAAACGGTCAGCCGCTGGGCGGGGTTCGACTGGCGTACCAACATTGCTCTGGTCGGCGGCTTTGCCGCCAAGGAAGTCGTTGTGTCCACCCTGGGGACGGCTTACTCCCTGGGTGAAGTCGACCCGGAAGCGAGCAAGTCACTTTCGGCGACATTGGTCAACGCGCCAGGCTGGCGTCCGCTGACGGCGATGAGCCTGATCATTTTCACTATTTTCTATGCACCCTGTTTCGTCACCGTTATCTGCATCATCCGCGAAGCCGGGTCGTGGAAGTGGGGTGTTTTTGCAATGGTGTTCAACACTCTGCTGGCATTCACTCTGTCCGTGATCGTCTACCAGGTAGGATCGGTCATGGGCTTTTAGAATAAAGGAAACACCCCATGCAAACATTAATTGTTATCCTCATCGTCGCAGCATGTTGCCTATATCTGGGCCGCCGGTTATATAAGCGTATAAAGACCGAACCGTCATCCTGCAGCTGTGCCGGGGGCTGCGATTCCTGTACAACCGAATCCCCGGATTGTGAGCCCCCTGATTGCAATCAAATAGAGGATTGATAGCACCAAGCCGTTGCACTTGTACTACCATTTCGGTGACACTCCAGAGAATAAGTCTTCAATCCTGAAGTAACGGTTTTCATATAGATGCGATTTTGGTGCTGGTCGATAAAACCATTATTGTCTCCGGCTTCCCCCCACCAGAAATCTTCTTCTGATCCATCCTCTAAAAATCGGCACCCAAGAAATGTACTGCCATTATTAAGCCAGGTAGCTTCACCCATAATGATTACATGGCCGGTGAAACTGAAAACATGCCGCTTGGGTGAAAACAGCCATCGGAAACCAGGATGTGATGGTGGGGATGAAAACTTAAGGCAGAACCTATGCCGGACTAAACAAATGAATTAAATCTATAATCCTGTCAGAAAGCAAAAGAAAAGGTTGTGATCATAGGTTTATTACTCGAAAATAATCCCAACGTGCCAAATCTTGCATTGGCAGGCCCTTTTGTGGTACCTTCGTGGTTACCAAAGCATATCGGCAATTAATTTAATAATTCAAATTGTTACGTTTTATCTCAATAAATCACAGGTTAATGTTTAATTCATTTATAGCAGTTAAGTTTCTAATAAAAAGGGAGATTCGGTCATGAAAAAACATTACACCCTTGTTGTGGGGATTGTTTTTATAGCGTTTCTTACAGGTTGCGTAACCAAATTATCATTTAACAGCAGACCAAATTATGAAACATTAATGGAGGCGAGAAACATACCAGTTGGCAAGAAAAACCCTATAGCTATAAAATGGTGGCCACCAAACTTTCCGGAAATGCAAGATATGCAATCCCCTAAAGGTGGGGGTTATAGAGTGATGACGCCCACTGGTGCTAGCCTCGCAAGTCGTATTCTAGAAGTCTTAGATGTATCGGTAGGTGTTAATAGTGCATCTAATAGAGTATTAAGAATTGCAGTATTTGTAGCGGAATCAAAGTTTGAGTTTTCCAGCAATGTTGTAAAGCATAATAAAACAATAGTAGCTGCCAGTTGTAATTTTGAAGTAGAATTTATTTTAGGAAACAAAGCATGGACAGAAAAATTCTTCTCAGAAAGAAGAGTCATAGAAGACAGCATATTAAGTCAGACGGAGGTGCTTGAAAGAGTATGGGATGACATATCATTGCAAGTGGCTAAAAGCATTGTAAGTAATGGTTGATTGAATAGTGCTAAAGTAACATTAGAACCTATCTCAAAATAATCTAAGTGCCAATTGCGGCGTTGCATAACAGCTTAAAATGCTCACATACTACGTGTATGCTCCGCTTTTTCGCTGCTATGCGCCTTACCTTTGACCCTAATCTTTATTTTGAGATAGGTTCTAGAAGAATTGTCTTTGTGAGGAGATGATTTTACAGTTATCAAAATCTAGAAGAGCGATTCGTAGATGGCTGGATAGAATCGGAGCAAAAACAGCTTTTATCTATCCTGGGAGTCTGTTGGAAAAACGTTTATATCGAGAATTTTAATCATAAGCTAATAATCGAAAAGTTCAAACCTGTTCAAAGAAAGTGTAGAGTGCCGCTGAGAAAGAATTATGATGGAAATGACGAAATCGACAAAAGGCGACTGGTTTGTAGTATTGGTAATTTTATGGCTGTCTGGTTGCAGTATAATTCAACCTAAAGTTCATGTAAACTTTCCGTCATCTGCTCCTAAGTCCCAACCAAAGGAAAATATTCCGGTAAACCTGCCACCATCTGCTCCTGAGTCCCAACCAAAGGAAAATATACCTGAAATACAATCACAACAGGCTTCACTTCATGAGAAAATACAATCCTCAGCCGCTGATGTAGACTACCTTACCCATACAATTAAATGGCGCGGGGAGAATCTCAGTATAATTGCTCGCTGGTATACCGGATCGTCAAAAAATTGGATGAACTTGATTGAGGCTAATCCAGGCATTAAGCCTAGACGGATCGAAATCGGCGATTCCATATTAATACCAGAAGCCCTTCTGGAAACGCGCCAACCCATGCCGATTGACTTTCTGTCATCCGCGACCGGCAAAAAAATAGAATCCTCGCCTTTATCAAAAAAACAACCGGCTGAATCCGATAAAAATGATCTTTTTGGGCCGATAGATAGCGAGACCCAAACAAATGGTTCAGGTGATAGCCATTCAACATTACCCTTGGAGACAATCGAGTAAATGTGTATGATACTGGGTCAGTACTGAAATTATAGAAATCACTAAATTAACAAAAACGGCTGAGTTGGACATTTCCAAGAATGTTGAACAACATCACTCCAACATATGAAAACTTTAGAAAACCATAAAGAACTTGTGACACCATCATTGATGCAATCCAATATGAATTACCATTTTTTCGGAATGGCGAAACCTACCTGCCTTTACAGGTATTGGATTGTCAAAAAACGTGATGGTTTCTTGATTTAAACAATAAAATTATGTAATTTTGATTTGGTCTGTTCGACAATTTATACTCAAGGGTTTCTCTATAAGCCCATTCTAAAACGGGTGGTACCAGCACATGAAAAACGGAATTGAAAGGCGTCGTCATATTCGAGCCCCGTTAGTCTTACCTGTTGTTTTGAAGACCCCCCAAGGTACTATCAAAGGCAGGACGGCAAACATCAGTATAAGCGGGCTAGCGCTTATCCTGTTGTTAGAATCTCCTGAAATAGACGGTGAATTTGAAATCATCATCAAATCGGCTGAAGACGATGAGTTGTCAGTGACTTGTAAAAAAGTATGGTCTGGTACTATAGTTGCGGATGAATCTGTTTATGAGGCAATTGGTGTCCAATTTACCAAAATATCCTCCAGCGATCGCAAATTCTTGGCCTCAATGGTTTCAGAATACTATCTGGTTTAAATTACAAAGAACGAATAATGAAATAGTTAGACAAATCACTATAATCAAATACACCGTTGCCCAATTCCCTCAAAGTCTCATCGCTTGACCGCTTTCCTGAAGTGAATTTCTGTTTGAGGTTTAGACGATTGTATTGAGCGTATCATACCCAAATGACCTTTGAGAATCTTGCCCGAAATATAATTTTCTAACAACGTTAAAAGGTATCGATAGCATCAAGTCTTTGGGAAGGTGGCGACCGGTGATACCGAATCTTTATTTTGATAATTAAATCCCGGCCAATGCGAATATGATCGGTTTTGTGGGGAATTCAATTTATCAATTCCTGAAATTAAGACTTGGATTTCTGCAATAAGCTCAAAATGGGTAAACCTCTTACCTGTTGCGATGTACCACCATTGTCAAAAAAACAACAAAACCTGTTTTTTGCATATTCAGGGAATGAGATGATGGCCGCACACAACGGGCTGATGGTCAAAAAGCAAGAAAATCAACACATTGGTCGTTAAAAATCGTGGCTATTCATCTACCATCAGAAGCGGGGTAATCACAGGGACAATTACCGCCGGGGTCTTTAGGGTCATGTCCGTACCGGATACGGTTCCGCCTATGCTGGTGGCCATCAGTTTAAAGTGATAGGTTGTTACTGGAAGCAGCTCTGCAACTGATGCACTGACCGAGATGGTGTCAGTTCCCACCCCCGCGTCCATGCGGGAAGTCTCATTGGTATAGTCTTCCGTCTCACCGTAAGCAAACCAGTAGGTGGTCGCCTCTCCGTTGGGGTTGACTTGACCGGTCAACCGGGCCGAGGTCGGCATGACACGGGTTGCAGAACCGGTTGTCACCGAAGGTGCTGAAACGGATACCCTATGGTCATTTAACAAGGCGTTCATCCAGGTCTCGGCTAATTTAGCATCACCCGAGTCTTTGAGATGCAGGCCGTCACAGAGTGTGTAACTGGGCCAATTTGAGTGGATGGCAGTACCTTGATCGGCCAAAAGTACATGTTTTTCACTGGCAAGTTGCTGGATTGCTGCATTGATGGTTGTCGGCAAGATACCATATTGAACGGGTGTCACGGTACCGAGCACGGGTGTCACGCCCACATTACGGCTCCGATCGACCATAATGGAAAGGTTGGCCTTGACAGTTCCAGAGCTTACGCCGTGATACCAGTCGTTTGCTCCTTCCATGATTAAAATAAAATCAGCCCACCCCGAACCCAGGACCGATCCGATTCGATTGACACCTTCGCTGCTCAGCTCACCGTCCCTACCGTTTTTATAGACTGATGCGGTATGACTGCTGCGTATAATGAACTGTCCCTCCAGATACGAACAATAGCTGTTCGTGTGCCATATTGGGCCTGAGCAATTGGTTTTATACCCATTGGTAATACTATCGCCAAAGGCCAGAACAGCAAAGTGATCAGCATGGGCCCATCCGGATAGACAGCCGCTTAAAGATGCTATGAGTATGAAAAAAATGGACCGGGCCCTCACTGCAGCTCCTCACGATGGAGTACACGAGCCCTATTGTTGTTTTCCTTGATGTACAGAACGGCCTGATCCGTATTGTCAATGAAATCAGGTAATTGATGACGAAGTGCCCTATCCGTCCCGGTCCGGAGGAAGGAGGTCTTCCCTGCCAGCTCCTGCTCCAGAATCCACTGGCTCCCATCCCAGTGGCTCACATAATTAACATAGTGATCTCCATTGTAACCTGACCAGACGACCCTGGGCATCTCTTTCTCATCAAGGGAAAGCCGAGGCAGGATATCGGGCCAGTCGTCGTCATTGTTGACCATCTTCGGGAGATCCCATCCAGTGCCGTTCCAGCGGGAATAGTAGATGTCGTCATCACCGTTAAATCCTGCCCACACAAGCCAGGGAACCTCATGGCCATCAACAATCAGGGAAGGGGCCATATCTTCAGTAGTTTCAGTCTGAACGGTCTCGGCCGGTTGCCAAAAACCGTTCCGGAAATGACGAAAACGCAGTTGTCCGCCCTCAGAACTCAATTCATTCCATACGATCCAGACTTTTCCTTCAGCATTACTTCCCATCGTTGGCAGGATTTCAGGGTTGTCTGATGAGGCGAGCACAACAGGATCCGACCATTTTCCATTAACAGACTGTCGGCTGAAATGGATATCATAATCGCTTCCCGTCCTTTTTCCCCAGGCAAGCAGGGCAATGCTTTCCGGTTCGGTGCTGTGACAGGGAATGACCAGAGTAAGCCATAGGGTCAGGGCGGCACCCCATACCAAAAGTCGATGTTGCTTCAAAAGTAGGTAAAAAAATCGTGAATACATGATATTCAGCACAATAACAAAAAGGAACAAAAAAGAAAACCAAGGCCGGAAGATTTGCGCCGGAGTTTAGGGTCAACAGCTAGAAAGACGGAAATCAACCCGTTTTCATGGAAATCCGCCTCCGGCGGATCGGAAACCAGAATGTAAAGGTGGGGGTGAAACCCTATAAAATTCCCGAATGTCCGTATGGCGACCGCTGATATGAGACCACATTTTGCATCAGGAGTCGTCTATTTTGGTCGTATCTTTTTTCTGATTATTAAAGATTAAATCCCAGTCAAAGCATTTTGCCCGTTAATCCTTTGGAAGAATCACAACGTCAATTTTGCCTTCGAGTGATTGCTTGAATGTGACCGCATCCAGGTCACTGCCGACGATGGTGCCGATATGCATCGGTATGGCCAACTTCGGTCCAATAGCGAGCGCAGCATCGACCGCTTCATTGGCTGTCATCACGTAGGTTCCGGAGACGGGTAAAAGTGCAATATCGACCTTAAATTGACTCATTTCAGGGATATGGTCGCTGTCACCGGCATGATAAAGCCGAATGCCATCGAATTCCACGATAAATCCTAGCCAGCCGTTGGCCTTGGGATGAAAATCTTTATTGGTGTTGTAGGCCGGAACTGCCTCGATCTTCACATCATCTATCGTCAGTCCGTCTCCCGGCGCAACAATTCGAATGTCGCCTTCTAAGTTTTCCGCCGAGTCTTTTTCGGTGACGATAATTGTATCTGGTTTCCAAATTTTTGAAACGTCGGCAGGGGAACAATGATCGGAATGAGAATGGGTGATGAGAAGAAGGTCTGCCTTTTTCCCCGAATTTATTTGATAGGGGTCGATGTAAATGGTTTTTTCAGCATCAATGCGAAACCCATCATGTCCCAGCCAGTGGATCTTTTCTGTCATCTCATTGATTTGCATATTGGCCCCCTTTTCTATAAAACTGTAATGAGCGATAAAAAGCAGGCGTTCTCTTCATTGGTACTTCTCCAATTTTGTTGGAGAAAGGGGTCTAAGGATTCAGGTGTTTGGTTTATACGGAGAGACCTTAAGAACAACGGTTTACAGATGGGGGAGAAACCAAAGACCCTTGTTCCGATAACCTTTTATAGATGAGATATACTAAACGATCTTTGATTGCAAGAAAAAGCAAGGTTTTACCTGTCTATTGTCCCACTCGGGGAATTGTCTGATTTGTATTATGCTTTCATGCCGATCCGCCTGAGGCGGGCCTTTTGCATCCCTAAGGTGATCTATTGCCTCTTCTTAAAACCGGATCAATAAAACCTATGGATATTTCCGGATAAAGCCGTCGATCGATTCAATTGATCATGAACACTTTGTGATCATTAACTTGAAATATTTACCAATCAGGGTTATTTTGGCATAATTGCAGCAGAAATTTAACGCGGGTGCAGGCGCTAAGAAAGGAAACTGCCATGAGCGTAAAAATCCATATCCATAAAACCCATCGCCAGTACACTGACGGATTAAGTATGATTGAAATAAAAGGGGATACGGTGGGAATGTGCCTGTCGAACCTGGTCGAACAATTCCCCGACATGAAACCTGAATTGTTTGACAAGGGCGGCAAACTGACCAACAAGGTTGAAATTTACTTGAATATGGAAAGCGCCTATCCCGACGAACTGACCAAACCCGTAAAAGATGGTGATGATATTCACCTGACGCTTCTTTTGGCCGGTGGGTAGGGGGGGTGGAATCGGATTGCGATTTACAGGACAACTTCGCGGTCTGTAACCTAAACCCTCCCCTTTTTCGATCATTAACGTGAAAAACCGGGTAATTATGCGCATGACACGTGATACCATCAATAAAGCAACCTTATTGCTACTGGTATTGATTATTTCCCTCCTTTTTTTGGCGATGATCCGCCATTTTTTAATGGCCCTGTTGCTGGCTGGTATTTTCTCGGCGATGGCCCGCCCCCTCTATCAGCGGTTAGAAAAATGGCTGGATGGCCGTCGGAGTCTCGCATCGATAACGACGTTGCTCGTGATCATCATTGTATTGATTTTGCCTCTGGGCGGGTTGTTGGGCGTCATCACCGCAGAAGCGATAAAGGTGGGACAATCGGTGACACCCTGGGTCGAAAATCTTATAACCGAGCCGGCGGCTTTTTCCGATCTACTTGATTCAATTCCTTTTTACGACCGGATTGAGCCATATAGTGAAATCATCATACGCAAAGCAGGCGAAATTGTAGGGATGGTCAGCAAGTTTTTTATCAACAGCCTGTCCTCGGCCACCATGGGAACGGTGAATTTTTTTCTGCTGACCTTTATTTTTCTTTACGCGATGTTTTTTTTCCTGATAGACGGAGACCGTTTG
>Ga0316198_10000042_pt1 | contig 47642 bp, 36 predicted proteins | sample OudBieAanoxic_MG_FD_204935 | JGI IMG/M metagenome (GOLD analysis project Ga0316198, IMG submission 204935) | Coastal sediment microbial communities from Oude Bieten Haven, Netherlands - site A anoxic | ecosystem: Environmental > Aquatic > Marine > Coastal > Sediment | place: Netherlands... | reverse complement strand
CGAATAACGGAACGTTTTTTTGACAACCACTATATAAGGAACCAACCAATGGAAAAAGGCACAAACGGGCACCTCAAAAATTTGGTGCGGGATAAATCATACCCAATGACCGATCCGGCCGATCGCTCGGTTCGGGTGTTGGAAGAAACGCCGGCCTGTAAAATCGCCGACCGCAATGGTTGTGACCTGATAGACATTTACACCGCCGCGCTCGAACTGGGCATCTGGCCCTATCGCTACCTGCGCAACCGGGATATCCTCTCGGAATCAGAACAGTTGCAGTTGGCAAAATCCAGTGCGGCTGTTATCGGCTCGGGAGGGTTGGGCGGCACGGTTATACTGCTGTTGGCCCGGATGGGCATCGGGTCATTGACAATCGTGGATGGCGATGTTTTCGATGAAACCAATTTGAATCGTCAGGCCCTCTCGGAAATATCGAATCTCGGATCACCCAAAGCCGAAGAAGCGGGGAAGAAAGTCAGAGACATCAACCCCGCCGTAAAAGTGACCATTTACCGAACCGTTATCGAAGCGTCCAACATTGAAACGATATTATCGGGGATTCAGGTGGTGGTTGATGCGTTGGACAATATCCCGGATCGATTGATGCTCGGAAAGGCCGCTCAAATGCTCAACCTTCCCCTGGTCCATGGCGCCCTGGCCGGTTTCGATGGACAGGTGATGACCGTCTTTCCCGAAGACCAGGGATTGGAGCGGATATACGGAAATGCTGAAATCCGTAAAGGCGCCCCTGATCGTCCGGAAGCGGTGCTGGGTGTTCCGGCGCTGACGCCGTCCATCGTGGCCACACTGCAGGCGATGGAGGTGATCAAAATCCTGCTTAACAGGGGACAGACTCTCCGCAACCGAATGCTACATATTGATCTTGAGGGTGGTCGCTTCGACAGTTTTAAGTTTTGATAACGGCTCCCCTTTCACGGATATTTTGCCCATTATTCGGTCTATCTCCGACATTTTCCCCGCTTGACTCATCCGTCTCATTTTTCTATACAAGTCGATTCAAGTGTTCTCCAACCAGAAAGAGGTCAGGCTGGAAAGCTAAATCAATTCTTCAACATTTAGGAGGATTAAATGAAAAAGCGCGTAACCTTTTTGTGTATCTTACTGATGACTGCTGCCGTAACCATGGCGCATGCCCAATCTTACCGAATTTCAGTCAGCCAATTCGTGGAACATCCGGCCTTGAATGCTGTCTTAAGCGGATTTCAGGAATATATGGTGGAAAAAAAGGTTGACGTCCAGTACACCGTTCACAATGCCCAGGCCAATATGGCCACTGCCAATCAGATCGGGCACCAGATTATGGGCGAAAAGCCGGATATGATACTGGCCATCGCTACCCCCACCGCCCAGGCTTGCGCCCAGGCCCTTAAAAAGTCGCCTCACATGCTGAAAACCCCCATGCTGTTTACGGCGGTCACCGATCCGGTCAGCGCCGGTCTGGTCAAAGACCTAAAGCAACCCGGTGCAAACATAACCGGTGTTTCCGATATGCTGCCGGTTGATCGTCACCTGATGATGGTTAAAGAATTTCTCCCCCAAATCAAACGATTGGGTTTTCTCTATAACGCCGGCGAGGTGAACTCTAAAATCCTGGTGCCGCTGTTTCAGGCCGAAGGAAAAAATCTAAACATCGAAATCGTCGAAGCCACCGTGTCAAAATCCAGCGATGTTTACCAAGCCGTCAAGAGCCTGGTGGGAAATGTCGATGCCGTCTTTATTCCCACGGACAACACGGTGGTATCTGCGCTGGAATCGGCGATCAAGGTCTGCGAACAAAATAAGCTGCCACTGTTCAATGCCGATGTGGACTCGGTGAAACGGGGATCCATTGCCGCCATGGGATTCGACTATTATCAACATGGGTATCAAACTGGCGCCCTGGCACAACGCATTATGCAAGGCGCCGCTCCGGCTACTACTGCGGTAGAGTTCCAGGAAAAGTTGCAGCTGCACATCAATGCTTCAGCCGCTCAAAAAATGGGGGTCGCCATTCCCGCAGCGCTCCGAGCAAAAGCGGACATGATCTATGAATAGGGCCTAAATTCGCTTTGTTGATAGTACAAAGCGGTATTGCTCGCCTAAGGAGAAACCTTACACAGAATGACTTGGTATGCCTTTATCGGTGCTCTGGAGCAGGGCCTGGTTTATGGAATCATGGTCCTGGGTGTCTATCTGACTTTCCGTGTCCTTGATTTTCCGGACCTGACCGTAGACGGCAGTCTGCCGTTGGGCGCGGCCGTGTCCGCCGTGGCCATCACCCACGGTGTGAACCCGTTTGTGTCATTGGCCATAGCCGGCATTGCCGGATTCATCGCCGGCGCGGTAACGGCCCTGCTCAACACCAAACTTAAAATTCTGCACCTGCTGGCATCGATCCTGACCATGATCGCGCTCTATTCAATCAATATCCGTATCATGGACGGCCCCAACATTTCTCTGTTGGGGGTTGCCACGGTGCTGGATCCCATGATGTCGTTGGGGGTTGCCGGTTATGTTGTTGCGCCCGTTTTATACGGCGTTTTCGCCGTGGGCATCACCGCCGGGATCATATGGTTTCTGCATACCGAGTTCGGACAGGCCATGCTGGCCACCGGAGATAATCCCCAAATGATTACCAGCCTGGGCGTCAATACGCATCAGGTCATCTTTTTCGGCGTGGGGTTGTCCAATGCTCTGGTGGCCATAAGCGGCGCCCTGGTGGCGCAGAACCAGGGGGCGTCCGATGTCAACATGGGCATAGGCACCATTATTGCTGGTTTGGCCTCGGTGATTCTGGGTGAAACCGTTTTCGGTAAAACAGGTGTGGTGAGGGCCTGTGTGGCTGTGCTTCTGGGTTCAGTGCTGTATCGCCTGGCCATAGCCTTGGCCCTGGGAGTGAAGCTGGGGCGATTCGCCTTCACCCCCAGCGACCTGAACCTGATAACCGCCATGCTCGTGGTGGCGGCATTGATGGCGCCCAGCATCAAGCGCAAATTTGACGGTACAAAACCCGTATGATCCGACTGGAGCGTTTCACCAAATACTTTCACAGGGGCAGCATCAACCAGGTACTGGCCTTGGACCAAATCGATCTGCAGGTTGCAGAAGGCGATTTTATTACCATCATCGGCTCCAACGGTGCTGGCAAGTCCACCCTGCTCAACAGCCTGGCCGGTACCTATCCGGCGGACGGCGGGCAGCTTCTGCTGCACGGCGAGGATATCGCTCATTGGCCTGAGTACCGGCGCGCCAGGTTAATTAGCCGGGTGTTTCAGGACCCCTTGATGGGTACCTGTGCGACCCTGACCATCGAGCAGAATTTGGCCCTGGCCCTGCGCCGGGGGGCACGGCGCGGCCTGGCCATCGGGGTCAAAAGGGCAGACCGACATGTCTTTCGCAGAAAGCTCCAACGCCTGGGCTTGGGGCTGGAAAATCGCCTCGGGGATCGGGTGGGGCTGCTTTCCGGCGGCCAGCGTCAGGCGCTCACCATGTTGATGGCGACGCTGGTGCCGCCTCAGGTGTTGCTTCTCGATGAGCACACCGCGGCACTGGATCCGAAAACCGCCCGGCAGATATTGGATCTGACCCGCAGCATCATTGCCGAACAACATCTGACGACCCTAATGGTCACCCACAACATGCGCCAGGCCCTGCAGATGGGTAACCGCCTGATCATGCTGCACAGAGGTAAAATTATCCTCGATATTGAAGGAGAGGAAAAGAACGCCCTCAACCAAGAAGACCTGGTGGCGCGTTTCTATGACATTCAGAAAGAGGATGTGGCCACAGACCGTATGCTATTGGGATAACGGGCCGATTTAAAAATGACATCCCGTTGCGTGCTCACAGACAGGGCCCGAACGGGTTCTGTGCGTCTGCGGGAACAAGTCGAATCAATCTTTACGGGCATCTGAAGCTGGATAACCGTGTCGCATAGCGAGCTTGGCAAACATTTGAGCCAGCCCGGCACCGAGAGTAAATACGGCGTCAGTCCCGAGGTTTTCATCTGCTGTCTCGTCGAAAAACAGATTGAGACTCGATTCGATGCCATCTTCCGGTAACCAGTAACATACCATGACGGGAACTTTAGGCAGAGGATACAATACAACGGATATATCCGACCGGAACTGCTTATCCACCTGTTGGCCGTTGAAAATGTGAACCATGTCGTCAAACAGGTCGGTATAGGCATCCGCCACTGTCTTCAAAACCGCCTCGCAGCGTTTCTGGAAAAGCGGGTAGCGCTCTTTGCCTTCTTTTAACTCGCGAAACGAGACCCAGTTCCCTGATACCGGAAACCCTTTTCCGGTGAGAACATAAATCAACAAAGGCCCAACGACCCAGGGATTGATGTGAATATCGGTGAAGAAATTTCCCTGGGAGTCTATACTGAAATCTTTGCCAAGGACTTTAAGGGTCATTTGGCCATTAAAATAGCGCCCGCCTGCCCTTTCGGCCGCAGCCGCCAAGTCAACGGCAGCAATCTCTTTTCTCAATGCCAAAAGCCCGTCGTCCTGATTTTGACCTGATGCCTGACTTCGGTGTGGCTCTGAGAATCGCTCAATTGCTTCGCGATCAAGTTTCGGGCAATCTTCGATTCTTCTTTGCCCTCGCAAAACGGCTCCTGCAAACGCAAGACACGTCTTCTCGCCGCAATCGCGGCAATTCGACTTGTCGAGCAATCGAAAGATCTCCATGGCGTTTTTGGGGCGGGGCATAGGCGCCTTTCTCAGTCTCTATTGCCGAGCGTTCCAGTCGGCCACGGCAACAGCTAATCGCAGAGTTCGAAAAGTGCCGCTGCGCCCATACCGCCGCCGATGCACATCGACTCGATGCCGTATTTGACGCCGCTAGCCTGCATATTTGCCAGAAGGGTCGCGCACAACTTGGCACCGGTGCAGCCCAAGGGGTGACCCAAAGCAATGGCACCGCCGTTGACATTGACTTTCCCCATGTCGATGCCGAGCTCACGAACACAGTAAAGGGCCTGTGACGCAAAGGCTTCATTGATCTCAAACAACCCGATATCGTCGATCTTCAATCCGGCCCTGTCGAGCAGCTTGGGAATGGCGTATCGCGGGCCAATACCCATCTCTTCGGGCTTGCACCCCACCGTGGTGTAATATCTTAGCTTGGCAAGCGGCCGAATCCCGAATTCATTGATTTTCTCTTCACTCATAATGACAGTTGCTGCCGCACCGTCGGTTGTCTGGGACGAATTTCCCGCCGTCACCGATCCTCCGGCCGCAAAGACAGGCTGCAACGCGGCCAGACCTTCACGGGTGGTGTTTTCCCTGATGCCATCGTCGAATGTCTGCAAATGTGTTTCCTTCTTAAACGTGCCGTCTTCCTGCTGAACAAATTTTGTGGCCGGCGTTGGAATCAGTTCGCTATAAAGGTTGTTGTTCTTGGCATTGGCGGCTTTCATTTGGGACTGGTAAGCGAAGTCGTCCTGATCCTCGCGCGATACCTTGTAATTTCGAGCGACATTTTCGGCCGTAATGCCCATGGATACATACAAACCGGCGTGCTTGCGGGTGTAATCGGGATGCGGTCGGGGCATGAAGCCTCCCATGGGAATATACGTCATCGATTCGACACCTCCGCCAATGGCGACGTCCACCCATCCCGCCATTACCTTCAGGGCTGCTCCGGTGATTGCTTCCAAGCCTGACGCACAAAACCGGTTGACTGTGGCGCCGGTCACCTCGACCGGAAAACCGGCAATCTGGCTCACAAGCCGCCCGATGTTCAACCCCTGTTCGGCTTCTGGGAAACAGCAGCCGATCATGACATCCTCCACGTCTTTTTTTTCGATAGGGGCTGTACGCTCAACCGCAGCGGACATGATAAAAGCGAGCAAATCCTCCGGTCTTGTGTCACTGAACGCACCTTTATTGCGCTTGCATCCCGGTGTCCGGATGGACGTGACGATATATGCATCTCTCATGGTTCGATCCTCCCTGGAATCCATTCCTTCATACGGGAATGGTAATATTTTACATCCAACAATCGGTCGCCCATATCGGCTTTAGTTACGGAGCGGTTTGCCCGTCTTTAGCATATGGTCGATCCGAGCAACGGTTTTGTCCTCGCGCAGGAGGTCCATAAACGCTCTCCGTTCCAATATCAGCACCACCTCTTCATCCACTGCACTGTTGGCCCGAACCTCACCGCCACTGATGACAAAGGCAATCTGTTGGGCCAGATGGGCGTCATAAGCGCTGATAAAGCCGGCATGGTGCATGTTATATATTTCGGCCGCAATCATCCCCTGGGCCGATTCACCGACAACCTTAATCTTTCGTTTGACGGGTGGCGCATAGCCGTCGGCCAACATTTTAACAACTTCCTTCTTGGCCTCACCGATAAGGTAATCCCGGTTGAAAACGATCCGGTCCCGAGACCCAAGGAAACCGTTAGCCTGAGCATCGGCGGCGGAAGTTGACACCTTCGCCATGGCAATGTTCATAAATACCGGTATGAAAAATCGGGCCAGATCCGTGTCCGTAACCGTCTGGGGGATGGTCTGAACGGATTTGCGCCAGAGGTTGAGGCACCCACCACCGGCCGGCAGCAGGCCGACGCCGACCTCAACCAGCCCCATATACAGTTCGGTGTGACTGACGATCCTGTCGGCTGCCAAACAGACCTCGCACCCGCCTCCCAATGTCATTCCGAACGGTGCGGCTACCATCGGAAAGGGTGCGTACTTGGCTTTCTGGAGTACCGATTGCAACCCGGCAACTATCGCCTCGATGTCTGCAAAACGCTTCTCCTTGACGGCGTCAAGGATACCTTTGAGATCGGCTCCGACCGAAAAGGCACCGGGCATACCTCCGGCCTGGTTACCGATGATCAGCCCGGCCTCATTAGCATCGACGTAATCGATCGTTTCGTCCAGAAATTCCAAAATTTCGGAATTCAAGGCGTTCATCTTGGTGTGAAACTCCAAACAGACCACGCCGTCATCCAGATCGATCAGGGTGGCCGATGACGTACTTTTGATCACTTTCTGGGCACCCTTGACGGCTTTGAGAGAAATAACGTTCGGACTGACCGCGACATCATGATAACCACCACTGGGGAAATCATAAAACATGACCTTGCCCCCGTCGGTCTTGTAAAATGAGTTGTGGCCGGCGGAAATCATCGCTCGGATCATTTCAGGAACCTTGAATCCGTCGCGATCCATTTTCTCTAACGACTGCGTCAATCCGATCGCATCCCAGGTTTCAAATATACCCAGATCGAAATTAAATCCCCACTTCATGGCGTTGTCTATATCGACAATGGTATCGGATATCTCTGGGATCCTGTTGGCGGCATAGATGAGGTTGTGTGCCAGAGCCTTCCAGGCAAACTGCGCCAGTTTGTCGTCACCGTAAATTATGGCCTGCATCTTCTCAGGGAGGGTCCCCGCCTGTTTGGCTGCTCCTATGCAAGGGTATTCCGGCGGTTCATACTCATGGTAGGAGAGGTCTTTTGAATCGATGACTTTACGAATTATTTGCCACTCGGGAGTCAGCTCGGTTTTGTAAAAACCGCTCTGTGTCTTTTTACCCAACAAGTTTTTTTTGATCATGTCCTGCACAAAATCAGGCAGCACAAAACTGTCCCGACTTTCGTCATCCGGCACCATCTCGTAAGTGTTGCTGGCCACGTGTGCCAAAACATCCAGCCCAACGAGATCGGCCGTTTTGAACATGGCCGTTTTGGGCCGTCCCATGACCGGTCCGAAAACCATGTCGACTTCCGGAATGGAGAGTCCCTCGCTATGCATCAACTGCATGGCTTTAATAATTCCCTGAACACCCACACGATTGCCGATAAAATTAGGGGTATCCTTGGCCCAAACGATACCCTTTCCCAACACGCGTTCACCGAATGCGGCGATAAAGGACAACACATCAGGCCGTGTCTCTTTACCGGGTATGATTTCAAGTAACCGCATGTAGCGGACGGGATTGAAAAAATGCGTGCCGAGAAAATGTGCCCTGAACTCCTGGCTCAAACCCTTGGACATGGCATTGAGAAGAATCCCGGAAGTATTGGTGGAAACGATCGTGTCTGCTTTGCGCACCGCATCGATTCTGCGCAGCAGGTCTTGCTTGATCTTGAGATTTTCCACTACGACTTCAATGATCCAATCACATTCAGCGATCTTATCGAAATCGTCCGTAAAGTTGCCAATGGCGATGCGATCAGCATCATTGGGGTGCATGAGAAGCGCCGGATTGGCTGCAATCATTTTATCGAAACCGGTCTTGACGATGCGGTTGCGCACCTTCGGGTCGGGATCGCGGCTTTTTTCCACGTCCGGCGGCACAATATCCAACATCAACGTGCGCACACCGGCACTGGCAAGCAAGGCGGCAATGCCGCCGCCCATGACGCCTGACCCGAGCACCGCTGCTGATCTTATTTTTCTCATGACGTTTCCCTCCCTGCGTTATAAATAAAAATGAATGAACATTCATTCAACTAACAGATCTGGCCCTTGCCTGTCAAGAAAAAACCCTGCCGGCATCTCACAATTCAAAGCACTAAAATTATTTTATATTAATTGATTCAAATAAGAGGCTGGCACACCGAATCGGCTTAACAGCGGAGGAAATAGGGCGACATTGTTAATGAATTATAATTCAAAATGAGACGACGACCTATGCGAACAATCTGTATTCAGATGATTTCCCAGACCAACGTTATCAAGGTGAAACAAAGGTATCAATCAATTCCTGACTGCAACATTTTCGAAGAGCGCATGCTCATCGGTAAGAACGTCTTCTTCGCTATACAAATCGGCGCGGATACGGCTGAAACGGTTCTCCATAACGATGAAAGAGTCAACGACATCCGGAGCGAAATGGGCCCCACGTAATCCCAAGATGATGTCCCGCGCCTCTTCATGCAGGAAAGCCTCCTTGTAAAACCGCTTGGAAGTCAGTGCGTCATAAACATCAGCCAGGGCGACGATGCGTGCCGAAAGCGGGATTGCCTCTTCGCACAGCCCGTAAGGATATCCACTGCCGTCCCATTTTTCGTGATGGTGGTAAGCAATCTCACGGCCCAGCGTCAGAAAAGACTTGCCTTCAATGCGCGAATCGATGGCATCCAAGGCAGTCCCGCCCAGAACGGTGTGAGTTTTGATAATTTCAAATTCCGCTGCGGTCAGTTCTCCGGGCTTCAGCAATATCGCATCGGGTATCCCCACCTTACCGATATCGTGCAAAATTGATGACTGATAGATGCCTGCCGTATACTCCTTGGTTATGTAATCCCGATATTTCGGTAGTCGTGACATCTGTTCGGCAATGAGGCGTGAGTATTCCCGTATCCGTTCAAGGTGGGTTCCCGTGCCTTCGTCTCTGTATTCAGCCAGTTTTGCGAGCCCCAGAATGGTGGCCGCACGGGCTTCGTGCAGTTGGATTTCCAACCGTTGTTTTTCTCTTTCGGCTCTTAGCTGCTTCGTTACATCCCGGATAACGCCTCGAAATCCTATTGGATGACCGTTACTTTCGTGGCGCAGGTAAACTGAGAGCGCGAGAATTTTCCGCCGGCTATCATGTGATCGCACTTCGAATTCATCAATCTGGTCCGGTAGGCCGGTCTCGAGAACATGCTTGAAAACCCGATCGGATTCAATGGCCATGTCAGCGTCGGTGCAATCCCCTATTTTCTTTCCCTTGAGCTCCGCATGCCTGTCTCCGAGCATTTTTTGAGTCGCGTCATTATAAAAGGACAGGCGGCCGTCTAAATCAAGTTCGTAGTATCCCTCCTCGATGCTTTCAAGAATCGTACGATATTTCTCCTCGCTGATTTTCAACGCTTCTTCAGCTTTTTTACGATTGTTTATCGTGAACTGAACATGGGAACCGAAGAAAAGAAAAAGGCAAAAAACGATGAGGCGTGGCCATATTTCATTGATGTCCGGGCCCAGTAACTGTTTTAAAAAGCTGACCTCGTGGGTGGTGAAGATGTTGAGCAGGGATTCGAGAACCCAATACGACGCGGCAAGTCCCATACCGATCAAGACCATGGAATCGGCAACGCTAACTCGGTACTTGATAAGATTTTTCATGTTGGCCTCGATCATTCCGAATGGCTCGGAGCAGGCGATATCATGTTCCAAATACACTTTGTAGTACCTGAAAACATTATTATTTTATCATTTCCATATCGAAATGTCACGATCTATAAAACACCGTAAGCCGTCGAGCTCATGGGCTGCATTGCCTATTTGCATGACACACCTCAAATAGAATGATCTGAATTAGGCTTCTGCCTAGCGAGGGTACTCATGGGTATCGCTTTCCGTGAGTTATACCGCTTTTCAAAAATAAATTCCGAAATACGAAAGGGTGGTATAAGTGGTTGTAGAAACAAACGTTCGCTTAACGGAACGTTTGTTTGACAACCACTATACGAAGGTCCATTTCATCCGCCTGACCGATACGAACCAGGGGAGCACGTTATCGAAAATGCCTTGAAAGGCGTCCAACTTGACCCCAAAAGGCCAAGAATGATACAATAATGTCTCAATCGATGGCGGTTATACTGACCATTAAATTGCATACCAGTCAGCATTATAGGGGGCGTGGGAATGAATATAAGGATAAAAAGGTATATTATTGGTGGGGTATTGCTGTTTATAGGATATTTTCTGGCCAGCCAGCACATCGTCATCAACGACAGGGAATTCAGGCTGCTTGAGAAGTCCGAATTAACTTATGAATACACCTTCTACAATCTCACAGACAAGGATCCTGAGGACGTACTTCGGATCGATACGTTGCGCGAAGACGGAATCGGCGAAATTCTGGTTGAGTTTGGCCTTCTAAGCGAAGAAGAAAAATACCGTTTGGAAACTTACTACAGCAGCCTGTAAGAATGAGGCCAACGCAGCACCGGTGTAACCCAACAGCTGCCGCCGCTCGCGTTGAAGCAAAGTGTCAGGCAGTTATTTTTAACTGCTGTTGAGCATGTCGGCAAATACCATCAGCATTCCACTCAACTTCGGGGCCATGTCCTTGAAACGGATCCCCAAAGCAACAGTTTGCTGTCCCTCATAAGATACGTCTCTGCTCCAGACAACACTTCCCGATACATTCAATGTCATTGCTTCGCCCGGGATGCATACCTGGATACCGGCTTTAGACAGCGCGGTTTGAGTTTCCGAAATATTTGAATACTTTGCATCCACCACAACGCACAAACCACCGACGGATATATCCCTTGAGAAGCCCTTCAGTACCAGCGGTTGATCATCGACACCGTCAGGGTATACTTCCAGGTTGATTTTTATTGGAAGGGGATGTCGTCCTGCTTTTCGGTTACCACGCGCCGGTGACGCCTCAGCTTTTTTTCGACTTTTTTCAATCAGGCTGATCAAGGCGCGTTCAATACCCGGATACTTTCCACATACCTCCACTAAACGGCTTTTTGAGATTTTCATCAATTCAACACCGGAGGCGGTCTGCGCGTAGGATTGCGATATTTTTTCGCCACCGAAGGGCAGCACATCCCCGAGAATATCGTTCTCACTCAGGTAGGCGGTGAATTTTTTTTGAGTCTTCTCGCCCCGCTTCAAAGGGCGGTAAATCGTATCGCATAGGGATCCGGAGGCGACAATGTATATCGCATTCTCAATGTCACCGATTTTTTTTAGCATGGATCCCCCAGGCAACCGCACGCGTGCGATACGATTGGTCAACGCGATGAATTCGGCATAAGACAAACTGAGAAAAAAATCTTTTACGTCGGTTGCATAGGTATTGGTGCGTTGCAGATGAGAATAGAATTCACGGGCCTGCTCATGGGAAGGATGGGCAATACGCCACTGCATGATCTTTGCGAGGATAGCAGAGACAATCTGGCGATTTTTAACATACAAATCTGCGGCCTTGCCAAAAACAATCGCTGCCGCGCGTCGAGACTTTTTTTGTACCAGCAGATCGGCAAATGCCGCATGCAAGGCCGGATTTTCGGGAAAAACCAGTAACATACTCCGAAATTCAGAGACAGAATCTATAGTGATGGTGCCATCGATAATGTGCCTGGCGATGCTTCTGTGTCTGTTCAATTGATCCTGCAACGGTTGCGCCTCGATTGATTTGACCATATTTAACAATTCATACAAAATTTTACCCGATTTAACGGATAAAATCCACTATTTTTAATGAGTTAGGCAGAGGGAATATTAGTCACAACCGTTGGTAAACGTACAAATGGAAAGCCTTCGGCCATCAGAAGTCAGGGAAATAGCACCGTCCGTATCTGTGCGCAGCAGGCGGGTTTGTCGCTCCCGATAACGATCGATGACCTCCGGGTGAGGAAATTTATACCGGTTCTGCCACCCGGCAGACACGATGCCGACCAAAGGCTGAACTGCGCGGACAAAACCGGGAGTGCTTGATGAAACGCTACCGTGATGGGGGATAACAAGCACCGTGCTTTTCACTCTTTCGCCGGCATACGCAACGAGTTCTTCTTCGGCTTTAGCGGTGATATCGCCGGGAAACAAGAAGGAAATCTTGCCGTGAGTGGCTTTGATTACAATAGAATTATTATTGACGTTGCGCCAGCGATCCATGTGTTTGCGATTTTGAAAATCAGTCGGAGGATAGAGGATTTCGAATTTTACACCATTTCTGTCAATAATGCGGTCAACCTGCTCGTATGCGGAAAGAACGATTCCTTTCTCGTTTAAGATGCGCAAGAAATTTCGAAAACCTGAAGTATTGCTGGCATCCCCATTGGTCAGGACAGCCTGAACATTGAAGTTTTCTGCAATAAACAGCAACCCGTTGAGGTGATCGCTGTTGGGGTGAGTCAGGACGATCGTCTCAACGGTTCTAATTTTTTTACGCCACAAGAATGGGGCGATAACCCGGGCACCGACGTCGAAGACCGCGTTGTCCGAATAACCACCGCCGTCGATCAACATGCTAGTCCCCCCGGGTAATTCCAGCAATACGGCACTCCCCTGCCCCACGTCGAAAACGGTGGTGCGTAGATCTTGCCGCCAGAATCTTTGATAAGTCCAGTAGCACACATCCGCCGAAAGTGCTGCCAGAAGAACCGCCAGAACGATCCAAAGCCGCCTGATGTCGTGACCATTATCCGTTATCTCTGATAGACGCTCTTCGTTGCCCTCTGGCACTGAATGAGCGGCCGACTGATAAGTCAGGCCGATCTTTACTACCACCCAGGCAATAAGTCCGTAACAGACAATTTCGATCAGAGAAGGTGTTACGGTCCGGATAGCGGCAAAAGAGAGAGCGGACAGCATATCCACGAGGCTGAGAGACCACTCGACGATGCCGGCTGCCATCTGTAAAACCGTTTCGGCGGCTTGCTGACTGATCGGAAGAATTGCGACCGCTAATAGACAAGATGGTACAACACCAAAACCGATCAGCGGAACGAAAATACCGTTTGCCAGAATTCCAATCAGCGATACCTGGTTGAAATAATACATGGCCAAGGGTACAGTCCCGATGGTTGCCCATAATGAAACCAGAAACAATGCGAGGGTATTGTTTCCAACCCTCCGCGCAATACTGACGGGACCCAACCCTTTATTTAATCGTGAACACCCCATACCGGCAATGATGGCCAATACAGCGGCAAAGGAGAACTGAAAGGATATGGAAAAAAGCACGGGCGGATGAATCACGAGGAGCGCCAGTGCTGCAACACAGAGGCTGTTCAACAGATCCTGATCTCTTTCAATCAGGAAGGTCAGCATAAATACCCCCACCATCACCAAGGCCCTTTGGGTGGAGGGTGACATCCCGGAGAGCAAAGCATACATCAACACAGGGGGAAGAGCAGCGGCGGCGGCCCATTTACGGCTGCTAGCCGTCCATAAGAACCAGGGAAGCCATGCTAAGCTCCGGCTGAGAAGGATAAAAACAGTCGAAGCGACGATGCCGATGTGTAGGCCGGATATTGCCAACAAATGCCCTATGCCCACTCGGTGAAACGTTTCGGTTCTCTGCGCTGTCAAGCGGCTCCGGTCGCCAAGTATCAATGCCGCCAGTACGGCCCGATGATCACCCGGTGGCAATCCATCGATCAGGCCATAGACACGATGCCGTACCCTTTCAATCAGGCCATATATAGCACTCCGCGGTTCTCCGGCCAGCACTGTTAACGATTTCTGCTGACAGTACGCCGTTACCCAAACTTTCTCAAACGCCAGGTATCGCTCATAATCGAACCCGCCTGGATTGTAAAAATTCCTTACCGACCGAAGGCGGCTTTCGAACACGATACGGTCACCCCGACGGATATCCATACCGTCTGCTATTGCTGTCACACGGATCCGACCGGTGACAGGCAACCGGCGGTCTTTACTTTCAATATATTCACCGGCAAGAAAGAAAGCGTAGCGATTTCCGCGAACTTTCGGCTGGGATGTGATTGTTCCGGTAATCCGCCACTTTTGAGAACCAGCAAAGTGAACAACATGATGAGATGGAAAACGAGGAGCGATCCAGGGTTGAATCGACAGGTAGCCGAGCAGGAAAAAAGCCAGTATGGGAAGCAGCCGTGTATATTTTCGTCGCAACAAAAAGTATACAATGAAAGCGGCAATCCCTGCCAGGCCGATGATACTTACGGTTACCATGCCCGCAAAACGGGTACCGACGGAGATGCCGGCCATAAGTGAAAGAACTATCGGGGCAATCGGCCGTGTGTATGTCTTGTCATACATCCGTTCGGCCTTGTGCTGTAAGAAATTGGCAAGGTGCGGCGCCGGCACAATTCTCCCCTGCGATACCAAAGGGTTTCAGGCGATCCCGATCAACCGGATACCCGTTTTATGCCGGCGCCGAGGTGAGCGAATTTTTTCTCAATAGCCTGATAGCCGCGATCCAAATGGTAGACGCGGTTGACCTCAGTGACGCCTTTAGCCACCAGGCCTGCCAGGATCAATGACGCACTGGCCCTCAAATCGGTGGCCATCACCGGTGCGGCCGACAATTGGGGAACCCCCCGCACAACTGCCGTATTCCCCGTGCACTGAATATCGGCACCCATGCGGTGCAATTCACTGACATGGATGAAACGGTTTTCGAAAATGGTCTCGGCGATGACACTCAATCCTTTGGCGACCGACATCAGAACCATGAATTGAGCCTGCATATCGGTGGGAAAACCAGGATAGGGCTGAGTTTTGACATCTACACTCATGACCTCGTCACTGCCGGTAACCGTTACGCGCTTGTCCTCGGTTCGTATTTTTGCGCCCGTCAACCTGAGTTTATAAATACAAGCCTCCAGGTGTTCCGGCTCGCAATTTAGCAGCGTTATTTCTCCTGCTGTCAATGCCGCGGCAATCATGAAAGTGCCGGCCTCTATCCGATCGGGTATGATTGTACAGGCGGTCGGACTCAACTCGTCGGTACCATGAATTCTCAAAACCGACGTCCCGGCACCCTCCACGTTGGCCCCCATCCGGTTCAATACTTCGGCCAGAGCCACGATCTCCGGTTCGCGGGCCGCATTTCTCAGAACCGTCACCCCTTTCGCCAATGCAGCAGCCATCATCAGATTTTCCGTGCCTGTAACCGACGGAACGTCCAAATAGATGTCGGCGCCTTTCAACCGATCTGCCTTTACTTCCACATATCCATGTTTGAGATCGACGGTCGCCCCCAAAAGTGCCAGCCCCTTGAGATGCAGATTAATGGGACGGGCACCAATAGCGCATCCTCCCGGCAGGGAAACACGAGCACGCTTCAATCGCGCAACCAGCGGTCCCAAAACCAGAATCGAGGCCCTCATCTTCCGGACGAGTTCGTATGGGGCTTCAGGGTTGTTAAGACCGGCAGCGTTGATTCGTACGGTGTCTTCTGTGCTCTCAACCGCGGCCCCAAGATGCCGCAAAAGCTGACTGGTGCTCTCAATGTCTTTCAAACCCGGTACGTTACTGAATTCATTCCATCCGTCGGTCAGCAGAGCGGAGACAAGTATCGGCAACGCGGCGTTTTTGGCACCGCTGATGTTTACATCTCCCCGCAGGGTATGACCGCCTTCTACTAGTATTTTATCCATATGCGCGAAATTCCAGACCTCTTCAGTTCAGTGCAAAAATGAAAAAAGCGCTAACCCGCTAACGTCTACCAGAGGGGCAAGCGCTTTCAATTTTTAAGCAGCCGCTACAGATAAAATCAGTGATGATGACTGCCATTATCTTTTTGGGTGTCCAAGACAGCCTTAATGACACAATATGTCATCCCGAGGCCAATGATGGTGAGGGCGTACCAGAGCCCACCGTGAAATACCATGTGCCCCAGATCCCATATCCATTCGAAACTAAACGGAAACATCTCTTACCTCCTGTTCACGGTTCAGGCCTGCGCCGGCTGAAGATCTCCGCCAGACGCCTCCGGGCTATCCGGTTCGATTTCCGGTCCCGCTTCTTGCGCTTCGGCGACCGGCGGCGGCTCAATCGGGTTTAATTCCGCTTCTTGCGGAAAAATGGGCAGATAACGATATGACAAGGATATCAGAATGATCCCGTAGGCCACCGGTAGTATGGTGGTCGCCACTTCCTGCCAACTGGGGTAATAAAGCACCCATTGCAAAAACGGCAATACCGGAACAGCCAATACCTGCAGCACCATAACCCAACGATTGAGGCTCACGCCGATGACCCCCAGGATCACCGCCAGCCAGAGGATTTTATTATTTTCCCGCGTTTTTCGGCTGACCAGAAGCAGCGCCGGCACCCAGCCGCAGAGAACCAGCTCGACAAAAAGGATCCAGTAGCCGTAGAGGGCATTGTTGGTGTAAAAGTAGCTCAGGGCAAACCCTTTTTCCGGAACGGTGACGCTGGCCCAGTAGATGGTGTCAAGCGTCTTGGCCACAGCATAGGTGAGCATCATCCAACCCGATATCTTGGCCAGTAGCCAGATCACGTTATCTTTTACCAGTTTTTTACGGGTAATTTTCTCGGTAATTTTGGTAATCATGATCGTAAAACAAGGCCCGTATGCCGCCGCCGACCAGGTAAACAGAAAAAAGGTAAACGGCCAAATGAGGATATGCTCCCGAAATCCGAATGGCCGTCCGAATAGAACCCCGGCCACCCCGCCAAGTGATCCCTGATGGAAGAAAGAAAGAAATGCACCGGTGGCGGCAAAAATCGCCATGATTTCGTGCATATTGTGGCTCAATTTGTGAAAAAATGGTATCCGGTCGAGTTGGCGGTTTTCGAGCATCAAGGGAAGGTACTCAATCGTCAGTACGAAGAAATAGCAGGTGAGGCAGAATGCCACCTCCGTCAACATGGAATGAATGTTGGCATGCCAGAAAATAAACCAGCCTCGCAAGGGTTGCCCGATATCAATGGCCAGAATCAAAAGGGCCGAGCTGTAGCACACGAAACCAATTAACACCGCGTAATTGATGATGTTCTTGAGTTCATCCTTACCCACGAGATACTTGAGGAAACCGGAGAAAAAAGCACCGCCTCCCAAGGCGATCACCGCCAGGTCTGCCCAGATCCACAACGCAAATCCATATGCATTGTTCATGTTGGTCTGGTTGAGCCCCTTCATCCAGCAAAGCAACATGGCATATACGCCCCAAAGCAAAATCAGGGCAACCGGCGTAAGACCGGCCAGAAATTGCCACAATGGACAGCGTTTAGCTCCTTTGGGTATCAATGCAGCGTCCATAATTTCCTAGCTCCTCAGTATCTATTGGATGTTCTGGTTGATACCTGCCGTATTTCCCGACCCGCAGCAGGTATTCAGCGCCTGAGCGAACGATTGTCGAGTCAATCTGGCCTATCAGGCCTTGCGCGGCTCATCTTGATAGTTATCGCCCAAGCGGCGCACCCATTCGCTACTGGAGTGGTAATAAACCTTGGTATTGGTTCCCAAACGTTCCAGTAACCGGAAAACGTTCTTGGCCCGCGGTTTACCACCGTGACTGGTATCCGGCTGTGCCAGCTTGGTCACCGCGTGCTTCGGGTTGTTGAGATCACCGAAAGTGATCGCTCCTGCCGGACAAGCCTGGGTGCAGGCCGTTTGATATTCTTCCTCATCGACATGGTCCCGGCCCTCGTAATACGCGCGGTCCTTGGCCCGTTGGTAGCGGTGGAAACAGAAGCTGCATTTTTCGACAACCCCGCGCATGCGCACAGAAACATCCGGGCTCAGCGATTTTTCCATTCCATCGGGCCAGACAGGGTCCCACCAGTTGAATAACCGGACGTGATACGGACAGGCCGCCATGCAATAGCGGCAACCGAAACAGCGGGTGTAGATCTGACTGACAATTCCGGTGTTGCTGTCATAATCGGTGGCTGTTGCCGGACAAACGGACACGCAGGGAGAATGACCGTGTTGCCCTTCGCAGTGCTGGCATGGCCGCGGAAGATAACATATTTCTGTTTGCGGGAATGGCTTACGGTTGTCCAACTTGTAAACTCGGAGCCAAGAAACACTGAGCAGTTTGTCCGTTTCATCTTCACGGAAGGGCACGTTGTTTTCGGCCATGCAGGCCACCATGCAGGAACCACATCCGGTGCACTTGTCGAGATCAATGACCATTCCGAATCTATGGGCTTTTTCCTGTTTCATCTGTACCTCATCGCCGGTTTATATTGAGGGGTCAAGCCGCCGGCAACACGCCGCTGCCCCTGCTGGTCTTCCTGTTATGCCCTGGTAAGTTTGGCCCGGATTCCCCAAGCAGCATCGAATCCGGTTGCGGGGTCTTCAACTGGAGCCATCAAGGCGTTGATATTGACGCCCTTTCCGGCCAGATTCTTTTCGAAGGCGGTATGCCCCAATCCCCGCGGTAAGCCCACCAGACCCGGCATCATACCATTGTAGTAATGGATCCGGACCTTTGCCTCTCCAGTGGGTGTCGACAGTACAGCAAGGCTGTTGTCTTTGAGCCCGATGGCTTTGGCCGTGGCGGGATTGATTTCCACCAGGACATCGTTGCCCTTTAAAATTGTATCCTCTACGGATTTGATCACGAATTGAGGGTCGCCGATATAACCGTTCCACAGGCGCATCGTGTCGAATGGTATCAGTACCAGTGAGAACTTGGCTTCATCACCGGCCGGTTGGACTGGCGCGAAGTGCGGCATGGCATCGATAGCTGGATTGACGAATTCAAACCGGGAAGATTCGGTTTCAAAGGCCGTGCTCCAAGCCGGCGGGTTGAACTCTGAATCGACCCAATATCCTTGTTCAAGAAGAACATCCCACTTGTCACCCATGGTTTCTTCGAGACATTCCTGATAATTCGCCCAGGGAAAGGCCGAGGCGACGGAGCCTCCTACGGCCTGTGCCAGCTGTATGACCACATCGCCGGTGTGCATGGTGTTGAATAGCGGTTCGACGACCGGTCTTGTCAGGTTGATCAGCGGCCGATTGAACCCTGCAACAACCGGTCGGTCCTCGTAACGTTCCAGGTATGAGGGACTCGGTAAAACAAAATCCGCGAGAGTTGCCGTTTCCCCCATGTAAGCGGAAAAACTGACGACCAGGGGAATCTTCTTAATGGCTTCCGTAAATGCAGCGCTGTTTGGTAACGAATAGGCCGGATTGGCATCGGCGACAAACAACACCTGGATGGGAGAATCCACGCCGGAATTGACGTGTTCCGATAAGCGGTGGAGCAAATAACGGGCATGTGGGTATTTGCTGGTGCCAGCCAGGTCGATCCGTTTCTGTTGCATTCCGGTGGCGGCAATGTCGTCCATCTCGGGTTCTGGCCAATTGATATATTCCGACTCGGGAATCGCCCATATACCGCCTTCTCTGCCGATGTTTCCAACCAAGGCATTGAGGGCGTGAACGGCTATAAATTCCTGCACACTGCCAGGCACAAGTCCTTTACCTCGACCGCAAATAGCCAACGGTCTCTTCGCCCGCGCAAAATCCCTGGCCAATTTTGCTGTGATATCAGCTTCCACCCCGGTAATCTCAGCCACCTTTGCCGGGCTGTATCCGTCCAGGACCTGTTGCTTCCAGGTTTCGAATCCCTTCGTATTTTCGTTGATAAATTCAGCGTGCATAAGTGACTCTTTGATTATGACATGGGCCATGCCTAACGCCAGAACACCCTCGGTACCGGGATTGACGGCGAGCCAATTGTCAGCTTTGGCCGCTGTGTTCGACAAACGAGGTTCAATCTGAATCAGCCTTCCGCCGGCATCCCGCCAGCGGCTGTGCGCTTGAAACATATGGACCGGTGTCCCCCAACCTTCTAAAAGTCCGCTGCCGAAACTGACAACCATATCACTGTTATCGACGTCGAATCCGGCCGTGGCCCGCACGCCCTGCATAAGGTTCAAGGTGAGTTCATAGTTGTCATGGATGGAAGGCATTCGAAAAAATTGAGGTGATCCATAAACTGTCAGAAGTCGGTTCAGCAACTGCGACACGGTACCGCGGTCCGAATCAGCAATGGCGGCGACACTGTGAGCGTGCCCCCCGGTCCGTAGTTCTTTTAGTTTGGCGGCGATTTCCGCGATGGCGTCTTCCCAGGAGATCTCGACAAACCTGCCGTTCATTTTTATCAAAGGCGATTTGACACGCCGCGGACCATAAAGCAACTGCGTCCCGGCCAGCCCGAGTGTGCAGAGGTTGCCGTCATTGATCGGATGGCCCGGTTGGCCTTCGATTTTCACGGTCCGCTCTCCCACCGTTCGGACGCTAATACCGCATCCCCCCGGACAAAGCGTACAGGCCGAATTGACGTAAGAGACGTCTCCCCTTTCGGGAACCGGTGTCCATGGCCACATCTGGGACCAGATAGCGATGTCATCGGTCAGTTTCCAAGGCAACGGTGAAAGTGTGGTTCCTGCTGCGCCGCCAATCAAAAACGACAAGAAACTTCTTCTGTCAATCTTCATCTATCAATCCCCTTATACCTGCACATACAACCAAAAGTTTAAAGGAGGCGATTCCTGTAGAAAAAACCGAATTTTTTATTTATGACAAACGAAACACCCACCCCGATGCGTTTGCACGCTTCCCTGATTGACGTTTTCTTTTTTGTGGCATTCGGCGCAATCATCCATTTTCATCCCGTCCCAGGAATTACGCGAGATTCTGCCAATGTTATGCCCCCAGATATCACGACTATAGCGGGAGATCCTGTTTTCCTCATAAGGCCTCAGGCTTTCGGATTCGCCAATGTGACCATGGCAGGTAACGCAGTCCATACCGCCTTTTTTAACGTGGGCAACGTGGGAAAAAAAGACGCAGGGTGGCTGCCGCGAATAGATCATCCACGGCACTTCACGGCCTTTTTGCACATACTCGGTAACGAAGTATTCCTCGGCCTCGCTGTCACCCTGCACTTCTTCATGGCAGTCGATGCATTGCGCAAGTTTCGGAACACCGGCATAAGTGCCGTCCTCACGGAAAAAGTGACAGCTTTCACAGCCCTCATCAACCAGCTCGTTGTGCAGTGCATGGTTGAATTCCACCGGTTGCTCTTTTTGGGAATAGAGCAGTTTGGGAAAAACCACCCATCCGACAACCAGACTGGCTGCTAGGCCAACAATAAAAAACAGGATGATCGAAGCATTCGAATCATCCTGTTTGATCTCCCCGTTTCCCGAAGACGCCGTTTCCGATACCTGGTCGGCTTCACTCTCCGATTCCGTCCTCTCACGATCGTCTACTGCACTCATGTAAACTCCGTCTGTGAAAGATTGATGGGTTTAAGGTCTGACGGAAGCCATCCCGTTTATATCACTAATGCCAGCGCGACGGCGGCAAACGGACGTTTGCGCCCCTTTTTGCCATGCCGCAGACCCCAATTTGTGAAACTTTGGATACGGTAACAAAGCCACCCTATTGCCTAGGAAAAATTTTTGCCTGTGTACCTTGAGAGCCGGTCTTTGTCAAGGGAAAATCATTGCCCCATGGCACCATAACTATGCAATCCTGGCAACAGGTTGACACCGAAATAGGTGAACAGAACCGCAGCAAAACCGAGCACCGAAAGGTAGGCGATTCGTCGCCCGTGCCAGCCGCGCATCATTTTGGCATGCAGGAGCGTGGCATAAATGAACCATGTAATCAGAGACCATGTTTCTTTTGGGTCCCAGCCCCAGTACCTTCCCCAGGCAGAGTTTGCCCAGACAGCCCCCGTGATTATACCGACCGAAAGGAAAAGGAACCCGAACATGATCATTTGGTGTATCAGGTCATCGAGAACTTGCGGTTTCGGGAATCGCTCGATCATCGCGTTTTTGCCGGACGACTCGTTTTGTCGAATGAGATACATGATGCTGAGTCCGAAAGCGATAGCAAAGGCGGCATAGCCAATGAAGCAGGCAATCACGTGGGCAATCAGCCAGTTGCTTTTTAACGCGGGCAGTAACGGTTGGATCCGATCACTGATGTTGGGCGACAACGACGCATAGGCGATTGCCAGACTTGCCAAAGGCATCACGAAGGCGCCGATGACCCGGTTACCATGGCGGCGTTCGATTACAAGGTAAAGCAAGGTAATCGTCCAGGCAAAAAAGACCAACGATTCATAGAGGTTCGACAGGGGAGCGTGCCCAATCCCCATCTGGTACGATTCCATCCAGCGCATGACGATACCGGCGGTGTTGCCGATGAGACCCAGCAGAGCCACCCAGGTGGCCAGCATTCCAGGCGTCTGTCTTTTGAACACCAGAACCACGAGGTAAAGGAACGCAGATATACCGTAGACAAATGTGGTTATGGAGAGTGTCAAGGAACTATTCATTTTAAATCCTCTTTCAGTTTCCGGCCAAAGGCGAGGGGTCCGCCATCAGTCTCTTCTTTTTGATTCGGTCAGTTTGTCGGCGATGACTTCTACCTTCCGGCGCATTCCGAGTTTGTTTTTGTTGGCCTTACCGTTTACCGTGACGCGACTTTTCTTCCCTTTTGCTGTCACCTCGATGAAGAGCCGTTGATGAGACATAAAAAAGGTGATAATACACCCGATGATCATCATTAGGAACCCTGTATAGACGATGATCACTCCTGGATCTTTAGTGACCTGCAAACCGGTGTAATAGCGCTTAGCATTCTCCTCCGGATTGGCGGCAATCTCTTCGATGGTAATCAGGACCGCATCGCTCCGTTGCGGATTGACCATGGCACTCATTCGGTCGAAACTAGGGAATCGCAAAGGCAAGATCACCTCTACAGAAACACCGTTTTTCTGAGTCAGTGCTCCAATCAGAGTCGGGCCCAATTCTCTCCCCCTGAAATCATATTCATCTTTCAATTCCTCGAGTTCTAATTCGCCGAGATCCTCGGGAATTTTTACCCGTTCGCCGAGACGCACCTTTTTGTTATAGACCATACCGGTCTCTTTGCTCGTGAATGCCAGGCCGATTTCTTCCGGTACTGTGGCCACCGAAATTTCGGCTGGTAATTCGCCATAGCTGGACTGAAACAGATTAATGCCGCTATACCGCAACGGATGATTGACCAAAATGTCCTTCTGAAGAATAGCCGTTCCGTTTTCGATTATGGCAAGGCTGCTGCGAAATTCTTTCGGCATTCCGTTAGGGTAAAAACTAACGTCAAAATCATCGCACCGAATTTTAAAATCCAGCTTCACCAGTTTGTCAGAATTACGAAGCCGAATCGTATCGATCGTCTCGCCTTCGGGAATATTGACGAACCCTTCAAAACCGAAAATTGAACCGATCAATCCACCGATCAGTAGTAGAATGACACTGGTATGGACGATGTATACGCCGAGCCGGGTCCAGCGCCATTTTTCGGCATAAAATACGAACCCACTCTCGGCATCTTCCTGGCGGTAATAGGTGAATTTTCTGGAAACCAGGTTCTTTACAAGCGGTCTGAGTTCTTCAACGGTGCGCGGGTCATCGCGTTGAACTTTACGCTTATCATTGCGGTATCGGGTGAGGTTGAACGTCGGGTTTTTGGAAAAGATAATCTTCCACGTCGCTTTGAGGCGATCCACTGAACAGACAACGACGTTGAGCGTCAGCAACAGCAATAGCATCTGGAACCACCAAGAGTGGTACATATCGAAGATGTCCAAGACATCAAATAAGCGATAAAGAAAATCTCCGAACGCCTGCCGGTAGGCCTGAGGGCTTTCGTTCTGCGGAATAACCGTTCCAATGACCGATGTCGCCGCTAACGTCAGCAACAGCACAACTGTAAGCTTTACCGAAGCGAAAAATATCCAGACAACGTTGTGTCTCAGGGGATCGTGATCGATCTCCTTTTCTTTCATTTTATTGTCCTCTCTGGGATTTGCAGAACGGTATGGTTCTGATGCCCAGCACTTTATGGTGTCAGGTTAAAGTGATTGTCCAAAAAACGTTCCGTTATGTGAACGTTTTTTCTTACAACCTCTTATACCATCTTTCCGTATTGCAAAATTTTTTTTGAAAAGCGGTATAAGTGCTAAGACGGATGAAAATGCCGTATTTATCCGGGTGGGTTTGAATGGGGCATTTTTCTCGTCTCGGGTGGCTGAATCCATGGGGCCGTTGATTAATCCAAAGAATCACGTCCCTTGAAGGTAATCTGCCTAGCGATTATCAGCACTGTGCCTACAAAACACCCGTACACGGCGTCCTGTCGCAGGCTACATTTCATACAAGATTGCGTGAGTCATTGCAACGGGAAAGGACACAGAGGCGCTCGATGATTCTTACTAAAACTTTTTCTATTAATATCTGCAAGTTAAATAGAAGTAGGCGGCAGGATAAGTGATCCATTGGAAAAAGAGCGGTATTTCAGCAAAGCGAAGGATTTTTGTTGGACCGTAAGCCTTAAAAAAAGGAAGTCTTCAACTGCCTGTAAGAAGTGAGAGCGGCAGTTGAAGACTTTCACATAGTATAATATTGAACTCGACCGGGTTTTGATTGTCCAAATCGTTGGAACAATCGAGATCTTTCCGCCGGCGCCGGTTTCTCCGAATCTATTTATCTGCAGTTGAATGAGAAACCGCAGAGGCTCACCTCTGGAAATAGTGGCATGTCCGCACGTGATTGCCAACCGGACGAAAAATCGATCTGCAAGACTCAATTACTGTTTTTTGGCCTTTCTCATCTGAGCGGTAAAGCGTCTTCCAATCGAATCGGCAATCATTGTCACTCGAAGATATTAGGCTTTGGTGTAAATACCCCGTGACATCGATTTTATGACACCCTTTTTGGTCAGCTTATAAAGCGCGTTGCTAAGTTGCCTCGGATCCAAGTTGGTTTTTTCTTTCAACTGGGCGATGGAAATCCCCTTTTTACTTTTATTGATGACACTGGAAACCGCACTGAGAACCGTCGCGCCCTTATCCACTTTAACCTTTTTTACCTTTTTTACCTTTTTAGCTGCCGGCTTCTTAACGGCTTTGGCCTTTGCTTTCTTTGCCGGGACGGCCTTTTTAACCTTTTTGGTTTTCTTGGGGGCAGCCTTAATTTTCTTCGCCGGAGCTGTCTTTGCCAATTGATTGGAAAGACTTTCTACCTTTTTCGAAAGCGTGGCGAGGTTCTTTGCGATGGCTTGCAATTGATTTTTTACTTTGATCATCTCAACATTCCTCCCTGTTCTATTGAAGATTTCTGCAAAACCGTTGTTTTGCTTCATAGTAGTATATATATACTTTAGTAAAAGTCAACAATTAAAACTTAATTTCGATAATTAATTCAGCAAAATAAGATTAAATCGACAGTAATTCGAACCGAAACATTCATTACAGAAAATAGTGGAAGTCAATCCGCAATTATTTTCTATTCTGCAGTCGTAGGTGAATTTGATACATATCCCCATATGCGTTTATTCTCAGAGGGAGGTCGTCCGGTTGATTGCTACAGCCTGTACAAAGAGCGTCAATCGTGGTATGCGGAGTCTCGATGTCTGAATTCGGACTGCTCACGATGGGATATCATCTGATTGGAGAATAATCCTCGGTTCTTTTCGTGTTAAGGCCCACTGAGAATAATTGCGTCCCGTATTTCAGCCCGCATGCTTCAGAATTCTTTTAAGAAGATTGGAGTATGGATGAATGCGACGCATGCCACATACGAGTTAGGCTCCGATTCGATACCGGTCACCCGCAAAATGACTTCTCAGAAGAAAGATGCCCAATAAAACCAAGCGTATCAGCTACGAACAAGAACTCAACCCTTCCCAACTTGAAGCGGTAATGTTCAATGATGGACCGCTCTTAGTTATCGCCGGTGCCGGAAGCGGTAAGACCAGAACTTTGACCTACCGGGTGGCACGATTAGTGGATGAAGGGGTGCCATCACCGTCGATCCTTCTTTTGACTTTTACCCGTAAGGCATCGCAGGAAATGCTATCCCGCGCGTGCCAATTGCTCGACAACCGCTGCGGCAAAGTGTCTGGCGGTACATTTCACTCTTTTGCCAACGCGGTATTGAGGCGTTATGCGTCTGTGATCGGATTCGATACGGGGTTTTCCATTATAGACCGCTCCGACGCTGAGAGCCTCATCGGTATGGTGAAAAAGGAGCTCGGCTTGGCCAGTAAGCAACACAGTTTTCCACGTAACCAAACGGTGGCCAATATCATCAGCCGGGCCGTGAATAAATCCCTGACGATCGGTGATGTCGTGTTCAATGACTACCCGCACTTCTCACCGATGCTGGACGGTTTGACGTCACTGTTCGATGAATATACCGTCCGCAAGCATCAGCATAATTTCCTCGATTACGACGACCTGTTGGTCTACCTTTATCGGTTTTTGAGGGATCATGAGGATACCCGCCACCGGATTTCGTCTGCCTATCGATATATCATGGTCGATGAATACCAGGACACCAATCACCTGCAAGCCCAGATCCTTTATCTGCTGACGGACAGAAACCGAAACGTGATGGCTGTCGGAGACGATTCTCAGAGTATTTATTCATTCAGAGGCGCCAATTTCAAAAACATCATCGATTTCCCGCAAATCTTTTCCGGTACCACCTTTATTGGCCTGGAAGAGAATTACCGCAGTGTCCAGCCGATCCTGTCCCTGACGAACTCACTCATTGAACGTGCGGCCGAAAAATATGAAAAAAGGTTGTTTACCCGCAAAACTGGTGGTTCACGCCCTGTGCTGGTGGAGGCCGGAGATGAAAACCGACAATCGAAATTTGTTCTCTCCAAAATCAGAGAGACCCTTGCTGAGGGTGTGTCGCTGAATCAGGTTGCCGTTCTGTTCCGGGCTGGCTTCCATTCCTTCGACCTGGAAATCGAACTGTCACGCGAAGGGATTTCTTACGTTAAGGTTGGCGGCTTCAAATTCATGGAATCGGCCCATATTAAGGACCTGCTGGCCCACATGCGCATCGTCAATAATTCGAACGACAGGATAAGTTGGTATCGGCTGTTAATGCTTCAGGATAATATCGGCCCGAAAACGGCCGGTGATATTTACAAGGAAATCGAGCGAGCAAATATCGGTTATGCCGGAATCTTTAGCGCTGCAGAAAGTCGCAAGAGACTCAAGGGGCTTAATAAATTGGTGGAGCTTTACGCCGCCATCGATGCAGTTCCCATGACCGTGGCAGAGATGGGGGAAACCGTATTGGCCTACTACCAGCCGATTTTGAAAAACAAGTACGACGATCATCCCAAACGGATGAAAGATCTGGAACAACTTCTTACGATTATGGCACGCTACGAAGAGCTTGAGTCATTCCTGATTGATATGGCGCTCGAACCACCGACCGCAAGCGTCAAAGGCGCCCTGTCAAACGAAGATAGCACTGAGAGCCGATTAGTACTGTCCACCATCCACTCGGCCAAGGGATTGGAATGGCACACCGTTTTTATCATCTGGGCCGTGGACGGACGGTTTCCATCGGTTCATGCTCTGGACAACCCCGAAGATCTCGAAGAAGAATTGCGCCTGATGTACGTCGCGGCCACAAGGGCTAAAGAAAACTTGTTCATTACTTATCCCAGTCAGGTGTACGATAGAAGCTCCGGGCTTTTCTTCGGCCGACCGTCCCGTTTCGTCGACAAACTGCCGGAAGGACTTATCGACAAGGTGACACTTTCATCCTGGTAGATGGTGGCAACGCTTGTTTATTTGATTGCGAGTGTCCACCCAAGGGCGGAGGCAAGGCGCCATGCGGGATGATCGGCAGTAAGCGCTTCGAGGCCGAAGGCTACTCAGAGAAATGCTCGGCGGTGTAAACCCTAACCGAAAGGTTGCCATCCTTCCAGCAATTCCTCTCCAAACCAGCTTTCTGACAAAGATGTTCGAGGAATGATCGCTTGCGCGGTAATTGCTGCCAGACTTGCGGCAGAAAAGTGGCCGAGTGCCAGTTCTTGGCAATTATGACCCCGTGAACACCCGGGTTCAATTTTTGTAAAAGATCGTCGGCACCATGGTATTGAAGTGACTGGGGTATGGACAGCACGCTGATCTCAATACTGACGGCGGGCAGCTCGGAAGCCTCAAGTGGCGGGAACCGAGGATCTTTGAAGGCCGCATTGATTGCATTCTCTCTAATTCCGTCGATGAGTGAAAGTGTAGCCTCGATGTTCCCGATACATCCCCTTAAGCTCCCGGTCTTATGCAGGGTCACGAAGCAACCGCATGGGGTGAGCATGGCGCCCGAAACGTCAATCGGTCGGACCACTTCACCCTCCTGAAGCAGTTCTATCGTAATAACGCTACGTGCAAATTGTAAAAGGGATTGTCTCTCTGTTTCGGATAGTTGGATCATGCGCGCACGCCGGTTTTCAGCTTGGAAACAAAAGTGGCATTACCTGAGAAATACCCACCAGATATAAATGCCTAAGCCAAGCACGGCCAGAATTGCCGAGAGATAGGCAGTCCAGTTCACCGTTCGCTTGGCCATGCCATGGGTGTCGACGTCACCCAACTTTGTTTTACATTCGGGGCATTGGAATGTCCGCAGGGAAACATATGCATAACATTCCGGGCACCTTTTGGTAGCATGAATGAACCCCTTGTCTTTCGGGTCGGAACTCATCGCCGATCGAACTCCTTCAGAGCCACGTGTAAAAGTGAAGGTCTAACATTATGATTTATTCTACACGATTTTGATGGAGATAAAAACAGATTTGTTTCCATGGTTACCGGATGCCGCCCCTCAGGACAGCGAGGGATTTGGTTATCGAGCTGTCTTATCAACGGAATCTTCCCGAGGGCTTAATTTAAAAAGGAATCTTCAATTGTAATGTCGCTGGTTTTACGTACATCCGCAATCCAATCCCCGACTACCCGGATCTGTTTCTGTTGGAGAAGCCCCTGCTTGGCGTTGGCTTTCTCCGTTTCGAACTCGCTCTCCGCAGGCACTTTTCTACCACCGAATTCAATGACGTATACATCTTTATTGACCTCAAATACTTCGTCTGGCCAGCGGTTCTGTTCCGACAACATAAAAGCCGCACTCATTAGTTTCTGGTCGTATCCGATCTCCGGCAACGGGGCGTTACGTTTGAAAAACCCGGTTGAACCCACTGCAAGACCCAGTTTGGCTGTCTCGTCGGCCATCGATTGGCCATTCTTAAGGGTTAGTAGAAACGCTTGGGCCTCTTCACGCGCCTTTTCATTCTGCATTTCTTTGATCAGGTCGACCCGTACTTTCGTGGCAACATCTGCGAAATCCGGATGGCGTGCTTCCTTTTTATCTGTAATCTGAAGGATATAATACCCGTCACTGAAGTCCTGGATCGCGCTGATATCTCCCACTGCAAGGTTGAATGCCGCCGTTGCGAATTTCACCCGGTCCTTGATGTCTTTATCCGGACCCTTGCGAGTGAAATAACCGGTTTCATGTATCGAAAATTTATTATCTGCTGCGTTCCGGACAAGGTCTTCGCCTTCGAAAGAATTGTCATAGATCAGCTCCGCCATATCATAAGCCAGCGTTCTGGCCCGTTCATCGGTTAGCTTCCGGCGGATATCATCGCGGGCCGCATCGATCGTAACCGTGGTTTCCTCGTTAACTTTTTCAACCTTGATGATGTGCCAACCGAAACGGGTTCGCACCGGGTCACTGATATCTCCGGCTTTCATCGAAAATGCCTGATCTGAGAATGGCTTAACCATGGCTTCTTTGCGAAAAGAACCCAAATGACCGCCATTTGGGGCTGTGGGTCCTTCGGAATGTTTTTTGGCAAGTTCTGCGAAATCTTTACCGCTCCTGGACTGTTTGAGTATTTCTTCCGCTTTTTGCCGAGTTTTGGTGACAGTCTGTTCGTCGGCTTCCGGGTCAACCTTTATCAGAATATGCCGCGCCTCCACCGTCTTGGGTGTTTGATATTCATCCGGGTTGCCGTCGTAATATACCTGAATGTCATCCTCGGAGATTTCCACCTGATTCTCGAACGACTCCGGCGGAATGCGAAGGTAACGCGCTTTCAATTCCACCTCGGTTTTGTAGTTATCTTTGTGAGCGTCGAAATATGACCGAACCTCTTCCTCTGTTGGATCGATCCCTTGGTAACTGTTCGCATTGAACTTCACGAAGCGGATGTCGATTTCAGCGTTGTTCCATCTATACCACTCCAAGGCTTCAGCATCAGAGACTTTCACGCTCGAGAGGACAAAGTTCCTGAGTTTGTCGATCAGCAAGGCCGATTGTTGTTCGTCTTCAAAGGCTTCCTGCGTCAGCCGGACACGACTCAAAACATATTCGTAGCGCTGCGGATCGAAGACTCCGGCTGTTTGAAAAGCCTCGATACGGCCGATAGAATCGACCAGTTCTTCATTGCTGACGCTGAAATTGAGCTTTGCTGCCTCAGCCAACATCAATTTCTGGTCTATCAACTGGTTGAGGGCCTGTTCCTTGAGGCGCAACCCCTTGATGGTCTCTTCGTTAAGCGACCCGCCAAAGTTGTTGCGTACCTGATCGAGCAAGTTATTATACTGCCGAGTGAACGCCTCGAACCGAATCGGCTCCCCGTTTACTGTCGCCACTTCGGCATCTCGTCTGTCCTGGTAAATCCCGTAGCCGAAGGGTATAAAGGCGAGAATGACCGCTCCCAGGATAAACTTGATCATCCAACTGCCGGCATGTTTACGCATTAAATTGAGCATGATCTTCCTTTCTTTTACCCCCAAATCGAAAATGATACCTCTGTCGCCGCGTGATGCGGTCGTCAGTTTCGTTGTCGTTGGTACCGGTCGTCATTTGTTTTTCGCAGTTATTTTATTTGCCTGTTCGGGATCGCCGATCAAGGGGTGAGCACATCACACCTATCTGTGACAGATTTTACACGACAATTCCAGCAGGAGGATTGATCCGATCGAGCTTTGTACCCACTGATTCCGAACAGTAAGAGCAAAGGTATTCGTACTTATCGCCTTCAGGGAGGACCAATAGCAGCTTCTTTCGCACCGGTACCGCCCGACGGCAGGTCGCACAGTATAATTCAGTGGCATCGAACGACTCGAACATAGCGTTGCGATTGCTCCGGTGACTCTTGGTCCCGGTGCGGGACACTCTGAATTTTGTCTTCATCGGTCAGTATTTCCGCGTCTTCGATAGGTATTCAGGTATTCGAACGACCTCAAATTTGTCTGTAATACAAACATGTTTGGCTTGCCGATAAAAAGGTCTTATAATATTTTCCTATCGGTATTTTGTCAACAGGTTCCAGGAAAGAACTGGTCGGTACAGACGCCATACCTACCACATACCTGATAGCACCGTTTGGAGTGCCGGTAAATAAATGTTGACACCCCATTGCGTCCTTGGTAATTTACTCGTCCATGTTTTCGGGGCTGTAGCTCAGCTGGGAGAGCGCATGACTGGCAGTCATGAGGTCGTCGGTTCGATCCCGATCAGCTCCACCAGTTAACCAAATCAAACGGCTGACCCTTCGGTTAGCCGTTTTTTTTCCCACTATCTACTTTGACCCGCCGGGAATCGGCATCGGACCTTGACATATTCAGCGATCTTGACCTAAAAGGAGACGTTTGCAGTGGGGATAACCTGCACCACCGTCACCAAGGGCTTGAACAAAATCGGCTGATTAGACTCCGGCAGTAAGTACAATGCGATTGAAAATGATCATATTCTGTCGAATCAGACGCCTGACTGCTTTAATGGGCATTTGTGTATTTCTGCCGGTTATCGCTTGCGGTGAGGACACGATGAACCAACCGCCTTTTGCAGCGACGGATCCTCATACAGGCGATCAGTATCTGCAAGAGCAGAACTTGGTCCATTTATATTTTGCCGATACGGTTGCTAATTACCTTCAGGCAGAGGAGCGGATACTCGTATCTGTCACAAATACTGTCGAAAAAGGACGGTTGATCATAAAGGCACTCATTAAAGGACCCAGATCCGACCTCACCCGGACCATCCCCACCGGAACTCAGCTTAATGCTTTCTACCTCGGCCAGGGAGGGCGATCATACGTCGATCTATCTGAAAACATTATTAATAATGGTCCAGGAGGATGTAAAACAGAGCTATTGACCGTGTATTCCATCGTGAACTCCTTGATATTGAATATGCCGGAAATCGATTCGGTACAGATTCTGGTCAACGGAAGGGAAACACCGACGCTAGCGGGCCACATCGACAGCCGGTACCTATATACTGCCGACATGTTATTGATCAGATGAATAACCATATAAAAATAAACCAGATTCGAAACATCGGCATCATCGCTCACATCGACGCCGGAAAAACGACCGTAACGGAACGGATCCTGTATTACACGGGCCGGTCGCATAAAATCGGTGAGGTTCATGATGGTGAAGCGGTTATGGATTGGATGCCGGACGAACAGGAACGCGGCATAACCATCACTTCGGCGGTTACCACCTGTAACTGGAAAGATTCCGAGATACACGTGATCGACACACCGGGGCACGTCGATTTCACGATTGAAGTCGAGCGATCATTGCGGGTGCTCGATGGTGCCATCGGTGTCTTCTGCGCTGTGGGGGGCGTAGAGCCTCAGTCCGAAACTGTATGGCGCCAAGCCGACAAATACAAAGTCCCCAAGATCGCTTTTGTCAACAAGCTCGACCGCGTGGGAGCCGATTTTTTCGGAACCGTCGATGCGATGAAGAAAAAACTCCACGCCAATCCGCTTATCCTACAACTACCCGTGGGAGTAGAAGACAACTTTTCGGGTATAATCGATCTGATCGAAATGCAACGAATCGTCTGGGACGACGAGACTCTGGGCGCCAGTTACCAAGTTCTCGACATACCCGACGACCTGCTCGACCTCAGTCGGACATACCGTGAACGCCTCCTTGAAACCTTGGCGGAGAAGGACGATGACATCATGGAGGCCTATCTATCGGATGCGCCCATTGCTGTGGAATCCTTGCTGAGCGCCATACGGCGTGCAACCTGCCGCCTGAACTTTGTGCCGGTTTTGTGCGGCTCAGCCCTTAAAAATAAGGGCATACAGCCCTTACTGGATGCCATCGTTCAATTTCTGCCCAGCCCTGTGGATGTCCCGCCAATCAACGGTGTCCATCCGGATACCGGAGAATCGCTCAATTGCAAGACCAATGACAAGGCACCCTTAGCCGCGTTGATCTTCAAGGTTTCAATGCAGGAAGGACGCAAATTATCGTTTGTCCGTGTTTACAGTGGCCGATTGAAGGCTGGCAGCGATGTCTACAATCCAACCCTCAAGAAATCCGAGAAGCTGTCCCGGATATTACGGATGCACGCCAATAAACGCGAGCGCCTGGATGTTGCCGGAGCAGGAAATATCGTCGGGGTTGTCGGCCTTAAACTCTCATCGACCGGGGAAACCCTGTGTACGCCAGCCCATCCGGTCCTGTTGGAACGAATCGAAACTTACGAACCGGTCATTTCGGTGGCGGTGGAACCGAAAACCCACTCCGATCAGGAAAAGCTCGACCAGGTTCTGGAAAAGTTCCTGGCTGAGGACCCGACCCTGCGGGTGCGGCAGGATGAGGATACCGGTCAGATGATATTGTCCGGTATGGGCGAACTCCACCTGGAAATCATCATCAGCCGCATGCAGCGTGAGTTCAACACTCAGGTTAACGTCGGCAAACCTCAGGTGGTGTATCGCGAAACAATCGAATCGGTTGGCGAAGGCGCTGCGGTATTTGACAAAGACATTGCCGGCCAGCGACAATTCGGAGATGTAACCCTGCGCATCCGGCCATTGCCAAGAGGCGAAGGCGTGAGGTTTACTTCGAAAATCACCGCTGACATCATACCGGAAATCTTCATTCCGACCATCGAAATTGGCGTCAGGGAATCTCTTGAAAGTGGAACGCTTATGGGTTATCCGGTGGTCGACGTCGAAGCGCAGTTGGTTGGTGGATCCTACAAGGAATCTCTAGGTACAGAACTGGCCTATAAGGTCAGTGCATCGATTGCATGCAAAACCGCCCTCAACAAGGGAAATCCTTACCTGCTCGACCCGATCATGAAAGTAGAGATCTTCGTTCCCGAGGCGTTTATGGGTGATGTTATCGGTGACCTTAACGCCCGTAACGGAAAAATCGAGGCCATAGAGTCCCAATCGGGCCTGCAAATCATCAAAGCTGTCGTGCCATTATTTCAAATGTTCGGCTATTCCACGATTCTGCGGTCAGCAACCCAAGGACGCGGGACATTCACCATGCAATTTTCGCACTTCGATCGCCCTTAGAAAGCACGACTGGCGCTCAACCGAATTGTTTTGTGCCCTCCAAGGGGTGTTGGCGGAACGATTCGGTGTCCAATTCCTAAATCAGGTTTTTGTCGGCTGGCCGGGCCTATTTAACCCGCGCCGCGAAAACCGACGAAGAACACCACCCAGTGGAAAAAGGGCGATTTGGGGACGCTAGTTGCGATTCTGCTGTTTGAGTGCGGCTTGGATATCCTTGATTTCTTTCAGACGCGCTTCTATTTCCTGCCGTTTTTCTGAATCTTGTGCTTTTTCAAGAGCTTGGGTAAACTTAATCCGGGCATTGCCAAAATCTCTCTTCAGGAAATAATAGAGCCCTAAACTGTAATATGCCTCGGCAAGTTTACCCTGCTCCCCATATGACTTTCCAAGAAAATAATAGACTTGTTTGGTTACGACGCCTTGCTTTTTCAAGGTTTCGAAAGCCGTCTGCGCCTCCGCCGGCCGACCGAGTTCCATCTGGGTGCGCCCCAGAAAGAAAAGGGCCTCCGGTTCTCCTGGCTGCAGACTGAGCGCGCCCTGCAGGGTACTCAAAGCATCCTGATATTTTCTGTCCGTAAAATATACCCGACCCAGAGCCGATAAAATGGACGCATTGAAGGCCTCGACGGCCAACGCTTTCTTAAGTGCGACAATGGCCTCTTCGCGCTTACCCGCCCTTGCAAGTACCAACCCGTAACCATAGTTGGCCATGGCGTCCCCGGGATTGCTACGGACGGCCGTTTCATATTTTTTCAAGGCAATGCTCTCATCTGTGTACAGGGCGATAATTCGCGCTCGGACCAGGGCGAAGTCTTCTGAATTGAGACGGGATATCTTTTTTTCTTTGTCGGCGTTTCCGGCAAGATATGTATCAATATAAGCCAATCGATCTTCCACCGCCGGATGGGTCATCAAATAGCTGGGTACCTGACCGGCGCCATACCATTGCTTGGAACGGATTTTATTCAGAATCTCGGTCAACCCCTCGCCGGTATAGCCTGCCTCCTGCAGGTAAACCAGCCCGACCTGGTCGGCCTGGATTTCGTCTTCCCGACTGAAGGCCAGAACTGCAGACTGACCAGCCGCCATGGAGCCCATGGTTATGGCGCTGGCTGCCTGACCGCCCCCCGCAGCGCCGATGAGCAACCCCGCAGCGACACCCGCCAGCATGGCCATGTTGATCATCTTGGAGCGTTCGATTTTCTGGGAGATATGCCGGCAGTAAACATGCGATATTTCATGAGATAGGATACCGGCCAATTCATCCTCGCTGTCCATCGCCGCAATCAGCCCCGTATATATGAAAATGTGCCCGGCTGCAGTGGCAAACGCATTGTAAACGTCCTCTTTGACGACATAAAACTGGTAGGAAAAGGGCTGGGGTGGAAAATTGGCAAGGATCTTTTCCCCTATCTTGTTGATATAGTTAACAACTACTGGATCATCGACGATTTCGAACTGCGCCGTTATATATCTCATGAACTCGCGGGCCATTTCTTCTTCTTCCTTGATCGTTATCCCCATCGCTGCATAGGGACAAAGAAGATTAGCCAGAAAGGCAATGGCAACAAGGCCGACGACAGTCTTTTTTAGGGTGTTCATAACACCTCGATTCGGCAATGAGCGACCGGCCGGTGGGAGCGAACGGTGAGCTCTTGCGCATGTTTTAGATGATGATGCCACATTTTTAATACCTTTTCAAACGGACTCTATTATGTTAGGTTCCCCGCCATGGCGAAGATCCTTTGTATAGCAAACCAGAAAGGCGGAGTCGGCAAAACGACAACAGCGGTCAACCTGTCGGCCGCCTTGGCGGTATCGGAAAAAGAGGTCCTGTTGATTGATTGTGATCCGCAGGGTAACGCAACATCGGGGATCGGCCTGGACAAGCATCGCCTCAACAAGACGCTCTACCATGGTATGCTCGGGAATGAAGCGGCCCGCAACTTGATCCTGAACAGTGATATCGAAACGCTGAAAGTTATTCCCGCAAATGTGGAACTCATCGGTTTTGAGGTCGAGATGATGGCCAACCCCGAGAGAGAGTCCGCATTGAAAAATTTGATTTCAGAAATCTCTGGCACTTTTGAATATATAATCCTCGACTGCCCGCCATCTTTAAGCCTGCTGACGGTGAATGCATTAACGGCGGCCGACGCCCTTGTCATACCGCTTCAATGTGAATTTTATGCCCTGGAAGGGTTGGGGCAACTGCTACATACCGTCAAGCGGATCAAGCAGCATTTGAACCCACACCTGAGGATTAGCGGCATACTTTTGACCATGTTCGACCGCAGAACGAACCTGTCTTTCCAGGTCGCCGAAGATGCAGAGAAATACTTCAAAAATCTGATTTTCAAAACCATCATACCCCGTAATATCCGTTTAAGTGAAGCCCCCAGTTTCGGCAAACCGATCTTGCTTTACGATGCCACCTCCACAGGGGCCCAAAGCTATATCGAACTGGCCAAAGAAATAATCGACGCGGAAGCGCCCGCTCCAGCACGACTTTAACCGGTTCGATTATTACGGCCAACACTGAACCGCACGCAATGACCAGAAAAATGACAATCAAACATTCGGAATCCGCCAACAAAAAACGCAAAAAACTGGCCCTTGGTCGCGGTTTGGATGCCTTGATTCCCGAATACGAGTCAGCGGTCGATACAGGCAAGGAATATTTCCTTTGTGATGTCGACCTGATCCAGCCCAACCGCTACCAACCGCGACAGAATTTCAACGATGAGGACCTCGAAGACCTCAGCAAATCCATCAAGGCTCAGGGTATTATTCAGCCACTGCTGGTGCGCCAGTTCGAGCACGGCTATGAGTTGGTCGCCGGAGAACGCCGGCTGAGAGCCGCAGCTAAAGCCGGTTTGACTCAGGTACCGGTTGTCATCAGAAACGTCTCCGACACCGAAATGTTGGAGATGTCAATCGTCGAGAACATCCAGCGTGAAAATCTCAATCCGTTGGAGGAGGCCGAAGCCTATCACCGCCTGATCGATGAGTTCAAATTAACCCAGGACCAGGCGGCCGAGAGAGTCGGTAAAAGTCGATCCGCTGTAGCCAATTTCCTGCGGCTTAGAAATCTGCCGTCACAGATCAAAGAAAGCATTGTTTCATGCTCATTGAGCATGGGGCATGCCCGGGCCATTGTCGGTATCGAAAAGAAAGCCCTGCAGGTCGATATCTGGCGGAAGGTCGTGTCCAAGGGGCTTTCCGTTCGCGAGACCGAAAACCTGGTAAAAAAGACAAAGACCGGCAAACCGACACATCGGCAGGCAGTATACAGAACCGCATCAAACTACCTGTCGGACGTCGAGGATGAGTTGACCCGTCACTATGGTACCAAAGTCATGATCAAGCGTCGCGGCAAAATCGGCAAGGTTGAAATCGAATTTTACGGCAACGATGATCTGGACCGGTTGCTGCACCTGTTGAAGAGGTGATGAATGCATCGATCCATTTGAGATCCGAGACGCAACCAGCCGTCTTATAGGAACCGCTGACGTGCCCGCAGCATTACCCCCCTGATAGTTTCTCAACGCTCACGACACGACTAAGGGGCCGATCCGGTCATCCGTATAATCACAACTATCTGGTATTAAATCGTTTCAATGGCGCTTCATATTATCATTGATGGCTATAACCTGATACGGAACTCAGCCGACCTGAAAGACCTGGACCGCCAGGATATCCAGCTGGGACGCGAAGCGTTGGTCGACATGTTGGCCGCCTATAAAAAAATCAAACCGCATAAAATCACTGTCGTGTTCGATGGTGCCGGTATGCTCGATCACTCCCGGCACAGGGACCAAATTAAGGGTATCCTGATCAAATTCTCACGAGCCGGTGAGTCAGCGGACAGCGTAATTATTCGTATGGCGGAAAATGAAAAAGAACGTGCCTTGATCGTCAGTTCCGATCAGGAGATAATCCGAGCCGCCTTAGCCTGTCGTTCGGCAACGATTACCTCTCCTGGTTTTGCGGAACGAATGTTACTTGCGAACTTCAATGGCGGTCAATCGGAAGAGAACGAGCGCGCTTACGGCCGCCGGTCTATTTCAACCAAGAAAAAGGGCCCGCGGCGCCGACTACCCAGGCGCCAGCGTCGGAACAGAGGAAAAATGGGCAAGCTTTGATTTTCCCAGGCAAAAACGATTTCTCAGAATCGTCTATCCGGTTATACCGCTTTTCAAAAATAAATTCAGAAATTCGAAAGAGTGGTATCAATGGTTGTCGCTCGTAGATCACAGAGTTTTTCTAAAAAAGTAGAACCCTATTTGAGTATATCGTAATTGAATCGGAACCCCCTCAACCGATGAAAATACTGATTGCAAAAACCGCCGGTTTCTGTATGGGAGTTCGCCGGGCTGTGGAAATGGTCATGGATACACCCGGCGACCACCAAGGCCCGATTTATACTTTTGGCCCTCTTATCCACAATGCCCAAGTTCTCAACTTGCTGGCGTCCAAAGGGATTTCGATCTTAGAAGAAATCCCCGAGCAGGGTACCGGCACCGTTCTGATCCGGGCCCATGGCGCACCGCCGAAGACAAAGCGCCAGTTGAAGAAAGCCGGTTTCACAGTTATAGATGCAACCTGCCCAAGGGTGATCAAGGTACAGAGTATCATCGTCCGACATGCGAAAAAAGGCTATGCGTCTATTATCATCGGCGATAGGGATCACCCTGAAGTCGTCGGCCTGCTGGGTTATGCCGCACAAAACGGCCACGTGATCGGTAGTCTCGATGAACTGGCATCCCTTCCACCATTCGAAAAGGCCATTGTCGTCGCTCAAACCACTCAGAACACAGAGTTTTACGGCACTGTAAAAGAATTCATCCGTGACAGACACCCGGCCTATAAGGTCTTTGATACCATATGCGATTCTACCGAACGCCGCCAGACCGAAGTCAAGCGTCTGGCGGCCGAAGTGGACGCAGTCATCGTGGTCGGCGGGCGCAACAGCGGTAATACCCAGCGCTTGGCCGAAATAGCCGTGGCTTCGGGGAAACCGACCTACCACGTGGAAACCGAAAAAGATCTGAATACACTGGAAATCAGAGAACTTACCGCCCTGCAATTTGTCGGGATCACAGCCGGCGCATCGACGCCCAACTGGATCATCAAACGCGTCTACAAAGCTCTGGAATCGCTACAGTTCCGGAGGGCTATCGGATGGCGTCGCGGGCTCTTCATTCTGCAACGCACTCTTCTGCTGACAAACTTGTATGTCTCCATAGGGGCCGGCTGCTTGTGCTTCGCCTGTACCCGGCTACTCGGCATCCGGCCGGCGCTGCCCTTTGTCATCATCGCTATGCTATATGTCCAGTCAATGCACATTTTAAACCATCTGACGGGCAGCCGATCCGATCAGTACAACGACCCCGAACGGGCGTCTTTCTACATCCGCCACCGGATCTTTCTTTCGCTGCTTGCCGCCGTTGCCGGAGGCACCGGTCTGCTGATGGCCTACACCAAGGGAGGGGTGTCTTTCGGCGTCCTGCTTCTCATGAGTCTGCTCGGGCTAACCTACAATCTAAGGATCATTCCGACAGGGTTGACCGGCGGGCGTTATCACCGATTACGAGACATTCCCGGTTCAAAAACGCTGCTGATTGCTGCGGCCTGGGGTGTTGTCACATCGTTACTCCCCTCTTTGAACGGCGCCAATGTACCGGTGATGAGTGTTGCCCCGGTTTTTCTTTGGGCGACCGGCCTGGTGTTTGTTCGAACCGCATTTTTTGATACATTGGACATGCAGGGAGATCGCATTGTCGGCAAGGAAACCATTCCGATTCTTCTGGGAGAGAAGCATTCACTGCGGCTTTTGAAATCGATACTGTTGGGACTTCTGATTGCGCTACCGGTCGCGTCTCTGGCAGGGCTGCTGCCCGGTCTGGCCTATGCCTTATCTCTCTGCCCGGTATTTATCGCCGGCGTTGTTCTGGGTTATGAGCGCAGCATGATGATCCCAGGCATCAAACTCGAATTTCTGATGGAGTCGCAGTTTGTCTTCGCTGGTATCATTGCACTGCTCTGGACTTCATCCCTATAGAAAAGAAGAATATACCGGGGCTGGCGTACTAATTTCCAAAACAAATCAACCCGATTAGGGTCAATGGTCGATTTTAGGCTCGCTGCCGTTCAGCAGTCTTCGAATGTTATCTTTGTGGCGAATGAAAATCCCCACAGCAATCAACAGGGCGCAAACGCAATAAATCGGTGACTCAAGATTCCACCAGACAGCAGGAGCAAAAACGGCCGCAGCAGAAAGAGAACCTGCCGAAACCCGACGCGACAACCACACAACAACCAAAAACGCAGCTAAAGCCAATGCAGTGGCAAGGGGTGAAATAACGATGAAACAACCAAGGGCCGTCGCAACCCCTTTACCTCCGCCTTTCATCTTAAGATAGAGGGGAAAGAGATGCCCGCCGAATGCAGCGATAGCCGTGACGGAAACAAAAACCTGGTGCAGGATTGGATCGAGGCCAACAACCTGAGCGGCGAAGTGGACCGGCACGGCACCCTTCATCAGGTCACCGAAAAGAGTCAATAGTCCAAGAGGCTTGCCGGCCAAGCGACTGACGTTTGTGGCGCCGATGTTACCACTGCCATGTTGGCGGATGTCAATCGAAGTGAACCACCGGGTCAGTAACAACCCCCAGGGTATCGAACCAAGAAGATAGGCCAGAATAGGAAGGCCGAACAGAACGGATGGTAGGGGTCGAAGCATTGATCAAATCACCGCTATCGGCATCGAAGTTTAAAAAGGATCACTAAACAGGTGTCAATACATCCAGCAAACCGCTCCGCTACTGTGGTTGTCAAAAAAACGTCCATCATTCGAACGTTTTTTGACAGTCACTTATACCACCCTTCCGTATGTCGGAAGTTAATTTTGAAAAGTAGTACAATATATCCGCGCCCAACGGCCCCAACGCTAACAGATGCACTCACCCAAGGATCACTTTCAGGCGTATCAGATGGAACCGATAAATTGGCCGATAGAAGACGTTTTGGATCTTCACACTTTTCATCCGCGTGAAGTACCGGACCTGCTCGATGATTACTTCTCCGAGTGCCTTGCCGTCGGGATAATGTCAGTCAGGTTGATCCACGGCAAAGGCAGCGGAATACTAAAAAAGAAAGTGCACAGCCTGTTGAAGAAGAGCCCCATGGTTGAAAGCTTCATAGATGCGCCTCCCGAAGCCGGAGGATGGGGCGCAACTTTGGTGGAATTGAAAAGAAAGCCCGCTAACTGACTATAAAGGCAACTGTTTCAACTCTGATCGATCCGCCTTTGGTATTCAAAACCTTCCTCATGACCAAACTCCAAGTCATCAGCGTTTTCTGTCGATGATATAATTGGCAATGGCGCGCAGAGGATCCGAGCGGTTATCGAATGACTCCAGAGCTACCAATGCTTTTTCAATGAGCTGGCGGGCAAAAGCTTTAGACACCTCCAGGCCCATTAATGAGGGATAGGTGCTTTTCTGGCGCAACGCATCCGTACCAACTCCTTTGCCCAAGTGGACCGGATCGCCTTCCACATTTAGGACATCGTCCTTTACCTGAAAGGCAAGACCGATGCAGCCGGCGTAAGTTTCGAGCTGGTCGATCTGCTCTGATGTACCGTTTCCCAGAAGGGCACCGGAATATACCGCGGCTTCAATCAAGGCACCTGTTTTTAATGCATGCAATCGTTCGAGCTCAGGTCGGGATAGTGTGTTGTTTTCGGCTGCAATATCACGCATCTGGCCTTCGACCATTCCCCAGCATCCGGCCGCACGAGATATGCACTGGATAACCTTTAACCATGTTACAGCATGGTGATTGTCGCTATCGATGGACTCGGCCCTGGAAAGAACTTGAAATGCCATCGTCAACAGGGCGTCACCTGCAAGTATGGCCGTAACCTCATCGAATTGCACATGGCAGGTCGGTTTTCCCCGGCGCAGGACATCGTTATCCATTGCCGGCAAATCGTCATGAATCAAGGAATACGTGTGTATCATTTCAAGGGCGCAGGCCGCCGGTAGAGCATTTTCTGCCAGGCCACCGACAGCTTCGGCGCCGGCCAAGCACAGAACCGGTCTAAGGCGCTTCCCCCCGGCCATCAACGAGTATCGCATGGCATCGATTAGCCGTCCTGACTCGGGTGCCGCTTGAAAACATTTTTCGAGGTAAGAATTGATCTGCTCGCGTTTTGAATTCAGATATGAGGGTAACTCAAACATAGACATTATCCAATGTTCTTCTCTTTCAAATGCTGGACGACCAGATTATCGTCGTTGTCAAAAAAACGTTCCGTTATTCGAACGTTTGTTCTACAACCACTTATACCATCCTTCTGTTTTTCGGAATTTATTTTTGAAAAGCGGTATAACCAACTCATGATCACTTTTTTTTTTCGTTTATTGCCCTTCAACCTCAAAGCTGACCAGATTGTTGAAAATAATGAAAGCCGCGCCATAGAGACCCAGCGATATAAAAGGTTCATGGCCGCTTGAAACAAGTAAATTGGAGATAAAGTATGAGTGGACGAAGATGGATGGTACAAGACCGGAAATGGCAGCAGGACATTAAAATAGAAAATGCAAAGCGCCCTATAAAGAAGAATCCCATAATTGAGATCTACAAGGATGCCCCCCGAAGCCGGGGGATGGGAGCGCAACTTTGGTGGCATTCCCGCTAACCGTCTATAAACAACCCTTCTCGGCAAATTCAGACAATACCAACCAGGCTTTGGCATCAAATTTAAGAGCGGAATCCACGCACATTCTGGCAACCTCGCTGGGAGAGGCCAAGATCACCTCGATCTGCTCGGCGCCCTCGTTGGCAGCGGCAGAAGGTAACCCCTCACATTCCACAAACACCATGGTAACCGACTCGTCGGTCAGGCCGGCCGAAGAATAGACGGGCGGGCTTATCCTCAGAATCCGCGTCACAGAGAGCCCGGTTTCTTCGTATAGTTCCCGCCGCGTTGCCGCCTCAACCGTTTCACCGTCATCGATCAGGCCGGCAGGAAATCCGTACTCGATCCCCGCAAGAGGGACGCGGAATTCCCGGGTCATGACAATCTTGCCGCGACCGATGTGAAACGGTACGATGACAACAGCATCCGGTATGGCGTATTGGCCGGTCATGCATTTGGGGTGTTTCTGCCGTGTGGCAACCTGCCATTGTCTCTCAGTTCCATAAGAATCGACATAGTGAATATCAAACAGATTCAGCCACTTGAGATCCGTCAGCTTCTCGCCGCCTTTGATCCGCATATTTCATCCGTCTCCGAAATCACGGTTTTTCATTCGAAACGATGGTATTCTTCCAATGCAGTTTTACATGAAGCTATCTCAATATTAGGATTTTTGCCCAAGGTCAAGGCAGATCCGAGATTCAACCCGCAGACATACTGAAGTATGTCGAGGACTTGAAGCGAAGAGCCAACGCAGAGATTGGGCTAAAAATTTTTGGGGATGACTTCATATTACATTTAGTGCGCTGATTTCAATATACACGAAGGATGGTAATGGTGCCGGTCAAATCGGCAATGAAAAAAGCGAAAGTATGTTAATCGCCAATTGCCGCGCATACTGTTTTGAGCGGTCCCAATCGGCCCCTAAATGTCATTAAGGCTGATAAGTCAACACGGCGACACTACTGTCACCACTATTGGCAACAGCCAGGTCGAGGTCACCATCGCCATCCCAATCGGCGGCGACTAACGCGATGGCGCCCGGTTGACCCGAAATTCTCTGAACCACGGCAAAACCACCCGCGCCGTCATTCTCGAGAATATCGATCCTGTTGGCCCCAAAGTAGGCGTTGGCAACAGCCAGATCAACGTCGCCATCACCCTCCCAGTCGCCTTCGACCAAAGCTTGGGCGCCAGACTGGTCTGTCAGGGTCTGTGCGACGGTAAAACGGCCACTGCCGTCATTCTCGACCACGTCGACCGTGCTGTTGAAAGAATTTGCAAAGGCCAGGTCAACATCCCCATCGCCATCCCAATCGCCATCGACCACTGCCAAGGTTCCGAGCCGGGCTAAAATCCTTTGTGTTACGGAAAAAGAGCCGCCACCGGCGTTACCCAGCACGTCAACCCAGTCGCCGATGAAATTGGCCACAATGATATCAAGATCACCGTCACCATCCCAGTCTCCGGTCGCAAACGTAGCGGGCCCGATCTGATCCCAGATGAGCCTCTGCACGCCAAAGCTGCCCGTCCCGTCGTTGGTCAATGTGACCACCCAATCGCCATCGAGATTTGCCACGACCAGATCGAGGTCACCATCGCCATCCCAATCACCGGCGGTCAATCCATAGGGGCCCCAGAGACCCGAGAAGGTAAAGCTTTGGCTGAAATTACCGGCACCGTCATTTTTCAGCACGTCAAGCCTGTGGACTGAATGGTTGGCAACAGCCAGATCGATGTCACCATCACCGTCCCAATCGCCGGCAACCAGCGCTCTGGCACCCGGTTGGTTCAGTATTTGCCCTGCGGAACTAAATTGACCCGCACCATCATTTTCAAGCACAGCAACACGATTTGCACTCGGGTTGGCGACAGCCATGTCAATGTCACCATCGTTATCCCAGTCTCCGGCGGCCAGGGCGATAGCGCCGGACTGGCCGGTAATATTTTGGGTTGCAACAAACTGGCCCGGTCCGCTCAGCGTCTCCGTTCTAAACCGGTAAACATATGGGAGGCCCAAAGATCGCCCTTCATTCGAGGTCAAAGACCCGGTCAAGATGACATCAATCTCTTCGCCGGTTTTAAATCGATGGAAAGAATCGAAGCCGAGCGTTGTCGTGCCACCACCGGTGAAAGTGCCAGTCAATTTGCCACTCTGGGACCCAATTACAACGAAAGAGTCGCCTGTGCCAGCGATCATCACCTGGTCAAAGCTCGAGGCGATGGCTGCATCCGGCTGCACGGCGCTATCGTTGGCTGTGGGATCGACACTCAAAATTTGCGGCGCCCCTTCGATGAATCCACCCGCACCGCTTCCCTCTGAACCGCCTGAAGACCCACCGCAAGATAGTAAACTCGATATCAAAACCAGAACCAAAAACCTTACCAACACGTTTTTTGCCATACCAACCTCGACGGGTGACCACCGTTGAATTCTGCGGTTCGATATCGGTAAAACCGTATCGCCAATGGTCAAATGGATGATTGATTTACGGTTATCCCTTTCCCTGAGCCGTCACACCGGAAAACAGCCCTACCACCTGAACAGCACTCCCCCGGTGGCCACGATGGCCTGCTGATCATAGAAATCAATATTGGCATCGATATCCACGAATGCCCCGCTGACATAAAAGTTGATGGGATTGCTGCTGAAAATACGCCAGCCCCAGGGATTTTTGTAGTAAATTGAAGCTTGCAATCCGATGTGGTCATCAGTCTGGGATATATTGTAGATTGGATTTCTTTCGTCATAATCTTCAAACCCGAAAAACGCGTTGGCAGTCACCGTAAAGGGATCTCCAGAGTACACATAATTCAATTGGAAAGTATACGCATAACCGGCCATAGCGGCACCATTCAAATCGCTTCTCGTATATCTGAATGCCGGCGTCCACATATGTTTCGGGGTAATGTCAAAGCGATAAAGAATCTCACCGACATGGCGATTACCGTTTCTATCCAGAAGATGGCGCTGCGCGCTATTCAAACCTAAAAATTCACCGCTTCTTTCTTTGCCGAGATCGATTTTGCGATACGTGTATTGCAGTTGCAACTGGCTGTCGAAGAGTCTGTCCCAAACCAGTCTTACGCCATTGGTCCGCCGGTTTGTCTCGATGCGGTCCCGGTATCCGGCCACGTATGGATCCTGCCAGACTGTTGTCGAGATAATGTTGAACAGATATCCGCCTTGAATAATTCCGAGCTTCCCTATTTCCTGTTTGATACCGGCCTGCTGACTGTAGTCAAATCGGATCAGATCTGTCAGCTCCGTACCAATGAAAAACTGCGTGCGGGTGCTTGCAAACGTGTATTTCAGTGAAAATGGGATCAAAGCAAGCGGCGAGGATTTGGACCCCGGGCTGTCAAACAAAGAACCAGCCCTTTTCTCCGACAAATCTCCACCTAAAAAACTGGCAACCATGTTGCTTTTAACACTGACATAACCGGCCCCGGGCCGGATAAATCCGCTAAAACCGGAATCCTGGGGTATCGGTTCTAAGGCTTGGGCGGCAGCGGCCCCGAGAATCAAAACCGTCAAAAGCGCCATACAGGCCAAACAGTTCTGTCTTATTATCCCCACGCTACACCCTCCGCAGAAACCGGTATTGATTTTGAGTTTTTTTGCCAACTTGTGGAATATCGACAACATTCGACCCTGTTGGTCAGTTCATCCGCTGCAGATATACACTTCAGATACTAACGGCCGACCCAACTCACCGTTAATTTCTTTTAAAACATGAAAATTCAGACCAATAAGCATACATTCTAATGCGATGGTAGCAAGCAAACAAAATGTAACATTCCTTTTAATTCTTTTCCTGGGATAGAGAGTGCTCCCGAAAGGCGGTTTCCCTGAGCCGTATTCTTCGGCCCCACCTCTCAGGACGCTTCAGGAGGTGCAATCGGGTAGAGAGCCTACCAAAGGAAAGAATCATTAGGCAAGGACAATTTGTAACTCGTTTGGACAATGTCAAAAGTCCTGACGATGCCTTCTGTTCTTCTTTGGCGTGTCAAAGAAAAGCCCAAAACAATCCGGGTAATTATAAACTACTTGTTGGAGAAGTTATTCACGAGGGGTTGAGCAAAGCAGACCGTTGTGCGGTTACAAAATTAAGGAATGTATGCGGGTGTTATCATCCTGAAAGCACGACCCTTTCTGGACCAGCAGGGGGGCTATTCCGTATGAGGATAAAGGGGTGTGAGCCGCTTTTCATTTTTGTAAGCGTTCCACATTTCCAACATTGTAGACGGTTTGAAGCCGCGCCGGCGGTTACGCGCTCCTATTCCAAATAAGTGTGCAAATTGTTTGAATAAGGTGAGGT